>Ga0114949_10000315_pt1 | contig 24638 bp, 18 predicted proteins | sample N074metaG_FD_83505 | JGI IMG/M metagenome (GOLD analysis project Ga0114949, IMG submission 83505) | Deep subsurface microbial communities from Kermadec Trench to uncover new lineages of life (NeLLi) - N074 metaG | ecosystem: Environmental > Aquatic > Marine > Ocean trench > Sediment | place...
GAGTTCACCAGATCGACTCTAAATCACCATGTATCTTACGGAGAAAGCAATTGTGGAGAAAGACAATCGCCCCATCAATGTGGGTATTTTCGATCTATTGATTTTTAAGTGGCCATTTGCAGCCATTGTATCCATCACTCACCGGATTGCCGGTGTCGCATTGATGGTCGTTATCGGATTCGGATTGTATGCACTGGAACTCTCGCTTTCCTCTGAAGCAGAATTTAACGAATTGAAAATGATGATGGCGTCGCCCCTCGGAAAAATTGTTACCTGGGGTTCATTGTCAGCACTCGCCTATCATTTTGTGGCTGGTGTAAAACACATGATAGTAGATTTCGGCGTGGGCGAAACGCTGGAGAGTGGGCTGTTTGCAGCAAGGGCGGTAGTTCTGGTATCAACAATCCTGATTGTTCTCGCTGGTATCTGGGTATTTCAACCCTAGGAATAGAAAATTACTTAAGGGCGTACTATGGTCTCGCAAATAATAAGTTTTAGCCGAAATGGCGTTGCTGATTGGCTGGTGCAACGTGTCACGGCCTGGATTCTCACCTTCTATACTTTATTCCTTGTCGGTTATGTGCTCTTGGCGCCTGAAATCACCTACGACGGCTGGCATGCATTGTTCGCAAGTACATGGATGCAGGTTTTCAGTATTCTCGCATTGATCTCGACCTGTGCGCATGGATGGATTGGAATGTGGACAGTCGGTACCGATTATATTCGCGTTCACCTGATGGGTGAGAAAGCAGAAGCATTGAGATTCATCTATCAAATAGTTTGCATACTGACCCTGGTCATCTACCTGATCTGGGGTATTCAGATACTCTGGGGAATTAAATGAGCAAGACTCCCGTTCTAGACTTTGACGCCATCATCGTCGGTGGTGGCGGTGCGGGCATGCGTTGTGCGTTGCAGCTCGCTGAATCCGGTCGCAATACTGCCGTCATTTCCAAAGTGTTCCCAACCCGGTCGCATACGGTTTCCGCTCAAGGCGGTATTACCTGTGCAATTGCCAGCGATGATCCCGATGATGACTGGCGGTGGCACATGTATGACACGGTCAAAGGTTCTGACTATATCGGTGATCAGGACGCTATAGAGTACATGTGTAGCGTTGGACCAGAAGCTGTTTATGAGCTTGAACATATGGGGTTACCCTTCTCAAGAACCGAATCCGGAAGAATCTACCAGAGACCTTTTGGCGGCCAGTCGAAGAACTACGGCAAAGGCGGGCAGGCGGCCAGAACGTGCGCGGCAGCGGATAGAACGGGTCATGCGTTATTGCATACGCTCTACCAGGGGAATTTGAAGGCAGGGTCAGTTTTTTTCAGTGAATGGTTTGCCGTCGACCTGGTAAAAAATTCAAATGGTGCCGTCGTTGGCGTTACTGCTATCTGCATGGAGACAGGCGAGGCCCATTACATTCGGGCACGGGCGACAGTTCTTGCCACAGGTGGCGCCGGACGAATTTACCAGTCGACGACCAATGCCCTGATGAACACGGGAGATGGTCCCGGCATGGCACTGCGTGCTGGTATCGCGATGCAGGACATTGAGATGTGGCAATTCCACCCGACAGGTATTGCAGGTTCCGGTGTGCTTATTACCGAGGGGTGCCGCGGCGAAGGTGGTTACCTGATTAACAAGGACGGTGAGCGTTTTATGGAACGTTATGCCCCAAATGCGAAGGATCTCGCCGGTAGGGATGTCGTGGCACGCAGCATGGTATTAGAAATTCTCGCTGGACGTGGAGCAGGAGAGAACGGGGATTATGTTTACCTGAAGCTGGATCATCTCGGTGAAGAGATCTTACATACCCGTTTGCCCGGAATCGTTGAACTATCGAAGACATTCGCGCATGTTGACCCGGTAAAAGATCCCATTCCAGTTGTCCCGACCTGTCATTACATGATGGGTGGCCTGCCGACCAATATTCATGGCCAGGTTATTTCCCCGGATTTGCAGGGTAATGACGTGATTATTGATGGATTGTATGCCGTGGGTGAAACGGCGTGTGTCTCGGTTCATGGTGCGAATCGACTTGGTGGTAACTCCCTGCTTGACCTGGTTGTCTTTGGCCGTGCTGCTGGAATTCATATTTCAGAAGCTTTAGCCGGGGGAATGGATTCACAAGCCGCGTCCGAGAATGATCTGGATGCGGCCCTGGCAAGACTACGTCGCTGGGACGAGTCAGATTCAGGTGGAGAATCAGTTGCAGACCTGAAGCGCGAGTTACAAACTTGCATGCAACTTAATTTCGGCGTATTTAGAAAAGAAGAACCCATGCAGAAAGGCATAACCGTGCTTGCAGATCTGAGGGGACGAATTGCGAAGGCAAGTCTTGGTGACAAGAGTAATGTGTTCAATACGGCCAGACTTGAAGCACTTGAACTCGATAATTTGCTCGAGGTAGCCGAGGCAACTGCCATCTGTGCCGAAGGGCGTAAGGAAAGCCGTGGCGCCCATGCCAGGGATGATTTCCAGGATCGTGATGATGAAAATTGGCTGGCACACTCAATTTATCAGCCCGGCACGAAACAACTGTCAAAGCGTAAAGTTAATATGCAGCCGAAGACTGTGCCGGCATTTGAACCGATGGCAAGAACCTATTAAACCAAAGAGTAAGCCAAAAACGGCAAATAGCAGGACCAGTAAATATAGGATAATTTAATGTTAGTAAGCGTATATCGATACAATCCAGACAAGGACAAAGAGCCCTACATGCAGGAATATGAACTTGAAATTCCAGGTGGGAAAGATTTGATGGTCCTGGATGTGCTTGAGCTTCTTAAGGAGCAGGATCCGTCCATCATGTATCGGCGCTCATGCCGTGAAGGCGTTTGCGGTTCAGATGGAGTGAGTATGAATGGTAAAAATGGTCTGGCCTGCATCACCCCCATATCTGATGTCGCAAAAAGAGGCAAGTTAAGTATCCGTCCCCTGCCTGGTCTTCCTGTCGTCAGGGACCTGGTGGTTGATATGGGGCAATTTTATAAACAATATGAAAAAGTCAGGCCATATCTCCTGAACGATGAACTACCCCCAAATCAGGAACGCCTGCAATCGCCTGAAGATCGGGAAAAGCTCGATGGCTTGTACGAATGTATATTGTGCGCCTGTTGTTCAACAGCATGTCCATCCTTCTGGTGGAATCCGGATAAATTCATCGGTCCCGCGGGTTTGCTGCAGGCATACCGGTTTCTGGCGGACACCAGGGATACGGCCACAGAAGAACGCCTTGACGATCTCCAGGATCCTTTTAGCGTTTTCCGTTGCCGCGGCATTATGAATTGCGTCAGCGTATGCCCCAAAGGACTGAACCCAACCCGGGCTATCGGCCATATCCGGAACATGTTGCTAAAGCGCGCCATCTAGCCGTGTGTTTACAGGAAATAAACTCGGTTTTTGTCCCAGGAGGCTTAGCAGCCGCCCCGTAATTTCTGTAGAATTCGCTCCGCAGTAAATTCGATTAACTTCCGCAGAAGGTTGCAATGGAAGACAGCATCATGGAACAAATGTGGCGTAGTGGTCACATTTCAGGTGGAAATGCCTCTTACGTAGAAGAACTCTACGAAAAGTATCTCGAAGACCCATCCGAACTACCGGATCAATGGCGCAGCTATTTTGAAACCCTGCCCCTGGTTGAAGGCACCCTGACGCCGGATATTTCCCATTCAACGGTTCGGGACCATTTCCTGCTGCTCTCCAAGAATCAATCCCGCGTAACACCGATATCCGCCAGCAGAATTTCCTCAGAGTACGAACGTAAACAATTTGCCGTTGGTGAGCTAATTAATGCTTACCGGCGCAGGGGTCATCACAAGGCTAAACTCGACCCGCTCGAGTTACTGGATGAAAGTGGTGTTCCCATGTTGGATCTCGAATACCACCGCCTTTCCGAAGCTGACCTGGATACCCGGTTTCAAACCGGCAACCTGTTTTTTGGCAATGCCGAGGCGTCTCTCCGGGACATTGTTGAGGTGCTTGAAAATACCTATTGTAGTTCCATCGGCGCGGAATATATGCACATCAGCGATGAAGCGGAACAGATGTGGGTGCAGCAGAGAATGGAAGGCGCCCGATCCAGGCCTGCTTTCAGCGACGGCGTAAAACGCCGATTGCTCGACAGGTTAATTGCCGCGGAAGGATTGGAAAAGTATCTGGGGAAAAAATATCCAGGCACTAAACGGTTTGGATTGGAGGGCGCGGAGAGTGCTATCCCCTGTCTGGCTGAGTTGATTCATCGTGCGGGTTCAGCGGGCGTTGTGGAAACTGTCATCGGCATGGCTCACCGCGGTCGCTTAAATGTGCTGGTTAACCTGTTCGGCAAGGATCCGGCTGAATTATTCGATGAATTTGAAGGCAAATATGAGCCTGGTACAGGTTCCGGTGACGTAAAATATCATCAGGGTTTTTCCTCTAACCTGATGACGCCAGGTGGTGAGATGCACCTGGCACTCGGTTTCAATCCTTCTCACCTTGAAATTGCCGCTCCCGTCATCGAAGGATCTGTCAGAGCACGGATGGATCGTCGTGACGATGCAGCGGGTGATAAGGTTCTGGCCATTAACATTCACGGCGACGCTGCTTTCGCCGGACAGGGTGTTGTGATGGAAACCTTCCAGATGTCACAAACCAGGGGATATTACACCGGTGGTACGATCCACATCATTATCAACAACCAGATCGGTTATACCATCAGTAACCCTGAAGACGCCCGTTCCGCAAAGTACTGTACAGAGATTGCCAAGATGGTTCAGGCGCCAATATTCCACGTTAACGGAGATGATCCAGAAGCCGTTTTGTTCGTGTCTCAGATGGCGCTCGACTACCGTATGGAATTTAAGAAAGACGTTGTTATCGATATCGTTTGTTACCGGCGCCGTGGACACAATGAAGGAGATGAACCTTCTATTACCCAGCCCATCATGTACCAGGCAATCCACAAGCACCCCACAACGGCCACGTTGTATGCGGAAAAAGTGGTTAGTGCCGGGGTGATTGAAGAAGCCGAATATAGATCGAGGATAGATGCCTATCGTGATGCACTCGATGAAGGTGTCGCAGTCGCCTGGGATTACTTAAAGGAACCAGACACTTCTCTTTATGTAGATTGGGCACCTTTCCTTGGTCACGATTGGGATGCTCCGGGTGATACCACATTTGAACTCAAATCCTTCCAGGCTATTGCCAACAAGTTAAATGAGGTGCCGGAAGGGTTTATTTTACAAAAACAAGTTTCGAAGATAATGGAAGACCGGAAAAAAATGACGGCTGGAGCCATGCCGATAAACTGGGGTTACGCGGAGATAATGTCGTACGCCACCTTGTTATCGGAAGGTTTCAAGATCCGGATAACCGGTCAGGATGTCGGCAGAGGAACATTTTCCCATCGCCATGCAGTGTTACATGACCAAAAAGAAGGCGGCACCCTCGTTCCCCTGGAATCAATCGGAGAAAAAGAACGCCAGTTCATGCTTTATGATTCATTGTTGTCAGAAGAAGCAGTGCTGGCATTTGAGTACGGCTATTCGGGAACCAGCCCGAATACGCTGGTGATCTGGGAAGCCCAGTTTGGTGATTTTGCAAATGGTGCCCAGGTCGTTATAGACCAGTTTATTACCAGCGGAGAACACAAGTGGGCAAGGCTGTCAGGATTGACGTTGCTGCTGCCCCATGGGTATGAAGGCGCCGGGCCGGAACACTCTTCGGCTCGACTGGAAAGATACTTGCAGCTATCAGCAGAACATAATATCCAGGTTTGCATTCCGACAACTCCCAGCCAGATTTATCACCTGCTGAGAAGGCAAGCTATTCGACCGGTGAGAAAGCCGTTGATCGTTATGACGCCGAAGAGCTTGTTGCGGCACAAAGACGCTATTTCAACGCTGGAAGATTTGACCCTGGACAAATTCGAAGTCGTGTTGCTTGATGATGAAAATCAAGTCCTTACCGACGTGACTCGCATCGTGTTTTGTAGTGGCAAGGTTTATTACGACCTCAAAGCAAAAAAAGATGCTGACGGTCTTGATCATATTGCCATCGTAAGAATCGAACAGCTCTACCCCTTCCCCGAGGAAATCTTAACGGCGTTGATTGCGCAGCGTCCGAATATTGATACATCGGTCTGGTGCCAGGAAGAACCCATGAATCAGGGCGCCTGGTACAGCAGTCAGCATCACCTGAGGCGGGTACTTCATAAGAAATTCCCTTCATTATATTTGCACTATGCAGGGCGCGAGGCCTCTGCTGCTGCTGCTGCCGGTTACATGTCACTACATATTCAGCAACAAGAAGACCTGGTTGAAGATGCACTTCACAAAACAGATATAGATTAGCGTGAGTTATTTATTCCATTCACGTCTTTAAGGACTAATCATGATTGAAATTAAAGCCCCTGAATTTCCTGAATCCATTGCCGATGGTGAAATTGCAACCTGGCACATCGAAGCAGGGGAAACTGTGACCCGGGACCAGCTTCTCGTGGATATTGAAACAGATAAGGTGGTGCTGGAAATTGTCGCCCCTGTAGATGGAACCCTGACGAAAATTCTCAAAGCAGAAGGTGAAACGGTACTGGCTGAAGAAGTCATCGCCGAATTTGAGGCAGGTGCAGCTTATATTTCACAAACAGCTGAAGGCTCTTTGTCGCAAACAGCTGAAGGCTCTTTATCACAAACAGCTGAAGGCTCTTTATCGGATTCAGTGGGGGCAACCCCCGGTCGCCCGGAAAGCAGCCAGGCTGAGTCACCCGCTACTGTCAGCCTGGCGAGCCCGGCCGCCAGGAAAATGGCTGAAGAAAATCACATTGATGTGACGAAAATTATCGGCACGGGAAAAGGCGGCAGGATAACCAAGGAGGATATTCTGAAAGCGGTTGCCGCGGCAGAACAGCAAGCGCCACCGCGGGCGGAGTCCAGAGGCAGTCCAGAACCATCAATGGAGGCAAGCGCACCGGTTGCCGGTGAAAGGGTTGAACGCCGGGTACCCATGACACGGCTACGCGCAAGCATCGCCCGAAGATTGGTTGATGCTCAGCAAACTGCAGCGATGTTGACGACCTTCAACGAAGTAGATATGCAGGCAATTATAGACCTGCGAGTCAGGTACAAGGAAGATTTCGAGAAGGCGCACAACGGCACCAGATTGGGTTTTATGTCCTTCTTCGTGCGCGCAAGCATTGAAGCGTTAAAACGGTTTCCAGCGGTTAATGCCTCGATTGACGGTAATGATATCGTCTACCATGGCTACCAGGATATTGGTGTTGCGGTGGGCTCTCCCCGGGGTCTGGTGGTGCCGGTCATCCGGGATGCAGATAGCCTGACACTCGCGGAACTTGAAGACCGGGTCAGGGACTTTGGTGTTAAAGCGAGGGATGGCAAGTTATCCATAGATGATATGACAGGTGGTACATTCACGATTTCAAATGGTGGTGTGTTTGGGTCGCTCTTATCCACGCCAATTTTGAATCCTCCCCAGACAGGCATACTGGGTATGCATAAAATCCAGGAACGTCCAATGGCTGTTAGTGGTGAAGTTCAGATTCGGCCCATGATGTACCTGGCATTGTCTTATGATCACCGCCTCATTGATGGCCAGGAAGCGGTTCGCTTCCTGGTAACGATTAAGGATTTCCTCGAAGAGCCAGCCCGAATATTGCTGGATATTTAAATGGGTAGGAAATGCGAACCAGGTATAGATAGAAAAAGGAAAAGAAATGTCAACAAAATTTGATGTCATAGTAATCGGCGCTGGACCGGCGGGATATCATGCCGCAATTCGGGCGGCGCAATTGGGTCTCAATACGGCATGTATTGAGAAGTGGCTGGATAGTGATGGCAAGGCGGCTTATGGCGGCGCTTGCTTGAACGTCGGCTGCATCCCCTCAAAAGCGCTGTTGGACGTATCCCATAAATATGTTGAAGCAAGAGACCATTTTGCAGAGATTGGCATCCTGGCCAAGGGGTTAGATATTGATGTTCCTGCCATGATCGCTAGAAAAGATGCTGTTGTCTCCAATCTCACCAAAGGTGTCGCCGGATTGCTAAAAGCTAATGGTGTTACAACCTTTGAAGGGTCGGCTACTTTACACGTTGGCCGTTCGGTCGAATTCACCGCTCACAACGGTGACCAGCAAACCCTGGAAGCAGACAATATCATTATTGCAACCGGCTCTGTTCCGGTGGAGATACCACCCTGCCCGCTAACAGATGATTATATAATTGATTCTACCGGCGCCCTCACATTGCAGGCAGTACCAAAAAGGTTAGGGGTGATTGGGGCAGGTGTTATCGGGCTGGAACTGGGCAGCGTCTGGAATCGGTTGGGTTCAGAGGTAGTGGTTCTTGAAGCACTGGATGAATTTCTGCCAATGGTGGACACAAAGATTGCAAAAGAGGCGCAAAAACAATTTAAGAAGCAGGGTATGGATATTCGCCTGGGTACTCGCGTCACCGGTAGTGAGGTCAAGGGCAAAAAAGTCAAGGTTTCCTATTCGGATAAGGAAGGTGAGAAAACTGAATCTTTCGATGTACTCATCGTTGCCGTGGGCCGCGAACCTTATACAGAGGAATTGTTAGCTGCTGACAGCGGGGTCACCCTGGATGAGCGTGGGTTCATCTATGTTAATGACCTGTGCACCACGGATGCGCCCGGAGTCTATGCTGTGGGTGATGTTGTGCGCGGACCGATGCTGGCCCATAAGGGGATGGAAGAAGGCATCATGGTGGCTGAGCGCATCGCTGGTCAAAAACCGATGGTAAATTATGAATGCGTTCCTGCTGTTGTCTATACAGATCCTGAAATTGCATGGGTCGGGAAAACGGAACAGGAGCTCAAAGCAGCTGGCGAAAAATACAAGGTAGGCAGTTTTCCGATGGCCGCAAGTGGCCGTGCCATGGCCAGTAACGATACAGTCGGCTCCATAAAAGTAATCGCGGATGAAGAGTCCGATCGATTACTGGGTGTTCATATGATCGGTGCTCATGTATCGGAATTGATAGCGGAAGCGGTGATCGCCATGGAGTTTGGTGCCAGTGCCGAGGATCTGGGGTTAACCATGTTTGCCCACCCTACCTTGTCCGAGGGATTACACGAAGCGGCTCTTGCCGTTTCCGGGCATGCTATCCATGTGGCCAACAGAAAACGTAAAAAATAGTTTCCCCAAAAATGACGACGGTTGATGTCAGCTGATGACATTCGCAGTAACAATCAACAAGAACTATCAACAAGAACAACAGACTTTTACTAATCAATTAAACAAGCGTTAAGGATCTCGAGGTTATGAATCTTCATGAATATCAGGCAAAACAATTATTTGCCGAGTATGGGTTGCCCGTTTCAAGAGGAATTGCCGTGGATACCGCCGATCAGGCAGTTACCGCTGCTGAAGAGCTGGGCGGCGAGCGATGGGTGGTGAAAGTCCAGGTGCATGCAGGCGGTCGCGGTAAAGCCGGCGGAGTGAAACTGGTATCGAGCCATGATGAAATCAGGAAATTTGCCGACAAACATATCGGCACTAACCTTGTGACCTTCCAGACTGATGCCAATGGTCAACCTGTCAGCAAAATATTTGTCGAAGAATGTGCCGACATAGACCGTGAGTTATACCTGGGCGCAGTTATCGATCGCTCTACTCGCAGAATTACCTTCATGGCCTCCACAGAGGGTGGTGTCGAGATTGAAAAAGTGGCGGAAGAAACACCGGATAAAATTCTGCAGGCAGAAATTGACCCTGCGTTAGGTGCTTGTGCATATCAAGGCCGTGATCTTGCGTTCCAGTTAGGTCTCGAGGGTAAGCAGCTTAACCAGTTCGCCAATCTATTTATGGCCCTGGCAAGAATGTTCCAGGAATGTGATCTGGCGTTACTGGAAATCAATCCACTGGTTGTAACCAGCACGGGTGATGTCCTCTGCCTGGATGCGAAAGTATCGATTGATGGAAATGCCCTCTATCGTCAGAAAAAACTGGCGGCCATGCGGGACATTTCACAAGAAGATGAAAGAGAAGAACAGGCATCCCAGCAAGGGCTTAATTATGTTGCCCTGGAAGGTAACATTGGTTGCATGGTAAACGGCGCGGGTCTGGCCATGGGTACGATGGACCTGGTGAAATTAAATGGTGGCCAACCGGCTAACTTCCTGGATGTAGGCGGCGGAGCGACAAAAGAAGCGGTGAGTGAGGCATTCAAGATCATTCTCTCGGATGCTGCGGTTAAGGCCGTGCTCATCAATATCTTTGGCGGCATCGTGCAATGCAATATCATCGCCGAGGGCATCATCGGGGCGATCAAGGATGTCGGTGTGAGCGTGCCGGTGATTGTCAGGTTCGAAGGCAATAATGCAGAACTCGGCGTCAAAACACTGGAGGAAAGCGGAGTGGATATTATTGCCGCAACGGGATTAAACGATGCGGTGCAGCGGGCGGTAAAGGCGGCGGGAGAAGTAGCATGAGTATACTAATCGACAAGTCCACTAAGGTAATTTGCCAGGGATTTACTGGATCCCAGGGAACCATGCACTCCAGGCAGGCCATCGCCTATGGTACGCAAATGGTCGGTGGAGTAACACCGGGTAAGGGCGGTCAAACTCACCTTGATCTTCCTGTATTTAACACCGTGCGCGAAGCTGTTGAAGAAACAGGAGCAGATGCCTCTGTCATCTATGTGCCCGCGCCTTTTGCCAAGGATGGCATGCTCGAAGCCGCGGCAGCCGGAATCAAGTTGATTGTCTGCATCACCGAGGGTGTACCGACTCTCGACATGCTCGCTGTTAAAGCAAGTTTGGATGAAAGAGGAATCCGCCTGGTTGGTCCGAACTGTCCAGGGGTCATCACGCCCGGTGGCTGCAAGATCGGGATCATGCCAGGTGACATTCACCTGCCCGGTAAAGTCGGCATTGTTTCACGATCCGGCACGCTAACCTACGAAGCCGTTAAACAAACGACAGACCTCGGATTCGGTCAAAGTACCTGTGTGGGTATCGGTGGCGATCCCATTCCCGGGAGCAACTTCATCGATATTCTTGCCTTGTTTGAAGAAGATCCTGATACGAAAGCAATTGTGATGGTCGGTGAAATCGGCGGCACGGCAGAAGAGGAGGCTGCTGATTTTATCAAGGCGAATGTCACTAAACCTGTGGTTGGATATATCGCGGGAGTGACAGCGCCGCCCGGTAAACGAATGGGTCATGCCGGGGCGATTATTGCCGGAGGCAAGGGTACGGCAGATGAAAAGTTTGCCGCGCTGCAGGCCGCGGGCGTACACACGGTGCAAAGCCTGGCAGAAATCGGCAGCACCTTAAAAGAAGTGACCGGATGGTAGTGGTAACGGCGTATATTATAGATGTAACACACTGGCAGACGGGCGATCGCCGGGTTGCCTTTTTTATGGCTCTTTAACGATACTGGGGTTGAAATTAGGGTTAAACACCCCAATTTGCTACAGATTGAGAAAGTGTCCGTTAAAAACTAAAGCAAGCCACAAAATTACTAGCCACCTAAGCCAAGGAATAAACACTCCTATGTCAGCAGAAGCAAAATCAGTAGAAGCCGAGAAAGAAACGCTGGGATTCCAGTCAGAAGCCAAGCAGCTTCTGCATTTGATGATCCACTCTCTCTATTCGAATAAGGAAATATTTCTGAGGGAGCTGATTTCAAATGCCTCGGATGCAATCGACAGGCTGCGATTCGAAAGTCTGTCCAATCCGGACCTGGTCGTCAAGAACGGCGATTTTAATATCAGGATTGAGGTCGACAAAGAGGCCGGGACAATCACGATTAGTGACAACGGCATTGGCATGAGCCGCGAGGACGTTATTACACATCTCGGGACCATCGCCAAATCTGGAACGTCGCAGTTCCTGGATGCCCTGACCGGAGATCAACAGAAGGATGCGCAATTAATCGGGCGCTTCGGGGTCGGTTTTTATAGCTCGTTCATCGTCGCTGATAAGGTGACCGTGGAGAGCCGCGTTGCTGGTTCCGAGGCTTCAGAGGGCGTGCGCTGGATATCGGCCGGCGAGGCGAGTTTCGAGGTAGAAAACATTGAAAAAGGCGAGTCTGGAACATCAGTGACTCTGCATCTGAAAGGTGATGAAGACGAATTCCTGGATAGCTGGCGGTTGAAAAATATCGTCAAGAAATATGCGGATCATGTGTCAGTACCAGTGATGATGAAAAAAGAGTCGTTAGGCACGGATGATGACGACACCGAAAAGAGCGATTCAGAAGAAGAATTTGAGACCGTCAATACCGCAAAAGCACTGTGGACACGTTCACGAAGCGAGGTGGAGGACGATGAGTACAAAGAGTTCTACAAGCATATATCCCATGATTTCCAGGATCCGCTGACCTGGAGCCACAACAAGGTTGAGGGAAAACTGGATTATACGAGCTTAATCTACATTCCGGCCAAGGCACCGTTTGATATGTGGCAGCGCGAAGCACCAAGGGGGTTAAAGCTCTACGTGCAGAGAGTTTTCATCATGGATGAAGCGGAACAATTCTTGCCCTTGTATCTGCGTTTTGTGAAAGGTGTGGTGGATTCAAACGATCTTTCTCTCAACGTATCCAGGGAGTTGTTGCAAAAGGATCCTGCCATTGAGTCAATGCGCGGTGCATTGACCAAAAGGGCGCTGGATGTGATGGAAAAGCTGGCGAAGAAGGACGCAGAAAAATACCAGGAATTTTGGAATGAATTTGGCCAGGTTCTGAAAGAAGGTCCTGCTGAGGATTTCACCAACAAAGAGAAGATCAGCAAACTCTTACGATTTGCAACGACCCATGGTGATGATCAAACGCAAAACCAGAGTCTTACCGATTATATTTCTCGTATGAAGGAAGGTCAGGACAAGATCTATTATGTGGCTGCTGAAAATTATCACACGGCAAGCAACAGCCCGCATCTTGAAGTGTTTAAAAAGAAAGGCATCGAAGTGCTGGTTCTTTATGACCGAATTGACGAGTGGCTGATGAGTCATCTCATGGAATTTGACGGGAAACAGTTTCAGGATGTGGCTAAAGGTTCCCTGGATCTTGGTGATCTTGAGGACAAGGAAGATAAACAGGAACAGAAGAAAGTCGAGAAGGAATTTAAGGACCTGGTCAAGCGGATCACCGAATTGCTGGGCGAAAAGGTAGAAGAAGTCCGCATTACTCACAGGCTCACGGATTCACCGGCCTGCCTGGTTGTAAAAGAAGATGAGATGGGTATGCAGATGCGTCGAATACTGGAATCAGCCGGGCAACAGGTTCCTGGATCAAAACGGATCTTTGAAATCAATCCGGAGCACCCACTTGTTGAGAAATTAAACGATGAGCCGGATATGGACAGGTTTAATGATCTGGCAATGGTTATCTATGATCAGGCAATGCTGGCGGAAGGTAGTCAGTTGGAAGAACCGGCAAGTTACGTGAAGCGACTGAACAAGTTACTGCTGGAGCTGTCGGCCTAAGCCGAGAGCCACCAGGGCCCGCTGTGTTGTGAGTTCACCAAAACTGTCATCGCTGACGCGAAGAATTTCGCTACCCCAGGCAAGGGCCTGGACGGTGACCAATCGAGCCAACGAACTCGATGCCGCAGGCGAAGATATCATACATCTGGGCATCGGCGATCCGGATATGGATACTGACGAGAGTATTCGTGATGCCTTGCAGTTGAGTCTTGAAAACGGACGAACTCACTATCCGCCACTTGCCGGTGAACCTGCTCTTCGATCTGAAATTGCGAGCCATTGCTCGGACTTTTACAAGCAGGACATATCGCCTGGACAAATCATTGTTTTCCCCGGATGCCAGACGGCATTATTTGCGACGATGCAGTGCCTGGCAGAGGCGGGAGACGAGGTCATCTTGCTGCAACCAACCTATGCGACCTACCCGGCAGTGGTTGCGGCTTGTGGTGCCTCAATTGTCTACGCATCTTTGAAACCGGATGATGGCTTTCGTCTCCATATTGAAGAACTGGCAGCGCTCGTTACCGATAAAACACGAGTGATCCTGCTCAATTCGCCGTCGAATCCCTCTGGTGTGGTTTTCACCAGGGCCGAACTCGCAGCGCTGGTTAGACTATGCCTGGAGAATGATATCTGGCTTGTCTCAGATGAGGTTTATGCAGCCCTGGTCTACGATGGTGAGTTTACTTCACCACTTGATATCGAAGGTTCCGAGCACAATGTTGTGGTGCTTCGCAGTCTTTCAAAGTCTCATGCCATGAGCGGCTGGCGATTAGGATGGACTATTTCACCTGTGCTGCTCGCGGAAAGCCTGGCAGAATTATCACAACCCATGTTGTTTGGCGTGAGCCAGTTTATCCAGGATGCAGCGATATCTGCCTTGCGAAATACCGATAAGATCGTGCCCGTGAATCGAGAACGGCTTCACCGAAGGCGAGATGTATTATGTGAAAGGCTGACGCAAATCCCTGGCTTTAAAGTATTCCATCCTGCAGGTGGAATGTTTGCCCTGGTGGACATCAGTGCCTTCGAATGTGATGGGGAAACTTTTGCCAACCAGCTACTCGATGCAACCGGTGTATCGGTAGTCCCGGGTTTTGCTTTTGGTGAATCTGTCGCTAATTGCATACGCATTGGGTTTTGCCAGGAAACAGACCAGTTGATCGAAGCGGCCCGGCGGATGCAAAGATTTGCAGATACTTATTTCGACAAAAAGCGTTTCCAAAAAAAAAAGCGTTTCCAAAAAAACGCCTGGCAACAATTAAGCAGTAGGTTGGTAGGCACCACCAGTATGCTGTTCGATCTGGTTTTCCCGAAGAGTGCTAACGACGGACTCCAGTGCGCGGCTAAATAACAGCCCGTCGCTGATGATACGTAGATAATCCTCCTCCAGCTCTGTTGCAAGTTGGAAGGTTGTTTTCTCAAGAACCTTAACGCCCTGGCGATTTACAAAAATGAATTTGTCGATGGCGTTAATCTTGGCGGCCAGCTTACATCGTGTATTTTGTCCATCTTCCCCGACGAACTCGACCCAGGTTCCTACTGTCATGCCTTCAATTGTTTCGAGATAGGGGCTGTGTTCTTCTTCTGCCTCATGGCCGAAGTCCACGTCAATCGGTGTTCCGGGATCGCTTGTCGTATCGAATGGTTGAATTGGCTCATCATCCAGTGCGAGAGCCTGCGCCTCGGCTGGTGCAATGTCCTCTGTTTTTTCTTCTTCCGGAAAGGAATCTCGCTGGAGTTTTTCCAAATTGGATATCAGCACCTCGATGATATCGGGATCAACAGCAGCAATTTTAAATGCTTTTCGCAGGTTCTTGATTAGCCGTGGATTGACTGTTTCCAGTTTCTCGCGATCTCCGCTTTGGTCGTGGGGTTCTACAGTCCACAACAGGACATCGATTGTATTGATTGCCTGCTTCCACGCTGAGCTATCGGGACCTTCTTCCAACACCAATAGTTCCATGAATTTGTGGAAAGGGTTTTGAAGCAAATCCGCGATGAATGTATCCAGTTCACGATCGAGGATACGCTCATCGATTTTTTGAGTCACTAACTCGTTAATCTCGTCAAGAACATCCTCACGGTCTTTCTTCTTGATAATGGTCTGTTCAAGATGTCGAGTTTTTGCAGTTTCTTCTGCAATGAACTTTCGAAATTCTTTGATGAGATTTTCGAAGAAAGAAATATCTCCCTCGTACCCGACCAGTATTTTCTCAACAAGCTCATGCATTTTTTTGTAGAGTGGATCCTCCGCCAACTCATCAACCTGGGTCCAACTGATCCCGGCGATGGCAAATTCATTCAGCATCGCCCTGAGTGGATGATCCTCACGACTAAAAAATGAGTTGTCCGAAAGTGCGACTTTAATGACAGTAATTTGTGTACGACCGATCAATTCCTTGATGGGAATGGGTACACCATGGTCAGCCCAGATGGCTTCAAAGAGCATGGTAACCAAATTGATGACGTCTGATGATTCCCCGTCAACGGCACTGATCACGCCCTCTTCCTGGTCAGCATTTAGCATCTCTCCCAGGGATTCTGATATGTCCAACCTGTTTGCTTCTTCGATATCCGTTGGAATTTTGCTGGTGGATGAAGCAAGTTGAGTGACGAGAGAAAGCTGAATATTGTTGAGGACTTCCATCAGCTTTGTTTGGTCAACCAGCTGTACCTGCTGGTCCGGCGAGGGTTGGAAAGGTTGCATCATACCGGCCTGTGCCGGAGAAGCACTTCCTGCGGGAATCATAGAGGCGGGAACCATAAATTGTCGCGCTGGGTGTTGTTGCGCTGGGTATTGTTGAGCTGGGTATTGTTGCGCTGGGTATTGTTGTGCTTGATTTGCGGGTACTACAACATGACCTTCCGGGATAAAAACCCCTCCCTGCGATGCGGAACTAATCGGTGCAGTGGTGCCCCCTGGTGCTGCTGGGGCAGCGTCACCTGGTGCCGGGGCAGCAGGACTGTCCCCGTGCATCAGGTTCTGCATCATGGAGAAGGTATTGGTACTTTCCGCGGCATGGGTTGAATTTTCTACTTCTAATTCCAGGTTGATATCCAGGTCTTCGACGACTTCTGAGACGGTGTTAAAAGAATTATCCCAGTCATGGCTTTGGCTGGCTGTGGTTGCGGCTGGTTTTGGCTCTGGTCTCTTGGGTTTTTCAACAATGGGGCTGGCAACAACGCCGCTTTCACGTAGGATCTCGTCGGCTTCCGTGAAAACTTCGCCCAGGTGATCCAACACGCAGGATTCAAATGAACGGTAGACAGTAAGTGTATTCTGGGCATCCATCTTCAATGGTCTCAATGCTTCCTGAAAAGCCGACGAGACTTGCTGAGCGTCTAGAGGATTATTAGATTCATCAATGCGTTTTCGCGGCAGAACATTACTCAGCCGGGTATGATACTTAGTGAAATCTTTCCCGTGCTTATCGCGAGATGCGTTGACGAGACCTTCGAGTATCAGAATGACGTCGAATTCTTCCTCCTGAACCAGGGAAAGGTTTTCAAAATCGTAGACAACTTCTGGCCTGACGGTTTCTTTATCCAGGAGATCGTCAAAATAAAAGTTCATATTGGCGACGAATGACGCGAGGATTTCGTCGCGGTTATCGCTCAACCCCTTAAAATCACCAATCTGGTCCACGACCTGCCGCTCGACATCCATGAGCGACTGCTGGACCAGATTTCTCAGGGTCCTGATACCGGCTCTTTGAATTTTTTCTACAACTTCGGACACAATGTTAATCCGTGGGGTAAAAACGCCAGTTAAAGATAACCTGTATACTCTGAAAAGTATAAAAAATGTGATGACCGGTAGTAAAATCGGGCTGCATTATTTCGTTATTCAATAGCATCTTACAAGCATTACCTAGCTCAATTTCGAGAATAATGAGTTGAATTTGAATTTTTTGGGACGGCTAGATTTGAAAATCCTGTTAATGCGCCATGGAGAAGCTGAATTAAGCGCTAAATCGGATGCGGGGCGAAACTTAACCGCTCGCGGAGAGCGACAGGTGCTGGCGTGTGCAAATCAAGCCAATGCAAGCCAGAATGATTCACTAACGGTGGTTGAACAGATAATCGCCAGTCCCTTTGTCAGGGCGGAGCAAACTGCCGTTTTGGTTCAGAGTATGTTCTCACCCCTGATCCCAATCGAAACCTGGAGTGAAATTACGCCTTCAGGAAGTAAAGAAGTCGTTCTTGACAAACTCAGCAAGTCAAAAGCTGCTGTCTTGATGCTCGTGACTCATCAGCCATTTATAGGCAAGTTTATTTTCTATTTGACGGGGGATGAAATTAGAATGGGTACCGCATCGATCGTATCAATTCAAATGAGTGCAATGACAGCTAGATGTGGAGAGGTTGATTGGGTATTACACAGCGAATCTTAGTGGCTAACTTTAGTAAGGAAACGGTTATCCGTAAAATTGGCAGATTGGTTTCAACTCTGCTGATGGGCACACTTCCCGACGTCTGTTTGCCCGCGGTTAGCCTGGAACCCTATCCGGGTGCGCAAGTTGTGGAATCCAGGATTGATGAGAAGATAGAAAGCCGATTAATTATCCTTGGGGCACTGAAAAAAATTAACAATATACTTCAGCCCAAGTTCTTTGAATACGTCTCCGGCACACAGTCTTCTACGACATATTACATTCCAGTTGAGCGGCGAATAGACAAGATAGTTGAGTTTTATCGAGATCAGCTGTCCAGTTCAGCAAGGATACTCTTCAAGTGTGAAGGCCGTGGTTGCGGCAGCAGTAATTACTGGGCGAACACTGTTTTCACGACGCCTTTACTTTACGGCCCGGAACAGTACCAGAATTACACTATAGCCAGGGATCTGGCGACGAATGACTATATTGCCATCTATGTGGGGCAGCGGGGAACAAAGAAAATTTATGTACATGTGCAAGTTACAAGCACGGTTGAAAATAAATCGAAATTCACAAAAGGATCGCTTGCCGACTCGCTTGATTCGCACGGTAAGTTTGTTATTCCAACCAGGGATTTTCTCTTTGAAAGTGACCTGATAGCAGACATCGTTGAATTCATGAGGCTCAATGAACAGTTAAAGCTCACGCTTGTTTCTCATGATACGCTGCAAAAAGGTGAATCCGTTGAAGACGGAATGCGGAGAACATTGCGCCACTCTGAATCAGTTAGATCGAGGCTGGTTGATGCGGGGATAGGCAAGGAGCGCATCCAGGCGTTCGGGGTCGGCCCACTTTCGCCGCTGGATGAAGGCCAGGCTTCACGCCTGGAATTGTTAGTGATCGACTGACTTTTTATGTAAGAACCGCTGTGGGCAGGCTTATTGAGGTAAATGCAGGAGAGACAGGAATTCCATTCTGGTGCTTTGATTGTCGCGGAATTGGCCAAGCATCACAGAAGTCTTCATGACAGAATTTTGCTTTTCCACCCCGCGCATCATCATGCACATATGTTTCGCTTCGATAATCACACTCACGCCAGCGGCTTCAGTAACTTCCTGAATCGCCTCGGCTATTTGCTTAGTCAGGTTCTCCTGGATTTGTAACCTGCGGGCAAACATCTCGACAATACGGGCAACTTTGGAAAGTCCCAGAACTTTGCCAGTTGGCATGTAAGCCACGTGGCACTTGCCGATGAAGGGTAAAATATGGTGTTCACACATGGAATAGAGTTCAATGTCCTGCACCACTACCATTTCACTGGTATCTGAATCAAACAAGGCGCCATTGACGACCTGCACCAGGGTTTGATTATAACCACGAGTCATGAATTCCATCGCTTTTGCTGCACGTTTCGGTGTATCTACGAGGCCTTCCCTGTCCGGGTCTTCGCCTATCTGCTCTATGATGCTCTTGAATGCTTTTTGCACGGTCATTTTCGCCGGTTGGAAAAGGACGGATACCCTAAGCTATTCATGCACTTGGGTAAAGGCTAATGGCGCTAAAATAGGAATAAATTGGTGTTATGGAGGGCAGTTGTGCAGACCTTTAGTCGCGTGCTTTTGCAGAGGCTTTTGCATAGGCTTTTGCATAGAAGGTGCCCGGAGAAGCAAATCCGGTATAATCCCGGATGTTTTAAGGGAGGTCTCAATGCCAGGTAGTAGTATCGGTAGTATGTTCAAGGTCACAACCTTTGGTGAAAGCCATGGTCCTGCCCTTGGCTGCATCGTGGATGGTTGCCCACCGGGTATCGAGCTTACAGAAGCCGATCTGCAAGTTGACCTCGATCGAAGGCGTCCCGGCACTTCAAAATATACGACCCAACGCAAAGAAGCGGATAAAGTGAAGATCCTCTCGGGAGTGTTTGAAGGCACGACAACGGGTACTGCCATCGGTCTTTTGATAGAGAATACAGACCAGAAATCGAAAGACTATAGCGATATCAGGGACATTTTCAGGCCGGGTCATGCGGATTACGTATACCACAAGAAATATGGCATCAGGGACCATCGCGGCGGGGGACGGGCGTCTGCCAGGGAAACGGCAATGAGAGTTGCGGCCGGTGGCATTGCCAAAAGGTACTTAACTCAAGAAAGTGGTATTGAAGTCAGAGGTTACCTTGCACAAATCGGTGATATTAAGGTCGAACTGCTAGATTGGGATATCGTCAACGACAATCCGTTTTTTTGTCCGGATGAGCGGAAAATTCCAGAACTGGAGAAATTGATAGATCAGCTACGCCGTGACGGAGATTCCGTGGGCGCAAAAATCACTGTCATAGCACAAGGCATGAGCCCTGGGTTGGGTGAACCTGTATTCGAAAAACTTGATGCGGCAATTGCCCACGCGATGATGGGTATCAACGCCGTCAAAGGTGTTGAAATTGGGTCAGGTTTTGCCAGTGTCGAACAAAGAGGGTCGGAACATCGCGATGAAATGACACCGGCGGGTTTTCTTTCCAATAATGCAGGCGGTGTCCTTGGCGGTATTTCATCCGGCCAGGACATTGTGGTGAATCTGGCATTAAAACCGACCTCCAGCATTACTTTGCCCGCCCGTACCATTGACAAATATGGAAAACCAGCGGAGGTTATCACAAAAGGCAGGCATGATCCTTGCGTCGGTATCCGTGCCACGCCCATTGCTGAAGCAATGCTTGCGATCGTGTTGATGGATCACCTGCTCCGGCATCGAGCACAAAATCCAGGTGTCGTTGCCAATTTTCCTGACCTTACCTGAGCAAATGTAAACAGCCCGCTCGGTATTGTAATCCGGACAAGAACCAGCCAGCGGATCTTCAATCAGCATTTTCCATCAGTAGGTTGATAAAGGCGTTTCCTGCGTTCGACAAACTTCGCTGCACATGGTGTATGACGCCCAACGTTCTTGCAATTTGTACTTCGGGTACATTGAGAACGCAAGTCGTGTCATCCAGCATGGAATGGGGCAGTACACTCCAGCCCAGGCCAACACCAATCAGCATTTTAATGGTTTCCAGATAATTGGTGGACATGCCCGTCTTCAGGGACAGCCCTTTGTCTTCAAACATCTGCTTAACGATTCGACCGGTATAAGTGCTCATATCCGGAAGCACCGCTGGATATTCTGCCAGCACTTCGATTTCGACCTGACTCGAACCGGCCAGGGGATGGTCGTTGGCGCAGACGAAGGTCAGATGGTCTTTCCAGATGGGTGTAGAGCGAAGGCGCTCATGCGCGTTCGGGGCCAGTGTAATGATACCAAGCTCGAGATTTCCCTGAACAATTTCTTCGTGTGCGACTTCTGAGTCCATGAAGTGCAAGTCCAGGGCGACCGCCGGAAATCGAGTGGAGTATTCCTTTAATACTTCCGGCAGTCTCCACAGTCCGATATGGTGGCTGGTGGCGACGGAAAGTTGCCCGGAAACGCTTCCGTTGAGATTGGTAATCGCTCTGCGTGAATCTTCCACATCTGCCAGAATCGTTGCTGCCCGTGAGTAAAGCTCACGTCCTGCCTCAGTCAGGCTGATTGTGCGGCCGATACGATCGAAAAGTTTCACCCCAAGATGATTCTCCAGTAGCGCCACTCGCTTGCTGACGGCTGGTTGGGTCAGGTGTAATCTGGTGGCTGCCAGTGAAAAAGATTCCTGGTCTGAAACGGCAAGAAATGCCTTAAGTGCCTCAAAGTCCATATTCCAGATTCTTATGTAAATGATGAAAATTATGAATTTGCGTTATTCGAGGTGAGATCATAACATTCGCGCCGTAAATTAAAATTAGGGTGATTCATGGATAAGATTGATGTAGCTATTGTTGGTGCGACGGGGGCTGTGGGAGCGGTCATGATTGAGATCCTTGAACAGCGGAATTTCCCGGTTGGGAACTTGTATCTGCTTGCCAGTGAGCGGTCTGCTGGCAAGCGATTGCAATTTGCCGGTAAATCCATTGTGGTGGGGGATCTGGCCTCATTTGATTTCAGCAAGGTTAAAATTGGGCTGTTTTCGGCGGGAGGCCCTACTTCAGAGGTATACGCTCCCATTGCCGCAGCAGCAGGATGTGTGGTTATCGACAATACGTCTCAGTTCCGCCGGGACGAGGACATCCCGCTCATTATTCCGGAGGTCAATGCCCACAGACTCGGCGACTATAAGCAGACCAATATTATCGCAAATCCTAATTGTTCAACGATTCAGATGCTGGTGGCATTAAGCCCTATACGTGATGCCGTTGGCATACGCAGGATCAATGTCAGCACCTACCAGGCAGTCTCGGGTGCAGGAAAGAAGGCGGTGGAAGAACTTGCTTCCCAGACCGCAAGATTGTTAAACGGGCTGTCCATAGAAGAAAAGGTGTTTCCCAGGCAGATCGGTTTCAATGCACTACCGCAGATTGGTGATTTTCAGGAAAATGGCTACACCCTGGAAGAAATGAAAATGATATGGGAAACGCAGAAGATATTTGAGGACGCCTCTATCATGGTGAACCCGACATGTGTACGAATACCGGTGTTCCATGGGCACTCTGAGTCGGTGCACGTTGAGACAAAAAGTAAAATCAGCGCTGCGGAAGCCCGTGAATTACTGAAAAACACCGAGGGAATTGTCGTTGTTGACGAGATGAAAGATGGAGGATATCCCACTGCAGTTTCTGAAGCGGTGGGTGAAGATTCTGTATTTGTCGGTCGAATTCGAGAAGACATATCGACCGAGTGTGGACTAAACATGTGGATAGTATCCGACAATCTGCGCAAAGGTGCTGCTTTAAACAGTATACAAATCGCTGAAGTTTTGCTAAAACGTCTTACATAAGCGATACTTAACGCAACTATCGAAGATCGTTTCGAGGTTTTCCCATCAGGATGTTTGGGATTCTGGGTACGTTTGTGAACGAATTTTGATTGGCACAGTTGTGCGATTGGAGTGAAAAGGGATATGAAAATGATTAGAAGGCTCTTGTTGCCCGCAGTGACGCTGGCAGTGCTTTTTTGTCAATCTGCATTCGGGGTAGGACTGGGGAAACTGGAACTCAATTCAGCGTTGAACCAGGAATTCAGTGCAGAAATAGAGCTTACGAATACCACTGATCTTGCCGTGGAGGAACTCGTACCAAACCTCGCCTCACAAGAGGATTTCGATCGAGTCGGTGTGGAACGACACTACGGGTTAATCGACTTACGCTTCAAAGTGGTTGAAAAAGAAAACGGCACTAAAGTAGTGCGGATCACCAGCCGGCGGGTCATAGTCGAACCTTTTCTAAATTTCATTGTTGAAATTCTCTGGCCAAATGGGCGTATGCTTCGGGAATATACAGTATTGCTCGATCCACCCGTATTCGGCCAACAAGGTGTCGCTCCTATCACACCTGGTGTTACCGCTCCCAGACAATCCGACCGGCGCGCCCCTGCGTCCCGAGCCAGAGTTCCTGCTGCTGGAACGCGAAAAGAAACAGGTGATCAGCTGATTACATCCACGCACGTGCGCGGCAAGCAGGAAGGGGATATCGCCGATGGTGAATATGGTATGACGGGCGCCGGGGATACCCTGTGGAAGATTGCCATGAAGGTGCGGCCGGAAAAATCGATTTCCGTCCAACAAACGATGTTGGCGCTTAAAAGGCTAAATCCTGAAGCCTTTATTAATGACAATATTAATCTGCTGAAGGCAGGTTATATCTTAAAGATTCCGAGCCGGGGCGAGATCCTACGTGACAGCGTATCCGAGGCGGTTGCTGAAGTCCGGATTCAGAATCAGGCATTCCAGGACTACAAGGGTAATCGCGTCTCTCAACTGGACGCCACCCGCAGAAGTTCCCGATCTGGTAGTTCTGGTAATCGCGGCGATGATGGCGAGTTGAAATTACTGGCCTCGGACGGGAGTTCCGGGCAACGGGCAGGCGATAGCGATGCCCGGTCGGAGGCGCTGGAGAATAATCTCGCTGTAGCCCGGGAAGACCTGGATCGTGCCAGACGGAAAAATGCAGAGTTAAGTGTCCGCATGAAGGATCTCTCAGAACAAATTGAAACGATGAATGGGCTCCTCAAGCTACAGGACGATCAACTGGCTGCGTTAAGAGCACAGGTTCAGAAATCACTTGAAGCAGCACCAGAAGCTACACCAGAAACGGCGGCAGTAACAACCGCCGTAACCACGGCCAGGCAAGAGTCCACGGCGCAGTTGGGTTCTCTCCTGTCAAACCCCTTTGTACTAGGCGGCCTGGCACTGTTACTTGTTGGCGGTTTGGTTGGAGGCATGATTTTCATGCGCCGAAGGCAAGAGGCCTCTGCCTTTGATAATGATGATTTCGCAGAAGTCGTACTCGGTGATACCCAACCTGAAGTGTTTGACGCCGAAGAAAATGAGGAACCCTTAGAAGAACTCCTGGAGGAGGAGGAAGAGGAAGAGTTGTCTCCCCAGACGGGTGATGTCATCAGTGAGGTGGAAATATACATTGCCTACGGGAGATTCCCACAGGCGACTAAATTTTTAGTTAATGCGATCGAGAACGAACCTGATCGTGCAGATATCCAGCTAAAGCTTCTCGAAGTCTATGTCCAGACGGATGATGCAACAGCATTTAACCAGCAGTTTGAGCAGCTCAAGTTATTGGGCGACAGCGAATCGACAGCGCTGGCGGAGGAACTGCAAAGCAAGATTCCAGGTGCCGCAGAAGCGGCCGTAGATCAGGTCACGACTGATTCTTTTGATGCAGGTGAAGCGGATGATGACCTGAGTTTTGACCTGGATGATTTGGACTCGGAAACAGATGACGA
>Ga0114949_10000317_pt1 | contig 24620 bp, 22 predicted proteins | sample N074metaG_FD_83505 | JGI IMG/M metagenome (GOLD analysis project Ga0114949, IMG submission 83505) | Deep subsurface microbial communities from Kermadec Trench to uncover new lineages of life (NeLLi) - N074 metaG | ecosystem: Environmental > Aquatic > Marine > Ocean trench > Sediment | place...
GCAGGTCTTGCTCGCGGTCCCAGGGGCAGCCGTCGGGGCCTCGTAGCCTCCTCATGATGTCGACCAAGCGACCGAACGCAGCCTCGGCTTCGGGGTGTTCTGACACGCAATTCCTCGCGGTTGAACGGCTCATGGATGGGACGCCTCGGGGGGCGCGGCCGCGATTCTACAACGGGTCGCGCATTGCGGCGCAGCACGACGCCCTCTACACTGCGGCTCACGAGCTAGTAAGCTTTCCCTGGTGAGATGACATGGACGACGATGACCGCTTGAACGATTCCGAGGAACGGCCGCGGATCAAGGTGACCGACCGGCGCAAGTTCACCGCCGACGGCACGCCACGCAACAGCGAGCCGGCCGACGCCCCGACCCCGGCCCCACTCCCGACCCCGGCCCCAACCCCACTCCCGACCCCGGCCCCGGCTACCGGTAACCAAGAGACCATCGCCGGCACCGACTCGCCACCTCCGGTCGAGCCCGGTACAGACGAGCCAGGCGACGCGGCTCCACAGTCCAGTGTCGGCGACTTGCCGCGCGATTTTTCCGCATTCGTAGAAGGCATGTACCTCGAGGCGATGCTCTATTTGGGGGCCTTGCCGGATCCCCGCAGCGGCGAGGTAACGGAGGATGTCGAGCTCGCCCGTTACAAGATCGACCTGCTCGCCATGATCCAGGAGAAGACGCAGGGGAACCTCAGCGACGACGAGAAACGGCAGCTCGAAGGGGTCCTGTACCAATTGCGGACGGTGTACGTGCAGAAGACGCAGGCGGCCGATTCATAGGTTGACATTAGGTCACTCATATTTTATCCTGATGATCAGCTAAGCTAGTTGCCGGCGCCGCGGCTTCATGATGTTCGTTCGCGCCGCCTCCCGCCAAACTTCAGGCACACTCGATTTTCAGCCTTGCGGCCGTCGCCTCGCGGTGAGCCCACCCAGCCGGGTTCTCTCCGAGCCCGCTTGCGGCCGCTGAAACGGAGGAACTGCATGTCCAAGATCATCGGAATCGACCTCGGCACGACGAACTCCGTCGTCGCCGTGATGGAGGGCGGCGAACCCGTCGTCATCCCCAGCGCCGAAGGCAACCGCACCACGCCGTCGGTCGTCGCGTTCACCGAAAAGGGTGAGCGCCTCGTCGGACAAGTCGCCAAGCGGCAGGCCATCACCAACCCCGAGAACACCGTCTTCTCCATCAAGCGCTTCGTGGGCCGCCGCTACAACGAGGTGTCCGAAGAGATGAGGATGGTGCCGTACGAAGTCCTCGAGGAAGGCGACGACGTGCGCGTCATGGCGCGCGGAAAGAAATACTCGCCGCCCGAGATCTCCGCAATGATCTTGCAAAAGCTCAAGTCGGCAGCCGAAGACTACCTGGGAGAGAAGGTCGATCGCGTCGTCGTTACGGTACCGGCGTATTTCAACGACAGCCAGCGCCAGGCCACCAAGGACGCCGGCAAGATCGCCGGCTTGAAGGTGGAGCGCATCATCAACGAGCCCACCGCCGCGGCCCTCGCCTACGGGCTCGACAAACAGGCGGACGAGAAAATCGCCGTCTACGACTTCGGTGGCGGTACGTTCGACATTTCGATCCTCGAGGTCGGTGACGGCATCGTCGAGGTCAAGGCGACCCACGGTGACACCCACCTGGGCGGGGACAACCTCGACCAACGCATCATCGAGTGGATCGTCGACGAGTTCCGCAAGGACCAGGGCGTCGATCTGTCGAAGGACCGCATGGCGTTGCAGCGTCTGAAGGAGGCGGCGGAGAAGGCCAAGATCGAGCTGTCGAGCGTCTCGGAAACGGAGCTCAACCTTCCCTTTATTACCGCCGACGCGAGCGGCCCCAAGCACCTGTCGCTGAAGCTGTCGCGCTCCAAGTTCGAGCAGCTCGTCGACGACCTCGTGCAGCGCACCATGGAGCCTTGCAAGCAGGCGCTCAAGGACGCCAACATGAAGCCCGGTGAGATCGACGAGGTCGTTCTCGTGGGCGGCTCGACGCGCATCCCCAAGGTGCAAGAGCTGGTCACCGAACTGTTCGGCAGGGAGCCCCACAAGGGCGTCAATCCGGACGAGGTCGTCGCCGTGGGCGCCGCCATCCAGGCGGGTGTGCTGGCGGGCGAGGTCAACGACATACTGTTGCTCGACGTCACTCCCCTGTCGCTCGGTATCGAGACGCTGGGCAGCGTGACAACCGTGTTGATCTCGCGCAACACGACGATTCCGACGCGCAAGAGTGAGATATTCAGCACCGCCTCCGACAACCAAACCAGCGTCGAGATCCACGTGCTGCAGGGCGAGCGTGAGCTGGCCGGAGACAACCGTACGCTCGGCAAATTCCACCTCGTCGGCATCCCCTCGGCACCCCGTGGCGTGCCCCAGGTCGAGGTGACCTTCGACATCGACGCCAATGGCATACTCAATGTGTCGGCGAAGGACCTCGGTACCGGCAAGGAGCAGACCATCACGGTTACCTCTTCGAGCGGACTGTCGCCAAGCGAGATCGACGAGATGGTCGACGAGGCCGCGGCGCATGCCGATGAGGACCAGAAGCGTCGAGAGGCCATCGATGGGCGCAACCAGCTCGATTCGAGCGTCTACCAGACGGAAAAGGTACTCGAGGAGAACCGCGACAAGATCGAGGCATCGTCGGTAACGCAAGTCGAGGAGGCGCTGCAAGGCGCCAAGGACGTGCTCGCCGACGAAGATGCCGACGCGGCCACCTTGTCGGCGGCGGCGGAGCGTCTGCAGAGCGCATCCCATGCCATGGCCGAGGCCATGTACGCCAACGCTTCTTCCGCGGGCAACGGCAGCACACCGGCCGATGACGAGGAAGAAGTTCTCGAGGCCGAGGTCGTCGATGACGACGGGGAGTCCTCCTGAAGATTAGCAGCGACGCCGGGCGGGGCGTGCCCCCGCCCGGCTGTCGCAGGCGGTACAAACACCGATGCTGTCCAGCGATCATTACGCGGTTCTCGGCGTCGCCCCCGATGCCGACGAAGCCACCATCGAGGCGGCCTATCGGAGCCTCTGCCGGCGCTATCACCCCGATCTGAACCCAGGAGACACGCGTACCCACGCCGCCTTCGAGCGCGTTCGGCTCGCCTACGGCGTGCTCACCGACGCCGGTGAACGGACACACTACGATCGCCACGGCCAGCCGGCAGCCGACCGCATCGAAATGGTGGGCACGGCCGGCGCGTCGACGTTGCAACAAGACCCCGCCGGCTCGTTCGCCGAGCTTTTTCGCCGCCTGTGTGCGCACTCCAGGCGAACGCGTCCGCTGCGCGGCCGCGACGTGCATGCCACCGTGAGCTGTCGCCTCGTCGACGCCGAGCGCGGCCGTCGCACCACCGTTACAGTGCGACGCCTGCAGCCCTGTGAGCATTGCGGCGGAAGGAGGTTGGTGGGCACGGAGCAGTCCACAACCTGCTCCACGTGCGGCGGCAGCGGAAAAGAAATCTTCGGCCACGGCGCCCTGAGTGTTGCCATCTGTTGTGCCGACTGCGCCGGCGCCGGGTTTCGCAGCGGTTCCGGATGCCCCGTGTGTCATGCATCGGGGCTTACCGCTACCACCGAAACGGTCGCCGTGCAGATACCCGCCGGGGTCTTGGATGGCCAGGAGCTCCGCGTCGTGGGTGGTGGGCACAGCGGCAAGCGTGGCGGGCCTTCGGGCGATCTGGTCGTCGCGGTGAACGTTCAGGGGCATCCCCACTTCGACCGCAAGGGGCCGCATTTGACCACCACCGTACCGGTATCGATCAGCGAGGCGATACTCGGCGCTCGCGTGCAGATCTCCACACTCGACGGCGACGCCTGGGTGCGAATCCCTCCCGGCGCGCACAACGGCCAAGAGATCCGGGTGCCGCGCAAGGGCCTCGAAATGCCCAACGGACGCCGTGGCGACCTGTTGGCGTCGTTGGAAATCTGGCTCCCGGACCTCGTCGACGAGGATGCCAAACGGCTCATCCGCGAGTTCGGCGAGCGCACCGCCAAGCCGGCTCGAACCCCAACCGAACGTGCTACGGTGCCACGATGAGCGGCGAGCGGGCATCACGCGGCGGAACCTACATGATCAGCGCCGTAGCCGAGCTCTACGATATCCACCCGCAGACCCTGCGGTTGTACGAACGCGAGGGCTTGCTGCGCCCGGATCGATCCGACGGGAATACGCGGCTCTATTCCAGCGACGACCTCGAGCGGCTCGAGTTCATTCTCACCCTGACGCGCGAGCTCGGCGTCAATCTCGCCGGCGTCGAGGTAATCCTGAACATGCGCCAGAACATGTCGCGCCTGCAGCAGGAGGTCGCCTCGCTGATGACTTACATGCGTGACGAGTTGCTGAAAAACGACCGAGATCTCAGGAGCCGATTCGAGCAAGCATTGGTTCGCGTCGAGCGTGGCCCGCTGGTCGTACAGACCCGGAAGACACGGATCACCGTGCGAACCGTGGGTGGCTCCGCGGCGGCGGGCGGCGGCTCCGGCAAGGAATCGAGCGCCTCGTGACCACGCCACCCGTCCCCCCGGCCCCACCGCCGAGCTGCGACGCATGCAACGACACCGGTTGGCTGGCCGTTTCCGATGAGCCCGGGGCAGCGGTACGACGCTGCGATTGCTACGCCCGCCGTAACGTCCAGCAGCGCCTTGACGAGGCGCTCATTCCGCCACGTTACAGTGGCGTCGAACTCGGCAACTTCTCGCTCTACAACGGCATCAACGGGTCGCTGACGGAGGCCAAACTGATCTCCGAGAAGTTCGTCGACGCCTTCCCCGGCGTCGATTCCGGCCTGCTCTTCGATGGACCCGCGGGCGTCGGCAAGACACACTTGGCGGTGGCTATTCTCAACGAGCTCATCGCAAACCACGGAGTTACGGGTCGCTTCGTTGATTACCGTGACCTGCTGCGCTCGATCCAGGACTCATATAATCCCGTCTCCGAAACTTCAGAGCTGCAGATCCTGCGTCCGGTGCTGCGCGCCGATGTGCTGCTGCTCGATGAACTCGGGACGCGCCGACCCACCGCCTGGGTTCGCGACACGGTCACCCAGATTCTCAACGATCGATACCAGCACAAGCGAATCACCCTGATCACGACAAACTATGGTGACGACGACACAGACGCGGCAGTGCCGACGCTTGCCGAGCGCATCGGCCCGTACGCTCGCAGTCGCTTGTACGAAATGTGCCGCCCGGTCACGATGAAGGGGCAGGACTTTCGCCAGATTGCCGGCAGCGGCAACGTGCGCAACGTCTCCCGTCGTCCGATCGTTTCGCAGCCCGATGGCGCCCGCGCTTCTTGAATGCGGGCTAGCCTGGAGATCTCAACGGGTCACGTAGGTCGCCCCAAGCGGATTGAAACAGAGTAATCGCCACCACCCCGGCGGTGTCGGCACGCAACACGCGCGGGCCTAGCTGCAGAAGGCTACCCCCTCTCGAAGTAGCGGCGTCGACCTCCTCGGCCGTCCATCCGCCCTCCGGACCGACCATCACGGTGGTGGCGTCGGGCAGCTTCGCCGTGTCAACGACGGCATCCGCGCCCTGAACCAAGCCCACGGACGCTGCACCTGCCCCGGGCTCCGCGATGAACAGCGGGCGCGGTAGAGTCTCCCAAGCCAAAGCGTCGAATCGGCACGGGCGCTCGATCAACGGGACGCGGGTGCGCTGGCTCTGCTCGGCGGCGGCGTCGGCAATACGCCGCCACCTATCCGCCTTGCGTTCCAGCGCCGCCAGTTCGCCCTTCGCCCGCTGGCTGCGTTGCGCTATCACCGGGACAATCCGGCCCACCCCAAGTTCCGTCACCTGCCGGACGATGGTCTCCATACGCCCGGAGCGCGCCGGTATCGCCTGCACCAGGCAGATGTCGAGATCGGACTCCTGCGTGGCCTGGACCACGCCGATGACGCGGAGCGTCGTCGCACTATCGTCGATGGCGGCAATCTCGGCTTCTACCTCCCCACCGCGACCATCGAAGAGAAAGACGATATCGCCAACGACGGCCCGTACCACGCGCAGGTGTCTATGCACGACATCACCGGGGTCGATCACACCGCAGGCGTCGGGCTCGATCGACGCGATTCGAAACCGCCTTCCCGTGCGTGACGCGCTCACCCGACGAGGTTGCGGAGACGATCCCACCAGCTCTCGGCATCGCCCTCAGGTTCGGGCTCGCCAGTGACTTCGCCTAGCTGCTCGATGAGGGTCCGCTGCTCGGGCGTCAACCCCGAAGGCGTTACCACCTGCACGGCGACCCGCAACACCCCGCGGCGGCCGCCGTTGAGCGAGGAGATGCCGCGCCCCCTGACGTCGAACACATCGCCGCCTTGGGTGCCGGCGGGAATCTCGAGCGTGGCCTGAGCGCCCTCCAGTGTCGGCACCTCGACCGTTCCACCAAGCGCCGCCTTGGGAAATGACACCGCCACGCGGGTGAAAAGGTCCTTTCCATGGCGCACGAACTGGGCATGCTCCCGCACCCCGATGAGCACCTCGAGGTCGCCCACTGCGGCGCCACGCAGCCCCACCGAACCCTCGCCCCGCAGCAGCAAGCGAGAGCCGGTTTCGACGCCAGCCGGGACGCCAACGGTGATCTCGCTGTTTTCGACGACCCTACCTGCGCCGCCACAGTTGCCGCACGGATCACTGACCACGAGGCCGGTACCGCTGCACGCACCACACGGCCGGGCAATGGCGAGGAAGCCGTGGCGTTGCTGCACCGTGCCGCTGCCGCCACAACGGCCGCACCGTGTCGCTCCCCCTCCACTCTGCGAACCGCTCGCCTCGCAGGTCTGACAGGCCACATGCCGGCGCACCCTGATCGTCTTGTTCGCCCCGGCGCCTGCGTCTTCGAGGTCGATATGCAGCTCGACACGAAGGCTCGAGCCACGTCCCGAGCGCGCCCGCTGCGTCCCTCCCATGCCAGCGAAACCACCGAAGCCAAACAGGTCGCCGAGAATGTCGGAAAAGTCAGCGAAGGTGTCGGCATTGAACTGCTGGCGCCCGCGGAGACCGGCTTCGCCGAAGCGGTCGTAGAGCGACCGCTTCTCCTCGTCGCTGAGCACGGAGTACGCCTCGGCGGCCGCCTTGAAACGCTCCTCTGATTCCTGGTCGCCGGGGTTGCGGTCCGGGTGGTACTTGAGCGCCGCTTGGCGGTAGGCACGCTTGATCTCATCCGGCGACGCCTCGCGGCCGACACCGAGGATGTGGTAAAAGTCGCGCTCAGCCATCAGTGTGATCGCCGGTCTCAGAGGCGGAAACATCCCCGTCGTCTGCCTCCGGCTCATTCGTTGCCGCGTCCACCCCGGCGCCACCGCTAAAGGCCACCACCACCACCGCCGGTCGTAGCAAACGCTCCTCGAGCTTGTATCCAGCCTGATACACCTCGAGAACGTGCCCCTCGGGAACCTCGTCGGTCTGCTGCCGGGCGATGGCCTCGTGGTAGTTGGGATCGAACAATTCGCCGCGCGGCTCGATGCGTTCGACACCGATCTGCTCGAGGACTTTCTGCAGGCTCCGCAGGATCAGCTGCATCCCTTCGTGGTACGCCCGGGCATCCGACGACTCTGCATCTACGGCACGTTCGAAGTCATCGATTGCCGGCATCAGCCCTTCGAGCAGCCTGCCCTGTCCCCTCGCCGCGGCCTCGGACAGTTCCTTCTGGGCCCGCCGACGGAAGTTGATGAGATCCGCTTGGCGGCGCAAGGACTGCTCTTGCAGTCGCTCGATTTCGGCACGTGCCAGCTCTACCTCATTTTCGAGCTCTGCGCGCGATAGTCCTTGCAGATCGAGCCCCACCGCCGCTCCGGCGTCCCCACCGCCGGCGTCCTCGGCCACTTGGGCGTCCTCGGCCACTTGGGCGTCCTCGGCCACTTGGGCGTCCTCAGCCACTTGGGCGTCCTCAGCCACTTGGGCGTCCTCGGTGGCGCCGGCTTCGCCGGATGCGACAGCCGCGACCCCATCCACGTCGACGGGCTCGCCCTGCTGTTCATCATCTCGTGCGTTCACGTCTGTGTCTCTTCTTGTGAGAAAGCGTCAGCAGGCAACCCAGGTGTGTTGCGGGCGCAGCAACGCCCTCAGGCGCATAGGCGGGTGACGACATCGCCGGTCACCCGAGCCATGGTCGTTACCATGGGAATGGTTCTTTCGTAGTGCATGCGCGCCGGGCCCAGCACACCGAGCGCCCCGAAGGGCCGCGTGCCCGAACCGTATCCCGCCGCCACCAAAGCACAGCCTCGGAGGGCCTCGGGCAACCCGTCGCGGCCGATGAGCACGTGCGGACCAGACTCGGCACCACACTCCGCCAGCAGACGGCTGATCTCGCTGGGCTCCTCGAACGCGGCAAAGATGTCGGGCAACGTCGCCCGTTCGGCGAGCTCCGGACTGTCGAGCAGGCGGAAGGCACCCTCGACGAACACCTCCGCCCGATCGATGGACTCGCGCAGCGAACGCCGCACCAACCGCACCGCCAGCAACTCCGGGCGTGATGACCCCTTCGAGCACTGCGCGATGACACGTTCGCGCAGCTCGCGAAGTGTGTACCCGGCGAACCGGCGACGGAGAAAATCAGCGGCTTCCTCGAGCTCGCACTCGGCGAGTTGCTCGTCGAATACGACGGTACGCGTGTGCACCTGCCCCCCGGTGGTCACGAACACCACCGCAACGCTGTCAGGGCCGACGCGCACCAGCTCGACGTGGCGGATGTCGGCCTCGGCCGGAGGCGGAGCCAGAACCATGCCCACGTGCTGGGTCATCTCCGAAAGCACCGAGCAGGCGCGCTGCAGCACCGCATCGATCTCCGGCGGCACCTCGCCCAGACGCTCCCGCATGCGGTCCTCATCAACGCGCTGCAGGTCCCCGTAGCGGATCAAATGCTCCACGTAGGCAACGTAGCCACGTGCCGTCGGGGCGCGGCCCGCAGAGGTGTGCGGCTGGGTCAGATATCCCTCCCGGGCGAGCTCCGCCATAACGTTGCGCACCGTGGCCGAGCTGATGCCTTCGATCAACTGTTGGGCGACGGTCACCGAGCCCGCGGGGCGCCCCGTGGCAATGAAGTGGCGCACCACGACGTCGAGTACGGCTGCGCCGCGGGGGGTCAGATTGGTGGTCATGTCGAAGCGCTCGTGCGGTAGCACTCCTACATAACGAGTGCTGAGGGATCTGGAACAATGATGCTCCATTGTTGTCAAGTCCGCACCTGGCGCAGCTTCACCCCGCCGCGGAGCGCAGACAACCCCATGTTATCATGAGTTTTAATGTCCTCTTCACCCAACGAGTCGACACCCGGCGGCACCCCGCCTTCTACCGGTGAGAGCTCCACCGCGAAGGCGCCCGGCACGGCGAGCACGCCGGAGTCTCGAGCGGGCGCCTTGGCGCGCTTCGTGGGCGGTGCCGCCAAGACGCTGGTTCGTCCGCGGAATTTTGTTCTCGGCATCCTCGCCATTGCCTTTTCCGGCGCCGCGACCGGGGCCGCCATGGTGTACCTGCCGGATGCATCACAGGTGCGGGCGCTGGAGGAATACGTTCCCAACATGCAGGTGCTGCTGTTCGATGACGCCGGCGAGGTGTTCGGCGAGCTCGAGGCCATCGAGCGTCGCAAGCTGGTCCCCTACCAGGATATCCCCGAACAGCTCCGCAACGCCTTGTTGGCCTCGGAGGACAGCCGTTTTTTCTGGCACGTGGGCATCGATCCGATCGGCGTGCTCGGCGCCGTGCGCGACAACATCACCGGTGGTTTCGGCACCCGCGGCGCCAGCACCATCACCATGCAGCTGGCACGTGGGTTGGGATGGTCCAGCCCGGAGAAGACCGCGTCCCGCAAGCTCGTCGAGGCCTTCTACTACGCCCTGCAAACCGAGCGCTACTTCTCCAAGGAGCGCATTCTAGAGCTCTACATGAACCAGATTTTCATGGGCCATGACGCCTACGGCTTCGGTGCCGCGGCGGAGCTTTACTTCGACAAGGAGCTCGACGAGCTCACCCTCGCCGAATCGGCGCTGCTCGCCGGGATCGTGCAACGGCCCAACCGCTACTACCCGCTCGAACGCAACCACGAGCGCGCCTTACGCCGCCGTGATCTGGTGCTCGGACGCATGCTCGCCGAGGGCTACATCAGCGCGGAGGAACGCGAACAGGCGGGCAACGAGCCCCTTGACCTGGCCGACAATGACCGCAGCGAGGAGCTCGGCGCGTACTTCACCGAGGAGATTCGCCGCATCCTGTACAACGAGTACGGCAGCGACCTGTACGAGTTGGGCATGCGCGTGCAGACCACGCTCGATGCGCGCATACAGGCAGTGGCCGAGAAGGCACTCGACCAGGGCTTGCGCCGCACCGACAAGACGCAAGGCTGGCGCGGCGCCGAGCGCAACCTGCTGGACGAGAATCTCGACCTGGTGGCATTTGATCTGCCGCGCTGGGAGCGTCCCATCCACGCCGATGACTACGTGCCCGCGGTGGTGCTCGACTCCAATGCCGAGCGCGCCGTTGTGCGCTTCGGGTCGCACACCGCCGAGATCACCCGCGAGGGAGCGGCGTGGACGGCGTTCGGGGGCGCCCCCAACGTACGGCTGGAGCGCCTGCTGCGCGCCGGCGACCTGATATCCGTCCACGTCACCGAGATCCGTGAAGACGGCACCCTTGTGGTCGAGCTCGATCAGGAGCCCGAGCTCGAGGGAGCCATCCTGGTAGTGGAAAACTACAGCGGTGAGATCAAGGCGGAGGTGGGTGGCCGGCGCTTCAGCGACAGTGAGTTCAACCGTGCACGCCAGGCGGTTCGCCAAACGGGCTCTGCGTTCAAACCCTTTGTCTACGCCGCCGCGCTGCAGGCCGGTCACACTGCCGGTGACGTCATCCTCGACATGCGGCAGGCGTTCGAGGACGGCAACCGGCAACCGTACGAGCCCCGCAACCATAACGATGAGTACATCGGCATCACCACCTACACAGAGGCTCTGGCCCGTTCGCGCAACGTCGTCGCCGTCGCCGTACAACAAGATGTCGGCGTCGACAACGTCATCGAGATGGCGCGCCATCTGGGCCTCACCGCCAACCTGCAACCCTACCTGTCGCTGGCGCTCGGCAGCGTCGAAGTGTCGCTATGGGAGATGACCCGCGCCTACGCCGTGTTCGCCAACGGCGGGGTGCTTGTCGAGCCGCACCGGGTGCGCAGCGTCGTCGATCGAGAAGGCCGCCCGGTGTTCGTTGCCGAGCTCCAATCCGAGCAGGTGATGGACGCGGAGGTCGCCTACATGATGACCCGTATGCTCAACAACGTCATCAACTACACCTATAACGAGAACGGCGTGCTGATGGGCGGTAGCGGCCGGCGGGCGCGCGGACTGCAGGATGACATCGGCCTGCAGCTCGCCGGCAAGACCGGCACCACCGACCTCTACTCCGACGCCTGGTTCCTCGGTTTTTCGCCCTACCACACCATCGGCGTATGGGTGGGCAACGACACCAAGAAGCCCATCGGCACGGGACGCGAGGGCGCCAACACGGCGTTGCCGATCTGGATGGAGGTGATGCGCGCGGCCAGCGCCGGACTCGAACCGAAAGGCTTCGAGCAACCGCTGGGAATCGTTCTGCGCACCGTCGACGCGCGCACCGGGCTGCTGTCGAGCAACCTGTGCGGCCCATCGATCATCGTCGCCTACGTCGAGGGCACCGACCCGACGCGCGCCTGCGGCGCGGACGAAGTCCGCTACCTGGCGATGAACCTCTACCTGCAGGCTTACTTCATCGACAAAATCAGCGGCCGCCGCTGACCTTGACCCGCATTTCTCAACCAGTCACGGCTGCGCGGGCGCCGCAACCGCCACGCGCTTTGTTGAAAGTCTACGTAAGCGGGTCGGTGCCGGCTTGGGAGGGGGGTCATTTTTCTATTTCCCGCCACCCACCCCCGACCTCTCGGCGCCTCGCTGCCCGCTGTCGGCGGCGCTGCTCGGGTCTGCCACGGATCCGGTATCGGCGGCCCACTTCAGGTAGGCCTCGGCGAACGGGTCCAAGCGACCGTCGAGCACCGCGTTGACGTCGCCGATCTCCATCTCGGTGCGGTGGTCCTTGGCCATCTGGTAGGGGTGCAGCACATACGAGCGAATCTGCGAGCCCCAGCCGATCTCCTTCTTTTCTCCCTGCTTCTCGGCGATGCGCTCCTGCTGCTTGCGGCGCTCGAGCTCGTACAGGCGGCTCTGCAGAACCTTAATCGCCATAGCGCGGTTGCGGTGTTGCGAACGCTCCGCCTGGCACTGCACCACGGTGCCGGTGGGCAGGTGGGTGATACGAACGGCTGAGTCCGTCACGTTGACGTGTTGGCCGCCGGCGCCGCTGGAACGGTAGGTGTCGATGCGCAGGTCCTTCTCGTCGATCTCCACCTCGATCTCGTCATCGATCTCCGGCGACACCATCACCGAGGCAAAGGACGTGTGACGCCTGCTGCTGGCATCGAAGGGAGAGATGCGAACCAGGCGGTGGACGCCGGTCTCCCCCTTCATGTAGCCGAAGGCAAACGCGCCCTCGACGCGCATCGTAGCGCTCTTGAGGCCGGCTTCTTCGCCCGGGGACTCGTCGAGCACCTCGACCTTGTAGCCCCGCAACTCGGCCCAACGCCCGTACATTCGGAAGAGCATCGCGGCCCAATCCTGCGACTCCGTGCCCCCGGCGCCGGGATGAATCTCGAGAATCGCCGGGCGCTGGTCGTCGGGGTTGCCGAGCAGGTGTTGTACCTCGAGGTCGTCGAGCTCGTGGCCGATCTCCTCGATCGACTCCGCCAGCAGGTCCAACGCTTCTTCCTCGCCCTCTTCGGCGAGCTCGAGCATCGCCCCGGCGTCGTTGAGGGCCTCGTCGAGACGTTTGCCGACGCTCAGACGCTGCTGCAATGCACTGCGCTCGCGGAGAATTTTCGCGTCGCCGCCGTCGTCAAAGAACCCTGGCTCGGACATCTTGTCTTCGAGTTCCGCCAGCCGCTCCCCCGCACCGGCCGGGTCAAAGATGACCTCCCAGGTTGGCGTAGCGGGAGCGGAGCGCTTCGAGTTGGCGTCGCAGGTCGTCGATCATTGCTCTCTCGTTGGTACGGTCGGATGCTCTCTCGTGGGCGTCGGCGCCCCCACTCTACTCCTCCAGGCGAGCAGCGCCCCCAGCAGCGTCAAGACTACACAAAGCCGCGGCAAGACGTCGCCCCACCTCACATAAAGCGTGCGCGACGATAACGGCCGGATGTTTGCCACCGCCACTACCGACTCGTCGAGCCCCGTCTTCTCCATAACCCGGCCCCAGGGATCGACCATGCCCGATATTCCTGTGTTGGCCGCGCGCACCAGGTAGCGACGTGTTTCCACCGCCCGCAGCCGCGCCATGGAGAAGTGCTGGTGGGGCGCGAATGTGTCTCCGAACCAGGCGTCATTCGTGATGGTGGCCACGAACGTCGCGCCCCGAGCCACCTGCCGGCGGACGTGGTCCGGGAAAATGACCTCATAGCAAATTGCCATGGCGAAGGGGGGAACGCCGCCACCCGGGTCCTCGAACAATTGCTGGTCGGGATCGCCGCGGCGAAAACCGGCGATCGCCTCGACCAACGGCGCCACGAAGCGGAAGAGCCAGCTCATCGGAACGTACTCGCCCCACGGAACCAGCCGCACCTTGTCGTAGCGCGCCGCCCAATCGCCGTCGGCGCGAACCAGAAATGCCGCGTTGGTCACCGCCGGGCGGCCGGCGGCGTCGAGCTCGAAGTGCGGGCTGCCGACCACCAGCGTCTTACCGGTCTGGCGAGCAAGCTGAGCTAACATGCTGCGGGTCGAGGCGTCGCCTTCGAGGCCGCCGGGAATCGGTGCCGACGACTCCGACCACACGATCAGGTCAGCGCCATCGTCTATCGCCTCGAGCGACAAGCGCACATGGTTCTCGAGAATCGAGCGCAACGCCTCGGGAGCCCAGACGCGCCCCTGCTCGACATTGCCCTGTATCACGGCGACGCGCAGCGGTGCTGCCGCGCCCTCCGCCAGCCCAGCGACGGCACCCGGTTCATGCCGGGGCGCGTCGGCCAGCCGATAGCCACCATAAGCGGCGAACGCCAGAATCCCCACCGTCGCCACCAGCGCCAGCGGCAATGCCCGGCGGCCTCGGCTGATGCGCTGCGCGATGGCAACGTTGACGAACACCGCCAAAAAGCTCAGTCCCCAAACGCCGGCAAGGTCGGCGGCCTGCATGAGCAGTAACGTGCGGCCCGCGGCATAGCCCAACAACGTCCAGGGAAAGCCGAACGGCAGCAGCACCTGGAGATACTCGAGAGATACCCAGACGGCGGCCAACAACACTGCCCCGGCCACGCCGCGTCGCAACGCGTAGGGCACCAGCAGGCAGAACAAGCCGGTGCTGAGCGCCATCCAGAAGGCCAGCAGCCCGGTCACCGCCAAACCCAGGGGGGGCGACATGCCGCCGTAGGTGACCATGACGTGGGTGACCCAATACAGGGAGGTGGCACGCCACACGAAACCGGTGACGAACCCGGCCCACCAGCATCGCCACGCGGACGCATCGCGCACCACGAGCGCCATCGGCACCAAGGCCACCCAGACGAGCAGATGCAGATCCGGCGTTGGAAACGACAGCGTCAGAAGCAAACCGCTGAGCAGCACCCACCCCATCCACCAGCGCGACGGGTTCACATCCACCAGTTTCGGCGGGCCGCTTTCACTCAGCCTTGGGTTACCCAGGATGCTTCGATGTCGGCGCGCGTCTCGAGCTCTGCCTTCACGAGCAAGGCGTCATTCTTCGAGCCGTAGCGGCCGACGCGAACGCGATAATAGGTAGCGCCGTCGATTTCGGCAGAGACGACGAAGGCGGGAAACCCGGCGTCCGCCAGCTCCGCCTGCAGTGAATCGGCAGCCGGTTTGTCGGGTGTCGAGCGCACCTGCACGATCCATCCGGAGGCCAGCGAAGCGTCCGCGCGCGGTAATCCCGTAGCGCTCTCGGCAACGACCGGTGCCCTGCTTTCATCGACCGGGTCCGAGGGTTGGAATTCCGGCACCGCAACAGCGCTCTCGAGCCGGGTAGACTCGGGCTGCGTGGACTCGGACGGTGCGGGCTCGGGGTTCGCGGTCAGGCCATCTTGTTCGGTGGGCTCGCCCACCGCCTCGTAGAACTCCAGCGGGGCTTCGCCGGTCGGTACTTCCGCCAGCGCACCGGGCACCGCAGCCTGCCAGCCGGGCTCACCACCGGTCTCGTCCTCACCGCTCCCGATGACAACCCCCAACCAGAAGATCGCCACACCAACCACGGCGGCCCCCAAAAAAGCCAACACCAGGTGCGGGGTGTTGAGCTGAATCTCGTAAAAGCTCTGGTCGTCACTCATCGGCACAGCCCCTTTGGGATCGCCGCGACCGAACGGGCGCAGGCGGACCCACTGCGGCGCCGGGGCTGGACAGCGCCTTTCACATCGTTGTTTCGCTACGTCAACGGCATCGTAGCATCAATACGGTCGATTCTACGCCAAGTCGTCTGCCCATGTGAGGATCCCACCGAATTTCCTCGCACAGTGCGCAAGAATTCTCCGAGATACCGGTACCGCGGATGCACGTCTACGGGGGCGCGTTAAACCGGATCTCTCCACGGGTCGCGAAGCGCGCGGGCGCGAGGGCGTGTGAGGACAAGGCGCGCGCAGAGTCGGGAGCGGAGTCGTACCTTTAGGTACGTCGAGCATCCCGAATCAAGCGCAACGCAGTCATCGCGCGCCCTCGCGCTCGCGCCACGCCCGCTAGTCGCGTTCCCAGAGGTAAGCCGAATCCTCCAGGCGGCTCTCTCCGCCGTCGTTGACCATGAACCGCGCCGGTCGGAAATTGGCACCACCATACTCTCCGTTCTTGTTGAGAGCGTAGAAGTTCAGCGAGAAATTGGGACGACCGTGCTCATCGATCAGCCGCGGATCCACGGTCTTGGATGCCACCCGCCGCATGACCTCGAGACAAGCATCCTTCGGGTGTAGCCCCGAGCGCATGAACTCGACCGCGAGGAACGAGCAGCAGTCCAGAAGATTCGCCTCACCACGCCCGGTGGAGCCGGCGGCGCCGACGTCGTTGTCGACGTAGAGGCCGGCACCCAGAATCGGCGAGTCACCAACGCGGCCGGGGATTTTCCAGCTCAAGCCGCTGGTGGTGGTGACCCCGGAAATATCGCCGCTGGCATCGACGCAGTTGCAATTGATGGTGCCATGGTAACGAAAGAACGGATCGAATTCGTCGGCCGCTTCGTGGTCGGCGGTGGCGTCGGCGGAGCCACCGCGACCTCCGCGACCTCCACCCGGGGCCGGCAGCCAGTCGTCGCGGTCGGACATGTTCTCCTTCCACCGCAGCCAGCGCTCGCGCGCCGGTTCGGTGAGTAGGTTCTCGACCTCGAAGCCGTGCGCTTTGGCGAAGTCTTGTGCCCCCTGGCCGACGATGAGCACGTGATCGGTGCGCTCCATAACCAGCTTGGCGACCTTGGAAGGGGCCTTGATCCCCTCGATCGCGGCGACCGCGCCGCCGTTGCGCGTCGGACCGTGCATCACCGACGAGTCGAGTTGCACGACCCCGGCTTCGTTGGGCAGACCACCGTAGCCGACGCTCATGTCGTTGGGGTCTTGTTCCACGATGTTGACCCCGGCAATGACCGCATCCAGCGTATCCTCGCCGGCCTGCAACATCTCCATCGCCTTCTTGCACGCCTCGGCCCCGTTGCCACTGGAAATCACCAGGGGTCGGGTGCGCTGTGCACGACGCGTGTGAAATGCCGGCGAAGCGATCGCGGTCCCCCTGCCGAGAGCGCCGAGACCAGCCGCGGCTCCGACCTGAAGAATTCCTCTACGGCTCCAGCGACTAGCCATCCTCTCCTCCTTCCGAGACTCGCCCGTAGCGATCCTCGATGCGCACCACGTCGTCGAGATGGGGTGTAGAGACCTCGAAAACGTCGCACGTGCTGAGCGCACGCATGCGGTGCACGGTACCCGGGGGAATGTGGCGCGCCTCGCCGGGTTCGAGGATGTGCGCCACCAATTCGTCACCTTCCTGGATCTCGAGCTCGAGCCGACCCGACGACACGAACACGGTCTCGTCCTTGACCTCGTGGTATTGCAAGCTGAGCTGCTCTCCCTCGTCGACATGCAGGATCTTGCCGACGTACTTGTCGGTGTCGGCGAAGATCAGCTCGTAACCCCAGGGCTTTTCAACGCGTTTCATTCGACCTCCAATGCGGGCCACTCGCCAGCGCCCGTCCGTTGCTAGTCCTTGGCCAGATCTGGAAACGCGGCAAGCAACTCCGGCAGCACCAACGCCTCGATCTCATGCGCCGTTTCCAACTCGAATGCACGGTCCAGAACCTCGCACGCCCGAGCCCGGCTGAGGTGCCGTACCACGTTCTTGATCAGCGGTATGGCACCCGGGCTCATGCTGAGCTGGTCGATACCAAACCCCACCAAGATCAACGCCGACAGCGGCTCTGCCGCCATCTCGCCGCACATGCTAACCGGGATCTGCTTTTCGCGCGCGGTATCGACGATGTGACGTAGGATGCGCAACACCGCCGGATGAAGTGGCTCGTAGAGGTGCGCCACCGCATCGTTGGTGCGGTCGACCGCGAGCATGTACTGGATCAGGTCATTGCTGCCGATGGCGAAGAAGTCGGCCTCTTTGGCGAGCAAGTCGACCGCCATCGCCGCGGCGGGCACCTCGAGCATCACACCCACCGGGATCGACTCCGCCACCGGTTGGCCTTCGTCGATGAGCTGCTGGCGATTCTCGGCGATGAGCTCCCGGGTTTCGCGCAGCTCCTCGAGTCCGGTAACAAAGGGCAACATGATCTGCAGATCACCGTGGACGCTCGCCCGCAGCAGCCCCCTGAGCTGTGTGCTGAAGATTTCCCGCTCGCGCAGCGCCAACCGCAGCGCCCGCAGCCCCATCAATGACTCCGCCGGTGGATCGCCGCCCCCGGGGTCTCCGGAGAGGAGCTTTTCGCCACCGATGTCGAGCGTACGGATGGCCACCGGCATGCCGGCGAGCGTCTCGAGCACGCTGCGGTACTCCTGATAATGCTCCTCCTCGGTGGGCAGGACGCCGGGGTTACGCAAGTACAGGTACTCCGAGCGGAACAACCCGACGCCGGAGCCACCGTTTGCCACCACCGCCTCAGCATCCTTGGCGCTCTCGATGTTGGCAAGCACGGAGACGTGGAAACCGTCGCGGGTGGTGGCGGGGAGCTCCCGGTCGGCGAAATAACCCTGCGCCCGGCGGACGCGCAAGCTGTCGCGTGCTTGGTAGTCATCGATGTCGCTGGGCAACGGATGGATGGTGATTACTCCCGCATCGCCGTCGATCACTACCGTATCTCCCGACAGCAAGACGCTGGTGATGTCACGCAAGCCGACCACCGCGGGGATGCCGAGCGAGCGCGCAACGATGGCCGTATGGCTCGTGCGGCTGCCCACATCGGTGGCGAAACCCAGAACCATGTCGGGATCGAGTTGCGCCGTTTCGGAGGGTGTCAGGTCGTGGGCGAACAACACGATCGGCTCGGTGAGCTGATCGAGGCGGTGACCTTGTTCGCCCAGTAATGCCCGCAATAGCCGCTCTGTGAGGTCATCGACGTCGGTGCCGCGCTCGCGTAGATAAACGTCGGAGATACTCGACAAGCGATTGCTCAAGTCGCGCCCCACCTGTCGCACCGCCCACTCGACATTCTGCCGGCGTTCACGCACGCGCCTCTCGATCTCGCCGACAAACATCGGATCCTCGAGCAGCAGGACTTGGGCGTCGAAGATCTGCGCAACGCCGGCGCCCAGGGCCTTGTTGGTGCGCCTCGTGAGCTCTTCGAGCTCGCCCCGTGCGCGCTCGACCGCTGCGGCAAGACGGTCGAGCTCGGCGGCGGCCTGGGCGACTCCCAGCGTCTGTTCACTCACCGCGGCGCGGCGGCGTTCCAGCACCAGCGCCGGTCCGGCCCCGATCCCGGGCGACACACCGATGCCCCGCCGTGTATTCTCGCGCGCCAACGTCACTCCTCGCCGAACTTTGTTTCGACCAACGCGGTGACGGCCGCGATGGCGGCCTCCTCGTCGGCGCCCTCGACAATGATCTCGAGCACGGTGCCCTGCGGAGCGGCGAGCAGAAGCACACCCATGATGCTCTTGCCGTCGACCCGCAGGTCTCCGCGTACGATGTTCAGCTGGCTCTCGAAGCCCCCGGCGCAGCGCACGAACTTGGCAGCAGCGCGGGCGTGCAGCCCGAGCTTGTTCTTTATCTCCAGTTCCCGTCTGACCATGTTTGACTCGCGGTCACTGTGTGGGGCGCGGGCGGCCGGTTAGCTCACGCCTCTTCGCGTGAGGAGAGGATCTCGCTGGCCACGTAGACGCTGTTCTGGCCCCGTTCGCGCAGCTCCTGCGCCACCTCCAGGAGCGCGCCGTCGCTGCGCTGCACGCTGGTCAGTTTGATGATCATCGGCAGGTTGACACCGGTGATGATCTCGACACAGTCTTGTTTGAGAAAAGCAAGGCTAACGTTGGTCGGCGTACCACCGAACATGTCGGTGAAAATCAGCACTCCGCGGCCGCTGTCGACTTCCTTGATCGCCTTCCCGATCTCCTGGCGCGCGTCGGTAACGTCGTCGTCCCAATCCATGGATACGGCACGAATGCCCTCTGTGCGACCGACAATGCGTTCCGCCGCGTCGAGCAGCTCGCGGGCCAGCGCACCGTGCGTAACGATTACAGCACCGATCAACGTGCCTCCTCGGCGAACGCCGGCAACTCGGGCCCTGAGGGTAGGTCCCGATGGATCAAGAAAACGTCATACCCGTTGGTCTCGAGGTCGCGCGCCACCCGTGACGCGATAGCCACGGAACGGTGTCGCCCTCCCGTGCAACCGAACGCAAGCGTCAGGTAGGCACGCCCCGCGCTTCTCAACCGGGGTATCAGAAACCGCAGCAAGCCGTCGAGATGACCGAAGAATTCCCCCGTTTCCGGGCGCGATTCTACATATTGCCGAACCGGCTTGTCCATCCCGGTGAGCCGCTTCAGATCGGTCACGTAGTTAGGATTGGGCAGGAAACGAACATCGAAGACGACATCGGCGTTCTTCGGCAACCCGGAGCGAAACGCGAAGCTCACCACACGGATGATGGCCTGCCGGTCCGCCCCGCCACCGTATTCTTCGAAGATGAAGCCGCGCAGGTCGTGGGAGCTGAAGTTGCTGGTGTCGAGGACCCGGCTGGCGAGCTCGCGCACCCCCATCAGCGTCTCCCTCTCCCGGCCGATTCCCGCCAGCATGTCGCCATCGACCGCCATGGGGTGCGGGCGCCGCGTCTCCGAATACCTCTGCTGCAGTATGGCGTCGTCGGCGTCGAGGAAGAGCAGCTCGACAGCGTCGTAACGCCCACGCAACACCTCGTAGGCGGCGGCGAACTCCTCTAGGCCGTAGGTGCGCACATCGATGACCAGTGCGGCACGCTCGACGCTGTCGGTGCGCTCGCACAGGTCGGCGAACGTCTCCATCAATGCCGGCGGCAGGTTGTCGACACAGTAGTAGCCAATGTCCTCGAGACTATTGAGCGCGGCGCTCTTGCCGGCACCGGACAAGCCCGACAGAACGACGAGAGATGTCGATGGGCTCACTATTCGAGGTCGCCTTCGTCGTGCTCGGCTACGTGGGAAACGAATTCCGGCTCCTCCATCGCCTCCTGCAGCCGCCGAGTGAGCTCTTCGACGGGATGGAACCCAGTGAGCTTGAGGATGTGGTTGCGCACCCCCACCTCGATGAGAACCGACAGGTTGCGGCCGGAGGCCACCGGCAGACAAATCAACGGCAGGCCGACACCGAGAATCTCGTGTTCCAACCCATCGAGACCCAGGCGCTCGTACTCGATCTCGTCGTTCCACTGCTCGAGCCGCACCACCAGCTCGACACGCTTGCGATCACGGATGGACGCAGCGCCGAACAGATGCTCGATGTTGAGGATACCGAGGCCACGAAGCTCCATGTGATGGCGGATGAGCTCCGGGCCGCGGCCCATGAGGATCTCTCCTGCGCGACAGCGAATCTCCACCACGTCATCGGCCACCAGCCGGTGGCCGCGCACAATGAGATCCAGCGCGCATTCGCTCTTGCCGACGCCCGATTGTCCGGTGATCAACACGCCGACCCCGTAGACGTCGACCAGCACTCCATGAACTGATGTGCGTGGCGCCAGGTGGCTGTCGAGATACTGCGTGATGCGGTCGATGAACGTGGAGGAGGCCAGCTGGCTGCGCAGCAACGGCAGCCGGTTCTTGACGCACAAGTCGGTCAGCTCCGGCGGCACCTCGAGCCCTTTGGTGACCGTGATGCAGGGAATCGGCAAGGCGCACAAGCGAGCCAGCACCTTGCTGCGCTCCTCCCCGGGCTGGCTGACGATGTAGCGCATCTCGGACTCCCCGAGCACCTGGACGCGCCCGCCACGGACGAAGTCGACGTAGCCGGTCATTGCCAGGCCCGGCTTCTGGATGCGGTGGAAGACAATCTCGCGTTCGAGTCCGTCGGCGCCGGCCAAGAGCTCGAGCTCCAAGTGGCGCCCGTCCTCGGTGAGCAGCTCGCGAACACTGATGCCTTCCGACGCCTGCGGGCGGCCCTCTTCTTCGCTCACCGTGGAGCCCTTCTTGTCTTGGAAGCGGGAATGCCCACTTCCTCGCGGTACTTGGCCACCGTGCGGCGGGCAATCTGCAGACCTTCTTCCTTGAGCAAGGCGGCAACGCGGGCGTCCGATAGCGGTTTGCGGGCGTCTTCGGCGGCGATCAGCTTGCGGATTTTCTCCTTCACCGAAACCGATGAAACCTCCACACCACTGGCGTGCCCGAGGGCGCTGTGGAAGAAGAACCGCATCTCGAAGATGCCCTGCGGCGTGTTCATGTACTTGCCGTTGACCACCCGTGACACGGTGGACTCGTGCATCTCGATATCGTCGGCAACGTCGCGCAGAACCAGGGGGCGTAGCTCGGCGAGTCCGTCATCGAGGAAGGCACGCTGATGCTTGACGATGCTCTCGGCGACACGCTGGATGGTGCGCTGCCTCTGGCCGTAGGACTTGATGAGCCACAGCGCCGCCTTGAGCTTGCCCTTCAGGTAGTCCTGCGCGTCCTTCGGCAGTGCAGCACGCGAGCGCAGCATTTGCCGGTACAAACGGGAGATACGCAGCTTCGGCAGCCCGTCCTCGTTGAGCACGACGTGATACACATCACCGTCCTTGATCACCGCGACATCCGGGACGATGTAGCGTACCGGTTCCGTGGCGTAGACTGCCCCCGGCTTCGGGTTGAGGCTCTGGATGACCTCCACGGCTGCCTCGACCGCCGCCAACCGCACACCGCAGCTACGCGCGATGTCGCTGTGGACACGTGACCGCAGCAGATCGAGGTGCTCATCGACGATGCGATAGGCCAGCGTGTCCGTAGCCTCGAGGTGCTCCAACTGCAGCAACAAGCACTCGCGCAGATCACGCGCCGCGATCCCCGGCGGGTCGAGTTGCTGCACCCGTGCCAGGGTCGCCTCCACCGCCGTGCTGGGCCAGCCCCCCATGGCCTGTAGTTCCTCGATGCTTGCGGTCAGATAGCCCTCATCGTCGAGGTTGCCGAGGATGGCCCGTCCGATCTCCATCTCGAGCCCGGTGGTGTGGTCCATCTCCAGCTGCCAGACGAGTTGTTCCTCCATCGAGGGCCGCGCCGCCAGCGTGTTCTCCAGCAGCACCTCGTCGCGGTGCTCGCGCATCGACGGGGTGCCCGGCTGGGCGTCGTAGTAGTCTTGAAAATAGGACTCGATGTTGATTTCGTCGAAGGAGTTGAGGTCTTCGGGGGCGACTTCTTCCGCTTCCACAGGAGTCTCCGCCGCCGGCTCCGCGGTCGCGTCGACGCCCGCATCGGGATCGTCGCGCTCCTCCAGCATCGGGTTCTCGACCATTTCCTGCTGCAAGACGTCGTCGAGCTCGAGCTTGTTGAGCTGCAGCAGACGGATCGCCATCTGCAGCGCCGGCGTCATCACCAGCCGTTGCTGCAACCTCGGTACGAGTCTTTGCTCGAGCGCCATATATCTCAGTCCAGGCGGAAGTTCCGCCCCAGGTAGATCTCGCGTGTCTCCCGATCGCGACCCAGTGCTTCCGGGGTGCCGGATCGGAAGATCTTGCCGGCACGGATGATGTACGCGCGGTCGGTGATCTGCAGCGTCTCGCGCACGTTGTGGTCGGTAATCAGGATACCAATGCCCCGTTCCTTCAGGTTGCGGACGATCTTCTGGATGTCGGCAATGGCGATCGGGTCGATGCCCGTAAACGGCTCATCGAGCAGCACGAACGCCGGTTCGGTGGTCAACGCACGGGCGATTTCCACGCGGCGCCGCTCCCCGCCCGACAGCGTGTACGCCAGATTGTTGGCGAGGTGTTCGACGCCGAGCTCCCGCAACAGGCTTTCACAGCGGGCCCGGCACTCCTCGCGATCCAGATCCCGCCCCTCGAGGATGGCCAGAAGGTTCTGGGACACGGTCAACTTGCGAAAAACCGAGGGCTCTTGGGGAAGATAGGAAATGCCGTATTTGCGCGCGCGCACAAACATCGGCTCGTTGGTCACATCGACGCCGCCGACGGTGACGCGCCCCGCATCCGGACGCGTGAGGCCCACAACCATGTAGAACGACGTCGTCTTGCCGGCACCGTTAGGACCCAGCAACCCGACGACCTCGCCTCGGGCGATGTCGAAGCTCACGCCATCAACGACACGACGACCACGGTACGCCTTTACCAAGGAGTCGACGGTCAACCGCGTCGGGGACGCTCGCAGGGCAGCTGCTGCCGGTGCTCCGCCTTCCCTTTCGGTGACCGCGGTAGAACGCTCGATCATCTGTAGATCGTAGCAATGCCCCGGGAAGCCCGTCAATGCGCAAACAAGTTTCTTTGTTTCTCGTTTTTTCCTTTGTTTATCGAGTGTTACGATTACAGCGTCGACTTGTCCCCGGATCCGGTGTTCCCCCCTCTATCAAGATTCGTGCCAACTTCGGCAGCCCTCGACAAGCCGCGCCACCTCCAAGGTGGACCTTGCCAAACGTGACCTGGCGCCGCCGGGACGCGGCTCAAATGTCCGTTGCTGTTGCTGGTTGCGCACAGTTATCTATTAATGGCTAGCATCTACGGAAACTCATCAAGAACCCCATTGACAGGTCATCAACGACGCGGATAGACTCGGGCAATCTAACGTCCGAAAACCTTCCGAACGCTTTGCGTGTCGGGGTCCGCAGCCCGGGGATTCGACGTGAAACTAGGCCAGTTACTGGTCAAGAAGCGCATCATCGACGAGGACCAGCTTCGCGCTGTGCTCGCCCGCCAAAAAGGGGAAGGGGCGCGCCTCGGTGAAATACTGGTCCGTTCGGGCTTGGTTTCCAAGCGCGACATACTCTCTTCTCTGGCAACACAGCCCGGATTCCTCCTCGATTCGGTGGCCCTCGCCCAGATAAAGCCAGCAGTGGCGCAGCTCATACCGCGTCGCGTCGCGGAGCGACTTACCTGCATCGCGGTGGCCCTCGAGGGCGAACGCCTATCAGTAGCCATGGCCGATCCTCTCGATTTTTCCGCCGTCGAGCAGATCAGCGCGATCACTGGCGCACA
>Ga0114949_10000318_pt1 | contig 24615 bp, 19 predicted proteins | sample N074metaG_FD_83505 | JGI IMG/M metagenome (GOLD analysis project Ga0114949, IMG submission 83505) | Deep subsurface microbial communities from Kermadec Trench to uncover new lineages of life (NeLLi) - N074 metaG | ecosystem: Environmental > Aquatic > Marine > Ocean trench > Sediment | place...
GCGATCAACCCACCGCCGCCGACCGGTACGAAGATCGCGTCAATCGGATCCTCTTGCTGGCGCAAGATTTCCACCGCGACCGACCCCTGCCCGGCGATCACATCGATGTCATCGTAGGCATGTACGAACACACGACCCTCATCCTCTTGAATGCGTGCGGCCAGCGCCGCCGCTTCCTCGAAGCTGTCTCCCTCGAGCACCGCGTTCCCGCCAAAGCGCTGGACCGCCTCGACCTTGATCCGCGGCGTCGTCCGCGGCATGACGATGCGCGAATCGACTCCCAGTCGTGTCGCCGCGAGCGCAACGCCCTGGGCATGGTTGCCCGCGGAAGCCGCGACGACGCCCGCCTTGCGTTCGGATTCGCCGAGCCGACTGATCTTGTTGTAGGCGCCGCGAAGCTTGAAGGAAAAGACCGGCTGGAGGTCTTCGCGTTTGATCCAGATGCGGTTGTCCTGTCGGCTGGAAAGCAGATCTGCCCGATCGAGTGGAGTCTCGATCGCAACCTCGTAGACCGGCGCTCGCAGGATCTTTTCGATCAGTTCATCGTTCGCCATCAAGGACTCCAACGATCCGCCACGCAGTCGCCGCCTCTCGTGCCGCTCATTTCCGCTCCTCTCCAGCCGACTCGGCTGCGCGATTCAGATGAAGCGCGACCGTGGCCGCGACCGCGGCCGTCTCGATTCGCAAATTATGCGCACCGAAGGATCTCGGCAGCGCCCCGACCCCTTGCAGAATCCGTCGCTCGGAATCGCTGAAGCCGGCCTCTGGCCCGATGACGGCCAGGCCTGCGGCTCGATCGAATCCCACCGCAGGGCCGTTCCGATCTCCGAAATAGACGCTCTCGGCCGATGATCGTTTCGCGAGCGCGTCTTCGAGAGAACAAGGCGCTCGCACCTCGAGTCGCCAAGCGCGCCGTGAAACCTTGCAACTCTCGATCAAGATCCGAATCAGCCTGCTCGACGTCGGATCCAGTTTTCGCACAGCGGAGTCTTGTAAGACGAGGGGCTGCCAACAAACGAGCCCCAATTGGCTCAACATCTGCAACATCGTCGACAGCCGGTCGCCCTTCGGAATGGCGCTGGCCAACACGAAAGTCGAATCCGGTCGCGCGACCTCGACGATCGCATCGACGCGGACCCTTGTCGAAGGCTTTCCGAGCGACTCGATCCGGGCCGGGGCCGTGTGTCCCAACCCGTCGAATACAACGAGCGGATCTCCGACTCGCAAGCGTCGCGCGACCAGATGTCGGGCCTCATCTGGCGCGAGCGTGACCGAGCACGAACCGGCCAGCTCTTCGATAAACACCCAGCATTCGCTCACGTTCCCGCCTCCCCCATCCTCGCCGGATCGAGGTAGACATCGAAGCGAACCAACTTTGTCACGATCTCGAAACTGACATCCGGAACAATTGACTCCGCCCGATGCGGACGTTTGACGACCACCCGCGCGACCCGCTTGCGCGCGGCCTCGACGAGTCGGACGGCGTCCGTCTCGTCACCGAGAAGCGCACGAAGAACCTGCAATTCGCGTTTCGGCAAGGCCTTGTTTCGACGTGCCTGGGGATACATTGGATCGAGGTAGACGCCGCTCTCCGGTCGCTCGATTCGAGACAACCTCTCAGCACTCTCGGCGTGAACGAATTCGAGACGGTCCGCGATCTCCGGCTTCACGCGACCGGAAGCGCAATCCCTCATCCAGCCGGTGATGAGTAGCGCATAGACCGCGGGATCGCGTTCGTAGCCGATGACTTGATGTCCCGCTTCGGCCAGGCGAAAAGCATCGGCTCCGAGCCCAGCCGTCAAATCACAGATCGAAAGCATGCGGCGACCGAACGCACGCACGAGTGGATTCTGGCCTCCGCGGGTTGGCCCATGATCGGGAGGGAAGAGCGCCTGGATCCCCGGCCGTGCGGCTTCACCCGGCGGACGCAAATCGAGCCGGCCATCTCGCTCGACCAACACGAACGCCGCTTCAGCGGAGCCGGCTTCGACTTCGGTTTCGACCTCGATTCCCAGTCGCGAGAGGAGCTCGGAATAGCCCGGCGCATCCCGCGCGACGACGCGGCGCGATGCCGAAGGTGAGGTCACGGAAGGTCGGGCTCGCCGACGACGTTTGTCGCCCAACGCAATCCACGCTGAGCGAGTCCTTTGATGTCTTCGACAATGAGCATCGCGGCGGGAATCAGGAAGAGAGTGAACGCGGTCGCGACGAGAACGCCCCAGGCCAGCGAAATGGCCATCGGAATCACGAATTGGGCCTGGGTCGAGGTCTCCAGCATGACGGGTAGGAGTCCCACGAAGGTCGTCGCGGACGTCAACATGATCGGACGAAAGCGTCGAGCCCCCGCCAACACCGCGGCTTCACGAACATCATGCCCGGCATCACGCAGCCGATTCATGAACGTGACCAGCACCAGACTATCGTTCACGACGACGCCGGCGCAGGCCATGATCCCGATCATCGACAAGAAGCTCATCTGAAAATCGAATGCCCAATGTCCCAACACCGCGCCGACATATCCGAAAGGAATCGTCAACATGATGACGATCGCCTGCAGATAGGAGCGGAGCGGTACGGCGATCAAGATGAATATCGCGAGCAAGGCCACCAACGCGGCGAGCTTGAGGCTCGACATCGCCTCGAGTCTTTCCTTCTGTTCGCCTTGAAAACCCCATCCGACCTCCGGGAAGCGGGTGAGGATCTCGGGCATGATGCGTTCTCGGATCACTTCGGAAATTTCTGCGGCGTTCGCGACGCCTTCGTCGAGACCGGCCGTGACCAACACTCGACGTTCGCGATCGATCCGCATCAGTGAAGCGGCTCCTCGCCCGAGCTTCGCCTTCGCCACCGAGGGAAAGGGAACGGCGGTCCCGTCGGGCAAGCGAATCCGAAGGCGCTCGACATCGCGAAGCGAGCGCCGCGCCGCCGCCGGATATCGCACCATCACCTTGATCTCGTCACGGCCGCGCTGAATGCGTTGGGCTTCTGCGCCATAGAATGCCTGGCGCACTTGTCGACCGACGTCTGCGACCGAGAGTCCGAGCGCTTCCGCTGCCGGGCGCACTTCGATCTGGAGCTCTTGTTTTCCGTCACGATGCGAATCGCGGATATCGCGGACACCCGGAAAGCGGGCGAGCGCATCCGCCAACATTTCGGCGGCGGCCTTCAACTGGCCCGTATCCTCGCCGCGCAATTCGACGGCGATCGGATCCCCGAAATGCATCAGCTTCCCCATGAAGACGAGCTCTTCGGCACCGGGAATCGACCCCGTCAGCTCGCGCCAACGATTCGCGATCTCACTTGCACGAATCTCCCGCTCCTCCGCCGGACTGAGTTCCAGGCTGACCTGCCCGAGATGGGGTTGGCCGATTTCGCCCGGTCGTTCGGTCGGCCCGCGTCGGCGATGAGAACCGATCATCGTCAGGACATGAGACACGATCGGCGCTCGCCCCGGCCCTTCGAGATCCGTCAATTCGACCCGCAGCTCGTCGAGGGCTGCACTGATCCGCGCGACCGCATCTTCCGTCTCGCTCACCGGCGTGCCCAATGGCATGGTCACCCGTGCATACACCGAGTCCGCCTCTGCCGAAGGCATCATCACCGACTTGACGCGTCCCCCCATGACCACACCCAGCGTGACGAGGAAGACCGCGATCGACACGGCGATCGTCAGGTATCGCCATTCGATCGCGCGATCGACGGCGGGCCGATAGACCCGCTCGAGAAACAACTCCAGCCCGTCGTTGATACGACCCTGCAAGCGTGCCCACGCTTTCGAAAAGGCAAAGCGCGGGGGCCGTCCGACACCGGACCCACGCGCGAGATGCGAAGGCAAGACGAGCTTCGACTCGATCAGCGAGAAGAGCAGCGCAATACACATGACCCCACCCATCGGCACGGCCAGAAATTTCGCATCGCCATCGATCAGCGCAAAAGGCGCAAAAGCCGCGATCGTCGTCAGAACGCCGAAGACGACGGGCGTCGCAATTTCTTGCGTTCCCCGAATTGCGGCGCCGAGCGGATCATCCGGCGTCGCGAGCTGATGCGTGAAGATGTTCTCGCCGGTGACGATCGCATCATCGACGAGAATACCGATCGCCATGATGAACGCGAAGACCGTGAGTACGTTGATATCGATGCCAACCAACGGCATCACCATCAGCGCACCCGCTACGGCGACGGGCAATCCCATGGCGACCCAGAACGCCACGCGAAACTTGAGAAAGAGAGCGAGCAAGAGCATGACCAGGAAGAATCCCATCTTCGCATTGCTTAACATCATGTCGATTCGATCACTCAGATATCTGGAATCATCATTCCAGATCGTCATTTTCGCGCCTTCCGGCAGACGCAGCCGTGCGCCGACGAGATAGGCCTTGACCTTCGCGGCCACGTCGAGCGCCTGCTGCTCGCCGACCCGATACACCTGCACGAACACGGCGGGTTCACCGTCAAATAGCGTCCTCTTGACGTTCTCTTCGAACCCGTCGATGACAGTCGCGACCTGGCCGATGGTCACGCGCGTTCCGTCCGTGCGGGTCAGCAGCGGAATGACCTCGAACTCGCTACCGCGATAGGCCTGATTGTCGGTTCGGAGCAGGATCTCGCCTGCATCCGTTCGCACGACGCCACCCGGCATGTCGACGGAAGTCCGCCGGATGGCCGCCACCACATCATCGAAACGCAGCCCGTAGCTCTGCAACGCAGCCTCGGAGACTTCGATCGAAATTTCGTAGGGCCGTGTTGCGGCGAGATCGACCTGGGAGACTCCGGGTAGTCGCGCGATTTCGTTGCGGATCCGCTGGCCGAGCGCTTTCAGGCTCTTCTCGTCGAGAGATCCGTGAATCGCGATATCCAGAACCCCTCGACGCATCTGGAGTTCGGTGACGATCGGCTCTTCGATCTCCTCGGGAAAGGTCACGATCCCGTCGACGCGACTCTCGATTTCGTCGAGCAGCTTCGAAAGATCGCTGCCGCTGGCGAGTTCGATGATCAGGTTCGTGGCACCCTCATTGGCGGAGGATCGGATCTCCTCGATTCCCTCGACGCCTTCGAGGGCCTCTTCGATGCGAATCGTGACCGACTTCTCGATCTCCTCGGGAGAGGCACCGGGATAGACCACGGTGACCGACACGTAGTTGAAGTCGAAATCGGGCATGATCGTCTGTTTGATCGTGGGCGCAGTCATCACGCCGCCGATCAGGATGGCGGCCATCAACAGGTTGGCCGCGACATGGTTCTCGGCAAACCATGCGATCGCGCGATTCATGGCGCCTCCGCTTCTACCGTCCGAAGCGACATCCCCTCTGAATAGATACGCAGGGGGGAGATGATGACTTGATCCCCCGCTTCGAGACCGCGATCGATGACGATCTGACCACGATCCCGACGAAGGACCGACACGTCGCGCACACGAAGTCGATCCTCGTCATCCCGAATGAAGACCCGATCCCCGTCGCGCAACGCCATCACAGGCAAAACGAATACGTCGACGACATTCCGGCCTTCAATTTCCGCGGTCACGAAGAGGCCCGCCGGCAGAGGCACCCCGGCGGGTCTGGCCGGCTCCGCCTCGTTCTGCTCGCGAGTCTTGAGCAGATAGGGGTCGTCGATACGCGCGACGACATGAAGCATTCGCGTCTGTTCGTCGATCGCGGCCTCGGCGCGCACGAGCCGCGCTTGCCAGACGATCTCTCGACCGCCGAGCCGTCCGGTGAGTTTCACGGGCGCGCCGCGATCCGCGTCTTCGCCACTCTTGCGCGGCTTCAATCCAATCCATTCCGCGTCGAGAAAAGCGAGTTCATCCGTTTGGATTGGAAGCCGGATCTCCGCGTAGTCGACCGCGAAGATTCGTCCGAGTTTGACTCCCGGGGACACGAACTGGCCGATGTCGACACTCCGCTCTCGCACCCGCCCATCGAAAGGCGCGCGCACGACGGTCCGCGTCAGATCGAGTTCGACCTGATCGAGTTCCGCGCGCGACTCGGCGACCAGCGCAACGGCGACGAGTTCACGGTTTTCGAATTGATCGAGATCCGCCGCACTCGCGGCACCTCGATCTCGGAGTTGTCGTCGCCGATCCGCTTCCGATTTGGCGAGTCGAGCCTCGCTCTCTCGAATTCGGACGACGGCCCGGGCACGGTCTCTCGCAATGCGATGTTCACGATCGTCCAGGCGAAGAAGTTCCTCGCCTCGCCGGAAGAAGCCGCCCACGACAAGATTCTCGGAAATACCGAGTACACGGCCACGGACTTCGGCCACCAGATCACTTTCGGTTCGGGGCGCGACCATGCCCTGCGACATCACGCTCAATTGCACGTCCTGGGGCTGCACGGTCATCACCCGAACCAAGGGAGACGGAATCACGGGGTCCCGGGTGTCGGGTACCGCACGTGTGATCACGAAGAGCCAGAGGATCAGGAAGCCCAGCAGGACCGTGACGAGCGGCAGTATCCAACGCAGGTGCGGATTCGCGAGCGACGAGCGGTCCCGGAGAGTCTCGACAGGAATGGCTGCATCGGTCTCCGTGCGGTCGGCGGCTTTGGATTCGATCGAAACCGGATCGGAGGTCATTCGCTCTTCCCTTGGGTCGCGGCCGCGAAGAGCGCCCGTCGTCCGAGCGCGCTGCGACCCCGGGTACCGGTCTCGGCGAGTCGTGACCCGCAAAGAGAGTGGAACACATCGACGACGGCGCGTCTCGCGGCGGATCGGCCGCGCTCGTTCTCGAGCGAAAGCCCTCTCAGCCTCGACTCGCGCACTTCGATCTGCTTTCGGGTGTGGACACGACTTTGGAGATCCGCCCTCGTCGGGAACACGGCGCCCATCACGCAAGGGCATTCCCAGTGTGCGAGGCCGAACCGAACGGGCGATCAGCGCAGTTTGCTCGATCTCGAGTCGGCCAGCAAGACGGCTGCTGACGTCGAAAGCGGTTGCTTAGGCGGATGTCTAGCCGGATGTAGGCGGCTTCTCTCGGTCGCGGCTGCGGCCACCCACCGCCGTGAGACCCGATAGGCCAACGACCAGCAGCAGCATGGAAGGCGTCGGCCCAGCATTGCCCGGCACGACCACTGCCAGAGCGAATTCGTTCGAGGCCACAACCGAAGGCGGACAGATGCCATTCTCCGGACCCGCCGACAGGGGCTCCGCGCGCTCCACCTTCAATGCGAGGGTGAGCGCCGAGAGACAGACGAGGGCGATCCAGAATTGGCGCATCCGATTTCTCCGCGGGGCGCGTGACTCACGTCACACTCCATAGCACTGAGTCTTTTCGACCACAGTCTGTCGGATCTTTATACCCATGATCGAAGGTATCGATTTGACTCCCCTCGGGTGCAATCGAGAGAGGGGGGTCGCTTCCGGTTCCCGGAGCGTGGGGACGCGGAACGACATTCGAGTCCGAGGCGCTTGCGCTAGCCCCCCAACTCCTTGCGGGCCTGTTCCGCAACCCGCTCGACGACCTCCCGAAGTGCCAGGCCGGTCTTCTTGGCGACCCGCTTGCAGTCGTCGTATTCCGGAGCGAATCGGACTCGATCCGATGGACCCCGAATCACCTTCACGCGGACCGCGCCGAGCGGGGTCTTCAGGCGAACGGTTTCGCGCTCGAGGAGCAGACGATCCCACTCCGATGTCCGCACACCGATCGCGGTCGTCTCGGCAAAGAGGATACCCGCCAGCTCGTCCCGGTCGGACGGACGCGCGAGCACGCGGACGAGAAAGCCGGGCCGATTCTTCTTCATCTGCAGATGCTGAATCGAGACGTCGAGGGCCCCGGCTTCGAAGAGCCGTTCCATGGCGTAATCGAAATGCTCCGGCACGAGATCATCGAGATTCGTTTCGATACACACGATCCGATCCCCACTGAATCCCTGGCTCGTCCCCAGCACCGCGCGCAACACATTCGGCAATGGACCCTTCCGATCGTTGCCCGCCCCGTAGCCGATGCGAACGATCGTCATGGCGGGAAGCGGGCAGAACTCGTCGACGATCGTCCGCAAGATCGCGGCGCCAGTGGGGGTGATCGTTTCCCAGGCCACTCCGGCCGGAACCGTCGGCATCCCCGAAAGCAATTCGAGCGTGGCCGGCGCGGGCAAGGGGAGCAACCCGTGGTCCGAATGGATCGTGCCGTGACCCACCGCGATCGGCGTGCAAGAGACGAAGTCGATCTCGAGCCAATCCAGTCCAATCGCGGCCGCCGTCACATCGACGATCGCATCGACCGCGCCCACCTCGTGAAAATGAACGTCCTCGAGCTTTGATCCGTGCACCTTGGCCTCGGCACGACCCAGGGCTTCGAAAATCGCGAGGGAACGATCCTTGACCGCCGGAGCGAGCTTCGCGCGCTCGAGCAGCTTTCGGATCTCCGAATATTTTCGGCCGTGCAAGTGGCTGTGCGCGTGCGGCGAATGCGCACCCGACGAATGGGCACGAGCCTGTGCCCGCTTCTTCGTGCGCGAAACGGGCACCTTGACGTCGACATAACGCGCCGCGAATCCCGATCGATCGACTTTCTTGACGACGAGCTTGAAATCCAGTCCGAGTGGATCGAGTCCCTCGAGCAGGGCCTTCCGAGGCAGGCCGAGATCGAGCAGCGCGCCGATGAACATATTGCCCGCTGCACCCGAGAAGGCGTCGAGATGAAGAACTTTACGACCCACTTGGACCACCCGTTTTCGGACTAGAGCCGATTGATGAGAGTCGCAACGTGTGCGGCTCCGAAGCCGTTGTCGATGTTGACCGTAGTCACGTTCGACGCGCAGCTGGTCAACATTCCGAGCAGGGCCGTCAGCCCCCCGAACGACGCGCCATAGCCGACGCTCGTCGGCACCGCGATGACCGGCTTGTCGACCAGGCCGCCAACGACCGACGGAAGTGCGCCCTCCATCCCCGCAACCACGATCAATACGCGTGCGGCTCGGATCAAGGAGAGCGACGCCAAGAGCCGATGCAATCCCGAAACGCCGACGTCCTGAAGAAACTCGACCTCGTTACCGAAGCGGCGGGCGACTTGAACGGCCTCGCTGGCGACCGGAAGATCGGCGCTCCCCGCGGAAATGACGAGCACCGTTCCCTTTCCCTGAATCGTAGGCTCGGCAGGTCCGATCCAGAGCAGCCTCGCGACAGGATCGTAGTCCGCCTCGGGAAGCCGTCCGAGAATTCGTGTGGCCTTCTCGGCTTCGACTCGAGTCACGAGGACATCCTGTTCGGCTTGGCGCAGCGCACCAGCCGCGTCGATGATCTGCTCGGCGGATTTCGCGCCTCCGTAGATGACTTCGGGAATTCCCTGGCGAAGCGCACGATGAGTGTCGACCCGCGCGCTCGGGGTCTCGATGAAGGGAAGTTCCGCCAGTCGCTCGACCGCCTGCTCGATGTCGGTCTCCCCACGGCGGACCGCTTCGAATAATTCACGCAGGCTGTTTGAATCCAAGACGCCTCTCCAGGGGTGACCTGGAAGCGTATCAAACGCCGCGCTTCTCCGAGTCCGACCCCGAATCGAACGGATCGAGCGGCCCGGTCGGGACCAGGACCAAACGTCCTCTGAGCGCACCGGTCGGGTCCGAAAGCACGGACTCGATTCGAAGAGTGTCCCGACCCACGGCATTTTCAATGAAACATCGAAACGCCTCTTCGGCATTCTCCATGGCCAGAGAGGGGATCGATGGCAGCAATCTCGATTTCATCCTGTCGGCAATCGCGGAGGCCACGTGGGAGGCGAGAATATTGCCCGCCTCCATCAAGGCCGATTCGATCATTTGCGGCTCGAGATCCCCCGACTCCATGCCCACGATATGCCGCACCAAAGCCTCGCTCGCAGCACCGGGAAAGAGAATCCCAACGAAAGCCTCGAGACAGCCTTCGAATTCGAAGAATACGCCGGTCGACCAGCGTGAATCGTCGTTCTCTGAGAGACTCGGTCGGCCCGCTCCGTCGCCTTCGACGACGATCGGGGCTCGCGTTCGAATCGGTTTCCCAACGAGTTGCGAAAACGCAGCCGCCGCGTGCTCTCCGCCCACGAAGGCGAGTTCCACGAATCGATCGATCTCCGCTTTGTCTCGAGATTTCATGCTCTACACCAGATGATTCAGATCGATCAAGAAAATCGGCGAACCGTCTTCGAGAACCGTCAGCCCCGACAGGATCTTGACCTTTGCGAGCAGATCCGGAACGGGTTTGACATAGATTTCTTGTTGACCCTCGAAGCGATCGACGAGCAGGGCAACACGCTCACCACGGACTTCCACGATGACCAGCGGCACGGAACTCTTCGCGGATTCATCGGCTTCGATTCTGAGTTGGCGCGCCAGCCGAAAAACCGGAATCGGCTCGTCATCCACCAGGGCAAAGCTGTCGCCGACGGCTTCTTCGATCGCGGATTCGGGTACTTCGAGAATCCGCTCCACTTTTGAAATCGGAATCGCCACCCGCTCTTCGGCAATGCGGACCAACAGCACACGCTGTACCGCCGCCGCAATCGGAACGAAGATCGTCGTGGAGGTTCCACGTCCCGCTTCCGTCCGCAGCTCGACACCACCCCCCAGACTTTCGACCGTTGCCTTGACGGCATCCATGCCCACGCCTCGGCCCGAGACCTCGGAAACGGTCTCGGCCGTCGAGAGGCCGGGATGGAAAATCAAAGCGACGATCTCTTCCGGGGGCAGATCCGAGGCGAGGTCCTCATGAATGAGACCGGCCTCGACTGCGCGGCGACACACCGACGCCAGATCGATGCCCCGGCCGTCGTCACTCACTTCGATGACGATCGAATCCTTCTGGCGACGGGCCTCGATCCGAATCCGTCCGATCTCGGATTTACCGGCGGCGAGTCGATCCTTTGGCGATTCGAGTCCATGATCGATGGCATTCCGAATCAGATGAAGCAGGGGTTCGCCGAGTCGATCGAGAATCGAACGATCGAGTTCGAGCTCCGCGCCGATGATTTCGAGCTCGACGCGTTTGTCCAATTTTTCGGCCAACTGTCGAGCGGTCCGCGGCAGATTGTCCATCACGCGGGACAGGGGCGCGGTGCGGAGTTCGAGCACCCGTCGTTGCAATTCGGCAACCCGACGGTCGACACGATCGAAGCCGTCCAGGACATCGGGATCGCGCACCACGCGCGCTACGCCCGTGCGAAGTTGGCTCGAGCTGAGAATCACCTCGCCGACCGCCGACAGGAAGCGATCCAGGGTCTCGGTCCGGACGCGCACGGTTGGGTTCAGGGCGGGTACCGAGGGCGTAACTGCGCCCCCCGCCGGAGCGGTCGGAACCGACTCCTGCGCAACGCCCACCGCCGAAGCCGTGGGCTCTAGGGAAGGACTTTTTTTGGTTCGCCCCCCACCGGGTCTGGGGACGCGAGCTCGGTCGGCGCTGGACCCGACGGGTCCTCGGCCAGGAGTCGGAGCAACTCGTCGTCCACTCGCAGTGGTTCTTCATCTTTGGCCACCGCGGCCACCATCCGCTCGAGGCTTTCCAGGCATCGAAAGAGCAGGGCAAGCTCTGCCTGGCTGCGCACTCGCCCGTCGGCGCGGACGCCCTCCATGCGATCTTCCATGCGATGGGAAAGATCCGCGACCGAGTCGTAGCCGAGTGACGCCGCCATCGACTTGATCGAATGCGCCATTCGAAACAGGCTGTCGATGGCCTCCGTATTCGACATCTCTTTTTCGAGATCGAAGAGCGCACGGCTGATTTCCGCGAGATGTTCGGTCGACTCCTCGAGAAAAATCTGCCGATATTTGGCCATATCGAGGGCCATGTTCAGTCGTTGCCCTTCTCGAGAATCTTCGCAATCGTCGAGATCACGCTGTCGGGCTTGAAGGGCTTCACGATGAAGTCTCGTGCACCGGCCTGAAGGGCTTCCATGACGAGTGTCTCTTGACCCAGCGCGCTGCACATCACCACGCAAGCCGTTGGATGCTCAGCGAGGATCGCCTTCACCGCGTCGATCCCCGAACGCTTGGGCATCACGATGTCCATCGTCACGACATCAGGCAACAGTTCATTGTAGAGATCGACCGCTTCGATCCCGTTGGTCGCCTCGCCGACGACCTCGTGCCCTTCCGGCTCGATGATCTCGCGGATCATCTGTCGCATGAAGGATGCGTCGTCTGCAATCAGTACTCGTGCCATTTCGGTTCCCCCTTTGAAAATTCGAACGCCGGCTAGAGCGTGGCGTTCTCAATCACTTCTTCACCCCGTGCCACCAAGGCCTCGGGGTCGAGAATGTGAACAATGCGACCGTCGATCGGACGTCGCTCGACGACGAGGTCTGCCTCCGCATGGCGATTTCGAACCGCGCCCCCGTCCACCAATCCAATCACGCGATCCACGGGCATCCCCAGACAAGCCGCGCTCCCACGCTTTTCGCTGACCACGAGGACCTGCTCCTGTGCATAACCCACGGTGGTCGCCGCTCCGAAGGGCGTCGCGCCCGCTTCGTCACGATCGCTGCCCAACAAAAGTTCCGTCGCGACCAGGGGCAGCGCCTCACCGTGCCAATTCATCACACCCCCAATGGGTAGGGACATCGAAGGCACGCTGGTCACGCGGCCCTTTTCGGCGACTTCGACCACCCAGGCGATCGGCAACGCGTAGTGGACGCCATCGAAGAGAAAGGTCAGCAGCCGATCGTTGTCGTCGATCTTGGAGACGGATGAACTCACGCTTTCTCTCCCCGCGCCGGAGCAGCGTCCTCGACCGACGATTCTTCGAGTTCCGATGGATCCCTGCCCGTCCGGAAAAACGTCAACGAAGCTTCGAGATCGGTCGCGAGACGACTGACCTGGCCGGCAGAGCCGAAGATCTCGTTGAGGTTTTCCAGTTGTCCGCGCATCGTGTCGTTCAGATTCGCAACGCCCTGCCCGTTTTCCCGGGCCACCTTCGCGATCTCCTCGATCGCGGTTACCATGCTCTCGGCGTTCAACGAATGGCTGTCCGCCCCGTGAAAGATCTCCTCCGAACGCGTCGCGGCTTCGGAGACGGCCATGCTGATGTCTGCCAGGGCGCCGGCGATGGTATTCACATCCTCTCGCCCTTCCTCGATCACGACGCTCGATTGGCGCATTTCGTCCGCCACCATCGCCGTATCCGCCTGAATCTCGTGCATCAACTGGCTGATCTCATCGGCGCTGCGGCCCGCGCTCTCGGAAAGCTTCCGAATCTCGTCGGCGACGACAGAGAATCCGCGACCGGCCTCCCCCGCGCGCGCCGCTTCGATCGATGCGTTCAAGGACAAGAGATTCGTGCGATTGGCGACGCTCGTAATGATCTCGGTGATCTGATGGACGTGGCGCGTCTTCTCTTCGAGTTCGAAGACCTTGCCGCTCGTACTCTCCGCCTGTTCGAAGACGGCCTTCATCTTTTCGATGGCGAGCCTTGCGACTTCGACGCCCGTGCCGGCTTTCTGATTCGCCTCGGCGGCGAATCCGAAGGCCTCACGAGCGCGACCGACGTTCAAATCGATTTCACTCGACACCTGAGCCATGCGATGCGAAGCCTGACTCAGGAGATTGTGCTCCTGGTCGATGCCGCTGGCGACCTGGGAGGCCTCACTCGAAATGCCCTCACAACTTCGCTTCAGCTTTTCGAGCGCCGCCTCGAGTCCGCTCGACGAGCCGGAGACCGAACTGGCGGTCTGCTGTACGCGGGAAACGAGCTGGCGGAGTTGTTTGAGCATTCCGCCGAGACTCTCGGCGAGATCATCGACCTCGTCGGTCAATCCGAAACGGGGTCGCGCGCCGAGTTCGACGCGCAGGTCGCCCTCGCAGATGCGATCGGTCGCCTCGCGAATCTCGTTGAATTTCACGGCGAGCATGCGGGACAGCGAAAACCCGATCCCGCCTCCGACACCGAGCGCCACGAAGAGCGTGCCCCAGGCAGAAAATTCGAGCCCGAGTCGACGTGCGAGATCGGGCAGGATCGAGGTAGCGGCGCCCACGACGAGCGAACCGATGACGAATCTGGCGGTTAGCGAAAGTCTCACGCCCGTCATATCGGTCCCACCGGGCCTCGGCTTAACGGCCATGAAGCACGACGAGCAGCGCGCCTCGACGCTCAGGCTTCCCACGAGAGTCTTCGGTCGAGCTCCTAGAAGTGATGACCGGCCCGAACGGGGGGCAGGCCTCGGATGCCGGAACGGCGAACCACCCGCCCGATCCCGCTCACCGGCACCTCGAGCCGCCTCTTTAGCGCGACGAGATCGTTGAGAGCGTCTCTCGGCGCCAGAGCGAAGAGCAATTCATAGTCTTCGCCGCCGTTGACCAGGATTTCCCGGGGATCGAGACCCAGCTCGCGACAGCCCCGGCGAAAGCCGGTGGGAACGGGCAGGCGATCGAAGTCGATCTCGGCGCCCCACGAGGAGCCCTCGAGCAGATGAGCCAAATCGCTGGCCAGGCCGTCCGAGATATCGATACAGGCGCGTAGGCCTCGAATTCGAGCGAGTGCACGGCCTGCGGCGAGTCGCGGCACGGGCACGCGCCGCAGCAGGGTCCCGCGCCGATCCGCGCGCAGACGCGCGAGCGTCGCCCCACCCAGTGTGCCCGTGACATAGAGGCGATCGCCCGGGCGTAATCCTCGGCGGCGGAGTGCTCGTCCGCGCCGACAACGACCGACGACGGTGACGGTGAGACTGGAAACTTCCGCGCGGGATAGATTTCCGCCGACCAGTGGGCAGGAAAAGCGTCGGGATTCGTCGACGAAACCGGCAATCATTCCATCAAAAACCGACAACGCCATCTCGGGCGGCGCGCAGAGACTCAACAGCGCGCCCACGGGTTCCGCCCCCATCGCCGCCAGATCGGACAAATTGACCGCGAGGGCCCGTCGGCCGATCGTGCGGGGCGTCTCTCGGCCGAACCGAAAATGCACACCTTCGACCTGGGTATCCGTCGAGAGGACGAGTTCCTCATCCGGATGCGATCGCAGAATGGCCGCATCGTCGCCGATTCCGAGCGCCCAGCTCCGGCCCTGCGGAGGACCGGCACGCCGAGCGATCCGTCGAATCAACGCGGACTCTCCAAGATCGGCCAGGCTGCGCGAACGACGCGACATGGCGGCAGCGTAGAGCGAGTCGCTCAGTCGCGCTTCGACGCCTGGGCCGCCGCCGGTGGACCCATGGCGGAGCGACGCGACGTTCTTGCTTTCGCGCGCGGCTTCCAGTCGATCGCTTCCACCAATGCGTAGTCCAGAACCTCTCGCATATTCCGCACCGGTAGAAACGTAATGCGGCGCTTCAACTCCTTGGGAATATCTCTCAGATCAGCCATGTTGCTCTCGGGCAGGATGATCGTCGTGATCCCGCTGCGCAGCGCTGCCAGGGCCTTCTCGCGAACTCCCCCGACCGGAAGAACGCGTCCGCGCAGCGTGACTTCACCCGTCATCGCAATATCGCCGCGCACCGGGATGTCCAACGCGAGCGAGGCGATCGCGGTCGCGATGGCCACACCGGCCGACGGACCGTCCTTGGGAATCCCACCCGCCGGAACATGGACATGGACTTGCTGACGAGCCAGTACGCGGTCGGCTACACCGATTTCGGGAAGGATCGATCGCACGTAGGACAAGGCGGCCTGACCACTTTCCTTCATGACGTCGCCAAGCTGACCGGTCAGTAGGATCCCGCGTCCGTGCGAAAGATTCGCCTCGATCGAGAGCAGCTCACCGCCGGCCTCGGTCCAGGCGAGACCATTGACGAGCCCGACTTCGGCATCCAAGCAGATGGCTTCGTGCCGATAGGGCGGCGGCCCGAGCAACTTGTCGAGGCTCTTCGAGTTGATCGTGACCTTTGCGTCGTCGCCTTCGGCCTTGCGGCGCGCGACCTTACGACACACGGCCGCCACCTGACGTTCCAGATTTCGGACACCCGCCTCATAGGTGTACTCCGAGGCCAGGAGCGTGACCGCGTTCCGGGTCCAGCGGATCTGATCCTCGGCAAGACCATGTTCTTCGACCTGCCGCGGAATCAGGAAATTCGTCGCGATCTCGTTCTTTTCTTCCGGCGTGTAGCCCGAGAGTCGAATCACTTCCATCCGATCTCGCAGCGGCGATGGAATCGGATCCAGCGTATTGGCGGTCGCGATGAAGAGCACCCGAGAAAGATCGAAGGGCGTATTCAGGAAATGGTCGCTGAATTCGCAATTCTGTTCCGGATCGAGAACCTCGAGCAAAGCCGCCGAAGGATCCCCACGGAAGTCGGCGCCCAATTTGTCGAGTTCATCGAGCATCATCACCGGGTTGTTCGTGCCAGCCTGTTTCAATCCCTGGATGATCCGACCGGGAAGTGCGCCGACATAGGTCCGTCGATGTCCACGGATTTCCGCTTCGTCCCGAACGCCGCCGAGCGAGACGCGCACGAATTCGCGCCCCATCGCCCTGGCGATCGAGCGTCCGAGTGAAGTCTTGCCGACGCCCGGCGGTCCAGCGAAGCACAGGATCGGTCCGCGCGAGTCCGCGCGCAATTTTCGAACCCCGAGAAACTCGAGGATGCGATCCTTGACGACCGAAAGATGCGCGTGATCCGCATCGAGGATCGCTCGGGCCTGGGGCAGATCGAGCTGATCTGGTGAGGACCGATTCCAGGGCAACTCGACGACCCAGTCGAGGTAATTCCGAACCACCTGGGCCTCGGGCCCGTCGGGATGCATCCGTTCGAGTCGACGAAGCTGACGCATCGTCTCTTCGAGTGCGATCTCGGGAAGATTCGCCTCCTCGACCTTGATTCGATACTCGTCGAACTCTTCCGCTCGCGGATCGGCCTCGCCGAGTTCACTCTGGATGGCACGCAGCTGTTCGCGGAGGAACGTCTCACGATCGTCGCCCGTCATTCCATCCGAAGTCGAAGTCTGGAGATCGGCCTGTGCCGAAGAGACCTCGAGCTCGCGCTTGAGCAGCGCGTCGACCTTGCGAAGCCGCGCCAGCGAGTCTTGAATTTCGAGAACTTCCTGCGCCTCTTCCAGACGCAAACGAAGATTGGAGGCCACCAGATCCGCCAGTCGTCCGGGGCTCTTTACATGGGTCGTGATCGAGAGCACCTCCGGAGGAAGATTCTTCAGAGGCAGCAGCTCTTCCACCCGCATTCGAACGGCACGCATGAGCGCCTCGCCCTCGACGGTCCAGTCCTCCGAATCTTCATCCGAGCACGCGATGGGCGAAATGCGCACCCAAGTGGTCTCGGGATGTTCGATCACCGAGTCGATGCGCGCCTTGCCGAGTCCCTGCACGAGAACCTTGAGACGGCCGTCGGGCATCCGCATGCTGCGCATGATCGTTGCGACCGTTCCGACTCGGTAGAGATCATCGGGATCCGGATCGGCCGTATCGGGATTGCGTTGCGCGACCAGCAACACCATGCGGTCGCCCGCCAATGCGTCTTCCACGGCTGCGATCGAACGCTCACGCGCTACGAATAGCGGCAACACCATATAGGGGAAGACAACGAATTCGCGCAGAGCCAGAACGGGGAGCTGTTCTGGAAACTGATCAGCCGGGGGCCTGCATTCCATGCCAAACTTAACGGCCGGCATTGGGTCGACTTTAGAGACGTGCAGCCACTCGAATCACAAACCGAGTTGTGCCCAAACCGGCAAAAAGGAGGCAGTTTGCGACAGGCATGCGCAAATGGACGACTCAATCCAGTGAGCGGAAACGACGACCGGAAACGCCCAACAGAAAGGGCCGTCGCCGGGCATTCCCATCGGGTTGCATCGTCAACACCCCTGTGACGCCCGGATAGGCTCGCGTATCGAGAAGACCCTCTCGAATTCCCGAACGATCCGTCCGCCCCGACGCGAGTTGCACCAGGATGAGGTTGGTCGCATCGAAAGCTTGCGCGGCATAGGCACTCGGAATCGCGTCGAAGGTATTCTGGTAGCCGTCTACAAACTCTGCAACGAAGGGAAGGTCACTCTCGGCGTAGAAGGGTGTGCTGATCACGGCACCGGAGACATGTCGCCGCGCGACGCGAAGTAATTCGAGGTCGAGCCAGTCGCTCGTCCCCAACAGCTGAACGCCGCGGACTTCGTTGAACGCCAAACCCGGCGCGACGAGTGCGATCTTGTCCGAGGAGTCCGGAATGAAGAGTACGTCGAAGTCGATGATCGGAGGCAGCGGTTCGCGCTCCGGACCCAGAATCGAGTACACCGCTTCGCGCAAGATCGCGGCCTCTTCCGGCTCGAGGACCCGCGCCGCTCGCAGGATTTTCCGGCGCGCCGCCAACGCCTTGTTCTCCCAATTCGTCAAGAATCGGTAGCCGATCATGTCGCGAATGGCCGAGGAGAAGTCGGTCGCCTGCGCGGCGTAACTCGAAGCCGCCACGATCATCCCGCCTCGCTCGGTCACGGCCTCCCAATACAGCTTTCGCATTCCCCGTCCGTATCGCGTCTCGGGATACAACACCGCAAAACGCTTCGCGCCGAGCACGTCGAAGGCATGGGCAACCAAGACCCTGACCTCGTCACGCGGCGTCGTCCGCGTACGAAAGACCTGAGTCCGCCCGGCGGCGACTTCTTCCTTCGTCGACAGGGTGACCAGAGGGATGCCCGCCCACTCCGCCGCTTCCGCTGCAGCCAGGGATTCCGAACTGAAGATCGGACCGACGATGGCAAGGATCGTTGGATCCTCGGCGAGTTCGCGGATCGCCTCGGCGGCCTTCACGGGATCCCCTTCACTGTCGCGCACGACCAACCGGATTTTCGGAGCGGTGCCATTCTCGTCCGGATCGTCGCCTTCGTCTGGATAGCCGGCCAGCAAAGCCACACTGTCGTCCTGCGAGAAAATCTCAGCCGCGAGCAAGATTCCGCGCAGGCTCTCCTGTCCGAAGGAACCGAAATCGCCACTCAGCGGAAGCACCACGCCGAGGCTTCCTCGCGCACCGTCGGTTCTCGGACGCGCGCGATCCATGAGGGCGCGTAGCGGAGGCAGACTGGCCTCGGCCTCCGCCGTCTCGAAGAGACGCAAGAGGCGCTCGGTCAAGAGACGCAACTGCCCTTGTTCGATTTCGTTTTCTTCGCGCACGACCGACTCGGCGCGTTCGATCCGGCGAGTGGCCAGGTCGAGTTGGCCCGCGTCCAACGCGCGGCGACTCAACTCGAGCAGGATGGCCGATGCCGGCGGGCGACGTCGCAAGCCCTCGAGCGTCTCCTCGAGTTCGACGGCTGCGGCGGCAGAGATCAAACCCGCGAGTTCGCGATCGACCGCCGCCATGCGCGATTCCAGGCGTGCTCTCGAAACCGGGTCATCGACCCGTTCGCCGATCTCCTCACGAAGTTTGGCGCGAAGCAGGCCCAAATTTTCCATTCGTTCGACCGGCGTGCGGGCCAGCGCGATTCGCAATCGGAGTGCGGCACGCTGTTCCGAGCGCCCGAGGTCTCGAAGATCGAGCGGGGCAAGCAGTTGCCGCGCGGCAACCCGTCGATCTCGTGCGTATTCGAGTTGAGCCAAGCGCAAACGCGCCGGGGCCGCGCGGTCGCCCCTGGAATAGCGATTCAAGATCAGACCCAGTCGCCGCAGCCCCTCCTCCTGTCGTCCATCCGCAAACGCGATTTGGGCAAGCTGTTCCGTGGCATCGTCGGCCAGCGCGCTCCGCGGATAGCTCGCGACGAAGGCTTGGAGTCCGGCTTCCGCCGCGTCTGGATTGGCCGGCAGCTGCCCCATCGCGGCGTCGTAGGCGGCTCGCTCTTCCGGGGGCACCCTCGCGGGCGAAAATCCGGAGAGTGCGCAGGCAAGCGGACAGAAGAGCAGGCCAAGCATGAGGACCTGCGCGAATCGGGCTCGTCGCGCCGGAGGGCTCGGCCGCTCGTCTCGCTCACCCCGCCGTCCGAAACCCTTCGCGATCATCCCGCTCCCCCCGTCGATCGACGGTTGCTCGATCCACGCGGAGGCTAGCAAGGAGCCCGACGGACTACTCGAAGAAATCGCGAAGCTTGTCCACGAAGCCCTTCGTCTTCGGCGACACTTCATGACCGGATTGAGCGGCAAACTCCTCGAGCAGTTCGCGTTGTCGCGCATTGAGCTTCGTCGGCACCTCGACGAAGACCCGCACATAGAGGTCGCCACGCATCTTCTTCAGCTGCGCCGGATCGAGGCGAGGTTGCAGCGGCGGCAAACCCTTTCCCCGCAGACGCAGTACACAGCCCGATTGTGTGCCCTCTGGAATCTTGAGTTGGACCTTTCCGTCGAGAGTCGGCACCTCGATCTCCGCACCGAGTACCGCCTGAACGAAGGGCACCGGAACTTCGAGATGAAGATCCGACCCTTCGCGCTCGAAGAGTGGATGCTCGCGGAGAACCATCACGACGTAGAGATCGCCCGGCGGACCGCCGGCGATGCCCGCCTCGCCTTCACCGGCGACGCGCAATCTCGCGCCGTCGTCGACGCCCGGCGGTACTTTCAACTGGATCGTCTGCTGGCCTTCGATCCGACCCGCGCCTCGGCATTTCGTGCAGGGATTCGTGATGACCTCGCCCGCGCCACCGCAGGCGTCACAGGGTCGGTTCACGCGGAAGAAGCCCTGCTGAAAGGCGAGTTGCCCGACCCCGCCACAGCGACCGCAACGCGCCGGCTTCGAGCCCTCGGCCGCGCCGGAGCCCCCGCACGGCTTGCAGCGCGTCATCCTGGGGATCTTGATGCTGGGCTCACAGCCGTTCAAGACATCGTTGAGATCGATGCCGAGGTTGTAACGGAGATCGGCACCGCGCTGGCCCCGGCCACGCCGACTGCCAACGCGCCCTCCGGCGGCGCCAAAGATATCGCCGAAGAGATCATTGAAGAGGTCGCCGAAATTGCCGAGATCGCCGAAATCCGCGCCCGGGTGTCCGGCTCCCGGACCCCCGACGCCCGCGTGTCCGAATCGGTCGTAACGGGCGCGTTTTTCGGCATCCGAGAGAACGGCGTAGGCCTCGGAAACCTCCTTGAAGCGCTCCTCGGCCTCGGGATCATCGGGATTCCGGTCCGGATGGCATTCCAGCGCGAGCTTTCGATAGACCTTCTTGAGGTCGGGCTCGCTGGCATCCCGGGCGACACCCAGAATCTCATAGAAATCCCGCTTGCTCAAAATGATCCCCTCTTTCGCGCCCCCTCGGGTCGCGTGGGGCGAACCATTGTCACGTCGCGCTGGATGTCAACGGGGAGTCGTTCGTTCAAGCGGAGCTGGAGTCGCTGCCTGAGGCCTCTTCCTGGGAGCCGAGGGTCTCATAGAGCTTCTCGGTGAGCCCGTAACTGAGTCGCGAGAGCTCCTGGATCGCGCCCTCGAGGGCTGCCGGGTCCTCGCCGCCCAAGACGGCGCGCGTCTTCTCGACCTGCGCAGCGATCGCCTGCTTGTCCGAATCCGAGACGTCGTCTGCGAACTCCTCGAGGGTTTTGGTCGCCGAGTACATCAATCCATCGGCTTTGTTCTGCAGCTCGATCAGCGAGCGAAGCGCCTGATCGGCGATCGCATGCCCCTCGGCTTCCTCGACCAACCGCTCGACGGCCTCTTCGCTGAGTCCACTCGACGCCGTCACCTCGATGCTCTGGATCTTGCCCGTGCCGAGATCTTTGGCCGACACGCTGACGACGCCGTCGGTGTCGATCGCGAAGGTCACCTCGATCTGCGGGACGCCGCGCGGCGCCGGCGGAATGCCAACCAACTCGAATCGCCCCAGGGTCATGTTGTCTTCGGCCATCTCGCGCTCGCCCTGCAAAACATGGATCCGCACGACGTCTTGATGATCCTCCGTGGTCGAAAAGACCTGACTCTTCGTACAGGGAATCGTCGTGTTCTTGTCGAGGATCTTCGTCGCCACGCCACCCTGGGTTTCCACGCCGAGTGAAAGCGGAGTGACATCCAGCAGAAGGACTTCTTCCACCTCGCCGGTCAACACGCCACCTTGAATCGCAGCGCCGGCGGCGACAACCTCGTCCGGATTGACGCCCGTCATGGGCGACTGGCCGAAGATGTCCTCGACCTTCTTCTGCACCATCGGCATGCGTGTCATGCCGCCGACGAGGACGACTTCGTCGATCTCGTCGGGCGAAAGCCCCGCGTCTTCGAGCGCTATTCGACAAGGCGCATCGAGTCGTGAGACCAGATCGCCCACCAGGGTCTCGAGTTCCTCGCGGGTCATCGAATGGACGAGATGCTTGGGGCCCTCCTCGTCCGCACAGATGAAGGGAAGATTGATATCCGTCTCGGTGGTGGAGGACAGCTCTTGTTTGGCGCGTTCCGCCGCCTCTTTGAGTCGCTGGAGAGCCATCGGATCGCCGCGCAGGTCGACACCGCATTCCTTCTCGAAGGTCGCAGCCAGGGATTCGACGATCAGATTGTCGAAATCCTCGCCGCCCAGGAAAGTGTCGCCGTTCGTGCTCAGCACCTGGAATACGCCATCGCCAAGCTCCAGAATCGACACATCGAAAGTGCCTCCGCCGAGATCGAAGACCACGATCTTCTGGTCGCGCTCCTGCTCGACGCCATAGGAGAGCGCCGCCGCGGTCGGTTCGTTGATGATGCGCATCACCTCGAGTCCGGCGATCTTCCCGGCCTCCTTGGTGGCCTGGCGCTGGGCATCATTGAAATAGGCCGGGACTGTGATCACGGCCTGCTCGACCGCTTCGCCCAAGAATTCCTGTGCCGTCGTCTTCATCCGCGCGAGGACCATCGCGGAAATTTCCTGGGGCGAACAAGGCTTGCCGTTGATCTCGACCCAGGCGTCGCCATTCTCTGCGGCGACGATCTTGAAGGGCGCAACCTTCGCGAAGGCCTGGACCTCCTCGGCTTCGAATTTGCGTCCGATCAATCGCTTGACGGCAAAAATGGTGCGGTCCGGGTTGGTCGCCGCTTGGCGTTTGGCGATCTGCCCCACGATCTTCTCGCCGCTCTCGGTGTAGGCCACCATCGACGGCGTCGTGCGCGCGCCCTCCGAGTTCGCGATGACCTCGGCCTGGCCGTCCAACATCACGGAGACACAACTATTGGTTGTGCCCAGATCGATCCCGATGACCTTCCCCATGCTTCGTTCATCCCCTCGTGGTCCGGTTTCCCGAACGAATCGGAGAACCCGAATCGAGCGGAACCAGACTATTCGTCGTCCCCGGAGTCGGCCTCGTCTTGCGCCGCCTCGCGGGAGACGATCACCCGCGCCGGACGCAACATCCGATCGTGGATCACATACCCCTTCTGCAGCACTTGGAGGACAGTGTTCGGAGGTACCTCTGTGTTCGGTACCTGTCCCATCGCCTCGTGATCCGCCGGATCGAAGAGCTTGCCTTCGGCCTCGACCTCCTTGACGCCATGCTTGGCGAGCGCCCCGAGAAACTCGCGGTGCACCAGCTCGACGCCATCGAGGATTCCTCGGACCTCCGGCCCAGCGTTCTGCCCCCCGTGCTCGAGGGCGCGTTCCAGATTATCGACCGCCGAAAGAAGATCCTTGACGAGATTCTGATGTCCGAACTTGAAGCTCTCTTCCTTCTCCTTGAGGCTCCGACGCCTGAAATTCTCGAATTCCGCTTGAAGCCGCAGGGACTGCGCGCTGAATTCGTCGAATTCCTTCAATTTCGCCTCGTAGACGCCCTTGAGGTCCTGAAGCTCGACCGAAAGCAATTCAATCGTCAATTTGTCGGGCGAGACGGCGTCGTCAGGCGGTTCTACAGCTTCAGCCGCAGGGGCTTCTCGGGCCTCGACCGCCTCCGTCGCCTCCCGCAGGGCCTCCTCGAGTTCGGCGCTGGCCTCGATCGTCGGACCCTCCTCCTCGGGCGAGGCCTCCTCGGGTCGATCGTCCGCTCGATCGTCAGGTAAATCATTCATCACAGAACTGTCCGTTCTCCAGGGTCTAAATCAACATACCCACTTTTCGCATGGGCTCGGCCCGCGCTTGACGTCAATCCGCTCTCAGGCGAGAAGCTTTCGTGTGACCAGCTGAGAGCAATAGCTGACGAGGGGGATGACGCGCCCATAGTCCATGCGCCGGGGGCCAATCACGCCCAGCACCCCGAGCGAACCACTGGCACCGGGCATCCCGTAGGGAACGGCCATCAACACACAATCGCGCAGCGCGGGTTCCCCAAGCTCGGTGCCCAACGACATCGAGAGTCCGACGCGCGTCTCGCCGCTATCGACCTGAGCCGCCTCGGCGATCTGGCGCAACAAATCCAACAGGCGCTGATTCGTTTCGAGGGCCGCAAAGAGTCCCCGGACCCGACCCGGATCGGAGAATTCCGGCTGATCCAGCAGGGCCAACCGGGTTGCGATGACGAGATCCTCGTCGTCCTGGATCTTGCACGCGCTGAGACCCAACGCCCAGACCTTCTTCATCAGATCATCCGCCTCGCCGCGAAGCAGCCGACGTTCGGATTCGAGATGGCTTCGAAGACCCACCAGCGTGCGACCCGCAACCCGCTCGGCCAGCCGACGACCGATGCGTTCGAGGTCGCTGCGCGTCGTCGGCTCGACCTCCTCGATGATCCGCTCGATGATGCCGCCGTTCTCGGTGATCAAAACGACCAGCACCCGTTCCGTACTCACCGGAACCAGATGCAACGTTCGGAGTCTCTGATGCTCGGCGCGCGGCGTAACGACGAAGCCGAGTTGTCGCGTGTACTTCGAGAGGAGATGCGAGGTCTGTCGCGGCGTCTCCGCCGCATCGACGCCATCGA
>Ga0114949_10000320_pt1 | contig 24554 bp, 15 predicted proteins | sample N074metaG_FD_83505 | JGI IMG/M metagenome (GOLD analysis project Ga0114949, IMG submission 83505) | Deep subsurface microbial communities from Kermadec Trench to uncover new lineages of life (NeLLi) - N074 metaG | ecosystem: Environmental > Aquatic > Marine > Ocean trench > Sediment | place...
CAACCCCAGTGTCGCGGAAGTACTTAACGAGCTTGCCTTGATCTATCATAACCAGCATCGCTACGAGGAGGCCCTCCCTTACTATATGCGAGCGCTCGTCATACGTGAGCGAGTGCTGCCTGCCGACGATATTATGATTGCGCGTAGCCTGAGTAACCTGGCAGTGCTACATCACAACAAAGGCGACTTCGAACAAGCCGTACACTACTACCGCCGTGCCCTCGAAGCCAAACGCAGCGCTCTGGGCCCCCGCCATCCCGATGTTGCCGTTAGCTTGCGTAATATGGGCCTCATGTTCGCCGACAAGGGGGACCTGGAGAAAGCCGAGCAACACCTCGGTGAAGCGATCGCCATGCTGGAGCTAACCAGCGGCGCTGATACAGGCGCCGTGGCCGGCACTCTGGTCAGCCTGGCAGAGCTCTACATCCAGCAGCGGCGCCTGGACGAGGCCGATGTTTTGCTCACGCGGGCAATACGCATATGGGAACAAACTCTGGATCCCAGGCATCCTGCAGTTGCGCGCGCACTTAGCAAGCTTGCTCTCTTGTATCTTGAGCAAGAGCGGTTGGCCGAGGCTGAAACGCTGCAGCGGCGAAGCACTGAGATCCTGGAGCGTGCCCTGGGGCCCCATCACCCCGACTTCGCTACAGCGCTTGGCAATCTTGCCCAGGTTTATATCGCGCAGGGCAAGCTCGCCGAGGCGGAATCGCTCAATCGCCGAGTCCTGGCGATTCGCGAAGCCAATTAATTTCCCAGATGCTCAGAGAAGTAGTCGGCCATCATGGTGTGCATGTGCACCTCGGTACCCTCGCGCTCCCTCAGGCTATGGCCGCGATTCGGATAGGCCATAAAATCAAACTGCCGGTTGTGCCTGACCAGCTCATCAATAAGTCGTTCGCTACCCTGGTAGTGAACATTGTCATCGCCGGTGCCGTGTATCAGCAACAGCTTGCCCTGTAATTGGGCGGCATAGGTGATGGGTGAGGCTAGCCGATAGTCCTCCTCATGCTCTTCCAGCAGGCCGGAATAACGTTCCTGGTAGATCGAGTCATACAGCTTCTGGTCCGGTACCGGCGCCAGCGATATACCGACCTGGTAGAGCTCCGGATAGCGAAACATCATGTTAAGCGTCATTGAGCCGCCACCCGAGTGACCCCAGATTCCAACCCTGTCCGCGTCGATATAGCTCCACCTTTCAATCATGGCCTGCAGGGCATCTGCCTGGTCTCGGGATGACAAAACGCCCACCGCCCCATAAATTGACTGGCGCCACTGGCGGCCCCGCGGCGCGCTGGTACCGCGATTATCGACAGAGGCGACAACAAAGCCGCGTTGGGTCAGCAGCAAATGAAACAGGTGCCTGTCACCACCCCAGGCGTCTGTGACTGTTTGTCCCGCCGGCTCCCCATAGACAAAGTTGACGATGGGGTATTTACGCCCGGCATCAAAATCTGGCGGCTGCATAATATAGCCATCCAGCATCAACCCGTCTCTGACCTTCACCTGGAAAAACTCGCTGTCGCCCCGAGCGAGATCCGCCAGCTTGTCGATAAGCGCCTGGTTGGTCTCCAGCACATGCTCTGTCTTGTGAGTCGGCAAGGAGACAAGGCGATACTGGGGTGGTTGTGTGAAAGAAGAATGGCTATGGATCGCCCAGCGGCCATCCTTCGAAATCTGGTAGCTGTTGGTGCCGGCATAGCAGTCGGGCGTTACCTGCTCCATCTGCCCACTACCGTCCAGTTTAGAGCGAAACAGGTAACGCTGGCAGACGTTTTGCGGCGAGGCGACAAAATACAGCCATCCCCCTGCGTCATCCACGGTACTGATTTCGGTGATATCAAAGTCACCCGGCGTGAGATCTGTGAGGGTCTTGCCATCTCTTGATACACGGTATGCGTGGCGCCAGCCACTGCGCTCGCTGATCCAGGTAAACGCATTCTGTCCCTTCAGCCAGCTTAGGTCATTAATGTCTTCAATAAACGCCTGCGCTTCCTCCCTCAGCACCTCGGTCAGTTCTCCGGACTCGGCATCGGCGTAGTAGACCGTGTTGATATTCTGTTTGCGATTCAGGTGCTGAACGATGATGGCATCACTGCCATCCGCCCAATCCATTCTGGGTATGTACATATCCCTGGCCACCCCCGGCAACTTCGCCCACACGGTTTGCCGGGTCGCCAGGGCGACTATACCGACACGAGCGGCTGAGTTTTCCTCGCCCACTTTGGGGTAGGGAAAGCTGGTGATTATCGGGTACAGCGAGTCGGTATTATTGATCATCAAAAAGTCCTGGGCGGCACTGGTATCCAACTGCCAGTACGCAATGCGCTCGCCGTCCGGGCTCCAGCGGAAACCGTCCTTGATGCCAAATTCCTCTTCGTAGGCCCAGTCAAACATGCCATTGATACGGGATGTGGAGGCATCGTTGGTGATTTGCGAAATCTCCCGGCTAGTGAGGTCCTGAACGTAGATATTGTGCGCCCGCACATAGGCCACCTTACCGGCATCGGGGGAGAACTTTGCAAACATCAGCGAGCTGGGCTCTGACTCTTCGCCTCCCAATTGCCACAGGTCTCCGCTGGCAATGTCGAGAACCCGGTAATCTCCCCGGCTCTTGCTACGCCACACTTTCTTGCTATTGCTGTAAACAAGCAGTTTGCTGCGATCCTCCGACCAATGATAGTCGTCGACAACCAGGGCGCGCTCATTGCCATCAGGGGTCAAGCTCTGCGCCGAAATCAATACCGAGCGTGCCAGTGTTTTGGCATCGTAAAACGCTATCTCCTCGGGCCACTTGATATCCTCACCCTCGGCATCCTTCTCCGGCTTCCGGTCTTCATACTCAGGCAAGGTTTCCAGAACGGTATAGCCACTGCCATCCTCCAGCCAACGTATTTGTTCCGGCCGCTCGGGCTTGTAGTCTCTATCTTTGAATATCGCTTCAATCGTGAGCATTGTCGGCATCCAGTGGGTCAGTGCTTATGGATCTTATGAAAGATAGACGGGACAGCCGCTAAAAACCAATCCCCTTTGAGACCCGGGAATTTGGATTAGCCCGCCAGGCATGGTAATTTCCCGGTACAGCAGTGTCGGGAGCGATCATGTCTGAGATTGATGAGTACCAGGATGCCTACACGGAACAGGGTTTCTGGGAGAAACTTGGCAGTTATGCCAAATCTGCAGGCAAAGAGGTGGTTGAGAAAGCCCTGTTGCTTTTTTACGCAGGGCAGGAAGAAAATGCACCCGCCTGGGCTAAAGCTACAATCGTGGCCTCACTGGGGTATTTCATCATGCCACTGGACGCCATCGCAGACCTGACCCCGGCGGTAGGCTATGCGGACGATCTCGGCGTACTGGTGCTGGCGCTGGCGGCGGTGGCCACTTACATCAACGACAATGTCCGGGAGAAAACCGCCCTCAAAATGCAGGACTGGTTTGGCGAGAATCCAACTGACACAGCGGAGCAATGATAATCCCCTGTTTCTCCCAGTGGGCAATATTTAAATACACCCGGCTAGGATACTTTAGCGCCCTTATTGAATTGGGGAAGCAAATTACCGCTTAGCGCCTTTTTCTTTACTGCTTTTTTAGTGTCTATATGCTCCAGTTTGTGCATCAGTGAGCGGAATGTCTGGCCGTTCTCGTCGATCAGCTCCTGGGGAAAAATAAACACCGGATCAATGCCCGGAGAAGCACGCTTAAGCTGGAAAAAATAGTCAACAACATTCTGCCCAGTATTCTGATCACAACCAAATGCAGACAAATCTACCAGGCCAACCACTTGTCTGGCTTCCCCCGCAGGAAAAGCAATGAGATCAACCACGCGTCCAACATCGCCAACGACAATGTCCTTACGGAAATCGATGCTTTTCTGGCGCATATTCCGATGTACGTCCTTAATGCCTCGCTTGCTGGAACTATCCAGCGTGAATCTCAGTAAACTCCCCAGCAGAGAGTCGTTCAGGGCATTCTCATCACTATCTACCTGTTCCCTGTTCTTGCCTTCCTCCTGGCGATGATAAGCCTGCCACAGGTACCTGGTAATATTGGTGCGGCCATGTTCAAGTTGGTCAAAGTTACGGTGAAGGTAATGAAAGGCCTTTTTCTTGGGACGACTCAGCAACACATTTAGCTCGCCTTTCCTTTTATCGGCATCATCACCCTGTTTAAATGCACCCATGTTGTAACGCGTTACATCCCAGAAATAGAAGATGTAATCCCGCTCCTTCCCCTGTAAGGCAGCACCGGCACCGTCGAGAACATCCTCTCCCCGTTTCAGCTTCCGCAGATACTCGTCCTTTACATGCTTTACATACGGTTCATTCTTGAGCAGGAAGTAACACAAGGCCACATCGGTTTCGATATTGATCTTTTCGCCGGTTGTTCTTTCAATCTTTCTAAGCGTACTGACCACGTATTCAAAAAATCGGTCAAGCATTCCAGTTTCGATAGCTTTGAATTTCCCGCTGGTAGGCTTCTTCGAGGCTTCAATACCTTTCTCGCTGTAGTTAATCGCTACCGAAGACTCGTGCTCCGGCAAACTCCACTGCATTATTTTGAGCTCGTTGTCGTAAACGTACTTGTTTGGAAACTCGATAATTTCCGCCGGGCATCGATAGTGCTCGTCCAACATCACTGAAGCCTGCTTGATCGATTTAACCAGCGCGAAAATGTTAGATCCACCACCTTTGAAACCGCGCGCCTGGGTAGATCGCAAGTGCTCGTCAAGCTCATGATCCTTGAACAAATAATCGTCAATGACGGAGTTTTTTTGCAGTACGGTTTGTTTGTCATCGCCAACCACAAGGATTTTCTTCGCCCGGAACATCAATGACAGGGAATCATCAACCCGGCACTGGGTGGCCTCGTCAATAACCACAAGATCAAAACTTCGCTCTACACAGGGAAGCAAAAAGGGAACCATTTGTTTGCGCACCACCCAGATCGGGAAGGTATCAAAGAGAATCTGCTTCAATTCCTCAAATACACTTCCGCTTTCGCTGATGGTATCAAATTGTTTCAAACTGTCAGCCAGCGCCATAATACGGGTAATGTTATTGGTTCCGGAGCCGGACTTTGATGCGCTGGCTGATTGAACAATCTCGCGCAGGTTCTCAACCAGGCGCTGCTTGACTATCTCGTCATGCTGATTGTATAAATCCTCAATCTCTTCCAGGTCTCCCTGTATCGACGCTCCCTTGCTCACGTGTGCTCCACCATCAACACCAGCTTGCCGATCAAGGCTGCGGTACATACTCAGCGCCTGGTTTGGCGTCTCACCGATTCTAATAGATTCATGCATTTCTCTGAGTAACTGCCACAGCTCATCGGACCAATCGCCTGATATTTCCAGCAGGGAGATTTGATCTTGCACCATAGCCAGCAATAGTTTTGTATTTGTCAGCAATGGGGACCTGAAAGCGGCGCGTATTCTCCTGATCAGCCTGCCTAGCTTGCTACCCTGGGTGGACGTTTGCGCCTGTATGACAGTTTCCAAATAACGAATAATCTCATGGCGAGGATATTCCCTGGTCAGGTCGAGAAAGGTGTCCACAGTTTTTACTTTGGTCTTCAGAATCAATGACAGTATTTCTTCATCATCCTTTAAGGTTTGTACTTCCGAAGAAAGGTTTTGGCCGGGTATTTTGAAGAAGTGGTAGCAATCCACCATATTTCTACTAATAAGATCAAAACGGTTTCGAACAAAGGAATCAATCAGCTCCCGGTATTGCAACTTTTCGCCTTGTAGCAATCCAAGAAATTGCAACAGCTGAGAATTCCTGCTCTTCACCTCACCTTTCTTTAGAACTCTCTGGTCAAAAGGCACATCATCACCCATTTGGGCATGCATCTTTCTTGTAACTTGTAATGTTAGTTTTTCAATCTTTTCCTTCAAGTTCCTGAGTCGTTTTTCAAGCTTGCCTTCGCGACTGGTGGAGCCGGGGCTAAGCTCCTGTACATTGAAGGTTTTTGTCAATTTACCTAACAGGTCCTGCAGGCTGTGGTCTCCAGTCTCTACTTCGTCAACCACTTTGATTGCACTGAACAAAATATCTGCCCACTGACGTTCGGCTGGCGTGCCCCTGTCTTTAGCAACCAGGTACTCCAGCATTTTTTCTATCAACGCCTCTATGGCAGCCTGCTGATCACTTACTATAAGTACCCGTTGTTTACTGTTAATACAGTGAATCAACAAGTTCATGATGGTGTGAGTCTTACCGGTACCGGGCGGTCCCTCGAGCAAGACCAGGTCATGACTGTTCAGTCCGTCTACAAGCTTTCTCGTGCTTTTCGGCAACATGCCGGGCATCCAGACGACAGGAGAAAATTCATTCTTGCCGTGATCATCCTGTTGCTGCTCCGGAATCAGGAATTTTCCGAGCAATGAGCTGTAAAAACGCTTTAAAGATTGGTGAGCGACTGTGTTTATTTTATCCAGATCAAGCTCGAGTGCCTGGTCTACAGGATTCAACAGCTTTGGTGCCCGATACAGAAAGACGCTCTGTAAATCGCACTCGATACCTTCTACCGTCAGGTCAGCCAGAATGCCGCCCTTTCCATTCTCATCCTGATAACCAAAGAGAATTTCCCGGGTCCTATCAAATATACTTTCCTTGATCGGCAGGTAACGCGACAAACAAATCCTGTCATTTAGCCTGTCAATGCTAATATCCTGAGCCAATAATGTCTTGAAAAACTTGTCGACATTATCAACGCCTGCAACCGTATCGCTGTGTTTATCTACCAGGTTTGCGAGCGCGATATGATTCAGGTAAAACTTCCCATTCTGCCTCGACTCCAGAAAAACGCTGCGGCCGGATTCCCGAATGCGCACCTTGGTGTAGTACAGTGGAAAGCGAAAGCTTTTTATTGCTTTGTTAAAGCTAAACAGCGCATCAACGATTTCAAAGCCCATATAAAAGTCAGCGGAACGATCGTTTATAAATCGATTACGGAACTCACTGGCCTCGGCTGTGCTGAGTTCGAAATGGAACTTTCCGTTTTCAAACAGCTTCACTTCAGCTGCAGTCAGTGGAATTGGGAACTGGGATAATTTCTTCTTTCTGCCAGCGTCTTTCTCATCCTTGTTGGCGTCACTATCAACAAGCGACTGCAGATTGATTTTTCCGCCTCCAAAAACCTCCTCGTAATCGACCTTTATATTCTTGTCGTTAAATCGCTCACCCAATTTTTGGCCGTATAGACTACTGTCTGCCTTTGCTTTTTGGCCGCTCTTGTCTACAGCTGGCTTGGAGCCCGGTTCCATGTTTGCATCGTCAATATCCGTATCAAGAATTACTTTTTGTGCGAGGCTGGGGGTATATCGCTCTGTCTGTTGAAGCACATCCTTGCGCAAGATCAGCGAACTGGTAATACTTTTACTGCCCTTAACAAAGCTAAATTGAAACAACTTGTGGTAAGAAATTATCTCTTCCAATACATCATTGGGGTGTTGCAATTTGTCACTGTAAAGAAGCTCATCGAGTGCGCGCAAACCTCGGCGGCTCACAGTGATGTAACCCGACGAACCCTCTCTTTCTTCAATGTCTTGTATTATCAAGTTATCCAGATCAGCACTTGAGGACTTAAAGAAGAAATACTCACGATTAAGAAAGGAGACAGGGTATTCGAAGGCTTCCGGCTCATCTTTGCTGATTTCATTTCTTAGGATCATCTTGATACAGGCGCGAAACTGGCCAAAAATAAGCCGAGGTACAAATATTTTCCGGCCTTCCGCCCTGTTCTCTAGCGCATATATCTGGAACCCATGATCGTTGGTAAAAAGCTGGATATGAAATCGATTATTCCTACCGCCTCTTTTGGAAAGCCCACGCTCTGCGCTTGATTGTCTGCTTGTTTTTTTTGTCATTATTTATCCGTGACTTTAGCTATCTTATTAGCAGCGAGACTCTTCTGTTACGCGCCCTGGCATTTTCCAGGTCCTCTCCGCTTTTTCCTTTGGTATCGACCCGTGATCGAGTGTCCGCATATCCCACAGCGCGCAGCCTCTTTGCTGAGAAACCAAATGATCGTAAATGCAATATCACGCTGCTGGCTCTCTTTCCGCTCAGACTCCAGTTGGTCTCTATCTCACCATCATTTATTCGATAGTAGGGCACGTCATCGCTATGTCCTTCAACATCAATCAGGTACTTCGTCGTACGAATTTTTTCCAACAGAGGGGCTATGGATTCAAGCGCCTCATTTTTGATAATAGCCTTGCCAGGTGCAAACAAAACGCCAGTATCAAGATCGAGCCGAACACCGTCTTTTGCAAGTTCCACCGAGGCACCTGGTACGCCCGGCGCAGTTTCAATAATCTTCTTCAGGGATTCAGCCAGTTCAACCAGGGTATTCTCGGTCCGACCGGTCATAACACTTCTTAGTTTTTCGAAGGAACCAACATCAATTTTACTCATACTCAGCAACATAACGAAAAAAACACATAGGATAACCATTAAGTCGCCAAAACTTATGTAAAAGGAATCAAGTCCTTTTTCATCGTGCTCTACTTCCAGCTCATCCAGCCTCATACAACAGTATCCAGCTTCTTGTTCATGACCAATGAATCCAGGTGCCGCTCTTCCCGTTTCAAAAGAATACTCACTCGATTCATAAGCATCTTGTGAGTCTCCACATATACTATATTGTGGTGCTCCAATCGTCCGGCGAGCGGAGTAAACACCAGCGAGCCCAGCACGGAACCAAATGCTGTGGTCATTAATGCCAGGGACATGGCTGGTCCAATTCTTGTGGGGTCTTCCAGTGACTGAAGCACCTCGATAAGGCCGATTACCGTACCTAACAATCCAAGTGCCGGGGCTATTTTGGCACCTTTATTAAGGAGGGATACTGCCACCTTTCTAAGCAAAAATATTGAAGCAACCCGGTTACTCACAAAATCTTCGATTTCTTCGTAGAAAAGCTTTTCCTTCACCATGTAAATTATGTCGTTGAGTAGCTCCCCCACAATTTCCTTTCCGTCTCGCAAGTCATGAATGCTGCCGCCAGTTATGATAGCTTCATCCAATTCCTCTATTGCAGGATTGAGATATTTCACCGGGTTGGCGATAAAGGACCGTAAAACCAGCATGAGTGTGTGAAGAAATATTTCCAGATCAAATTGGAATAGCAAAACACCCAATGTACCCCCCACAACAAAAAAGAAACTCCGAAAATCGTTGAACATCAAGCTGTTACTTTCCCCAGCGTCAAAACCGATAGCGGTAACAAGAACAGCCACCAGCAGTCCAACGCTAAAGAATACCGTTACGGGATCGAACCTCTTTCTCGATACACCCAGGTACTGTTTGTCTTTTAGATCGATCATGATTTATTCTCTACCTGCTGCTCTTTGTAATCTTCAACTGAACCCCGGCGGACTAATTGGTTACGGGCAAGACTAAAAACGAGAAGCTGTTCCTGTATTCGGTTGTTAAAATACTTGCTATCTCTAGCAGCAAGAACAGAGAACTGGACGACATAAGCATCAGCGATGGAAATTACTACTTTTGACCCGCGCTGTAACGACGCTATTGTTGCTGCCTCCATATCGTTGAGCGCCTTGATCTGAAATTCATTACGCATGGAATCACGCGCTTTGAACGTAGAGCCTTCAACAAACAATACGTCTGCAGTACGCCTCTCCAGTTTTTCGAGCTCGTCATTATCGAAGAAAATAATACCGACTGGAGACTCGTCCACCTGATCGAAAGTGATAAGACAACGAGCATCCAATTCAGGGACTCGATCCAGTATATGCGTCGGAATATCGAACAGTTCCCGATGGTGTTTTATCTTTACGACTCGCCGTTTGAGATCAACCCTTTCAACCCGGCATATTTTGGCGTTATCAGGTAAAATTCGTTGTGAATCCAGAGCCCGGGATGCGCGACTCAGCGATTTCTGTTCCCGGCTCAATTGATAGGTGAGAGCGCTGACCTGTTCGCCAAGTTCTCTATTAGCCTTCTCCAGCTTTTCTATTTCTACACACAGGTCTTTTATTTTTTTGGCTTCAGAGTTCGTACTCGAGAACAGTTTTTTAGCGTCCGCCAGCTCCGATTCGTATTTGCTGATCTCATCGTAAAAGCTCTGCAGCACTTCACCCACTTTATTTTTGTGTGGCAGCTCAAAACGAATACAGGGAAAATATTCCTGGACCTTGACCGGTAATGAACCCTTGTCAGAACTACGGGCATGAATAGAAAAGACAAAGCTGTCCAGACAAGAGAGTATATTTTCCAGATTGGGGACAAATCCGTGAGCATCAAGAACTGTTTTGATTGTGCTGACTGGATTGGAAAACAGAACGCGATCGATTGTGATGTAGAAAAACTTGTCATCACTGTTGAAATCAACCACCGAGAGATTCTTGTTTATTGAAGCCTTTGACAGATCCGCAGCATCTTTCTCTGAGATGACCTCTAGTTTTTCTTTTTCAAAAATGGCAATTTGCTCCACCCTGTATGAGATTCTTCAAATACGTAAGCAGGAAGGATAAACGCCATTTTTTTCAAATTCCACCCCTACCCGTGCATCAGATCACGTTTACGAGTTACTAAAGGGGATTAGCGTCACAAAAATGGAATCAGGCGTAACATATACGGCCCAGCAGCCAGGATAGGCGGATTAGAGTAAGCCCAAAATTCTGGCTTATCCCGGCGCCGGTGCTAAGCTTCGAGCTAGCGAGTCTATTACTCTACGGGCTGGCTCGGCCAATATTTTGTCAATAACACAGCTCTAGCCACATGAAGGATACGATTACCATGAGGGCAGTGAAACTCTCCCGAAAAATTCACAAGTGGATTGCATTAGTGGTTGGTATCCAGCTCTTTCTGTGGTCCTTGAGCGGATTCTATATGGTGGCTGTCAACATCGACATAATCCACGGGGATATGCTGGTCAAAAACATGGCGCCAACCATCGGCCACGGGCAGTCGACCACCGTGCCCATAGAAGACCTGCTGGATCGCTATCCCTCCGCCAGCAAAATAACATTGAAGCCCCTGATGGACAGACCCGTCTACCTGATACAGGGAGCTGGGCGAGCTGAGGTACTGGATGCCGAAACCGGCGAACAGCTGTCACCGCTCAATCGACAACTGGCCATTCAAATTGCAAAGCACCACTACGCCGGAACAGGAGAAATCAGCACCGTCGCGCTCATCGAAGACAATCCACCCACCGAGATTCAGTTTTTCCCTTTACCCCTGTGGCGCATTGATTTTGACGATGTCTGGGGCAGTAGTTTCTACATAGATCCACAATCAGGTCGCTTCAGGACACGACGTCACACGCTGTGGCGGGTGTTCGACATTATGTTCATGCTTCACATCATGGATTACGACGAGCGTGACAATGTTAACAATACCCTGTTGCGCATTTTCTCCATCCTCGGTGTTGTACTTGGGTCGAGCGGACTGTGGTTGCTGTTTTACAGCTTCAATCGAGCCCGCGCAGAGGATAATTTTCAATGATCTTCTTCCGCAAGCTGCACAAATGGCTGGGGCTGATCCTGGGCATCCAGGTGCTTATCTGGGTGCTAAGCGGCTCTCTGATCAGCCTGATAGACACGCAAACTGTTGGTGGGCGGCTCACACGTCAGGTCCCCGCAGAAAAAGCACCGCTTGCGCAGTACCGGCCAATCGTCCCCGTCGCCCTGTTGCCCATTGCCACCGGCACACTACTCTCAGTACAACTGGACAGTCTGTTTTCGAAGCCTGTATATCGAGTCATAAGCACAGAGTCGCGCGCGCTTTTCGACGCGAAAACCGGGCGTGCGCTGGTCATCGACAAGCCGTTGGCGGAACGGATTGCCCGCTCCAGCTATCGCGGTGAGGGCCTGTTGCTGGATAGTGAGAAGCTAGCGCAGGGTTCCGATGAAATGCGCGACGCATCCGGGGCGTTATGGAAGATAAATTTTGGTGACTCGCTGGCGACCCGCGTTTATATCTCTGCAGAGGACGGGCGCGTACTCGCGCATCGCAACAACCGTTGGCAGTTGGTTGATTTTCTGTTGATGCTTCATTTTATGGATTACTTCCGTGCCGACAACTTCAACAACCCACAGATAATCGTATTCGGCTTCGGCACCTTCTGGCTGGCTATGTCAGGCTTGTTGCTGGTGTTTTACAGCTTTTCTCGCAACGATTTCCGGTGGCTGCCCGGAGCGGCCTCCAGCGGTACAGAGCTAACTATCCTTGCAGGTGCCAAGGGCCAGATGCAAGAAAAAATTTCCCTGGACGGTTCATTGTCATTTCTTGCTGCTCTATCGCGCAAGAATATCAATTTGCCCTCCAATTGTGATGGTTCTGGCAGCTGTGGCCTGTGCAAGATTTTCTATAAACAGCAGGCACCGGAGCCTACTGCCTGCGATCGTGAGTGGATTGGCAAGACCGGGCTGGCCTGCGGAGAGCGCCTGGCCTGTCGGCACAGACCCCGCGCCGGGGATTCCATCGTTGTACCGGAAATTGCCCTGATGGACAGCGTACTCTGGGGTGAGATTGTTAGCAGCCGGTGGCTCACACCACTGTTAAAAGAGATTCGAATACACCCGGATGACGCTATTGAGTTCCGTCCAGGCGAGTACTTTCAGTTTCAGGTGCCGGTTTGCGATATTCGCCGCGATCAGTTGGGCATACCAGCGGAGTTTATGCCGGTGTGGGATGCGATGTCTTTACCGGATGAGTGGCATTGTATTAAACCGCACTTTCGCGCCTATTCAGTGGCAACAGCCCCTGGCCAGGAAGATTGTCTGGCCTTCACGGTTCGATTTATGCCTCCGCCGGCAGATGCGGAGCTACCGCCGGGCATAGGATCGAGCTATTTGTGTAGTCTGCGACCAGGCGACCGTATCGCTTTTCGGGAATCAGCCGGGGATTTTCAATTGGTCGACAGCAACCGGGAAAAAATTCTGATCGGTGGAGGGGCGGGCATGGCGCCGCTTAAATCCATGGCCTTGCATTTACTCAAAAATGATGGCTGGGAAGGCAAGTTGCGGTTCTGGTACGGTGCAAGAAATCAGCAAGAAATTCTCTACCGGGATACTTTCGAGGCGCTGGCACAAGAACACCAGAATTTCGAGTGGGGTGTCGCTCTTTCCGACGCTGAGGAAGATGAGACCTGGCGGGGTGAGAGAGGGTTCATCCACCAGGTGGTTTGCGACCGTGTCCTGGCGGAACATGATAACCCCACGGGCTGCGAGTTTTATCTCTGCGGACCGCCGCTGATGCTGGCCGCCACGCTTGATATGCTGCGAGGGTTGGGAGTTCCCGACGACTTGATACGCTTCGATGACTTTGGAAGCTAACCAGGAGCTGATAAGGGCGATGACAAAGCCAATAATGTCCCGGCGGCACTTTGTAAGCGGAGCGATAGCCGGTAGCGCAATGCTGGGACTGGGAATCACTCCCGGTGTATCGATGGGAGCGGCCCACCAAAATAACCGTCCACAGGTTTTGCGCGGCAAACAGTTCAAGCTAAACATTGCCTATCAGCAGGTCAATTTTACCGGCACGGAGCGGCTCGCGACCGCGGTGAACGGTTCCGTTCCCGCCCCTGTTTTACACTGGACTGAGGGTGACCGCGTGAGCTTGCGTGTGACCAACACGCTGGCCCAGGACAGTTCCATTCACTGGCACGGGCTTATCCTGCCGAGTAACATGGACGGTGTTCCCGGCTTGAGCTTCGATGGCATCAAGCCTGGCCACAGCTTCGAGTACCAGTTCGATATCAAGCAAAATGGCACGTACTGGTACCACAGTCATTCCGGCTTTCAGGAACAGACCGGCATGTACGGCGCTATCGTCATTGAGCCCAGGGAACCTGATCCGGTGAGTTACGACCGAGACCACGTGGTACTGCTTTCGGACTGGTCTGACGACACCCCGGAAACGATTTATGCCAAGCTGAAAAAAATGTCCGACTACTACAATTTCCGCGAGCGTACCGCGGCAGATTTATGGCGCGATATCAAGCAAAAAGGTGTGTCGCAGACCTGGAACGAACGCGGCATGTGGAATCGGATGCGCATGAGTGATCGGGATATTTCCGATGTCACCGGATACACCTATACATATCTGATGAACGGACGCACTCCCGAGGAGGGATGGCTGGGTCTGTTCAAGCGCGGTGAAAAAGTTCGCCTGCGCTTTATCAACGGTTCCGCCATGACCATATTCGATGTGCGTATTCCCGGCTTGAAAATGACTGTCGTCGCCTCTGATGGTCAAAACATTGATCCGCTGACCATCGACGAATTTCGAATCGGTGTTGCCGAGACCTACGATGTTGTGGTCGAGCCTGACGATGACAGCGCCTACACCATTTTTGCCCAGAGCATCGACCGCACCGGCTATACCCGCGGCACGCTGACACCGAATGCCGATTGGACCGCTGCTATACCGGAAATGGATCCGCCTCCGATTCTGGGACACCGGGACATGGGCATGGGCATGGATCACAGCATGCACGGCAATTCTGGGATGTCTGGCATGCAGGGAATGAATCACCAGCAGCAAGCTATGGGTAGCAACCCTGGCATGGACCACAGCCAACACCAGATGAGTGGCATGAAAACCATGAGTCACAGCCAGCACCGCAGTGGGGCAGAGACACTGGGCAAAGCGGGATTCGGTAGCACTCGCAGTATTACCCACGTGGATACCGAATTTGGACCGCAGGTGGATATGCGCGCCGATGCCCCACAGAATGGATTGGACGACCCTGGCATTGGTCTGCGCGACCACCAAAGGCTGCACGGTCGCCGGGTACTGACCTACGCCGATATTTGCAATTATTACCCCACCGCCGATCCGCGCGAGCCGGGTCGAGAAATCGAGATCCACCTCACCGGAAATATGAGCCGCTACATGTGGTCGATGAATGGCATCAGGTTCGCAGACGCCGATCCGGTACAGCTGGAATACGGCGAGCGAGTGCGCATCATCCTGGTTAACGACACCATGATGACGCACCCGATTCACCTCCATGGGATGTGGAGTGAACTGGAAACCGGGGACCCCAGGTACATTCCACGCAAGCACACCATCATCGTCCAACCGGGCTCAAAGATTAGCTATCTGGTCACCGCAGATGCTCGCGGGCGATGGGCTTATCATTGCCACTTGCTCTATCACATGCCGGGCATGTTTCGGGAAGTCAGGATTGGCGAAGGCTGAGCTGATGAAAACACCTGAGCATTCCAAAGCAGCTATCTCAGTGGCTCTGGCCGCGGCGATATTTTCCCTGCCGGGTGCACCTGCCATAGCTGGATCCAAGGATGATCCGCTACTGACCAAAGTGATGATTGATCAATTCGAAGTCCGCGATGCGGATGCAGATGATCCCGTTGTTGTGGATGCCCAGGGCTTTATCGGCAAGGACCTGAACAAACTCTGGTGGAAGGTGGAAGCGGAGCGCGTTGACGGCAATACCGAGGAAGCTGAAGTACAGGTACTTTACAGCAAGGCCATCTCAAGCTTTTGGGATGTTCAATTGGGGGGGCGCAGGGATTTTGAACCTTCTCCCAGCCGCAACTGGGCTGTAATCGGCGTCCACGGCCTCGCCCCGTACTTCTTTGAAGTGGATGCAGCGTTGTTCGCGGGAGAGTCCGGCCGTACTGCATTGCGGCTGGAAGTAGAATACGAGCTGTTGTTCACGCAACAATGGATACTGACACCCGAAATTGAAGTCAACCTGTATGGCAAGGATGATGCGGCTACCGGCAAGGGTTCCGGTCTGTCTGACGTGGAACTCGGCCTGCGGCTGCGCTACGAATTTCGCCGAGAATTCGCGCCCTACATCGGCATTAGTTGGACCAAACAGTACGGGGACAGTGCTGACTTTGCCCGCGCTGACGGTGACCAGGTTAGCGAGACTCAGGTGGTTTTAGGTGTTCGCATGTGGTTTTAGGCATGCTTGCACACAAGCAGCTAACAAAGCGGAGATCCAATTGAACAATCGTGACTGGAAATACCTGAAGCTGAATCGCGACGGCCGTGTTCTCACGGTCGAATTCGATTCCGCTAGCAAAGTAAACAGCCTCAGCAATGCCTTGATGCGGGAACTAACCGGGCTGGCAACAGACCTGCAGCAGGACGCCGAACTGAGCGCCATCATCCTCACCGGTCGCGCCGATACGTTCACCGGGGGCATGGACCTGAAGGATCCTGAAAACGCCGCCGCCCGCGAGGCTACCGTCGCCGAGAAACGTATACTTCTCAAGGTAGGGCCGAGCATGTGCGCCGCCTGGGAGGCATTGGAACCGGTCACTATTGTCGCCATTGAGGGTTGGTGTATTGGCGGCGGCATGGCGCTGGCCGTGGCCTGCGACTGGCGCGTGGCGGCCAGCGATGCAAAATTGTACGTGCCCGAGTTGAAGCTGGGCATGAATATGAGCTGGCAGAGTGTGCCGCGATTCGTGAATCTTATCGGTCCCGCAAAAACCAAGCAGCTACTCATCCTGGCGGAACCACAGGCCGCAGCCACATCAGAATCCTGGGGCCTGGTCGATTATGTGACCGAGCCCGGCGCAGCGCTGGCAAAGGCGCGCGAGCTGGCCGCGCAAGTGGCCGCCATGCCGCCGATTCCCGTGCGCATGGCCAAGCGCGGTATTACCACCGCAGCAACGGCTCTGAACAACGCCACCAGCTTTATGGATGCGGACCAGTTTTTAACGGCACAAAACACAGAGGATGCGCTGGAAGGTGCACTGGCATTTTTCGAGAAGCGCGCGCCGGAGTTCAAAGGCAATTGAGCGAGCTGCGGGACCGCGCCGGCTACCCGGTCTGCATGCTGGATGATCAGCGGGGAGTTGCTGCAAGGGTTGAGGACTGGCGCCCAACACCGAGGGAAAACTGGTGCAGCCATTCACGCATCGGGACTAGCCCCGTGGGTGGGATCAGGTGGCCGAATGAATTTGACCCTGCAAGCTCATGAATTCGGCCCCACAAGCTGAAGAAACATCCGCTTGTTGCATGTCTTGAACAAGTGTTAGCCTGACACCGAATTAATACAAACCATTGAGACAGATCGTGAATCGAGATGCTAATAACCGTATTACCAGAACGCCAGTGCCGCCTGAGTGAAAAAATAAGAGTAATCAGCCTCGGGTGTTAACCAATATGAAACACCAGCCCCATAACTTCGGCAAAGATATCGACAAGCTCTATATGCAACGGCAGGTTGAGCTGGCGGGATCGCCAGCACCCAGGGCTATCAGTATTGATGCGATCTCCATGGGCGCGGGCAACAAATGCCGGCTTGTAGTCAGCGACCTGGATCTCGAGCGCCCAATTTGGGTAGGCAGTGGAGGCCGAGAAGAGGCTGAGCTCGACCTTTTTTTCCAGGCCCTGGGCGGAAAAAGGAGTGCACGCATCGAACTGGCGGTTATGGACACAGGGAAGCCCCTGCGCCGCTCCGTTTTAAAGAATGCGCCCCAGGCGCGGATCTTTCATGACAGCTACCACCTCACACAAAGCCTTTCGAAAGCCCTGGATGAGGTGCGGCGCGATGAGTACAAACAACTGCGCGGTGAGAAAGGAATTTACACCAGGGGGCCGTTCTATGCATTGCTCTCCCTACGCGAGAATCTGAAACTGGACGGCGACAAGGCCCTTAAAAAGAGACTCACCGCCAATCGACGACTACATACCGCCTACGTCCTCAAAGAAACCTTCGGACAGCTCTGGAACTATCGCAACGAATCCGCGGCGCTGGCCTTTTTTGAACGCTGGAAAGAGGGGCTGAAGCGGCAGCGGTTGCACCCATACCAGAAGTTCGCGGAACTGGTGGAGTCCCACTGGGACGGCATTGCCGTCTACTATCACGCCGAGAACAAACTCAGGCCGGGTGTCGTTGAAGAGATCAACAACAAGATCCGGACGCTACAACAATGGGAAAATGACACTAGCGATGAGGAATATTTCACGCTCAAGATCATGGCGGCCTTTCTTCCACCCCTGCCCGACAATTCCGCTGCCGGCGCGCAGTTTTCCGAAGAGCCGGATAGCAAAGTGCAGCAGTTGTCCTTGCAACACTGGTTCAATCTGCTCTGCCAGATGCTACCGAATGTAAAACGCGGTGTTGTCGTGCAAGTTGAACAGGGCGCATGCCTTGCCGCCGATATTAGTTGGCCATCTGGTGGGGAGCCCACCAAGGAACTCACGCAGGCGGCGACGGAAGTTGTAAAACGGGCAGCACCGGTTATCGATGGCCAAATATTCGCGCACCCCTTGCGCCTGGACGGACACCTGTTCGCGGTAGCCTCTATTGAGCTTATGGTGAGCAAGGAGCAACAGGGAGTAGTTCAGCAATTGCTCAACTGGGGTGAGCAATGGTTATTGCTGCTGCTTGGCTCTGCCTCTGCCGCAGGCGGCGAGGGAGCCGATGCGGAGAACTTGCGACCGGGCATTCTCCCGGTACTGGAACAGGCCTTGTATGCAGAGCCGCTGCAGGCAGCGGTACTGGCAATCACCAACCAGCTGGCGGGGCTCTTCGCCTGTGACCGTGTGGCACTCGGATTATTGCAAGCAAAGCGAATACGTTTGCAGGGGCTGTCTCATGGGGTGAAATTCGATCCGCGTACCAAACTGATTCAGGAGCTTGAAGCAGCCATGGAGGCAGTGCGCGCTGCCGCGAGTACGGCGCTGTGGCCACAGGGGGAACACGCGGGTAGCCCTGCCCTGAAGCAACTGTGGGACAACAACGGGCAGCGGTCATTGTGCGCGGCTCCCTTGTTCGGTCGAGAAAACGTGATCGGCGTATTGTTGTGTGAGCGGGCTGGAGAGAAGGAATTCAGCGCCGCCGAACAAGAAGCTTTGACGGTCGCGGGACGGCTGCTCGGCCCGGTGCTGGAACTAAAGCGGGAGCAATCAGGCGCTCTGCCTCGACGCGCGAAACAAGCGCTGGAACACTCACTGGATCGGCTGCTAAAGCCAGGCCATCGAGGGTTCAAAATGACCCTTGCCGGCGTGTTGTTGACGATTTCGGTACTGGTTTTTGGCCAGGGTACCTATAGGGTCAGTGCGGCAGCCTCCATCGAAGCCCTGGTCCAGCGGGCCGTGGTTGCACCGTTTGACGGTTACATTGCCGAGGCCAATGTGCGCGCCGGCGATACCGTGGCAGCCGGTGATGTTATAGCCCGCATGGATGACCGGGAGTTGTTACTGGAATTGCGAAGATCCACCAGTGAGGAGGAAAAACTAAACAATGAGTATCGCAAGGCACTGGCAAGTCTCGATCGTTCAGAGGCACGGATAGTTCAGACCAGATTGGCCCAGGTCCAGGCGAAGTCAACCTTGTTGCAGCAAAAGCTGGAGCGTACCCAACTGAGAGCCCCCCTGGGAGGCATCGTTATCACCGGCGATTTGAGCCGATCGCTGGGAGCGCCGGTCGAGCGCGGCCAGGTTCTGTTTGAAGTGGCTCCGCTGCACGAATACCGCCTGGTGCTGAAAGTCGACGAACAGGAAATTGCCAACATTGAAGAGGGCCAACTGGGATCGCTGTCGCTGACAGCGCTGCCCCGGGAACGCTGGCGCTTTGTTATCGATCAGGTATCTCCGATCTTCCAGGAAGAGGATGGCCAGGTCAGCTACCGTACAGAGGCCCGTATAGAGGGAGGCATCGAACCGCTCCGACCAGGCATGGAGGGAGTGGGCAAGATTGAGATCGGCCGCCGTAGTTTCGGCTGGATTCTTTTTCATAAAATGCTCGACCGGATTCGCCTGCAGCTGTGGCTATGGCTGCCCTAGAAAGCGCCACCACCAGCACACCCCTCGACGCTGCATGGGCGCAGGTAGCGGCGCTCAAGCTACGGCTGGCGCCGCAAGTAGAGGTAGTGCAACATCGTTACCGGGGAGAACTCTGGTACGTGCTCACTGACCGCCTAACCGCCACACACTTTCGTTGTACCCCCGCCGTGCAGCAATTCCTGAGCCTGCTGGACGGCAAGCATACTGTTGATGAGGCGTTTAATGCCTGTGCCGCGCAGGACAGCGAAGATCCGTCGGAGCGGGTGGATATTCTGCATTTGTTGGCCGCCTTGCAATCGTCACAATTGCTACTGGGGGGCGTGCCTCTTGACAGCGCCGCCATGTACACACAGCAGCGGGCGGCGCAGCGAAGTCGCTGGCTGCGGCGCCTGGCAAGCCCGCTGGCAATACAGATCCCACTGCTCGATCCCGACAAATTTCTTCAACGTGCACTGCCCTGGGTTAAACCATTTTTCAGCCCCCTGTTTCTCTGGTTGTGGTTTTTACTGGTTGCGATAACGGCCTTCGCTGCGATTAATCAGTGGTCAGCGCTAAGCGTGCACTGGCAGGCCCGCTTCCTGGACCCGGGCAACCTGCTGTCCCTGTGGTTGCTGTACCCACTGGTCAAAGGCCTGCACGAATTGGGTCACGGCTTTGCCACCCGCAGGTGGGGTGGAGAAGTGCATGAAATGGGAGTGATGTTGCTGGTGTTTATACCTGTACCCTACGTCGATGCCTCCGCCAGCAACGCTTTCCCCTCGCGCAACCAGCGTATGGTGGTAGCGGCCGCAGGCATTATGGTGGAGTTGCTGCTAACGGGAATAGCCTTGCTGATTTGGAGTTACAGCAGCCCCGGCTTGCTGCGCGACCTCTGCTTTAACGTTCTGGTAATCGGCGGTATTTCCACGCTGCTGTTTAACGGCAATCCATTGCTTCGCTTCGACGGCTACTATGTGTTGTCCGACCTGCTGGAAATACCCAACTTACGCGCCCGCGCAAACCAGTATCTCGGTTTTCTGTTGAAGCGCCACTTGCTGAATCTGCGAACAGAAATCGCAGTACCTGTTATTGGGAGTGAGCGAGGCTGGCTGTTGAGTTTCGCGATTCTGGCGGGTGCTTATCGCCTGCTGATCGGCTTCACCATCGCGCTATTCATTGCGGGAAAATTCTTCTTTGTCGGCGCTGGCCTGGCCATCTGGCTGATCATAAATCAGATGTGCATGCCGCTTTACCGCATTTTTTCAAGGCTGGTAGCGCAGGCGCAGAGCGAATCACGCCTGGGGCGGCTGTGCCTTGTCACCAGCGGCAGTCTCACGCTGCTGCTTATAGTGTTATTTGTGATCCCTGTCAGCGACAGCACCCATGCCGAGGGCATACTCAATCTCCCGGAAAACGCGCAGATCAGAACCCGGACGGATGGATTTATACTTAAAATTTACACCGAGAACGGGCAGCGGGTCCAGGCGGGGGAGCCACTCTTCGAGATGCAAAACCTGGAACTGCGGGCGGCTGAAGCGGTGCTGTTGGCCAAATCGAATGAGCTGGCGGTACGCCACAGCCGCGCCTTGTCAGGAGAGCGGATCGAGCTGCAAATTCTCAAAGGGGATATGGCCGCACTGCAGGAGGAGATTCGCCAGCTACAGTTGCAGCTGGCCAGCCTGCTGGTGGTGAGCCCCCACGAGGGTGTGTTTGCCCTGCCTCGGGCACAGGATTTACCCGGAAGATTTGTGCACAAGGGCGACCTTGTAGCTCATGTTATTGATCATTCGGCGATGACGGTACGGGTGGTTATCCCCCAGGCATCTGTGGACCGGGTGCGGCGCCGAACCAGCGCAATAGAGGTACGTCTCGCCGCCAACGTCAATGAGACACTGCTGGCGCGACGATTACAGGAAGTGCCACAGGCAACCAGCCAACTACCCAGCGCCTTGCTCGGTTCCCGGGACGGTGGTGATATTGCCGTAGACGCCCGCGATCAAGAAGGCAGACATGCCATCACTAATATCTTCCAGCTGGATATTTCCCTGCCGGCAAACACCACGGGGGCCTATCTGGGCCAGCGTGCCTTCGTGCGCTTTGTGCACCACCGCGAGCCTATTGGCCTGGGCTGGTATCGACAGCTGCGGCAGCTACTACTCTCGCGTATCGGCGTTTAGCCCGGTATCCACCCGCATTGCTTAAAAATTGTCCAGTATTTTTGAGACCTCTGTCACAAAATATAAATCTAGTTTTGTAAAGCAGCTGCCTTTTCACTAGCTTCTAGTAGTTAATTGTTCCTAATTGTGGCACCAGCATACGCACCGGGAGGGGCTAGTGGGCAGGTATCGGCATATAACAGTGGGTATAACCACCCTGTTGTTACTGGCGGCCAGCGGGAGTCTGTCTGCGCAGACGGAGAATTTGCCGGCGCTTGACTGTGTCATCAACCCACACAAGGTGTTCGACCTGGGCAGTGGTGCCAGGGGTATTCTTGAGAAGATCAACGTCGAGCTCAGTGATTACGTTGAGGCCAACCAGGTGGTGGCGGAACTTGATACCGGGGTGGAAAGAGCAAGTGTGGCGGTGGCCAAAGCGCGCGCGGAAATCACCTCAGAGATGCTCCTGGGACAACTCAACCTGAGCTTCGACCAACGCCGCAAGGAGCGTATAGACAATCTGTATGCGGCCAAGTCTGTCTCAATCCAGCAGAAAGAGGACGCCCAACTGGAAGCCCAATTATCCCAGCAGCGCTTGCAGGAGGCCGCCGAGCGGGAAAATATCCGCAAGTTGGAGTTGTGGCATGCCCAGGAGCGGCTGGAGCAAAAAATTATTCGTTCCCCGAGCAGTGGCTTCGTCTTGAAAAAATTCAAGTCGGTAGGCGAGTACGTTGAGGATCAGCCGATCATACGCATTGCACAGCTGGACCAACTCAGTGTGGAAGTTATCGCGCCCATGGAATTGTTTGGCCAAATAGAAGTGGGCATGTATGCAGATATCTACCCGGAGACAATGGAAACCGCGCCGCGCCGCGCCCAAGTCAGCATTGTCGATCGCATGGGTGATATCGCCAGTGGTACTTTTGGCGTGCGACTTAGCCTGCCCAATGCAGATTATGCGATACCCGCAGGTGTGAAGTGTACCTTGCAATTCGCAGTGGAAACCGTACCTGACACGCTAATAACCAACCCCGAGAGAATCGTGGAGCAGCCCGAACCGGGTACAGACCTGAATTCCGCAGCCACATCGCTGCAATCAAACTGGACCTTTGTCCAACCGCGAACCGATTCAGCGCCTTCTGCGCTGGACTTGCTGATTGAGTACACTACCCCTCTCGCGGCTGGCATCGAGCCACCCTAGAATCCCATGGCTCGCCATAAGCGCCGCCGGCACTTTTCCTTCGAGCCACTCGAACCACGTATTCTGTTGTCTGCCGATGCTCTGGGCGGCGCTGTTGGCGACAATCTATTTGACGATCCCGAGGCTCCATTCCAACTCGTGCCGGATCAGCAACTGAACCTGGAGACCATGGCGACGTCTTTGTCGGCGCAGTATGGCACGACTGAAACCGCACCCGCAGCCATGGACCTCGAGGGTCTGGGTGCATTTCTCGATACAGATTCCCAGGCCGATATCCGCCATGAAATCATCTTCGTGGATACTGGCGTGGACGGTTATGAGGAACTGCTGCAGGATTTGACGGCGGATGCCGGCTCCACCGAGTACAGCGTATTCCTCTTGGATAGCAGTATTGACGGTATCGGGCAAATCAGCAGCATTCTGCAGGACATGGAAAACCTGGATGCAATTCACCTGCTCAGTCACGGCGATGAAGGCCGCGTGCAACTGGGAGCAAGCTGGCTGGATAACGCCAGTCTTGCGGATAACCGCGACGCGATTGCCGACTGGGGCAGTGCTCTCAGCGAAGGCGCAGACATCCTGATCTATGGCTGTAAGCTCGCGGGCAATGCAGAGGGCCTGGCCCTATTGGATTCCCTGGTCGAATTGACGGGTGCGGATGTGGCGGCCAGTGATGACCTGACCGGGGCCGCGGCACTTGGTGGTAATTGGGAACTGGAAGTGCAAAAAGGTGAGATCGAGTCACAGACACCTTTTTCTATCGGGTTCCAGGCTAACTGGGCACAGGTGCTTGCTGTGCCGACAATCATCAGCATAGAAACCGCGGACCTCAACAACGACGGCTCTATTGATGCGGTTCATGTGACCTACTCCGAGGCGATAGACGACGCCACAGTCTTCGCCAACGACTGGGAGGTGGCGGGGGTGACCGGCGAGGCATTCAGTTCGACCACCAATGGTGATACCGTCGATGACAGTGACATCTACATCACCTTCACCGACGGCGTGCTCGACACCGGTGCGACACCGGTGGTGACCTACACACAAGACTCGCCCACCGATGCGGACGTGGCCAATCTGACCGGCGATCTGGCCGCGAACTTCGACAATGGAGAAGCCTGGTGGGATTCGAACTGGCAGCACCGCACCAAGATCACCTTTGACAACAGCGCCAGCGCAGTGAACCTCACCAACTTCCCGGTTCTGATCAGGTTGGAGGCGGCAGATGTCGACTTCGACAAGATCGCAGCCGGTGGAGCTGATATCCGCTTTGTCGATGACGATGGCACACCGCTGAACTACGAGATCGAATCATGGGATGACACGCCCGGATCAGAGTCAGCGACCGTCTGGGTCAAGGTGCAGCAGCTCGATTCTGCCAATCGGTGTCCCACCAGGGATCGACACCTTCCAGCAGATTACCCGCGAGATCAGAGGTGGCATTCTTGTTGTAGCTAAGACCCGGTTTCG
>Ga0114949_10000321_pt1 | contig 24548 bp, 23 predicted proteins | sample N074metaG_FD_83505 | JGI IMG/M metagenome (GOLD analysis project Ga0114949, IMG submission 83505) | Deep subsurface microbial communities from Kermadec Trench to uncover new lineages of life (NeLLi) - N074 metaG | ecosystem: Environmental > Aquatic > Marine > Ocean trench > Sediment | place...
CCGCAGGGGACCCGTCAGCCACGACCAGACCGCCGCCAGCGACAGTCCCCAGGCAGAAATTGCCATCGTTTGGGGTCATATCGCCAACCAGCCTGTTGCCGGCGCTGGTGAATATTCCATCTCGGTCATTTACGTTGCGATAAAAGAATCCGCCAATTGTTTCTCTTTCTGCATAAGTACCGAATGCATACAGCTCCGCGCTGTCACCCGCGTCGACGGCCATGTTGACGACGAGCTTGATGTTGTCGTTGATCTCCGGTGCGCCCCAGACGACATTTTCGTTTGCCGCCTCTGTGATTCCTGCATCGACGAGAGCTTGGATATCGCCGAGATTCTCACTACGCGCCCGATTCGTGCCATCACTTTCAGAGTATTCGCCGCTAAATGTGATGAACCCATCGTTACCGAGCGGCAAACCGAACGTCCCCGCAATTGAGATAAGATCGCCGTCGCCTTCGGAAAACTGGCCGAACTTCGCTTCAACGATGGCCTCATTTGGGTTATCGCGCAGAATGAAATTCATCACTCCGGCAATTGCGTCTGCGCCGTACTGCGCAGCCGCCCCATCTCTGAGAACCTGAACTTGCTTTAGAGCAATAGCCGGGATCGAGGCCAGATCTGGTCCCTGCGAGCCAATCATCAAGGCTGTACCGAAAGTCGGAATATCAGCCGAGCGATGACGTCGTTTGCCATTCATCAGGATCAATACATGATCCGGAGATAACCCACGAAGATTGGCCGGCCTGACGGACGTTCCCGTGCCGCTGATGGGTTGTTCGCTGACATTGAATGACGGTATCGCTGTCCGCAACAACTCGGAAATATTCGATGGACCCTGATTAATCAGCTGTTCGGCACCGATAATGTCGACAGGTACCGGCAGGTCTGTCGGCGACCGACCTTGCCGCCGCGAACCAGTGATTACAATTTCATCAACTACGTCTTCGCTGGCATCTTCCTGTGCAATCGCCCCCGAACCAGGCAGGCAAACGAGTAAGCTGATGGCAGCGGCTGACATCATCACACCAATCCGTGATGAGTAGCGATCCAATAAACGGTTAGGTTGAAATGGCAAGTTAAACACTGTTCTTCTCCTCAAATTAAGGGTCATGTGTTCTTCTATCTTAGGGTGCCCTGCGGTAGCTAGCCTGTTCCAGAAACGGAACCGCAACAGCCGATGAATCAGGGGGAATGGCTTTCGGATGCCACCGCAAGGCTAATAGTGGTTGATACAGCTAATGAAGCTGCTAAGCAAATGTAGTCGTTTTTTGATCTTTGGCTGCGAAAAGAGTCGGTATTCAAGCTATCCCCCGGAAATTCCTATCTCAGACTCCGTCACCTGATTGTGCCTACTGTCTACTATCTGCAATTTTTGTCAAGTTCCTCGTGGCTATTTAGGTACAATCTTGCTATATTCAATCATAACCTATTGATTTAATGATTTTTTCGTTCTTATTGGTCACGACTACTTGAGCTAAAGTCATTGCCAATTTTTAGCATATTGTATGCAAAATATCGGATTCCGCGCGAAATATTGGCTCATATCGCGCGCAGCAGGTTGCCTTAATGCCCGAATTTTTCCTGCTGGACGGCGGGTACCCACTCATTTTTGCACTGGCTGCCGTGTTTCTGGGCGCCATCATGCAGGCCAGCACCGGCGTCGGTTTTGGCATGGTCGCAGCGCCGGTCCTGATGCTCGCAGACCCGCGCTTTGTTCCTGGCCCTATTTTGCTGCTTGCTATTCTTATTTCCGGCCTCTCCGTCATAAGAGAGTGGCGGTCGGTGGATCGACGGGGGCTGGTAATCGCACTATTCGGTCGCATTCCGGGCACTGTGCTGGCCGGCATCACGCTTTCGTTGGTACCGGGTGTAACGTTTGGGCTGATATTTGGTGTTCTGGTACTCATTGGGGTCATTTTGAGTATGCTGGCTCGCCGTGAGCTGCCAACAACCAAAGTGCTGCTGTCGGCTGGATTCGTGTCCGGTTACATGGGTACTTTGACCTCGATCGGCGCTCCACCCATGGCCATCGCTTATCAGCACGGCACACCTGCGCAGATTCGGGCAACGATGGGTGCGTTTTTTGTTATTGGCGCTGCATTTTCCATCGCAATGCTGGCGTTCTTCGACCATTTCGGAACGGCAGAAATTGTCGCGAGCGTAATTTTTGTCCCGGCTGTGGTACTCGGATACTGGGCGTCGGCCTACGTCGTGCAGAAAATAGACAAGACGAGGATTCGCCAGGTAATGCTGGCCTTCTCCGGGAGCGCTGCCCTGGTACTCATCGTCAAATCTTTATTACATCATTGAACCTGGCATCCAGAGCGCCAGTTGCGGAAAGGCAATCAGAATCACAATCATCAACAGCATGATCATAAACATCGGTAACGCTGCCCTGGCCAAATAGCCAATCGGATGCCGCGTGATTCCCTGAAGAATGAAAAGATTGAATCCAATCGGTGGTGTAATCTGCGCCATTTCGACGACGACTACGATGAATATTCCGAACCAGATTACATCGATTCCGGATGCGCGGATCATCGGCTCGACCACGGCCATGGTCAGCACCACAGACGAGATTCCGTCGAGGAACATTCCGATTACGATATAGAAAACTGTAAGAATCGCCAAAAGTGTAAATGGAGTTAACGACAGCGAGCTGATCCACTCTGCCAGTTCGATAGGGAGGCCTGTATATCCCATAGAAAGCGACAGGAACGATGCTCCCATCAGTATCAAAGCTATCATTGCTGAAGTGCGAACTGCGCCGAGCAAGCTTGCACTTACGGTTGCAACGCTCAGTGAACCCTGCACAGCCGCAAGCGACAAGGCGCCAACCACACCCAACGCAGCCGCCTCGGTTGCCGTCGCAAACCCCGAATACATTGAGCCGATGATGACGAATATCAGGCCAAGGAGTGGAATCAGGAAGCGTGAATTACGCAGTTTTTGACGAAAACTCATCGCGTTGGCCTGTTGCTCGAATTTCGAGCGGCTTAGGACTGACCAAATCGCTACGTAACCCATGAAAAGGCCAGCCAGCACTAAGCCCGGAATCACACCAGCCATGAATAATCGAGTGATCGATTCGTTCACCGTAACGCCGTAAACAATGAGCGTTAAAGACGGCGGGATCATTAACCCGAGAGTCGCCGAGCCTGCCAATGTTCCGACAATCATTTTTTCCGGGTATCCCCTTTTTCGAAGCTCCGGAATAGACATTTTCCCCACGATGGTCAGTGTCGCGGCGGACGATCCGGAAATAGCCGCGAAAAGTGTGCTGCCCACAATATTCATGTGCAACAGGCCGCCCGGCAAACTCGTCATCCACGGCGCCAGCCCCCTGAACAGGTCTTCTGACAAACGCGTGCGATATAGAATCTCGCCCATCCAGATGAACAACGGCAGGGCAATCAACGTCCAACTGATCGATCCCGACCAAACGACCGTGATCATTGCATCGCCGGCAGGGGCTTCGGTAAAGAGCAAGAAAACGACCCAGGCGACGCCCATCAGGGATAATCCGACCCAAACGCCCGATCCGAGTAACAGAAACAACACGAAAAGCATGACGGCTGACAAATAGAGCAATTCCACGCTATTGGCCCTCGGGATTCGAAGAATCGCTGATCGCAGCATCGAATTTGTCGAAGACTAGCCCCAACAGCGTATCAACAAGCGACACTGCCAGCATAATCGTGCCCACCGCCATCGCAATTTGCGGAATCCAGATCGGGACCGCGTCCTGCCCTTGGCTAACTTCGACGAATTGTCGAGACAGCACTGTCGCTTTCACCGCATACGCGGCGAGCGCAATCGAAATAATCATGGCGATCGATGTGCATATGATCTCAGCGAGCCGCCGTTCCGATCCCATGGCGCCGATGACCAGTGTTACGCGAATGTGGGATTGCTTGCGAAAGGCATAGCTAAGCCCGAAGAATGAGGTCGCTCCCATGCAGTATCCGGCCAGTTCGGTCAGCCCGGTGACAGGCGTTTCCAGCCACCGCGCGATCATCTGCGCGATCACCAACAAGAGCATGACGACCAGGAACGCCGCAGCAATGGCTCCGGAAATTCGATATAGGCGATCCAGTGCAATGCGCATCAATTGTCTTCCGATGCGGCTCGATAAGCATCCAGAATGTCGCGACCGATCTTACCGGTTTCCTCCGACCACTCGCTTGCCAAGGTCAATCCAATATTAGCGAGTTCCTTTTGGAACTGTGCGCCGGGTGGTATCACCGTCATGCCGTTTTTTATCAGCTGTTCTATGTACCAGACAGACATTTCTGTCGCCTTGATGTTTCCATTCTCCTCAGCAGATGCGGCCGCTGATTTGATACAAACCTGATACTTTCCGGGTAAGGCATCAAACTCGGTGCGATTTGCGAAAACGGAGTTGCGGGGTAACCATGCCTTTGCATCGTAAAAGTACTGTACATGCTCCCAGACCTTGGAATCGTAGCCCGACGACCCGGACGCCATGAAAGAACTGACTACACCGGTTGCTAGTGCTTGTGACATTTCTGCCGCCTCGATCTGAACGGGTATCATCCCTGCAAGTTCGGCAACGCGTGCTGTCGTCGCATTATAAGCACGAAATCTCATGCCTCGAATCTCACTCACAGTTGTCACTTCATTTCGAAAATAGATTCCCTGCGGCGGCCAGATAACCGAGTACAAAAGGACTAGGCCTTCGCTTGCAAGCAGTGCTTCCACTGCCGGACGCGCAACGGTCCACAAACGCCGGGCGTCTGCAAAACTGCTTGCTACAAAGGGTATCGAATCTACCGCGTACAACCGGTTTTCGTTCGAGTGCGCGGACAAGAGACGTTCACCGATCGGGACTTGCCCGGTTCGCACGACACGCTTGATCTGGTGTCCTTTGAACAAAGAGCCACCTGCGTGAATGATGATGCGCAACCCGCCATCTGTACATTCTTCCACCAATTCTGCAAAACTAACCGCGTTCTGCGTCTGGTAATTACTGATTGGGTACGCCGTCGGCATATGCCAGATTAATGAGGACGATGCTGTCCCGGACGCCGCCCCGATAAAGGCGACGATCACGCCAAGAATCGTCATGCTAGCCAACCACAATACCAACTTCATTGCTGCCTCTCTTTTCGCAAGATGCTAAAGCCGAAACCTTACCGGAGAATAACAATCAACATCTATCACAGGTTGCCGCTCCTCGATCAGGTCCGCCAGAACCTCGGCACTGCCAGCAGACGCGGACACGCCAATGTGCTGGTGCCCAAAATTGAACCAGAGCCGCCGATCATGCGGCGCCTGACCAATTATTGGCAGACCGTCCGGCAACGATGGACGACAGCCCATCCACGGTGTGGCATCCAGGATATGCTTGAACCCCAATGCAGACTGCGCGGCCCGCGTTGCGAGATGAATCTGCGCAAAATTCGGCGGTGCATCTCTATTGGCCAACTCGACACCAGATGTAATTCTGACGGCTCCATTGATCGACGACATCACAAACCCGTTCTCAACGTCGTGGACGGGCCTGGAGAGCGTTAAAGCCGGCGCCTCAATGTGCGCGTGGTAACCACGTTCCCACAGCATCGGGATGTTGTATCCCAACTCGCCACAAAGATCCGGCGCCCAGGGGCCTGTCGCAAGCACGATGTGGTCTGTAACGACGGCCGTGCTGCCTGTGTTCACCGACCACTTTCCATGGTTTTGCCGGCTCACTCCCAGTACTTCGTCTTCGATAAACTGGCCGCCCAGGCTGCAAAATAACTCGAAGTATGCGCTTGCCAATGCGAAGGGATCTGCAACAGAACAGCCCTCGCGCATTATGATTCCTTTTTCGTAGACCGGCTTTAGGTTTGGCTCCGTGGCAACAAGCTCACTGCGCGACAGAATTTCAAAATCGACACCGATCCTTTTCATAAGGTCTCGTTCCATCCGGTCGGCCATAAATCTGCGCTCGCTGCGATAAGCCCGCAGCCATCCCGAGTCGCGCAATAGATGGCCGACATTGGCCTGCTGAATCAGTAGCCGATGTTTGCGCAACGATAATTCTTGTAGCTGGCGCAGTGCGGTCGCAAGCCTGAAGGTGTGTTTTGCCATTGAATATCTCAGGAACTGCGCCATCCGTCCTAGGTGCGACAGAACGAAGACCGGTTGATAGTCAAAATAAGGCAGCCGCTTGCAGATCAGGTCAGGCAGGGCGCGGAGCACGTTCGGGTTGTTGGACGGGATAATCGATGAGACCGACAGTACGCCGGCGTTGCCGAATGACGTTTCTTTAGCTGGGGCACCACGGTCAAACAAGACAACGTCGTGCCCGCGTTGGCACAATTCGAGGGCGGAAGTGATGCCAACAATCCCGGCCCCAACCACACAAATTCTAGATGGCACAATTCACACTCCTGATGAGCTTGCACCGTAACCATTGACTATTGGAATATAAGATACGCTACCATAACAATGTTGTTCAAACCTCGTGAGATTATGCGCATGTCTTCACAAACAGTTTTGGTAACCGGCGCCTCAAGCGGAATAGGGGCCGCCATTTGCAGATTAATCGCGGCGCCTGAGGTGAATATCCTGATGCACGCCCGAGGCGGTGATGATGGCAAGAATACCAAAATGATCGAAAAGGTCGCGGGCGACGTCCGTGACAAGGGAGCTAACGTTGAAATCATGTTGTGCGACTTGTCGCATGAGGGGTCCGCCAGCAATCTGGTTCGCGCGACGTGCGATCGCTTCGGCGGATTGGACAAGATTGTCAGTAACGCCGGTTTTGCTGACAAGACGCTTCTCGGGGACGTGAGCAGAGATAGCCTTAACCGTTCACTCAGTGCCATGACCGGCGCCTTTTTTGAGTTAGCGACCGAGGCCATGCATGCGTTGCAACGTTCCGATTGCGGTCGTGTCGTCGCAATTAGTTCTTTCGTAGCCCACAAATACTCCCCGTCAAACTTGTTTCCCGTTACGGCTGCAGCCAAGGCGTCTGTAGAGGCGCTGGCCAGGACATTGGCGGCACAACTTGGACCTTTTGGCGTCACCGTCAATTGCGTCGCACCTGGTTTTACCCAAAAAGACACCGGCACTCATCGAGCGATTTCGAAGGCCGCATTGCAACGGGCGGCAGACAGCGCGCTCACAAGGCGAATAGCGGAACCCATCGATGTGGCCGAGCTAGTGCGATTTCTACTATCGCCCGCTGCTCGCCAAATCACCGGTCAGACAATTCACGTGGATGGGGGTTTGACAATCGCGTAACGCGGCAAAATCGGGTAACAACTTAATTTGGCCTATCACATCAGGTAAATTGCGAGAAGCGTCGTGACAACAAGCCCGGTCACGACTGGAAATAAATTTCTCCTGACGAGTGCAGCGGGACTCACGCCAGATATTCCTGCATCTGCACAGGCTCCAAAAGCCCAGGCGACCAGTGTGCCACCGCCCGTAAAAATTGCCGCAACCTGGCCTAAGGCCGCTAATACGACGACGTTTACGCCCGTGCCGGAACCCAAAGCTCCAGCCAGTGCGCCGGTTAGCGGCAGCCCGGAAAAGCCCGAACCATCCATACCGGTCAGCATGCCGATAATCGTCATGCCGAATCCGATCGCGAAAGTGTTGCCTTCCAGTTGACCGCCAATCAAATTGCCGACATCGAACAGGTAGCCCGGCGTACCTTCACCCATGACTGTTGCAGCATGATCCGGATTTCCGAGAAAAAAGAATCCCGCGATCGGAATGATCGGCGCAAAAATCCTTATTGAGAAAAAGAAACCGCTTTTCAAATAATCCGTCACACCTTCAAGCGCCTTATGGCCGTGTTTCGCAAATGTGGCAAGAACGAGCAGCACGATAGCGGCGCCACCCAATAGTGCGGTCGCATCACCACCGCGAATTGCCTGGCCAGGATCGAAAATGCCCCTATAAATCATCAGGGCCGCGATGCAACCCAATGTAACCGGAACACCGATTGCCAACGCCTTCGCATACTTGCCCGGCTCGACTTCGGTCAGTACGACGTCCAGCCCTTCTTCCTCGTCAGGCGAATCCGAGGCTGCCGTATCGTCATCGAGGACGGCTACGGAAAGTACACCGGAACGCATATCTCGCCGAATCCCAAACAATGACAGGCTTATCGCAATAACGCCGGTCGTAAGAGAAAAAATCAGCGTGTAGGGCAGCAAATCGGACGGGTCGATGCCGGCTGCGCTAGCAGTCAATTTCGTTGCACCCTGAATGATCGGATCCGCAGACAGCGCCATGCCATGCCCGGCAAGATTTATCGCGACCGCGGCAGCCAGCGCTGGCAAACCCACCCGTATCGCCACCGGAACCAGTACGGTTCCCACGAGCGCAACGGCCGGCGTCGGCCAAAAGAACGCCGCCGCCGTGTACATCGTTGCCGCCAGAACGAAAAAAGCGGTCCGCGGACCCACCATTATTTTTTTCATCGGTGCAATCATGATGTGATCCGCACCCTGCGCCTGCAGTGCTCTGAGCATCGCCACCATCAAAGCGATTACAAGCATAATTCCGAACAACTCAGTACCGGCGTTCAGCAACGCCTTGAAGACAACCTGGACCGCAAACAACAGCGTGTTTAACAGGCCTTCCTGATTCTGTGCGGATAGCAGTCCGATCAGGAAAATACCGGTCAGGGAAGGAATGATCACACCGCGCCGAAAACCGATGGCGACAAAGATAGACAACACGGTCAACAGGAAAACGTAGTGGGGAAGCGTTAGCTGAATCGATTCCATGTGGTCAGACCTTCCTCAAGTCAGTGTCGTCGGCTCAAACGTTGATATCGAATGAGACTCCCTGTGCAAGCGGCAGTTCGGTGGAAAAATTGATCGTATTGGTCGATCGACGCATATACGCTTTCCACGCATCGGAGCCCGACTCGCGACCACCGCCTGTCTCTTTTTCGCCACCGAACGCACCACCAATTTCGGCACCGGACGTTCCGATATTTACATTCGAAATGCCGCAATCCGAACCAGAAGCACCTAGAAACTTCTCTGCCTCCCTTATGTCGAGCGTAAATATCGAAGAAGAAAGACCGGCACCGACTTGATTATGCAGACTGATTGCATCATCAAAATCCGTATATCGCAGCACGTAAAGTATTGGAGCAAATGTCTCTTCCAACATTGGACCGCACTGTGACGGCATTTCCACAATTGCCGGTCGAACGTAATACGCGTCCGGGTATTGCTCATCACAAACTCGATTGCCGCCCGAAATCGTTGCACCAACTTCTGCGGCATCTTTCAGTGCATTCTGCATATCTTCGAAAGCGCCTTTGTCGATGAGTGGCCCCACCAAGCTGTCCGAGTCGAACGGATTGCCTACGGCGACGCTTTCATAGGCGGCTTTCACTTTCGGCAAGAACTCCTCATAAATATCATCCTGAATCAGCAATCGTCGCATCGAGGTACAACGCTGTCCGGCCGTTCCGATCGCGGAGAATACGATCGCACGCAAGGCCATGTCCTGATCGGCGCGATTGCTCACAATTCCGGCGTTATTTCCGCCCAACTCCAAAATTGTCCGACCGAAACGTTTTGCGATGCGCGGCCCAATCTGCCGGCCCATAGCAGTCGAGCCGGTTGCCGATATGAGTGACACCTTTTCGCTATCAACGAGCGCAGCACCCGCATGTCGATCCACCATAATGAGCTCATGCAGCCCGTCTGGCGCATCGCCAAAACGCTTGGTCGCTCTCGCCAGGATGTACTTGCACGCGAGCGCACACAACGGTGTTTTAGTCGACGGCTTCCAGACGACGCTATTGCCGCACACCAGGGCGATCGCAGTATTCCAGGACCAAACTGCAACCGGAAAATTGAATGCACTGATGACTCCCGTCACGCCGAGCGGGTGCCAGACTTCCATCATACGGTGACCTGGCCGCTCGCTGGCAATTGTCAGGCCATACAATTGTCGGGACAGACCGACGGCAAAGTCGCAGATGTCGATCATCTCCTGCACTTCGCCCAAACCTTCGGATGGAATTTTCCCGACCTCCAGACTAACCAGGCGCCCAAGATCCTCTTTTGCATTACGAAGTTCATCGCCCAACAGACGCACCAGCTCGCCTCGACGAGGTGCCGGTACATCACGCCAAGCTCTGAATGCTTCATCGGCACGATCGATCTGAGCGACGACTTCCTCGTGCGTTCCCATCCTTACGCTACCGATTTCTTCGCCGGTCAGCGGTGAAGTAGCCGAGAGTGACCCTTCGTTTCTCTCGTTCTCCGGCACGCCCAGGCGATTTAAAATTGCATCTACTTCAGCCTTGATAGACATTTGCTCAAATACTCCAAAAACTACGCATTCACCTATTGTCCAAATTTTTTCCTGATCTCGACCAGGCCATCAAGCACTACTTCAGTAAGCCAGTCAATCTCCGACGTGCACATCGCAGTGGATAGCATACCTGTTCCTGTACTGCTCAGCATCACCCCGTTGGCGAACATAAAATCGAGAAAAAACTTCAACCGAGCCGCTTCATCAGCAGAAGCGAATGCGTCGCGATAATTTTCCGGTGGTGTCTGCCTCATCAGAATTCGGAACATTGAACCGGATCCGGCGCACCTTCCAGGTCGTAAGTTTCCTTTGGGCTCGCTTTGACCAATGTCTGACTTGGTAGACTTTTTTTCGCTAACTCGAAGTAGTGTCTAGTTATCTTCACCGGCATACGCGACTCAACGTCACGTTCAGTGCCGCGCAATGCGACCAATGCACGCAATTCCTCTGCCGAGTAGAAGACCTACAATCGAGGATTTATCACTTCTTCGTGCGTTTTTGAAATATGGTTTCTGTTGCGGCTACGTGGCCCCGACTACGTTTTGCCGAATCCCGAACACGTTACCGTCGGGGTCTCGAAGAAATGCGAGCTTTACCCAATCACCGAGCTCAACAATCTCATCAACTTCTACTCCGGCACGAATTAGACCGTCTCGCGCAGCCTCAATGTCGGTTACAACAAAAGTGGCCTTCTTGCCTCCCAGGCCGGCGCCATCCGGGTTCAAATACAACCCAAGCGCGGTATTGGGAAGCGCCGACAATGTCAGTTGTCGCCACAACCCTGCACTATGGCGCTCGTCGATTTGAAATCCCAGTTTGTCCTGATACCACTTCACACTTTTATCAAGATCTGTGACGTCGACTTTCACTACAAACCCGTATTCACTCAACAACCCAGCTAGGCTCACTGATTCCTCCTCGTATCGAGACTTGGCTCGATCATCTCTGTCTAACTTTCTGATTTGCCCGAGCGTTTCGACGATTGGCTCGACCGGCCTCAATTTGTACTTCTGCTTGGGCAACAATTGCGGATCAATTTTTATTGGTCGGTATATTTCGACTCGATCACCCTCACTAAGAACAGTGTCAACACTGGTGATTTTTGCAAATATGCCTACCTTGTTGGTCCCCATGTCAATAACGGGAAATTCAGATAAGACCCCGGATTCTTCAATAGCATCGAGCACCGTTGAACCTGCTGGCAGTCCAACATATCGCCAAAACTGCCGTGTTGACGTGGCGTAGGCAACGCTGATATTTACTACCCGCTTATCATTACTTTCTGTCATACCAATTCAAGCTTCACGTAGGCTTCGCCAGAACCGTGCCGTTGACTGTTCTCTTGGCTTCCGAACGAGCCTCAAGCTGTCGGTCCAATATCCGTTTGCCCGCCAGAATAAAACCGAGCGCGATAAATCCGCCTGACGGCAGAGCAAACCACAGGAAACCTCGATAGCCTTCTATCAGCGTTATCTCGAGAAACGAAAAGCCGTCACCCAAAAGCAGGGCCGCATTTGAAAACAGTGTTGCGCCACTCAAGATTTCGCGAGTCGCACCGAGAATTACAAGGACCAAGGTGAAACCAAGTCCCATCATCAATCCGTCGAACACCGAAGCTATCACCGTGTTCTTTGACGCAAATGATTCGGCACGACCCAAGATCGCGCAGTTTGTGACTATTAGCGGAATGAACAATCCCAATACCTTGTAGAGCTCATGCATCCACGCGTTCATCGTCATATCGACCAACGTCACCACTGACGCGATGATCAAAACGAATGCGGGAATCCGCACTTCCGGCGTAATCACATTTCGCAATAAGGAAACCAGCGCCCCTGACAAAACCAATACCATAATCGTAGCTATGCCCATACCCAGACCGTTCGTTGCCGATCCCGTTACGGCGAGCAATGGGCACAGAGCCAACATCTGTGAAAATACGATGTTGTTCGTCCAAACACCCTCACGAGCATTTTCTTTGTAATCAATAGTCATTAGCTACCATCCACTACTTCATCTGCAACGTCGTCTTGCTGGGTCGGTAGACTCAAACTATCGGTGACGAATACTTGCAGCAATACATGTTTCTTGAATTCAAAAAACTCCAAGCCCGTGCGAACTGACTTCACCACAGCACGCGGAGTAATTGTCGCTCCCGTAAACTGATCAAAATGTCCTCCATCCTTTTTTACGCGCCATGAATCTCGGGGAGGATCATCGATCGAAAGCCCGTCAAATCCGAGAATCCAGTCGTCCTTCGCGAATTCAATCTTGTCACCGAGGCCCGGAGTTTCGCTGTGAGCGAGTGTTCGGACACCCAAAATTCTCCCGTCGGGCCTAATAGCCAGTATTGATCGAATAACTCCACTGTAGCCATTCTCTGAAACCTCGAAAATAACTGCGGTTACGACATTGTCTTTGGTCGCCTGGTAGACAAAGAGGGAGTTGCCTCTTTCGTCCGTCTCGGTAATCGAGCTCGCGAGCAAGTCGTTATCATACAGTTTTGCGGGAACGACCTGGGAGATCGACGCTTTAAGGTCCTCCTCTAATCTGAGCGCGATCGCATCTTTTGTGGCAAAATTTCCAATGCTGAGGAGAGTTGTCGCAATTAGTGTACTTGCGCCCAGCAAGATTGCTTGATAGGCAACCGTTGTTCGAAATGGCTGTCGATTGTGCGACGTTTTCTTCATCGTTCAACGCGGCCCATCAAGTGGATCCCCTCGTAGTGTTCGCCCGAATATCCGTGGTCTCAAGTAGCGATCAATTAGCGGCGCGACCGCGTTCATCAACAAGATCGCAAAAGACATACTCTCCGGATATTGTGCCCAGGTTCTTAATACGTAAATTAGAATTCCCAAGGTAATACCAAAGAAAATTTGGCCTTTGGGTGACGTTGGTGAAGTAACTGGGTCCGTTGCGATGTAGAATGCGCCCAACATCGCAGATCCGGTGAATAAATGGACCATTGCGTCCGGATAGATGTTCGGATCGACAATGTTGAATACAGTCGATATCGCAGCAATAGATAGTAGCGTGCTAATAGGAATAAACCACTGAATGACGCGTGTGAAAATAAGCATCACGCCGCCTATGAAAAGGAGAATATCCGCACCTTCTGCCATACTTCCAGCATGACTTCCGGCCAGCCAACTGCCCAGTGCGTACTGACCTGCGAGACCTTCCTGAACCGTACCCCCTTGGCTTACAGTTGTTTTTAGTAAGTCCAGAACGGTAGCACCGGTATAGGCATCGATTGTCGCAGTGCCAAATACAATATCCATGCTTTGCAGGAATGTCGGTGCGCTCGCGCTGAGCAGTGGCGCGGGATCAACAAAGGACGTCATTTCCAGTGGAAAAGAAATTAAGAGAACGACACGACCAACCATTGCCGGGTTGAATACGTTCTGCCCTAACCCGCCAAAAACATGTTTGCCGATAACAATTGCGACCGCGGAGCCAAGAACGGCAATCCACCATGGTGCCCAAGGCGGCAGACTGATAGCCAACAGCCAGGCTGTCAGTATCGCTGATCCGTCGCTCGTAAAGCGTGCGACGGGTTTTCTCGCGACCAAGAGCGACAATACTTCAAAAAGTACCGCTGAAACTATCGTCGTCGTGAACAAGATAATTGCCGGCCAACCGTAAAGATACAGGCCGTAAAGTGTCGCAGGCATCAGTGCAACCATGACGAACGTCATAGTTCGAGCGACGCTCTTTTCCTTACGCACATATGGCGCGCTCATTTCCGAGATCGCAGTCAATGTACTCCCTGCTTCTCGAGGCGGCGTTCTCGCGCTTCAGTGAGAACTTTTATTTTGTCGTGCCTGATCTTATCCTTATCTTGTTCCTTTAGCTTTCCTTTGCCGTAGTTAAAAAACTGCACCAAAGGAATATGAGATGGGCAGACGTAATTACACGACCCACAGCTGATGCAATCTCGAAGACCAATATCATCAGCACCGTCGACATCGTCGTGGTCGATCTTGTTCATCATCGCCATGGGCATTAACCCGGCTGGACAGACTGTCACGCAACTTCCGCAACCAATACACGGCATCACGTTTTGTTCAGGAATCTCCATGCGCCGCAGAGCGAGAATTCCTGACGTGCCTTTCACGATAGGTACATCGAGATTCTGTAATGGCTGCCCCATCATCGGACCACCCATCAGGAGTTGCTGAGGCTCCTCTGTCAGGCCACCGCTCTGCTTCATAAGTTCCGCGGCGAGCGTACCTATAAGTGTTTCGTAGTTCGCTGGTCGAGACACCGCCTCGCCACTTAGCGTAACGATTCGAGATATTAGAGGGCGACCCAGACAACATGCCTCATAAACGGCGAATGCGGTCGCAACATTATTTACGATGACGCCCAAGTCTGCCGTTCGACCGTTCGCCGGGGTCTCTCGTCCGGTAATCGCCTGTACTAAATGCTTTGAAGAACCCATTGGGTACCGCGCCGGGACGTACACCACTTCAATATCCGATCCCTCGCCGCATGCACTTTGCATCGACTTGAAAGAAGCCGCCTTGTTGTCTTCAATTGCGATAAATGCTTTCGATACTCCAAGCGCCTTCATCATGAATTTTGTTCCAACGACAGTCTCTTCGGCCCGCTCCCGCATGAGCCGGTCGTCGCAGGTCAGATAGGGTTCACACTCGGCGCCATTGAGGATCAAGCTATCCAACTCGTATTGGTTCCCCATTGACAACTTAACGGCGGAGGGAAACGCCGCTCCACCCATCCCAACGACACCGGCTTGAGACACTCGGTCGGCGATCTCCTTTGGAGTTGCCGTTTCAAGCTGAAGTGTGTCGGGAAGCTCAGCCCATTCGTCGCGTCCGTCGGGCTCGAGTGACAAAGTCAACACTGGAAGCCCGGAAGGATGCGGAGCCAGATAATCACCTATTCTCGTCACAAATCCCGAGGTCGGCGCATGCACAGGCGCAGATACAGCTCCTTTGCTTGCCGCTATGAGCTGACCCTTCCTCACCCGGCTCCCAACCGACACAATAGGGACGGCCGGTACGCCAATGTGCTGTTGCAAGGGCACATGCAGCATTCGGGGCATCGGCATCTTCTCGATTGGGGTCTCAGCCGTCGATTCCTTACGCCCGGACACCTTTGCACCGCCACGAATTCCGAATACGTTCATCGTGTTCGCGCCTGGTGCCCTGGCGATTCCGGCTTATGCCAATGCCAGGTCCGTACCGTTGTTTCGATCGGCACCATGCGCAACGCACCGGTCGGACAAAGATCAATACATGCCTCGCATGAGGTGCACACTTCCGGGATAACGGTATGGACCTGTTGCGGCGCGCCGAGAAGCGAGTCCGTCGGGCACACCTGGAAACACCGTGTGCATCCTATGCAAAGAGACTCGTCGACAAAAGCGATCGTCTTCTCTTTTTCCTCCATCGTCGAAAGGTTTAACTCAACGCCCATTTTTTTAGCCAGAAGCGCTGCTGTTGAAATTCCACCTGGCGGACAAAGAGTCACCGCCTCACTCTCGTTGACTATAGCTTCGGAATACGGCCTGCATCCAGGGTAACCACACTGGGCACATTGAATACCCGGCAACAGTGCTTCGACTTCGTCAATTAGTGGATTCCCTTCGACCTTGAAAAAGCGAGATGCCAGGCCGAGAACAACCCCGAGGATGACGCCTAGAACAGTAAGACTTAGGACTGCCTCGACCATCAGCCTGCTAATCCGGCAAACCCAAGAAACGCGAGGGCGAGCACGCCGGCGGTGACAAAGCCGATAGGTGCGCCCGCAAAACTCTCCGGCACATCTGCTGATGCGAGACGCTCCCGCAAACCAGCAAAGATCACCATGACAAGGGTAAAACCCAACGCAGAGGCCATGCCATAAATCAAACTCTGCATAAATGTGTGCGACTCCTGAGTATTGAGCAACGCCACACCCAACACAGCACAATTGGTTGTGATTAGCGGCAAGAAAATCCCCAGAATCTGGTAGAGCATCGGAGAGAACTTCTTGACGAATAGCTCTGTAAACTGAACCACCGCGGCGATGACCAGAATGAACGTGAGAATTCTGAGGAAACCAACATTTAGCGGCTCAAGCACAAAAGTGCTCAATGCCCAACTCGCCACCGCCGAAAGCGTCAAGACAAATGTTGTCGCAAAACCCATCCCTATCGCGGAATCGATTTTGTTCGACACGCCCATGAATGGACACAACCCAAGGAACTTCACCAGTACAACATTGTTTACCAGCGCCGTCGCTATGATAAGCATTATGTACTCTTGCATAGGATGCTCCGATTCTGACTAGCGAATTGCTTCCGGTTTGATGTAGTTGTCGTCACCTGACGATACTCGACGTAGGAGAACCGGTGAGATTTCCCGCTCCCATTTTTCCGACGTATAAAGATGGCGGCTATACCCGAAACCGACGACCAACCCGACAACGCCGATCCCGAATGAAACGAGGTCTCCCGCATCCGCAGCGGCGCCAATAGCACCCCCGCCCGCCAATCCAATTAGCGGCAACAAATACGACAGTGCCGATAACTTGAGAATCGTACTTTGCTCGATTCCGATTTCGACCTGATCACCGACTGCAGCACCAATTTGATTGTCAATTTTTAGCGCAATACTTTTTTTTCCGAATATTGCCAAAAGCGACTTCGTGCCGCAGCCGCCGCCACCGGCGCACCTGCTGCAAGCGGCGTCACTGAAAATTTCGACACAAGCCGTTGGCCCGTCAACGGATACAATAGTTACGATCGCGCGCACCAGTTCAGCATCGTAACGTGCGTGCGTATCGCAATCAGTCGGCGCATCATTCTTCATGTCTCTCGTTCTAACCCCGTTTGCTATTCGTAGCGCACCACATTTGCGGAAGTCGACAGCGGATTCTCACCTCGTCTGCGCAACCACGAAAATACCGGCGGAACTCGCTCAGCCAATGACTCAACAACGATATCGATCAGGCAAGGACCGTCATAAGAGAACGCTTCGTCCAGAGCTTCTTCCAATTCTGCCATATCGGTCACGTGCCATGCCTTCAATCCAAAGGCTCGCGCGACATCGCTCGCTTTCGTTGCGTCGAAATCGACCGAATAGCAATTATCGTTATCGTAGCCATCCAGTCGCTGTAGCCCCTTTATCCAACCGAAACACGCATTGTTAAAATGCAACAGAATCGCCGGGCATTTCAATCTGGCCAAGGTCTCCAACTCCCCGGCTGTCATACCTAGCGATCCATCACCGAACAAACCGATTGGCCTCTTCTCCGGCTCGGCAAACCAGCCGCCGACGACCGCGGGAATCGCGTATCCCAACCCGCCATATGCGCGTGGAATGATGAAGTGGGATCCTGCGTCCGTTAATCGCAGGAATCGCGTCATATAAGGCGTTGGTGTACCCGCATCGGCAAACACATTGACTGGCGCTGTAATTCGGTCATTTAGTGCCTTTACAACAGGTTCCGGTTTGATGGGTTTGGTCCGGTCCTGCAAAAGAGGCTCAGCATTCTCCCAGAACGATTTTCGCCAACTGTTTACCTCGGCAGTCCATTCGGAATAGCTTCCGACTGGTTCCCCCTCAAGATGGAGCAATGCAGTCAGTACAGCTTTAACGTCACCTGATACTGAAAGCGTGTTGCGCGTGGTGTTCGACAGGACGTCAGGATCAATATCTACCTGTACGATTTTTCTGTCCGGGCGATTCGTTGGGAAGGTCCCACCTATAGAAACCACTGAACCAACCTTGGAGCCCAGGTAGATTATTAAATCAGACTCATCCAAAGCCCTGTTTGCATGTGGATGGAAACCATTGTCTCCAATCACCCCAATTTCAAGGGGATGATTCGGTTGAATTGCGCTCTGGCCAGTAATCGTACTCACTACAGGAACCTGAAAACGCTCAATGAATTCCAGAAGCTCTTCTTGAGCTCCCGATCGATTTACGCCGCCGCCTGCGACGACGAGAGGCCGCTCTGCCTCAGCCAACAATGTGAGCATCGCGCGAAGTTTATCCGTGGGTGCGACAGTTCGAATCGCAGGAAATGACTTGCACTCTTCCTCAATATGCAATGAGATTATGTTCGGATCGATATCTACCTTTAGCAGGTCTTCAGCAACAACAACATGCACCGCACCGGGTTTCCCGGTTGTTGCGATTCGAAACGCTCGACGAACAATCTCAGGAATCTTCTCTGCTGACTTGATCTGTATGGAGGCTTTAGAGACAGGATCAAACAATGCTTTGCAATCGAGCTCGGTTATCACGCCACGGCCTTCACCAACCAATGGTACGTCGATAGTAAACAGGATCACGGCGACGGAGGATGCGTTTGACTCAGCCAGCGGCGGAAGTGAATACATTGCTCCAGCGCCGGACGGTGCTTCGAATACACCCACTCGATTTGACACCCTCGCGTACGCGTCAGCCATGAATCCTGCGCTACGTTCGTCTCTGGCCATAACGTGACGAATCTCACCTTTGGCGTTGTCGAGCGCTGTGTACAGCGGAACATTCGTATCACCAGGCACACCAAAAATGATTTCTACGCCATAGCCCGTCAACATTCTTACAAGAACTTCGGAACCTAACATCCCGTTAATCTCCTTTGTTTTTAATTTCTGCTTTAATTACCTGACCCGAAAGTCTTTCGCCTAATCGGAAAGCACCTTGCCCACAACACCATCTCCGCCTTTGAATATGACCGGCTTGGTGCCCTTGCTGGCCATCGTCTCTGCCTTCGCTATGTATGTTTCTCGCTCTGGGACGCAGGCGTTTACAGGACACGCCCATTTGCAACGGGCCTCTTCGAAATAGCCGACGCAATCTATACATATGTCCGGATTGATCACGTATTGATCCGCGGCCGCAGTTATCGCTTGCACCGGACACTCGCGCTCACAGGCGCTGCAGTTAACGCACTCTGCGGTAATCATGTAGGCCATAGCTACGTGACCTTTTGCTCAAGTACGCCGGTTAGACCGGCATCCGCAACGCGCTTCTTGATAACCCCTAGGTCGGTTGTATACAGCTTCTTATCTTTCATCCTGTTGAAATAGACAGAGCCAGAAAACGTGTATTTCTTGCCCATACCACCTTCCATATCCATCTCTTCACGCACATTTTTAATTGCATCACCGACTGTCAGCTTGGTGGAAACTTGCAGAAGATCTTTTCCCGCCAGCGCTCTAACAGCGTTGTGGCCGCCGATCGATCCTGTAACTATTGCTTCGGTGTGACCGACAAGCAGTCCGGCCTTTTCTCCGCCGCAAAACAGGTTGTCTATGTCTCCTTGAACCTGTAGCGCATCATCACGCGGTGCAATATCCACAAACCGCATTGAATTGCCAATTGTCCCTGCGTACGGGTCGACGTATTTCACCTCTTCCATCCCTGGTAGTTGCCGCAACTCATGGAGCGGAGTAAACGGTGTCATAAGCTTGACGTGACCGGTATCCAGGAGGATTATGTTTTCCGCGTATTCCTTCATCGCATACTGGGCGCAGGCCTTGGAGCCAAGTTTGCTGTCGTTGATCAACTCTTTCGGCAAGGGAATTATTGCGAGCCCAGTTCGCTCCAATTCCTCGATTATTTTTGGGTCAATTGTTTCTTTGCTTAGCTTGCAGGATCCACTCATCGCGCCATAAGATCCGTCGGGCTTTCGGCCACTTCGCTCTTCGATTCCGCATAATCCGGCAAGACTTACCCGCGGACCGAAAGTCGGACAACGAATGACACACATGACACAACCATTGCCATTGTCTGTGCATAACGTTTGCGCTCCACACGTGCCTGTTGTATCGAGGAATACGTCGCCTTCAACCCTCGTTCCACCCTCAAGGAAAACGGCCCCGATTGACCCATTACTAACCTCAACGTCGGTAATTCGACTGAAAGTCCAGATTTCGACACCGTGGTCAACCAGACAACGTTTTACTGCCGCCTCGATCTTTGCAACGTCGTAAATTGACGCATGCTTATGGCCTGGGAACTCCATATTGACATGACGCGAAGTCTTGTCACACACCATAAATAGGTCTCCACCGCCCAACTGCATCATCTCTTCAGTGGCAGTGAAACGGCCATTGTTCCGCATGATTCCACCGACGAGCCCTGTTCCAAGAAGACTGTCCGTGCGTTCAAGAAGAATGACCTGATCGGCACCCGCTTTGCGTGCGCTAATCGCAGCAGCGGAACCTGCCCAACCACCACCTACAATGACCACTCGACTACCCATCAGAATTCTCCCGCTAGCGGCCTCGACATTATAGGAGACCTACCAAATTAATTGCCTATTGTATACAATACTGCTTCCGACCAGTCCTAAAAGCAACATTGGAGGTAATTCTTGGGCCATTCAGTCTTATACAATGTGCATTATGATCACTTAATCGCCTTATAATCGATGCTAAGCCGCTGATTTTGTGTTTTGCCGCATCAGACCATTATTACCAATTGTCATGCGAACATTACGTCAATATGCGAGCCAATTTGAACGACCACTGAGTAAACGAAATGACAGACAAGCAGCCGGGAAAAGGCGCCGCTAGAACCGACCAGACTGATTCGTGGCCTAATATCGGAGGTGCGCACAAATCCATTAATTTGGCTGTCACGGATACCTTACGACAGGCGATTCTTAGCGGTCGATTCCAACCAGGCCAGCGCCTAACAGAAGTGGGACTCGCAAATTCGTTTGATGTCTCGCGAAATCCGGTACGAGAGGCGCTTCGAGTATTGGAAGTTGAAGGCCTTGTCGAGATCAACCCGCGCAAAGGGGCCCGGGTTGCGCTGCTCTCCACTGACGAGATTCAAGAGATTATTGAGCTCCGGGCAGAGCTTGAGGGAATGAGTGCGAAGTATGCTGCCCGACGATGCAGCGACGAGGTTAGAGCGAAGTTACAAAACTTGCTAGACGAAGGAGACGACGCCTTGGCAACTGGTGACAATGCGGTTCTTCGTGACCTCAATCAGCTGTTCCACAACCGGATCGCACTGGCTGGAAAGAACCGTTTTCTCGCGAGTATTATGAAGGCATTAAATGAGAAAACGCAGTGGATATTCTCGAATAGACCGGAGCCCAATGCGGGAGAAAGCTGGAAAGAACACGCTGCGATTCTTCGTGCGATCGTTTCGGCAGATGCCGAATTGGCGGCTATATTGGCTATACGACATGTCGAAGATATCGGCAAGGAAATCGCTCATGCTAACGAAGACGTCGGGGCCATAGCTTCGGATGCACAGCCATAATACAACGCTGGGAGTCCATCGTCTGAAGCGACGACTTTGCGAATTAGAAATCATTATGGATTTCCCGCTGAAAAGTGACTACGGCTGCTTCCTGATTTCCCCATCCAATTTGTCTGACTTCGAGCCTGTGGTTGTGATTCGCGATTGGATCCTGTCGAAAATTCGCACGTATCAATCTAAGTCTGAATAGTAGAACTCGCGATTCGGAGATCGGCAAAAATGGACGCCCAAAAGAATAAGCACGCGGCAATTATCGCTGATGAGCAAAATGCGCTCATATATAAAGAAGGGGAACTCTATTTAGAGGACGTAGCGCTTAAGGATATCGCAGCGAAGGTCGGCACACCGGTATACTGTTATTCAACGTCTGCGCTGACCAGAAACTTTCTTAGCTTCAAGAATGCGTGCGATGCCAGCTCACCGTTGATTTGTTTTGCGGTTAAGGCGAATAGCAACCTGGCAATTCTTCGATTGTTGGCTTCTCTTGGATCCGGTGCTGATGTCGTCTCAGAGGGAGAGCTCCGCAAAGCAATTGCTGCAGGTATAAAGGCTGAGAAAATTGTATTTGCGGGTGTGGGCAAGAAACCGGCTGAAATTCGGTTCGCAATTACAGCCGGCATCGCTCAATTCAATGTCGAGTCGGAGGCGGAACTCGAAACAATCGCCAAAGAATCGAAGGCACTTGGAAAACAGGCTCCGATTGCCCTAAGAATTAACCCCGATGTCGACGCGGGCACAAATACGAAAGTAACGACCGGAACACGCCACACGAAGTTCGGCATTCCGGCGTCACGGATGTTGGATGTGTACTCGCAGCTATGCGCCAATCCCTGGTTAATACCCCGCGGCCTAAGTGTCCATATCGGATCGCAGCTTACGAGCCTGGGCCCATTCAAGTACGCGTTTGATCAAGTTATAACTCTTGTCAGAGATCTCCGCAGTCTCGAAATGCCAGTTGACACTATAGACCTGGGCGGAGGCCTAGGCGTCACATATGACGCCGAGGAGCCTCCGAGTTTCAACGAATACGGCAAGCTGATCCAGGCCGTAACTGCTGAACTTGACTGCGAGGTAATCCTGGAGCCGGGCCGGTGCCTTGTCGCTACGGCGGGAGTGTTACTAAGCGAAGTCATTTTGAATAAATCTCAGGAAAGCAGATCGATTGTCGTTCTGGACGCCGCCTTCAATGATCTGCTTAGACCAGGCCTCTATGAAGCGTATCACAAGATCGTTCCGGTAAGGACTGACGCAAGTTCCCGGCCGTCTCGTCGAGTTGATTATGTGGGTCCGATCTGCGAGACGTCCGATACCTTTTGCCTTGATGAAGAGGCTACAGAGCTTGCCGCCGGTGACCTTGTCGCGATATTGACGACCGGTGCCTATGGAGCAGTTATGGCATCGACTTACAATACGCGGCCGCTAGTGCCTGAAGTTCTCGTTCGAGGAACCGAATTTGAAGTCATCCGTCGCCGCGAATCATATGCGGAAATGCTAAATCGGGACGTATTGCCGAGTTGGATGGCCGGCGTCTAGATATTTGCTTGCTACATCCTCTACATCACGTAGGACCCTAAGTTGGAGATCGCTGAAAGACCAAAAGGTGAGTTTGTGATTTTCGGGTTTGTACAGACAATTCTTAGCTTGTTCGTCGGAGCCGTCGGCCCGCTCGGCCAATCACTTTTGTTGAGAAAAGGCCTAAACATACACGCACTGATTGTATCCGCCGCATTGTTCATGGTGATAACGCATGCCATCAAGATTGTCGTATTTGGTGTGCTAGGCTTCTCATTCAGCGAGTATTGGTTACTGTGAACTAAAGTCCGATACCAATCATTCGCCACTACTAGTAGAGGTTTGACGCATGCCAAGTGACAAGCTTGAAGGCTCATTTGTCGCGATGATTACACCGATGAATCAAGATGGATCGGTGGACTTTGCGGGATTTGATTGCTTGCTAAAATTCCAGGTCGAGAACGGTTCCTCCGCTGTGCTAATAATGGGTTCTACAGGCGAAGTGTCGATGCTGACTCCAGGCGAGCGCCAAGAAATTATTGAGCAGACCATGCCCATGCGACCTGATGGAATTGAAATCTGGTACGGGTGTACAGGCCCAAACACACAAGAAACCATCAACTACTGCGACATTGCCGCGGCCAACGGTGCGGATGGAGCAATCGTAGCGGCTCCACCTTATATATGTGCGTCTGAGGACGATATCGCTACCTACTACCTCGAGGTTGCAGATGCGAGCAAAATCCCGATCGGCATTTACAACAACCCACCGCGTGTAAAAACAGATTTATCGCATGCGGCACTACTGACACTGGCCGCGCATGAAAATATCGTGATTATTAAGGAGTCGACATCTCGTGTTGGTCAAATTGCACAGATGGCCGCTGCATCTCCTGACATCTCGTTGATGTGCTGCGACAGCCCGAATCTCGGCCTGGTTGTTCCCTTAATGGCTCTGGGTGGAAACGGAACAGCCAACATGTCAGCAAACGTTATTCCCCTTGAGATGGCCACTATTTCGAAGCCCTGGCGCAGTTGGGAGGATGCTTGCGCGTGTAAAGATGAATGGCTCAAAAACCTGCAATTGCTCCACTTCCTTTATTCGGCGATTAATCCGGTTGCCTTGAAGTCGCTGGTGGGTGCGCTGGGCTTACCCGCAGGTCCACTGAGGAAGCCGCTCACGTCACTTTCTGAGGCCGAGCTCATCGCCGGATTGAGAATCTGCAAGACGTTGCAGCTAGACAAGAAGTACGGCTATTCAATCAACATCTAGGAAGGACACCTACTCCATCATGGGGGCAATACAAATATTGCCTGGCCTGCATTCTTGATTGTCCATATTCATAGTTTATTCATATCAGCGGGCAAAACAAAGTTGACGCTAATGTCAACTCTTGTGTGGCTGAAACGAATTCCGACCGCGTCGCTGCCCTTCCTTTCGCTGCGCGGACTAATAATCCCGGTCGGCGTATTCTGCTTTGCGACGCTTAATGA
>Ga0114949_10000327_pt1 | contig 24454 bp, 19 predicted proteins | sample N074metaG_FD_83505 | JGI IMG/M metagenome (GOLD analysis project Ga0114949, IMG submission 83505) | Deep subsurface microbial communities from Kermadec Trench to uncover new lineages of life (NeLLi) - N074 metaG | ecosystem: Environmental > Aquatic > Marine > Ocean trench > Sediment | place...
CGTCTTGAGAGTGGTATCTTCCCTGCCTTTCATTGCCAGTACCGTGCCGTCTTTTTTCAGCAGATGGAAAAGCTTGCCGGATAAGTTGGGCAGCGCCGTAAACGCCCTGCAAACAACGTGATCGAACTGTCTTTCCCTGTAGTCTTCCACCCTGCTCTGCACAATCTGGACATTGCTTAAACCCAGTTCGATGGTGGCGTGAGTGATAAAGCGAGTTTTTTTTCCGCTGGAGTCCAGCAGTACGAACTTCTTTTCCGGATAGAAAATAGCCAGAGGTATGCCGGGCAGACCTGCACCACTACCGACATCGATAACATCTGTACCCACAATGTAAGGCGCTATCGCTAGCGAATCCAGTATATGCCTGCCGACCATTTCATCAGCAGAGCGGATGGCGGTCAGATTGTAGGTCTTGTTCCATTTCACCAGCTGTTCAATAAAGTGAGCACACTTATCCGCCAGCTTGTCATTCGTTTCGAATGGTAACTGGCCCAGACCACTCTCTATCTGTTCGACAATTTGCATCCTGATCAGGCGAGCTTTCGGTTTTTCGGCGTTTTGATAATGGGCTTCTTGTGGTGCTTCTTCTTTAGATAGATAAGCAATAGCGACAAGGCTGCAGGAGTGACACCGGAGATTCGCCCGGCTTGCCCGATGGTGGCTGGCCTCACTGTATCGAGCTTCTGGCATACTTCATTAGACAAGCCGGGAATTGAGCTAAAATCAATATCTTCTGGAATTCGGGTACCATGCTGGGCTGATAGACGGTCGATCTCATCCTGTTGCCTCGAGATGTAACCCTCATATTTGCAGTCAATTTCCAGCTGTTCGTTTACCTGCTTGTCTGGAAACGTCAGGTCGCTCACTGCCAATAGCTGGTCAATGGTCACTTTGGGTCGTTTTAGCAGTTCAACCAGGCTGTACTCGCGAACAATTTCCTGGCCCAGCATCTTCTCGATACCTGGGTCGCCTGCCTGGACATATGTCTCTGCTAAAATCCGGGAATATTTCTCTATTGCTTCGCTTTTAGCGGCAAACCTCTTCCATCTCTCATCACCCACCAGGCCTAACTTTCTGCCTTGTTCCGTCAGCCGACGGTCGGCATTGTCCTGGCGAAGGATTAATCGATATTCTGCACGGCTGGTAAACATACGGTAAGGCTCGCGGGTTCCCATGGTGATCAGGTCATCGATGAGTACACCGATATAAGCTTCATTTCTTGCTGGACACCAGGCTTCTTCACCACCTACCTGCCTTGCGGCATTAAGCCCCGCAATCAATCCCTGTGCCGCCGCTTCTTCGTAACCTGTGGTTCCGTTGATCTGCCCGGCAAAATACAGGCCGGGCAAGTGAACGGTTTCGAGGGAAAATTTTAAGTCTCTTGGCTCAAAGAAATCATACTCAATGGCATAACCAGGTCGGGTGATGTGGGCATTTTCAAATCCCTTGATACTGCGTACGTAATCGACCTGTACATCGAACGGTAAACTCGTGGAAATACCGTTAGGGTAGAGCTCTGTAGTCGCCAGGCCTTCTGGTTCGATGAATATCTGATGTGAGGTTTTGTCCGCAAACCGAACCACCTTATCTTCTATAGAAGGGCAATAACGGGGTCCAACACCATCAATTTCACCTGTAAAAAGGGGTGAGCGATCAAGTGCATTGCGTATCAGTTCATGGGTTTTCTCGTTGGTGTGGGTGATATAACAGGAAACCTGTTCCGGATGCTCTTCACCTGAAGACATATACGACATCACGGGTCTTGGTGTATCACCAGGCTGTTCCTCGAGGTCTGTGTAGTCTACTGTCTTGCCGTCAATTCTTGGTGGTGTACCGGTTTTCAATCGATCGACCGAGAATGGCATTTCCCGGAGGCGTTCTGCCAGTCGATTTGATGGCGCATCACCGGCCCGGCCGCCCTGGCTTTTTTCCATACCTACATGGATGATGCCACCAAGAAAGGTGCCCACGGTGAGTACCACGGCACTGGTGGTAAATTTAAGCCCCATGTTGGTGACAATGCCTGCGACCCGTTGATTCTCTACAATCAGATCATCCACTGACTGCTGGAATATCTTCAGGTTTTCCTGTTGTTCCAGCGCCCGGCGAATAAAAGCTTTATAAAGTTGCCGGTCAGCTTGCGCCCTGGTCGCCCTGACCGCAGGACCTTTTCGGCCATTCAATACCCGAAAGTGAATACCCGCATGATCGGTCGCCAGCCCCATGATGCCACCGAGTGCATCAATTTCCTTCACCAGATGACTCTTGCCTATACCACCAATCGCCGGATTACAGGACATCTGACCAAGTGTTTCTATATTCTGGGTAATGAGTAATGTATTTGCCCCGCTTCTGGCCGCCGCCAGCGCAGCTTCGGTCCCAGCATGGCCTCCACCGACGATAATTACATCAAATTGGCTCGAACTACTCATCGCTAACAATCATATCTGCAAATGATCCGGTTGATCCCATGAACCCGAAATCGGGTTCGCAAGTATACGGCTGACAATAACAATGTCCATTTCCGACTATTTTCCTATACAGAAACTGGAAAAAATCCGACCCAACAGGTCATCACTCGTAACCTCTCCTGTGATTTCTCCCAAAGCCTGCTGAGCGCTCTTTAGTTCTTCTGCCAGTAGTTCTCCCGCTTGATCGACCAACAATCGTTGCTGACCGATTTTTACTGATTTTTCTGCTCTGGCCAATGCATCGATATGCCGGGCCCTGGCGATAAAAGTGCCTTCTTCCAGAGCCTGGTATCCAAGCGCCTCTTTCAAATGAGTTCTAAGCGAATCTATACCGTCTCCTGTCTTGGCAGAAACCGGAATCCAGTTTGTCGGACAATTTGCTATCTCCTGTTCCCAGCCCGGATTCAGATCTATCTTGTTCACCACCACAGTAACGGGAATATGACTGGGAACTTCATTTTGTAATGTTTCTACCGCTGACAATAACTCACCCTTGTGAGCCACACTATCAACTATCAGTATCAGGTGGTCGGCTTTTTCGATCTCATTCTGCGCCCTTCTCACTCCCTCTATTTCAATCTCGTCCGTGGTTTCTCTCAGTCCTGCGGTATCGATCAATCTAAGTGGTAAACCATCAAGGTGAATGTAATCTTCTATAATGTCCCGGGTGGTTCCTGCGATATGCGTCACTATTGAGAGTTCCTTACCGGTGAGCAAATTTATCAGACTGGATTTGCCTGCGTTAGGACGCCCTGCCAGCACCAGGGTAACACCCTCACGCAGCATCGCTCCCTGGGTTGCCGCCTTGGTAATATTTTCAAATTCTTCGAGAATACCGGTAAGCATTTCCAGGACCACGTTATCCGTCAAAAAATCTATTTCTTCTTCGGGAAAATCTATCGCTGCCTCTACATACATCCTCAGGCGGATAACATTTTCCGTGAGTTCATTGATCCTTGATGAAAACTCCCCCTGCAAGGACCTCACTGCACTCTTTGCTGCCGCACCGCTGACGCTGTCTATAAGATCTGCGATCGCCTCCGCCTGTGACAGGTCTATCTTGTCATTAAGAAAGGCACGTTCCGAGAACTCGCCAGGTCTTGCGATTCGTGCACCTAATTGAACACATCGATCAAGCAGAATGTTCATCACAACCGGGCCACCATGACCCTGTATTTCCAGGACATGCTCACCAGTAAAGGAATTCGGTTTCCCAAAATACAGTGCCAGCCCCTGGTCGATGGTGGAGCCGTCATCTGCGACGAAATTTCGAAAAGTAGCCAGTCGAGGTGTGGGCAGCAATCCGGCTATTGAGCGGCAAATATCAGGTACATCGTCCCCAGACAGGCGAATAATACCAATTCCCCCTTTTCCCGGAGGCGTCGCCTGGGCAACGATTGTGTCGGTATAGATCGTGTCACTAAAATTGGCACTAGACATGGGACCCACTCTTCTGCCTTTTCTATTTCTTTGAAAAACTTACCCGTTTCTGTACGAGAACCAGCACCGCGGTGCTGGTTTCTTGCTAACCCTTTGATAATCACCATTTGTTGGCCTGTTTGGGCTAAAACATGTATTTATGGACAAAAACTAGTTAGCTCCTGTTCGAGAACCCCGCACCGCGGTGCTAGTTTCTTGCTAAACCTTTGATAATTATCCCAACATTGGTTGGCTATCCTACCTATTTGGCCTAAAAATGTTTATTGACAGAAACTAGTTAGCCAGCCTTTTCTATCTGTCGGGTGACATATAACTGTTGCGCCAGGGAAAGCAGATTATTCACTAACCAGTAGAGCACTAGCCCCGAGGGAAACCATAAGAAGAAGAAAGTAAACATGATAGGCATCATCTTGAAGACTTTTGCCTGTACGGGATCTGGTGGTTCCGGCTGCATCATCTGCGTCAGAAACATTGAACCACCCATTAGAATCGGTAATACAAAGTAAGGATCCATGACAGATAGATCATTTATCCACAATATAAAGGGAGCCTGTCGAAGCTCAACGCTTTCCATCAATGTCCAGTATAGGGCCAGGAAAACAGGCATCTGCAGCAGAATCGGGAAACATCCGCCAAGCGGATTAGCGCCTTCCTTCTTATACAAGTCCATCATTGCCTGTGAGAATTTCTGTTTGTCCTCGCCATAACGTTCCTTCAACCGGGCCATTTCAGGCTGCAGCTTACGCATCTTGGCCATTGATTTAAAACTCGCCGCCGACAGTGGAAACAGCAGTGTTTTAACAATCACAGTTAACAGAATAATAGCGATACCCCAGTTGTTAACCAGCCCATGAATAAATGTCATCAGGGCAAACAATGGTTGGGCCAGCCACCACAGGAATCCGTAATCTACCGTTAAATTCAGCCCTTCCGCTATCTCCTCTAGACGATACTGATCTTTTGGGCCTGCATAATATTGCGCGCCGATTCTGCCCGTTCCACCTGGAATAATCGTCATCAGAGGAGTTGTAAATCCAAACAAATAGGTGTCCTGGTTAGACAATTTTCGAGCCTGATAAGAAAAAGTGCCACTCCCGCTAGGCACCCAGGCACTAACAAAATAGTGCTGCACCATGGCAATATAACCACCTTCTATTTTTCCCTTGTAGCTTTCATCTTCTAAATCATCAAAGTCTAACTTTTTGTAAAGTTCATCATTAGTTCGGGTTGCTCCACCAACAAATGGCTTAAGGCCCATTGCATTTGTTTCCTGGCCTTTTGGTGCCTGTGCATCGCGTTTGATCTGAGAAAAGAAGGCCACCTGTGCATCTGCTGATGTGTTGTTATTGAGCAGGTAATTCACATCAATCAGATAGTCGCCACGCCGGAATACAAACTGTTTGGTAATCGTTAGGTTAGAGTCATTTTCTAGACTTAATATTACTGTTAGCTCTTCACTTGTACCTAATTCGTAGTGTTTTAGCTGGCTTCTAAATAGCGGCCTGTCGCCAGACTTATCAATGCCGTCAGGACCAATTAATCCGCTTTGTGCAGTATAATTGTTGCGCGGGTCCACCAATAAAAATGGCACATCAGGTGTTTCGATATTAGCCGGATACTTTGGTAGTGCAACCTTAACAATATCGCCACCCATCAAATCCAAAGTCACTTCAAGTACATCTGTGCTAACAGTTACGTGGTGGTTTATGGTGGTAGATTTTGGTGTAGGTAAATTTGGTGTTGCACCATCAACCTGGGGAATGATATCACCAGGCTCATTCACAGGTATCGCCTCCGGTACATCGTTCTGGGTCTCAGTGAAAAACGGGGTCTCATCCTGCACAAGGGCATCTGTTACAGCCTGGCTGCCATAATCTTCATTCCAGGCTAATATCAACAGATAGGAAGTAACGGCCAGTCCTAATAGAATACCAATTCGTTGAAAATCCATTAGTGGCTGTGACCCTCTTTTGCCAGTTCTCTGTCAGGCTCAGGAACAAGATCAACACCGCCAGAATGGAATGGGTGACATTTGCAAATCCGTTTGACGGCAAGTGCCGTACCCGATATCACACCATGTTTTTCAATTGACTCCATGGCGTAGTGAGAACAGCTGGGGTAAAACCGACATCGTTGACCCAGTAAACCGCTCAAGGCTGCCTGATATACCCAAATCAATTTTAGGAGAATTGTCTTCATGTGACTTCTGTATTGAACCTGCTGCTGATTTTCTGGAACGATTTTTCGAGAATGTTCGTAAGTATTTGTTTTGACTGCTGATTAGCACCGGCTTTGGTGAGTACAACAACATCGACCGATGGTATTTTAGCTTTCCTGAACACTTCTCGAACCAGTCTTTTTAACCGGTTACGGTCAACTGCATGGGATGTGTTCTTCTTGCTGATCACCATGCCTAATCTACTGTGATCCTCTCGGTTCCTGGCGGCTAGTAATAGAAACTCACGGGTACTGACTTTAGCCTGGTTGTTCTTGAAAACTGCATCAAATTCTCCAAAAGTTGACAATCGTCTGCAAGCAGAAAAACCTTGATCGGTCATGATACCTGCCACGGTGCATGCCTAGGTCAATTCAGGAATTCAAGCAGAGAGGACTTTGCGTCCCTTAGCTCTACGTCGCTTGATCACATGGCGTCCGGCTTTTGTGGACATTCTTAAACGGAAACCGTGAGATCGTTTCCTTTTCAGATTGCTAGGTTGAAATGTTCTTTTCATTGGTCTGTACCAGGTTAAAGAGCTTGTTTTACAGGGCTCGAAAAAGAGGCGCGATTTTAAAGAAGTCGTGGTTGTTCGTCAATAACAGTCATCAATTACTGCATATCTATTTTCAATGATTTTCTGTTATCAGATATACGTGAGTAATTAATAAGACTCTATATATATATAAACTTATTATTATTATTTTTATTAAGGCGATGTTTTCTGTGGACTAGTCATTATTTTGTAATCGATTCAAGAGCTTACAATAGTTCAATATCTGGGTATTAAAGGTGTATTGACGGCAGATTTATTGTTGATAAGCTGGGTGTCGATTAGTGACTTATCCACAGCGCAAATCTGCCTTGAATAACCATGTGCTTTATGCACATCTTATCCACAGGTTAATAACGACTTGTTGACCGGTTAGTCTCATAAATTATTGAAAAATATACACTTTTTTGTCTTTTTTTAAGCTCCAGGCCTTGGAAATTACATGTCATTAGGGTTAGTATTCGTTGCAGTTTGAGAAGAGTAGAGTCGTTAAAAAATACAAAAATAGTCTGGCGAAACATTGGTAAGTGATCTAGCGGATCCCTACGGTTAAGGCAGTATTTAAGAAACGAGATTACAACTAATATCAGTAAATTAGTAAGTGGGGGTTCAGTGGGGTCGAAAATCTGGCAAAAATGCCTGGATATTCTAGAAGATGAATTATCTTCAAAACAATACAATACCTGGATAAAACCCCTTCAGGTCGTGTCTGATGAATCCGACGTCAGGCTACTGGCCCCAAACAAGTATATTCGTGACGAGGTAGAAGATCAGTTTCTGGCCCGGATTCGCGAACTCCTTAAGGCAAACGGTTCAAATGAAGTTGTGCTGGAGATCGGCAGTTACGGGGCCGCCAGACCTGCAGGTAGTAGGCCGTTAGCCGCGAAGAATACGCTGGCACAAAGAGAAACTTTTTATCCTCTGCTTGGCCTGAACAAGGATTTTACCTTCGATACATTTGTTGAAGGTAGTTCCAACGAAATGGCAAGGGCCGCTGCGGTACAGGTTTCAGAGAATATCGGCGGGGCTTCTTATAATCCATTACTGCTCTATGGTGGTTCTGGCCTGGGCAAGACTCACCTGATGCATGCAGTGGGTAATGCCATTATTGAAAAAAATCCCACACTTAAAGTCGCCTACATGTATTCGCAGCGATTTATGGAAGATATGGTGCGAGCCATTGAGCAGGGCACAATGTCGGACTTCACCCAGTACTATCGGTCAGTTGATGTGCTGCTAATGGATGATATTCAGTTTCTCGCCAAGGGATCAAAATCTCAGGAAGAGTTTTTTCATGTTTTCAACAGGTTACAGGAAGATGGTCGTCAGATTGTATTAACCTGTGATCGTTACCCGAAGGAAATTAAGGGGCTTGAAGAGCGGTTGGAAAGCCGGTTTGTCTGGGGTATGACGGCGGCGGTTGAACCACCAGAGCTGGAAACTAGAGTGGCGATCCTGATGAAGAAGGCTGAACTGGAACACACCGTTTTACCCCATGAAGCAGCTTTCTTTATTGCTGAAAGAGTCAGATCTAACGTCCGGGAGCTAGAAGGCGCTCTTAAAAGGGTCATCGCCAATGCCACATTCACGGGCAGGGAAATATCAATCGATCAGGTCAGGGAATCTCTAAGAGATCTGATTGCCATTCAGGATAGGCAGGTTGGCATAGATAATATTCAAAGGACGGTGGCGGATTATTACAAGATTCGAACCAGCGACCTGCTAGCCAAGAAGCGCACCCGGTCGGTAGCGAGACCTCGTCAGCTGGCCATGGCGCTGGCTAGAGAACTAACGAACCATAGTTTGCCGGAAATAGGTGATGCTTTTGGTGGCAGGGATCACACGACGGTGCTTCATGCTTGCAGGAAGATTGAAGAGATCCGGGAAAGCCATCGAGATATCAACGAAGACTATCGCAATTTGCTGCGACTGTTGACATCCTAGTAGATATTTATCTTTTTTAGTTATGAAGTTTTCCATTAAAAGAGAAGCCCTGCTTGAACCTCTCCAATTGGTCTCCAATGTTGTAGAGCGCAGGCAAACGTTACCGATACTATCAAACCTGTTAATGGTCGCCGGGGATAAGTTAATGCTCACCGGGACCGACCAGGAGGTAGAAATCAGTGCGGGTACGGCTGAGTTTAAATGTAGTGAGTCCGGTGAAATAACCGTTCCTGCTCGCAAATTACTGGATATTACTCGTAGCCTACCCGAATCAGCCAGTATGGAATTCAGACTTGAAGGTAACCGGCTAGCAATTGAAAGTGGCCGTTTCAAATCACACCTGGCGACTTTACCCAGTATAGATTTTCCTAATGTTGAAATGGTATCAAACGAACAAAGCTTTGACCTACCTGCTAACAGTTTACATCAGTTGCTAGAGAAAACCAGTTTCGCAATGGCGCAGCAGGACGTCAGGTATTTTTTCAATGGTGTACTCGTTGAAATTGAAGATAAGCAGATTAGATTTGTAGCGACAAATGGGCAGCGACTGGCGATCAGTGTGATGAATGAAGTGGCAGAAGGGCAGGGCTTGCAACAGTTTATCATTCCCAGGAAAGGCGTGAATGAACTGGCTCGAGTTGTGCCAGATAACTCTGACTTAACTGTCTCGTTAGAATTTTCGGCCAACCACATGCAGGCAAAATGTGGAGAGGCTATCCTTACGACCAAGTTGATAGATGCAACCTATCCCGATTATACAAAGGCAATTCCTGAAAATGGCGACAAGACATTGATGGGTGATCGAGTTGAAATCAGGGAAGCGCTGGTGCGTACGGCCATTTTATCTAACGAGATGTATCGTAATGTCCGTTTGATACTGGCACCGGGGAAGCTGGAAATGCACTCAAACAATCCTCTTCAGGAAGAGGCAGAGGAAACTGTTTCGGTTGAATATACCGGCTCGAATCTTGAAATTGGCTTTAACGTCAGTTTCCTGATCGACGTGCTGTCGGCTATGCAGGGAGACAAGGTTCAGATGGTGTTAAGTGATGCCAATAGTGCATGTTTAATGACTGACCCTGATGATATAAACTCTCGCTATGTCATTAGCCCTATGATGTTGTAGTTATGTTGTGTTGATAGTGAACGATCACTATTTGAACTGCCTTCTGGAAACAGACCAAGAGATAAACCCGGCAACCCAGTTATGATATTTACTGTCAAGAGAGAAGCCTTGTTAAGGCCATTACAGCAAGTCGCTGGAGTCGTTGAACGAAGGCAAACGTTACCGGTCCTGTCAAATGTGCTTATGCAGGTTACAGGTGATGAATTATCGTTAACCGGGACTGACCTGGAAGTAGAAATGATAGGCCGTGTTAAGTTGAGTGGCGCAACTCCAGGCGATATTACGGTACCGGCGCGTAAGCTGATGGAGATCTGTCGGGAACTACCTGATGGCGCAGAAATAGCGTTTGCGTCGATAGAGCAACGCATAGAAATCAGATCGGGTCGATTTAGGTCGACACTCTCGACGCTACCAGCAGTGGACTTTCCATCTACGGATACCAGTGCGGTTGATTTATCTTCTACTATAAATGCCAAAGAGCTTAAAAAGCTACTCGATAGCACCAGTTTCGCCATGGCCCAACAGGACGTTCGTTATTTTTTGAATGGCATGCTAATTGAAATTGGGGGTGGAGTGGTGAGATCTGTCGCCACAGATGGTCATCGGCTTGCAATGAGTACACTTGCTGTCGATTTTGATAATGAGGGTTCCCTACAGGTTATTGTTCCCAGGAAGGGCGTGCAGGAACTGCAGCGCCTGTTACAAGAGGTTGATGGCGATGTGACGATATCAATTGGCGCCAATCATCTTTGTGCACGGACAGATGAATTTACCCTGACAACCAAGCTGGTTGACGGCAAGTTTCCGGACTACGAAAGGGTCATCCCTAGAAATGGCGACAAGATTATCAATGCAGATCGACTGGAGTTAAAACAGGCATTGAGTCGTACTGCCATTCTGTCTAATGAGAAGTTCCGTGGTATCCGGGTGAATTTCAGCAAGGGTGCAATTCAGCTGTCTGCAAATAATCCGGAACAGGAAGAAGCAGAGGAAACCGTTTCAGTGGATTACGATGGCGAAGCATTGGAAATTGGCTTTAACGTCAGTTATCTCCAGGACGTGTTGGGTGTGGTTACCAGTGACCAGGTTCGGATAACCGTCCACGATGCTAACAGTAGCGCCCTGATAGAAGATCCAGATAATGAAAATGCACTCTATGTCGTCATGCCGATGAAATTGTGAGCGGAATTTATAGATAGATGAGCCTTACACGGCTTGAAGTCTCAGGTATTCGAAATATCATTCAGGCCCGCCTGGACCTGCATCCCAGAATAAATTTGATCGTCGGAGCCAATGGCAGCGGTAAAACCAGTCTCCTGGAGAGTGTTTACTTTTTAGGTTCTGCCAGATCGTTTCGAAACGCCAGTGTCATGCCGCTTATCACCAGGGATGTTGAAGAATGCCTGGTAAGAGGTGAGGTAACTTCAGAATTTGGACAACACTCGCTTGGTGTACTACGTAATAGAGACGGCGGACGCGAGATCAAGATAGATGGAGATGAAATAAGTAGAGCGACTGATTTAGCTAATCTGCTGCCGACCCTGGTGGTAGGACCGGAAACGGTGAATTTGTTGCTTGGAGCTCCTGGCCTGCGCAGGCGATTCCTTAACTGGGGAGTGTTTCACGTGGAACATTCGTTTAATAGGGTATGGATGGAGGCAAACCGGTGCTTGAGGCAGCGCAATACTTTGTTAAGGCAACAAGCTTTGAAACAGCAAAAAATCCGGCAGGATGAACTTGATACCTGGACCGTAGAGTTGGTTAAACATGCTGAAGAGCTTGATAGAATTCGCTCTGGTTACTCGAAGGTCTATGCGGAAATATTTCTTCAACATTGTGAAAGCCTGGCCGAATTGCAGGGAGTGACCTACCAGTATTACCGTGGCTGGAGCAGCGATCACTCGTTGATAGAGATATATGAAAAAGATCGTGAAATAGATCAAAAAAGAGGCTTTACAACGAGAGGTTTTCACCGCGCAGATGTTAGAATAAGGCTGAACGGGCAAGATGTTTCGAGCGTGTGTTCCAGGGGTGAGTTAAAGGTCCTGTCCTGGGCAATGATCTTCAGTCAGGGTGCGCTGTTAGAAGGCTCTGCAGCTAGTAATCTGGTGTTTCTGGTGGATGATCTCGGCTCCGAATTAGATGAACGACATAGACATCGATTCAGCAATCACTTGATTTCTACCGGTAACCAGATTTTCGCAACAGGCATTGATCAGGATAGTCTGGCGGCGCCCTGGAAAGGGCAGGAATTTAAATTGTTCCACGTGGAACAAGGGGTTGTTGAGCAGATCGCGTGATACCGAAGGAGAGTTTTGAATGGCAGATGAAAAATCCTATGATTCCAGCAGTATCAAGGTCTTAAAGGGCCTGGATGCCGTTAGAAAGCGCCCTGGTATGTTTATTGGCGATACTGACGATGGTACTGGGCTCCATCATATGGTCCAGGAATTGGTGGATAATTCCATTGATGAGGCTCTGGAAGGGTATTGCACTAAGGTTATTGTCACAATTCACCCGGACGAATCGATCACTGTAAGCGACGATGGTCGCGGCATTCCGGTTGACATCCATGAGGAAGAAGGCATTTCAGCTGCTGAAGTCATTATGACTGTGCTGCATGCAGGTGGTAAATTTGATGATAGCAGCTATAAGGTCTCTGGTGGTTTACACGGAGTAGGTGTATCTGTGGTTAATGCGCTGTCCTCGGAGCTGGTACTGACGATTTGGCGTGATGGCCATGTCTGGGAGCAGGTTTATCATGATGGTGTACCTGATGAACCATTGAAGTCTGTAGGCCAGACGAGCCAGACGGGTACCAAATGTCATTTCAAGCCGTCACCAGAGACTTTCACCACTATCGAATTCCACTATGACATTCTGGCCAAACGACTGAGAGAATTGTCCTTCCTCAATTCGGGGATTGTTATCGAGTTGGGTGATGAAAGGACGGGGAAAAAGGAAACATTCAAATATGAAGGTGGTTTGCAATCCTTCGTTGAATACCTGAATCAGAACAAGACTTCTCTGAACAATATTTTTTACTTCCAGATCGATCGTGAGGAAGATGGCATTGGTGTAGAAGTGGCATTGCAATGGAATGATTCCTATCAGGAAAACTTATACGCATATACCAATAATATTCCTCAAGGTGATGGTGGTACCCATTTGCAAGGATTTCGTGCTGCCTTGACCCGGACTTTGAATAATTACATAGAAAGTGAGGGTCTCGGCAAGAAGTCCCAGGTCAACACGACCGGTGATGATGCCAGAGAAGGGCTAACAGCCATTATCTCCGTTAAAGTACCTGACCCCAAATTTTCTTCCCAGACCAAGGAAAAACTTGTCTCATCGGAAGTTAAAGCGGCTGTGGAACAGGAGATGGGGAAATACTTCACCGACTACCTGATTGAGAACCCACAGGAAGCCAAAGCCATTGTGCAGAAGATGATTGACGCCGCACGGGCCCGTGAAGCGGCACGAAAGGCGAGGGAAATAACCCGCCGCAAAGGTGCACTGGATATTGCAGGGTTGCCTGGTAAATTAGCGGATTGCCAGGAGAAGGACCCGGCGAAATCCGAAATCTACCTGGTGGAGGGTGACTCCGCTGGTGGTTCAGCCAAACAGGGCCGGGATCGCAAATATCAGGCGATCCTGCCACTTAAAGGCAAAATCCTGAATGTCGAGAAAGCACGATTCGACAAGATGCTCTCCTCCCAGGAAGTTGGCACGCTGATTACCGCGCTTGGATGTGGTATCGGACGAGATGAATTTGACGCAGATAAGTTACGTTACCACAGCATCATCATTATGACCGATGCAGATGTTGATGGTGCGCATATCAAGACGCTTCTCCTAACTTTTTTCTTCCGTCACATGCCAGAGCTCATCGAACGTGGCCATCTACTGATTGCCCAGCCGCCACTTTACAAAGTGAAGCGGGGTAAGGCAGAGAGATATATTAAGGATGAGAATGAACTAACGGCTTATGTCCTGGAGTTGGCGCTGGATGATGCGCGGATTATCCCTTCACCTGGTGAAGAACCTATAGCAGGCGATGACCTGCGAGAACTGGCAGAAACTTATTACCGCATGCAAAGCCAGATGAAGCGACTGGAAAGAGTTTACCCGCTTATGGTATTGAAGCAGTTGATCTATCTACCCAGGTTAATGGTCAGTGATCTGCAGGATGAAGCGGCTGTTCGGTCCTGGGTTGATCAACTCAAGACACTTGTAGATGATAAGAACGATCAGCGAACGGAATATCAGTTTGATATCACTAATGATCAGGAACGTGGATTGAACTACCCGACAATCGCCGTGACTAATCATGGCGTACTACGAGACTACGAACTTAATCGGGACTTTTTCGCCTCTAAAGGCTACCGGGAGCTGGCTGAATTTGGTGAACAAATTTCGACACTGATTTCAGAAACGGGTGTTGTAACAAAAGGCGATAAGTCAGAACCTGTTGACTCGCTGGAAGTGGCTCTCACATGGTTGCAGGCAGAAGGTACTCGCGGTCAATCAAGACAGCGCTTTAAAGGTCTTGGAGAAATGAACCCAAGCCAGCTATGGGAAACTACCATGGACCCCAGGTACAGAACCATGCTGCGAGTCAGCATTGAAGATGCCATAGCAGCTGACCAGGTGTTCACTACGTTGATGGGCGATCAGGTTGAGCCACGAAGGCAGTTTATCGAAGAGAATGCGCTGGCGGTTGCAAATTTGGATGTTTAATAAAACACGTTAGGAGCCTGACATGAAACTGAGCTGGTCTCATGCGGTGCTATACATTCAAGATCAACAGAAGATGCTCGATTTCTACACGGATGTGCTTGGCTTTGAGATCACAGACCGGGGACCTATTGCAGAAGGCGGGCCTGAAATCGTTTTCATGAGTCAACAGCCTGATGAACACCACCAACTTGCGATGCTTGCCACACGCAAGGATGACGCGCCGTCAAATTCAGTAAACCACTTCGCCTTCCGCGTTGAATCATTTGAAGATATCAGAAGCCTCTACAAGACACTTGAATCAATGGAAGGCATCAAGGTTGGGCCACTCTGCCATGGCAATACCCTGTCGATTTACTTCAATGATCCCGAAGGCAATGGACTCGAGGTTTTCTGGGATACCCCCTGGCAGGTCCAGCAACCACAAGGGAAACCCTGGGATCTGGCCATGAATGAAGGTGAGGCCCTGCAATGGGTAGAAGATAATTTCAAGGATGAACCCGGCTTTGAGCCAAGTGGTGAATATTTCAGCCGCAGATTGAAAGACACTTTATGACCCACATATTGTGGAATTTTTGAATTTTGCAAGAATGTGCAGTGGCTGGGTAAATGATATTGGCACAGCACTTTTTATCTGGAATGGATGTTTGCGAACTATATGGCTAAGAGTGTAAAAAACCTGGAAACCTTTGGCCGTACCCACCTTTCCCAAAACTTTTACATGCGGGAATTTCTCTATTCAGAAGTCTCCCAGATTGAAGGTATCCCCAATATTCCCGACGATGAATCGTTGGCTATCAAGGCAGGCCGCGGTCTGTGTGAAAACATACTGGAACCCATTCAGAAAGCGTTAGGAAAAATTAGCATTCGTTCTGCCTACCGTTCTCCGGAAGTGAATCGAATCGGCAACGAGAAGAACTACAACTGTGCGAGCAATAACTATAACCGGACTCGCCATATCTGGGATCAACTAGATGATGACGGCAATTACGGTGCAACAGCCTGTATCGTGGTGAATTCCTTCGTTAGCTACTATGAGCAGACCGGTGACTGGCCTGCACTCGCCTGGTGGATCCATGATCATATGCCAGTGTATCGGGAGATCATGTTCTATCCGAAGTTAGCGGCGTTCAATATTAACTGGTATTCCGGGCCGGTGAGTGAGCAGAAAATTGGTAGTCAGATACCGAATCCCGTGACGGGGAAGAAAGGGATTCTAACGAAAACGGGGATGGCTAATTTTGTTGGGGACCATTCCGGGGCTTATGTGGGGTGGAGAAATTAGGAGGTGACCAGGGAATGACTAGGTAATATCGTTAGCGAAGGCCAGCAGATTTTTGTAAACATGGGCCAGGTTAGCGCGAAGTTGGTGAGTCTCTGAACCATTGCCAGTAAGAACCAGTACAGGTTCACATCCAGCCGATTCAGCAGCACGAATATCTTTTAACGAATCGCCCACATAGGGAGCACCGGTAATATCAATTCCGGTTTCCCTTGCTATCGTTAACAACATCCCTGGCTCGGGTTTACGGCACCCACATTTTTCGTCAGGATGATGAGGACAGTACTGGATACCCGATATTTTCCCACCTGTGCCTTCCACGGTTTTTAACATCTTTTCATGGATAGCATGGAGTGAATCCTCTGTGAGTATCCCGCGAGCTATCCCGGCCTGGTTAGTCGCCACATAGATCTTGAATCCTTTCTGGTGCATCACGGCAATGGCTTCCATGCTGCCGGGAATCGGAACCCATGCTTCCGGCGACTTTATATAGTCTGCCGAATCCTCGTTAATCACACCATCACGGTCCAAAATGATGATCCGATTAGGGCTGTCAGTATCCATCCTCAATCTCAGGTTTGTATAAGAGAGAAATCAGCAACCTCGAGAAAAATCCCCCGAAGTTCTGCCAGGGCAGCAAGACGATTATTCTTGAGCGTTTCATCGGTGGCCATCACCAGGACATCATCGAAGTACTGGTCCACATGTGGCTGTAACTGCGCCAGTTTTAAAAACTTGTCTTCGTAACCAAGGCTGCCAGAAGAGAACGCCTGCTGAACTGACTTTACATTTTCGGCAAGATTTATTTCAGATTCTTCCTGAAACAGATCAGGGTCTGGCAGTACTTCTGCGTCGACATCTGCTTTCTTAAGAATATTGGCGACCCGTTTATTGGCAGCAATCAGGTTGGCGGCTTGTTCATGCCCGCGAAATTGCTGCATGGATCGAATCCTGTGGTCTGCTTCCAGAAGATTTGTAATGCCCGCCTTGCTATGACGAACGGCATTGAAAACATCAGAATCGATTCCAGATTCGTTATACCAATTTCCCAGTCTATCCAGAATGTAGGCCTGGACCTCTACAGGAGAATACTCTGCATTCAATGAAAAGGCCCCGGTATCAAGGCAATCCTGCAGATTGATCGAGACCTTATTCTCAATACAGATCCGAATGACCCCCAATGCCTGTCGACGCAATGCAAATGGGTCCCGGGAACCTGTTGGTGGTTGACCGATCGAAAACAAACCCACCAGTGTATCGATCTTGTCAGCCAGTGCGACGCAACTGCCAACGATGTTGGAAGGCAGCATGCCTCCGGATTGCGACGGCAAATAGTGTTCGCGAATAGCCAGGCTAACGTCATCCGATTCACCATCACTTATGGCATAGTAGCCACCCATGATGCCCTGCAGGTCGGGAAATTCACCCACCATATCGGAGACCAGGTCAGCCTTGCAAAGCAGTCCTGCCCGTTCGCAGTCAGATTTATCCGCGCCAGTATGGTTGCCAATAAATCCGGCAAGTTTAGAAATCCGCTCGGCTTTTTCAAGGAAGGTCCCTAGTTCGGACTGAAAAACAACATTAGCAAGGCGCGCCAGTTTTTCGTCCATAGTGGTAGACGCATCTTTTTTGAAGAAGAAAGATGCATCAGAGAGCCTTGCTCGAATCACTCGCTCATTACCCGCGATAACGATTTCTGGTTTCTTGCTTTCTATATTCGAGACAGTAATAAAATATGGCAGCAACTTGCCCTTATCGTTAGTCAGGTGAAAATAGCGCTGGTGTTCTTTCATGGCGGAGATGAGCGCTTCTTCGGGAACCTCAAGAAAAGACTCATCAAAGCTGCCAGCCAGTGCACAGGGCCATTCCACCAGGGCCGTGACCTCATCCAGCAAAGATTCATCTAACTCAAGATTACCTTTCAGACCTTTCGCTTGTTGCTGCAATTGCTCAGATATCTTCTCTCGTCGTAAATGGAAATCAGCGATGACGGATGCATTTACAAGCGTAGTTAGATATTCATCGGCATCCGCAATTTTATATTCACCATCTGACATAAAACGATGACCTCTGGTGATCCGATCCGTTGTGTGCCCAAGAACAACTGCGGGAACGATATCGCTACCATGCAACAGCACGACCCAATGAACCGGGCGCACAAATTCCATTCGGCTATTGCCCCATCGCATTCTTCGATCGATGGGAAGATTGACCAGCGAGTTAGCAATAAGTTGTTCGATTTCATCATCTAGTGACTTACCGGGTTGAGTGGCTTTATACACCAGCCATTCACCCTTGTTCGTGCTCAATGTTTCCAGTACAGAGAAATCTTCCACACCACAGGATTTGGCGAATCCAAGCAATGCTTTGGTGGCCTTGCCAGCATCATCGTACGCTGCTTTAACAGCAGGACCACGACGCTCAATCTCCTGATCTTCTTGTTTGTCTGCAAGATCCTCAATTAGTACGGCCAGACGTCGTGGCGTTGCAAAGCTTTTTGTGCCGGTAAAGGCAAAGCCAGCTTTGGATAACTCGTAGCCCAGATTCTTTTCCAGGCTGAGCATCAGTTGCTTCAAAGATTTTGGTGGCAGCTCTTCCGTGCCGATTTCCAGCAGGAGGTTTTTACTTGCCATTGGCGACCTCCTGCATGACGTATTCTTTGATGGTTTCTTCCGCCAGAGGGAATCCCAGCTTCAGTCGCGAATCAAAATAAGCACTAGCAACTCCCCGTGACAGCGTCCTGACTCTTAATATATATCGCTGTCGTTCTGTCACCGAGATTGCCTTGCGCGCGTCCAACAGGTTAAAGGTATGTGAAGCCTTTATAACAAACTCATAGGCGGCCAGAGGCAATTCAGCCTCAAGTAGCCGAAGTGTTTCTGATTCAAAAAAGTCGAATTGTGAAAAGAGCCCTTCAACGTTGGACTCGTCATAGTTAAAGGTCGACATTTCCACTTCATACTGGTGATAAACATCAGCATAAGTTACCGAACGGTTGTCGGTTCTGGTCCAGATCAACTCCTTGAAGTCTTCAACTCCCTGTAAATAAAGAGCAAGACGCTCGAGCCCATAAGTGATCTCACCCATTACCGGGTAACACTCAAGACCACCAACTTGTTGGAAGTAGGTGAACTGGGTGATCTCCATGCCATCCATCCAGACTTCCCAGCCAAGACCCCAGGCACCCAGTGTCGGTGATTCCCAGTTGTCTTCAACAAAGCGGATATCGTGGACCAGCGGGTCAATTCCCAGATGCCGAAGTGAATCCAGATAAAGTTCCTGGAAATTGTCCGGGGAGGGTTTCATCACTACCTGGTACTGATAGTAGTACTGGTATCGATTGGGGTTCTCGCCGTATCGCCCGTCAGTGGGGCGTCTACAGGGTTGTACGTAGGCCGCCTGCCAGTTTTCCGGACCGATGGAGCGCAAAAATGTTGCCGGGTGGAAAGTACCAGCGCCGACTTCCATGTCATAGGGCTGCATGAGGATGCAACCCTGGTTTGACCAGAATTCCTGGAGTGAAAGAATGAGCTTTTGAAATGTGTCGACGCTAGTCATCCGGGCCTCGATAATTGGGGTTATGCTTTACCCCAGCACAAAAAGTGCGTAAGTATAACCGCGTGCTTGTCATGGTAGAAGGGAACTTCAATCATGATGCGGGTGTCCGAATGGTGTTAAGGACGGTGATGAAAGCGAAAGTACGATGTAGTTGGGGTGAGGGTGATGAGCTTTATAGGCAATACCATGATCTGGAATGGGGCGTACCCCTGTATGACGATAACAGTTTGTTTGAATTCCTTATTCTTGAGGGTGCACAGGCCGGATTGAGCTGGATTACGATACTGCGCAAGCGTGAGAACTTCAGGGAAGCGCTGGACGATTTCAACGCCGAGAAGATAGCGCGGTATGGTCTCCGGAAGAAGAACCAGCTATTGAAGAATCCAGGTATTATCAGGAATAGATTGAAGATCGACAGTGCGATAAAGAATGCAATTGCCTTTCTTAAATTCAGAGAGCAGGAAGTAGGCTTCTCGGAATTCTTATGGTCGTTTGTTAATTACAAACCACAACAGAATGGTTTCAAATCAATGAAAGACGTCCCGGCGACCACAGATGCATCGGAAGCGATGAGTAAGGCATTGAAAAAGCTGGGATTTAATTTTGTCGGTGGCACCATCTGCTATGCCTTTATGCAGGCTACAGGAATGGTTAATGACCATGTTACTACCTGCTATCGTCACAATGAATGTAAAACACTGGCGAAATCCGGTTCTCCTTATTGATGGGTCGAACACTACAAGCGCTGTTCTGGTTGTTGTCGAAATTGCCACGTCAGACGAGCCAGTTTATTGGCCGGCTGCTTGGCCGCATTAATTTCTTCTTTAAAACGCGTTTATATTTGATCACCCAGGCAAATCTTGGACTATGTTTTCCGGAGCTGGCAAATAGCGAGCGAGAACAGTTGGCAAGGCAGAGCTTGTTAAGTACCGGCCAGACACTGATGGAAATTCCAGCGGTGTGGCTGGCTAAACCACAAACACTAAACGCCTGGATTGCCAGCGTCGTCAATGAAGAATTGTTGGATCAGGTGGAAGATACGAGCAACGGTGTCATCTTGCTGCTTCCTCATATTGGTAACTGGGAACTCCTCAATGTGTACTTCACAAGAAGAGGTAGTTTTACAGCCCTCTATCAGCCACCACGTCAGGCCTATCTTCGCAGCATAATGGAAGATATCCGCGGTAAGTTTGGCAACGAAATGGTGCCGACGAATGTAAAAGGAGTGGCGAGGCTGTACCGTGTGCTTCAGGAAGGTGGCGTGGTGACGATATTGCCAGACCAGGTTCCGGCGAGCGGTATTTATGTGCCATTTTTTGGGATTGAAACCTTAACGGACCAGCTGGTCAGTCGGCTGGTGAATAAGACCGGTGCCAGCGTTGTTGCTGTCAGTATTGTTCGACTGAAGGACGGGCGGTTTAAGATTGTGTTTCAGCCAGGGGATGAAGATATTTATTCAACAGAAATTGAGGTGTCAGTTACCGGAGTAAATAAAACCGTGGAGAAGTTGGTGAGGGATGTGCCAGAGCAGTACCAGTGGGAATACAAAAGGTTCAGGGAAAGACCGAAAGGAGAGAAGAAGGTGTACCGATTTGGAAAGAGTGAAGAGTTTCATACATGACAAAGTATTCCGTTCTTGACCTTGCCCCGGTTGTTCAGGGTAGTAACCCGACCGAAGCATTGCATAATTCAATGGATCTCATCCAGCATGCAGAGAAGTGGGGATACAATCGCTACTGGGTAGCAGAGCATCACAACATGCGCGGAATTGCCAGTTCTGCGACCTCGGTTGTCATCGGTTACCTTGCCGGTGGAACCAGCAGTATTCGAGTAGGTGCCGGTGGTGTGATGTTGCCGAATCACGCGCCACTGGTGATAGCGGAACACTATGGGACCTTGGCTTCTCTTTATCCCGGGCGTATTGACCTGGGACTGGGGCGTGCCCCGGGCACCGACCAGGTGACCATGCAGGCACTGCGCAGAACTCTGACCGGAGATATTGACGGCTTTCCACGTGATGTAGTCGAGTTGCAACACTATCTGCGAGAGCCCCAACAAGGTCAAAGAGTGGTGGCGGTGCCCGGCGCGGGGACCGACGTGCCCATTTGGATTCTTGGCTCCAGTCTGTTTGGTGCCCAGCTTGCCGCGATGTTGGGTTTGCCCTATGCCTTTGCATCACACTTTGCGCCTAAGTATATGGAACCCGCCATTGAGCACTATCGGGAAAAATTTGAACCATCAGAGCAGTTGGATAAATCTTATGTCATGCTCGGGTTCAATATTTGTGCCTCAGAGACCGATGAAGAAGCGATGTATTTACGCACGTCATCATTGCAGTCGTTTGTGAATTTAAGACGCGGAACACCAGGTCAGCTGCCACCTCCGGATGAGAATTTTCAAGCGAGTCTTCAGCCTGGAGAACAGCAGATGATTGATGAAATTGGTCGATGCTCAGCCGTGGGTAATGAGGAGACGGTAAGAGCCAGGATTAAATCTTTTGTTGAAGAAACCGGCGCTGATGAACTGATGTTAGTGAGTTCGATTTTTGAGCATGAAAAGAGATTGAGGTCTTATGAGATTGTGGCGGGTGCAGTAATTTCTTCCAAAACTATTTCTTCCAGAACATTGGTGTAAATAATACGAGCAAAGTAAAGATCTCCAACCTGCCGAGCACCATAGTAAACGCAAGCAAGAGTTTAGCAGTATCGGTAATGTCGGCATAGTGAAGCGCAACATCGCCTAAACCCGGGCCAAGATTGTTAATGGATGCGCCGACCGCAGAGAAGGCAGTCAGGAAATCCATGCCGGTGGCAACCATCGCCAGTGTCAGAAACAGAAAGACGATCACATAAATTGAAAAGAATCCCCAGACGGCTTCGATGACTCGTGGTTGTATCTGTCGCTTGTTAACAGTAATAGAAAAAATAGCATTGGGGTGAATTAAGCGATAGATCTCTCGAAGGGCTTGCTTGCTAATTAGCATCACCCGCATTACTTTCATGCCACCACCGGTTGAGCCTGCACAGGCACCGGTAAAAGCGCCGAAGAAAATAAGATAGGGCACCATGCCTGGCCACTGGCTGAAATCTGTGGTGGCGTAGCCGGTAGTGGTGAAGATAGAGACAACCTCGAATGCGGCAAAGCGAACCGAGGATAAACCTTCAAAGGTACCCAGGATAGTGAGCAGGGCAGCTGAGATCACAGTGGAAGCCAGCAATATCGTTAGATACCACCTGACTTCTTCATCTTTGAAGTAATGTGAAACAGAGCGACCCTGGACGGCAAAAAAGTGCAGCCCAAAATTAATACCGGAAATGATCATAAACACAATGGCGACAGATTCAATCAACGGTGAATTGAAGTAGCCGATACTGGCATCGTGGGTCGAGAAGCCACCGATGGCGACCGTGGAGAAGCTATGGCAGATGGCGTCGAACAAATTCATGCCCGCAGCCCAGTAACTCAAGGCACAGGCTGTTGTTAGCCCAAGATAGATTGACCAGAGTGCCATGGCTGTCTGGCTTATTCTTGGTGTGAGTTTACTGTCCTTAACCGGTCCGGGTGTTTCTGCCCGGTAGAGCTGCATTCCCCCGATGCCAAGCATAGGCAAAATGGCAACAGCCAGTACGATTATTCCCATCCCGCCTAACCACTGCAATTGCTGCCGATAGAACAGAATGGATTTGGGTAATTCATCTATACTCGTAATGACCGTTGCGCCGGTGGTCGTCAATCCAGAGAAGGATTCAAATAGTGCATCCGGGATATCAAGACCAGCACCGCTTGATTCAAGGAAGGGAATACTGCCGAAGGTCCCGAGCGCAAGATAAAACAGTGCCGTTACCAGGAATCCGGTTTTAGTACGCATCTCTCCTTTAAACTTACGAAACAGGAGCCAGAGCACAAAACCGCTGAAGAATGTAACGGCTAGCGCATCCACGAATATTCGATGTGCACCATCCGCAAAAATCCAGGAAACAACTAACGGCGGTAACATGGTGATGCTGAATAGCATTAGCAAAAAACCCAGAATTCTAAATGCGATTCTAATATGCATGTGCTAAAAAAAACTTAAAGGTGCCTGGAAGAGTTTTTCTACATCACTAATCTTGGTCTTGTCGACCAGAAACAGCAGCAGGTGATCATCAGGCTTCACAACTATATCGTCATGGGCAATCAGCACATCATCGCCACGGACAATAGCGCCGATGTTGGTGCCAGTCGGTAATTCGATATCACCCAGAGATCGCCCGATGACCTTGGAGCTGGTTTCATCACCATGGGCGATTGCTTCGATGGCTTCGGCTGCTCCCCGTCTGAGTGAATGGACCTTAACGACATCACCACGTCGGATATGTGTCAGAATGGATCCGAGAGTTGCCTGTTGTGGTGAGATTACTATATCAATATCGTGGCCTTCGATCAGGTCGACATAGGCAGGATTATTAATAAGGGTAATCACTTTTCTGGCGCCAAGGCTTTTGGCTAGCATTGAAGACATGATGTTTGCTTCATCGTCATTGGTGACGGCGCAAAATACATCGGCTTCCTCGATATTCTCTTCGAGTAACAGATCACGGTCCGAGGCATTACCTAAAAGTACGATGGTTCTGTGCAGTGATTCCGACAATGCATAACATCGATCCCGATCCCTTTCAATAATTCTTACGCCGTACTTGTATTCAATGGCTTTGGCGAGCCCTTCGCCAACATGGCCTCCACCGGCAATGACGATTCTCTTGTTGGGTCGTTCGGTGCGGCGTAGTTCGCTCATCACACTTTGGATATCTTTGGTCGCGGCGATGAAGAAGACTTCATCATCCGCTTCAATCACGGTACTGCCTTCGGGAATGATGGGTCGATTCTTACGGAATATGGCAGCGACCCTGGTATCCACCATGGGCATATGTTTCCTTATATAGCGTAATTCCTGGTCAACCAGCGGTCCGCCATAGTATGCCTTGACACAGACCAGCTGAACCTGTCCATTAGCAAAGTCCATAACCTGGAGCGCACCCGGGTTGTCGATAAGACGTTTGATATCATTAGTGATAATTTCTTCCGGGTTGACAATGTAGTCAACAGGCATCGCCTCATCCCGGAATATCCCACCACCGGAGAGATATGC
>Ga0114949_10000330_pt1 | contig 24293 bp, 19 predicted proteins | sample N074metaG_FD_83505 | JGI IMG/M metagenome (GOLD analysis project Ga0114949, IMG submission 83505) | Deep subsurface microbial communities from Kermadec Trench to uncover new lineages of life (NeLLi) - N074 metaG | ecosystem: Environmental > Aquatic > Marine > Ocean trench > Sediment | place...
CCGGCACCGGATATCCATATCGCTTCTAGCAACCAACTATTTGTCCATCATCATCGTGATCTCGTCGTCGAGACCGGTCATCTCAAAGCGCGCGAGAGAAATAGGAATACTGTCGATCATGTTCAGTTGATCGAAAAAGTCTTTCATTCTGAACTGCTCGCCACGTTCTTCCTTTTGTTTGGCGAAATCCGCGAGCGTACGCTCAAGGAGGTATTTGCCAGTAATGTAACTGGTGCCGTAGCCGGGCTGTCGCAAATACAAATGCTGCTCGAAGACCAGCAGCTCCTTTTCTGTTTTCATCCACCCGCGCGGCGTCCAGTTTTGATGAACACGACCCGCTTCCTCCATCGTCATCTCGTTGGCGTGGGCATATAACGAACCTAATCCTCGGGCGGCGCGTTGCGCCAGCATAATCCACACCAGTTCGCGCGATCGTGGCCGGTCGTCGTAGAGACCAGCATGCATGAACATCTCCTCTACTCCCGTTGCGGTGCCTTCGTTGCGACTGTCGAAAATATTGTACAGCAGCGCGCCTTGCCTGACGGGGCTCGAGTGTGGTTCCAGGTCCATGCGCGCAAGTTCCATCCAGTGATAGAAGTGTGTGAAAAGCGGCGCTGGATCGTAGTGTGCGGCGATTGAGAAAAAGTTGCGTTGCTCTTCTGGAATAAACGCGCCCATGTGTGCGGAAATTGCAGGTTTCATATAAGGAGTAACAGTGAGAATTTGTTTCTCGCCAAGGAAATCGATGATGCGGTCTACCGCATCTTCAGCCAGCACTTCGTACTCCTCGGAATTACTGGCAGCAACCAGCGGTGGCAAATCGCGGTTTCGCTGCTCTTCGAGTTTCAGCGACGACCAGGCACGGTCCAGCTCCCGTTTGAGCAAGCTGACTTCTTCTTCCCAGGTGAGTGGCACCAGGTGCACGTTTTGCTGGTACCAGGTGTAGTTGTCCTTACCGATACCGGATGGAGCTGTCTTCGAAGGCGATTCGGCCTCAAGGAAGTCGACCAGCGACACAGTGGCCGCTTTCGCATCTGCTATGACGCTGCGCAATGCAGTGCCGGCCCTACCACCGGCCATCATCAGCACTTGATCAAGTTTATCGTTTTGGGAGCGAACGTCGCGTATCCCCGTGATCCAAAGGTCTCGTGCATTACCGGTCAGGTTCTGTTGCGCCTGGGCCATCAGTGGCGCGATAGCACCGAGTTCTTTAGTGAGGCGCGATTCCTCCGCATCGGTCAACGGAAAGTCATAGGTCCATATTTCGACAACGGCGTGATTTGTCGGACCTTCATGTGCTGGCACGTCGCTGCGGTTCATCCAGACGGTGTCATAAAAAGCAGGGTCTCGCGCCCAGGGCTTGAGAACGCGGTGGTTAAAGTCGAAGCCATTCATTTCGGCCCGAACCAGATGCCAGTCAACCTGCTCCGGAATTGTCCACGTTTCGGGATCCATCGCGTTCAATCGGGAGCGGAGTTCGAGGAATTCCTCGAAACGGCGTTCAAAGGTGTCGGCGGTATAATCGGGTGCGCCGTCACGCAGAGGTGGTTTTTCAAACGTGCGCCATTCTCTGAATAGCTCAACCAGGTCGCTGTGCTCGCTTGAGTGCGCGAAACTGGCAGTGAATAAGACCGCCAGAAGAATTATCGCTCTATTCATGATGTCCCCCGTTTTCGCGAATTATACCTGTGGCGTCGTACGAGAGCACAGGAGTATGGTGCCGGGCACCACATCGTTTACTTAAATTAGTGGTAACTGTTATCGCAACGTGCCGGCATCTGAGGAATAAGTAAATTAAGTGGTGCCCGGCACCCTATATTCCTCCGACGAGCTGGACGAACGGCAACATCAACTCACTCAATTAGCAATCAATTATTTCGTCCTTGCCGAAGACGCGCAGGATGACAGTTACTCACTGGCAGGATTTGAAGATGACCTGCAGGTTGTAACCGCGGTCATTTACGAATTAGATCTCAGTCACCTGCTGGAAGAATGACCGAGTCGAACCGGCGTTCCAGAAACGTACAACGCAATTAGAGTCATTCAATCCAAACATCTGCAAGAAAAACGCGAATCAATCCATGGGCCTTAACCGAATGTTGCGTGTACAATCATTTCACGAAACTGCGGATCGTCCGCAAAACTGCGGATCGTCCGCAACGTGATCCAGAAAAGGAGATTGACATGAAACTAGCGCGAACGGATTTGCCGACGCGATTACAAGCAGGCGACCTGTGTATTCAAGGCGTGGACTGGGGTGACTTGAACGTTGCTCGCATTCGGTTCCCAAAAGGTGCGGACGCAACACCGCTATTGGAGGGATTGCCAGATGATCTTTGCCAATGCCCCCATTGGGGAACCGTAGTGAAGGGTTCTATCCATGTGCGTTACGCGGATGGTCAGGAAGAAACGGTAAGTGCCGGTGACGTTTACTACTGGCCACCCGGTCACACGGTGTGGGTTGATGAAGATTATGAAGCTATTGAATTCAGTCCAAGCGGCGAGATGGCCCACCTTATTGAGCATCTTAAGTCAAAGCTGGAAGTCTAAAGGCGTGCCAGGCAGGGGCGATAATAAGGGGTCGAACCGACTGCCGTCCCACTTGATAACTATTCGCTCGGCATTCATTAGCAGGAGCGGCTTCCAGCTGCGATTCTCCGAAGGCGAACTGTTTTGATGCCGGTTATGAGTTTATCGGACAGCAGTGGTGTCCGGTCTGTTTTTTCGATAAACAGATCTGACACCTCTATCATTCGCTCGCATAGTGCATGCCTTGGGGAAATTGAGATTGGTTGCATGCAACAATGGTCATAGCTCAGGGTTTTTTGGGGGAAATACAATGCGGCGGGTCATAACGAAATTTGCAAATGGACTGGCGCTGGCAGGCATCCTGTACAGCGCCTCAATGGGTCTGGCGAGTGCGCAGGAAACCGTAACCAGCCCCACAGAAGAGTTTGGCCATCAGCTCGGCGATGATTACAAGCTGATCAATTACACGCAGTTTGAGGCCTATATCAAAAAGCTCGAGAGAGAGTCCCCGCGCGTCAAACTTGTCGCCATGGGGCCGACTGCAGAAGGTCGCACGCAATGGATGACCGTCATTACATCCCCGGAAAACCACGCGAAACTGGATCATTATAAATCCATCTCGGCAAAGCTCGCACACGCCGAAGGCATTGATGAAGACGCCGCACGGGCGCTTGCAGAAGAAGGCAAGGCCGTCGTGTGGATCGACGGTGGCCTGCATGCCACCGAAACGGTGGGCGCTCATCAGTTGACCCGGACCATCCATATGCTCGCGAGTGCAACAGACCCCGAGATCATGCGCATTCTGGATGACGTCGTAATCCTGCTGGTGCTCGCCAATCCGGATGGGATGGAACTGGTTTCCGACTGGTATATGCGCAAACGCGACCCGGAGAAACGCGGCTACGACGATATACCGCGGCTTTACCAGAAATATATCGGGCACGATAATAATCGCGACTCGTACATGGCGAACCAGCCGGAGACGGAGAACCTGAACCGGATCATGTTCCAGGAATGGTTTCCGCAGATGATGTACAACCATCATCAGACCGGGCCGGCGGACATTATCGTCTTTGTGCCACCCTTTCGCGATCCGCCAAATCTGAATTACGATCCGCTCGTAACGCTCGGCAATCACGCGCTTGGTCTGGCGATGAATTTGCGGCTGGTCGCCGAAGGTAAGCCCGGCAGTGGCTCACGTGGTTACGCAAATTACTCTGCCTATTTTAACGGCAATATCCGCACCGTCGGCTATTTCCATAATCAGATCGGTATGTTGACAGAAATGAAGGGCCATCCAACGCCTATGGAACTCGCCTTTTACCCGGACAACCAGCTTGCCATGAATGATTTTGCGATGCCGCATAACCCTGGCGAGTGGCACTTCGCGGATGCAATGGACTATTCGCTGACCCTCAACATGGCGGTTTTCGACTATGCGTCGCGCAACCGTTCAACGCTGCTATTCAATCGCTGGCGCATGGGCATGAATGCGATCGAGGCCGGCAACAAGGACAGCTGGACGGTAAGGCCCCGCATGGTGGAGAAAATCGAGAACATGATCCGCGCAGCAGGCGGAGAAGACGCGGAGATGATCGAACCTACGTTTCGACGGCGCGGGGAGGGCGTTTCCAAAGATTACCTGGCGATGATGCGTCCGCCCGAGAATCGGGACCCGCGCGGCTTCATCCTGCCGTCCGATCAAAAAGACTTTCCAACTGCCGTTAAATTTTTGAACACACTTGTAAAGAACGGCATAACTATTCACCAGGCCACGGAAGATTTCACCGTGCAGGGCAAGACCTATCCGGCCGGTTCTTTTGTCGTCAAATCGGCGCAGGCATTTCGGCCGCATATCATGGATATGTTCGAGCCACAGGATCATCCGGACGAGTTCCTCTATGCAGGCGGCCCCCCGGTTCCTCCCTATGACAGCGCTGGATATACGCTTGCCTTTCAGATGGGCGTCGAGTTCGATCGTATTCTGGAGGGATTTGACGGTCCGTTTGAGAAGGTAGAAGGCTTCGCGATTCCCTTGCCGGGCAAGGTCCGCTTTATGGAGGGTGCCGTTGGCTATCTGCTTGATCACGGCGTCAATGATTCTGTCATCGCGGTCAATCGCCTGCTGGCGGCCGGTCACGACGTCTATTGGCTGGATGACTCCATCGAAGCCAATGGAGAACATTACCCGGTTGGCACGATTTATGTTGCAGCAAGCGATGGCGTTAGCGACAAGCTGTCGGCAATGGCGGAAAGTCTGGGGATTCCCGTCGATGGCGTAGCGAGTACGCCAAATTCCGCAGCTCGCAAGCTCTCGCCAACGCGCGTGGGCCTTTGGGATCGCTATGGTGGCTCCATGCCGTCCGGCTGGACCCGGTGGCTGTTCGAGCAGTTCGAGTTCCCCTATACACGGGTATATCCACAGGAACTGGACGAGGGCAAGCTGGACGACAAGTTCGACGCGCTGGTCTTCGTAACAGGTGCCATCCCGGCAGAAGACGTGGAACCGGAAGGTCGCGACATTCAGCCAGAGGCTCGCTCGATTCCAAGAGAATATCGCGAACATCTGGGATGGGTAACGAACGAGAAGACCGTGCCGCTATTGGCAGAGTATCTGCGTGCTGGAAACACCGTCCTGACCATCGGAACCTCGACGATCCTGGCAGAAAACCTGGGACTACCCATTGCCAGTCACCTGGTCAACAGCGCGCGTGAACCGTTGCAACCGGAAGAGTTTTTCGTGCCCGGTTCCATCCTGCAGATCCGGGTCGACACGTCGAATCCGCTCGCTTATGGACTGAATGAGCGCACGGACATCGCCTTTCAGCGCACCAGTCCGGTCCTGCGCCTGCGGCCATACGCTGATAAAGAAGGCGTGACACAGATCGGCTGGTTCGATGATGATGACGCGCTCAGGTCGGGTTGGGCATGGGGGCAGGACAAGTTGTATGGCGGCACTGCAATTGCCAGCGCCAAAGTCGGTGACGGGGACCTACACATGTTTACCCCTGAAATCCTGTTTCGAGGTCAGTCGCACAGCACATTCCAGTTGCTCTTTAATGGCATCTATATGGCGACTGCGACCAAAGTCCAATTGGGCGAGTAAGTATCCCCCGGCAAAGCCAGGGCTTTAGTTTGTGAGCCGCTCAAAGCGGCTTGACGGGACCGCTGCGCGTTGTAAATTCGCCCGCTGGACGTAGTAATTTCGCCCGCTGGGCGGGCTCCTACAATTCTTATTAGCACCTGTAGGAGCCCGCCCAGCGGGCGAAATTACTACGCCAGGGCGATTGACATTCGCTCCATGCGCTTGGCCTGCAAATACCCTGTTCGTCTCATCGTTTCTCCCTGCTACAAATTTTCGCCGCTACACTTTGAACTTACTTTGCGATTTCCGCAATTGTAAAACTGCGGCTGCCTCCCCGGGAGAGCCGGGGGGTCTCCCGTTAGTACTAGTAAGAGAACACCAATATTGTCAGTCATTTTTTTGCTAAAAATCCCTTGGAAACAGGACGAAGAAACTAATGGGTATCCTGATTCAGCTGACTACCCGGAATTACGGTCACTGTCCCCGCAATTCGCACAAACCAAAGCCTCCGGTTTTGCCGGGGGATACTTATTCAAGTCAATAAAGCGGTGCCCGGTACCCGATCGCGGGTCGTGCCTCGAAATCATTCTACAGTTGTGCATCCACCCACTCGTCGATCTTGTCCTCCAGCATCGACAACGGCATCGGGCCATCCATCAGCACCTGGGTGTGGAATGCCTTGACGTCAAACTTGTCACCCAACCGCTCCTCCGCTTCATTGCGCAGTTCACGGATCTTGAGCTGACCAATCTTGTAGGCCAGCGCCTGACCTGGAATGGCCATAAAACGCTCGGCTTCAGAAACAGCACGCGCTTCTTTTACCGCCGAATTCGCGTACATGAAGTCGAGCACGTCCTGTCGTCTCCACTCCTTTGCATGCAGGCCGGTATCAACAACCAGGCGAATTGCGCGCCAGAGTTCAGCGTTCAATGCACCAAAGTACTGGTATGGATCGGTATAGACACCGATTTCCTTGCCAAGAGATTCGGCATAGAGACCCCAGCCTTCGGTGAATGCCGTGTAGCCGCCAAAGCGCCGGAAGTTTGGCAGGTCCTCATTTTCTACCTGCAAAGAGCGTTGGAAATGGTGCCCCGGAATCGCCTCGTGCAGGAACAGCGACTCCATGCCCCAGATTGGACGCGCCTTGATGTCATAGGCGTTGGCGTAAAACACGCCGGGCCGGCTGCCGTCCGGCGTGCCGGTACGATATTGTCCACCAGAAGCTGACGCCTCGCGAAATGGCTCCACTCGACGTACTTCGAGGCTGCCCTTCGGGAAAACGTCGAACAGGTGCTTCGACAATTCCGAAATCCGTTCAGCCATGTCGCGATAACCCTGAATCAGTTCTTCGGCTTTGTCGTAATAGAACTGCTCGTCGCTGTTCATGTAGTTGAAAAAATCCTCGAGGTCGCCCTCGAAACCGATCTCGGCCATGACACCGCGCATGTCCTCGTGAATGCGCGCAACTTCATCCAGACCAATTTGATGAATCTCGTCGGGCGTCAGGTCAGTGGTAGTAATAAGCTTGACGTTGTAGGCGTACCAGTCTGGTCCGTCCGGCAATGCATATAGCCCAACCGTGTCCCGCGCCGCCGCCAGGTACTCGTCGCCGACAAAATTGGCAACCCGCTGGTAGGTGGGAATAATTTTATTCTCGATAGCATCCTTGAATGCCACTGTGAGTCGTTGCCGATCCTCGTTATTGAATTCGTCGGGCATATTTTGGACTGGCGCCCAGAAACCGCTTACTTCTGCCGAGTCGACAATCTGTGACTCGATTTGCGGCAGGGACTTGGCCATCAGGATGCGCGGTTGCACCACACCCTGACGTACGCCCTCTTGCATGTTTGCAACTGCCTGGTCGGCGTACACGACGAATCCATCGATTCGTGACAGCCAGTCGTCGTAGTCTTTGACCGTCTTGAACGGGTGCACGCTGGTGCCACTGCCAAGCTGCACAAAGGAATTTAGCGTGGAGTAAAACTGGTTGATCGGCTGCAGGTAACCTGGATATCGTTCGCCCTCGAGCGAGAGCTCTCGATTGAGCCGGAACATGTCATAGCTCAACTGGTCCTGGCGTGACAGTTGCTCGCGATCGATCTCGAGAAGCTGCGCGAGGAATGTCTCGTTCATCTGGTGGCTTGCTTCACGATGCTCCGGACCGATCGAATTGGCGAACCGATCATTGTAGCGGTAGTCACCAATGGCGGACGCTCGCGTCGGGTTGAGTTCAAGGCTGCGTTCGAAAAACTCGTCGAATAACCCGTGCAGGGATTCGGTCGGGTCAGTAGCGTCGGCCGGTGGCTCGATTTGTTCGTCGCCGCATGCCGCGAGAAACAAGGTTGCTGCCAGCATGGCAGCCAGTGGTGCTCTCATAAATTGCCCCCTTTTGTGAAATGACGCCCAGCGCCGCATATTACCCAGACTACGACGAATGAGACGATGCTGCCAATCGTAGGAAAAGGGGCAGGATCCTGTTTCTCGGTTTAATTGGATCCAACGTTTTATTAGACGCGATACCGGACTTGTATCGAACGCCGGCGCGGTTCATTGAGTCACGCATGCAGCACGGAGTGAGTTATCATCTTGTTCGCCAGTTTGTTAGTCAAAATACGGAGTGACGACCATCGATATAGAATTCCCCCAGCTTGAGCCGAAAACGCGCCGCATTGCCGAGCAACTTGCCACAGAGGCGCTGGTTTCGGTGCAGGTTCTTTCGGACGAGTTACAACAGTATGTCGAGGAGATCGAAGCCCACTCATCAAGCGCCGAATTCTTTGATCACGATGTTGCCAGGCGTATTGCTGCTCTTTGTTGGAAACTTCTCGATGCACTTCCCGCCGAGCCTGACGAGCGTCAACACCGACTCACTCAACTGGCGATCAGTTATTTCGTCCTTGCCGAAGACGCACAGGATGACAATTACTCACTGGCAGGATTTGAAGATGACCTGCAGGTTGTGACCGCGGTCATTCACGAATTAGATCTCAGTCATCTGCTGCAAGCGTAAAAGCGTTTCCGGTGCATCCACGGAAACCTACTCGGACTGCTTATTGTCAGCGGCCCACAGGATTTCAGTCCTTGGGGACAGTATTGCCGGTGTTCTTCTTTCGTGGCTCAGATCCGCACGATAACGCTGTCCCTCTTATCAAGAAGCCACCCGGGATCATGATGGAGCGTGGGTATAACCTATACTGGGGCTACATGGGTAAATTTTCGAAACTTCTGGCATTCGCCTGCTGTCTGGCTAGTGTTGTTGCTAGCGCCGATGAAATGCCAGGCAGGGGTAAAATCCTGGTCGCTACCGACGAGGTGCGCGGTCTGGCCTTTGCGCAGAGCGTGATCCTGTTGTTGCAACACGATGAAACAGGAACATTGGGCCTGGTGGTCAACCGACCCATCGATGCGGCGGCCGCGGATGCATTGCGCCAGCAGGCAGACCTGGGCGCTTACCAGGGGGCATTCTTCTGGGGTGGACCGGTGTTGCCGTACACGTTGCGCGCTTTGCTTCGCACGGATGCGCCACCGGAGAATGCGGTGCGTATCTTCGCTGATGTGCATCTCGTCAACATAGATGAGAATTTGCTTGCGGACACAGCCAATTCACCGAACATTCGTTTGTTTGTAGGCTACGCGGGCTGGGGTGCTGGGCAGTTGGAGTACGAACTGGCGTTTGATAGTTGGCACGTCTTGCCGGCGACAGAAGACGCTGTGTTCACCGAGGATTTTGGCGAGAGCTGGCGGAAGCTTTCTCCGCGCCGCAAATTTCGGGTCGACGGCGAAATGACGGAATCACTCGGGCCAGGCCGGTTAGTGTCGCAGGCCCTTTTCTAGCCAGATTGTGCAGAAACATGAGGGTCTCGAACCGCTTGGATTGGGTAAACTGTTGTCTGAGTGGCATTCTGAAGAAATACATATAAAACAAATAGTTAATAGCTATATCTAATAATCCACATTACCTTTAAATTTGCACTATGCGTTGCATGGTTGCTTAGTCTGGTTGAATTCTCTGGTCGCAAGCTTGGTGACCGCAGGAAACGAATTGCACCGTTCCAGATTATTCGTGATCAGACTCTTGCTTGGCCTCAATCTCAAGTCTTTGCGCCGTTGCCAGAATCTCCTGCCTTAATTGTTTTCGGACGAAGTATCCACCGATCAATGGCGGGATAAAGAAATCTGGTTCCATGTTTGCATCGAAAGCAATTTGCGAGCCCCCGTCGTCGCCGCTTGTTACTGACCAGCGAAGAGTTCCGGAGCGAAAGTCGCTTTTATCGGGGACGATGTCGGCTTGAATGGTGTTGGCGATGATCGTTACGTCCTGAATTAGTGCCACGTCTTTGCAGAAGACGAAAACGCAACTTTGAATTTCTGTTCGTACGCGGGTGATGCCGTTTTGCAGGCTTATAATTTGTCGTGCTGTTACTTTCGGGTTTAATCGGTCGGGAAAGCTGTAGTCGGTGAGGATTGCCATGACCTTGTCGGGTGATGAGGTGATGCTGAACGTCATTCGGATTTTGTAGGTTCGGCCTTCTTTTGTGACGTTCAGGTTTTGCAGGTCCAGCGCGAGTGTGGTGATGGACGCGAGCAGCGTCAGGAGTAGAGTAGCTGCGCGGGTGTGTTTGGTTTTCACTGGGAGCAGGTCAGCTTTTATTGCGTGCATCAGGAAACGGCGTTGCCAGGTTGTTGCGGTGCGCATGCAGAGCGTAGACCAAGTCGGCAGGGGTTAGTTTAGCGGGAATGGGGTCAGGGTACATTGTGGGATGCAAAGTACCCTGACAGCGTTTGCGCTTATTGGCTTTGATCGCCCGCCGTGGGAGGCGTGGCTTATTCGTATCTCAGGGCTAGTACCGGGTTTGCCTGCGCTATGCGGTAGACGTGCCCGGCTACTGTTCCCCATGCCAGCAGGACGGCGAGGGCGCCAGCCGCTAGTAGTACGAAGATCGGTGAGTCGATCCTGTCTGCGAAGAAGTTCAGGTAGAGCTGCGATGCGAAGTAGGCGGCAGGCAGGGCGACTACCAGGCCCCACATGACTGGTTTTGAGAACTGCCATACCAGTAGCCGTGCGATTTGCATTGAGCTTGCGCCAAGCACCTTGCGGACGCCGATTTCCTTGGTTCTTTGCGCCGCCATGAATGCGGCGAGGCCGAACAAGCCGACCAGGGCCAGTGACAGTGCGACGCCTGCGAATATTGCCAGCGCGAGGTTCATGTAGCGCAGGATGCTGTAGACATCATTGAAGATGTCGTCGAGAAATCGGCCTTGTACAGGGTATTCCGGAATTACACGCTCCCAGACTTCTTCGATGTCAGCAACAGTATCGATAATATCGCCCTGTGTAATTCGTATGGATGCCACCCGAAATGACGATGGCTGGTATCTGTACACCCAGGGTTTCACCGACTGGAAGAAACCGACGATGTTTTGCGTCGGTACTACGCCGACAATTACCATCTCCCTGAGGGGATCCTCAGGATCATTGTCGTAAATGCGCTGATTGATGGCTTCTTCCGGACTGGCGATCCCAAGTCGTTCAAGCGTTAATTCGTTCACCAGGACGTTGACGACCTCCGACTCATCCGATACAAATTTGTCATTCGCAATATCGCGATCGAGGTTTCTGCCCGCGAGCAGAGGAATGTCATAAACGTCAAGGAATTCGGGAGACATGCGAAGAAGTTGCAACATGAAACTACCGGCTTCATCGCCTGGCGTGGCAGAAACTTTGGTTGCCGAGTTATTTTGTTCGTACGGCACCTGTGATGAGTAGGAAACAGAATCGACGTTCGGTAGCGCTTCCAGTTCGTGCCGCAGGGTTTCCAGCCGGTCGCTGACATCGTCATTGCCGACGCGCATCAGGCTATAGATCTCTGACCGCGGGAAGATGTGACTGCTCTCCCTGATCATTTTGTTCTGCACAAACACGATAGCCACCGTTGCGAGCATGAATGCCGAGATTGCAAATTGTGCGCCGATCATGAACGAGCGCACTTTTGAGCCTTTCTTACCCTTGCGTGCTGTCTCTCGCAGCGCGTCAATGGGCGATGCGCGCGTGATCAGCCAGGCCGGATAAGCGCCGGCGCACAAGCCAACCAATACTGTCGTCGCTATCAGCCATGGCATTGAGCGCAAGTAGTCGAGCGACATAACTTTGTTCGCGGCGTTGTTGAATAGCGGAATCAGTATTTCCAGGGCGCCAATCGCGATAATCATCGCAACGGTTGCAATGACAAGGCTTTCAACGAGGAATTGCGTCAGGAGTTGTCCCTGGCTTGCACCCATTGTCTTGCGCATGCCGACTTCACGACTTCGCCCCAGTGATTGCGCGGTGGCCAGATTCGTGTAATTCACGCAACCAACGACAAGCACAAGAAAACTCAGCAGGCTGATAACGGCAATGACCGGCAATCCGAGCGCGTCCCAAAGTCCCAGGTTGGCGTCTTTTAGCTGGCTTATCCAGAATCCTGCAGCGATCTCCTTTTGTGGCTCCGGTACGTGGCGTTCGTAGAATTCATCCATCTGTGCCTGCAACCATGCGCCGTCAAGCGCTGCAGGCAGTAATACGTAAGTCATGTTCCCTAAGGACAGGTTGTTCCAATTGCCGGTCTCGTCGAAATCGCGCAGCCGCTTTAATGACTTCAATGGCGCGATGACATCCATTGCTCCCTCCATGATTGGCAGGGAGTTGAAATGGGAATTGAGCGGCAGGTCGCGGATCACCGCGGTAACGTGAAAGTCGTACTGGTTGTCGAGCGTAATGACTTCGCCCAGCACGTCTGTCGAGGAAAAATATTTGCTGGCCGCGGCCTCTGTGATAACAACGCCGGTCGGGTCTTCGAGTGCCGTTGCGTCACCGTGAATATATTCAAAATCAAATATCGTCAGCAGTTCCTCATCAGCGAACCAGGTCCGCTGATAGAAACTGTCCGATCCCATCGTAATGAGGTATTCGCGTGCAATCGTTCTAGCGACTGCCTCCACATCCGAGAGCTCTGCCTCGATGAGGGGCCCAACAGCTGAAAATGTCGTGTTCATCCTGTCGACGCCGACTTCGAGTTCCGGCGCGGCATGGATGCCGACTATGTAGGTTTGTTCGCTGTTTGCGTAAAATACGTCGTGGCTTTTCTCGTAATCAACAAGCAAAAAGCCAAAAACGTAGATCGTCATACCCAGGGCCAGGCCGAGTATATTGATCGCGGCGAACAATTTATGCTTACGCAGGTTGCGCAACGCGATATTTACGTTATTCCAGAACATGAAGATTTCCGCCCTTATCTTGGCTTGTGATTATCAAGCAGCACGTCTGCTGTCGGTTACGATGTGGCCGTCAAACAGGTTGACTGTTCGGCGGGCGTAATCGGCATGGGTGGCTGAGTGCGTCACCATGACGATGGTTGTGCCTTCTTCATTCAGCGAGCGCAGCATCTCCATGACTTCCTGGCCATGCGCTGAGTCCAGGTTTCCCGTGGGCTCATCTGCGAGGATCAGCGGCTGATTACCAACGACCGCGCGTGCAACAGCGACCCGTTGTTGCTGGCCACCCGACAACTGGCCTGGCATATGTTTCGCACGGTGCGCGATGCCCATTCGGTCCATGGCTTCGGCAACGCGTTTCTTGCGTTCCGCCTTCGGCATGTCGTGGTAGAGCAGTGCCAGCTCGATGTTTTCGGCGACCGTCAGTTCGTCGATAAGATTGAAGTTCTGGAATATGAAGCCGATGTTGCGTTTGCGAATCAGGCTGCGCTGTTTTTCCGCGTAGCCGGCAACGTTTTCATCAAAGAAGAAGTAGTCACCATCCGTTGGGCTGTCGAGCAGGCCGATGATATTCAACAAGGTCGATTTTCCACAGCCGGAGGGCCCCATGACTGCAACGAAGTCACCTTGGTTGATCTCGACATTGACGCCGTTCAAAGCGACTGTCTCGACTTCCTCGGTGCGATAGACCTTGTACAGGTTATGCAGTTTCAACATTTCTGATTCCTCATTGAGTCACGCTGGTTTTTGTTGCGTTATTTAGTCGAGCGTCAGTCGGTCCATGCCGACGTAGCTTGAATAAGCTGATGTGATGACCTGTTCGCCAGGATCCAGTCCTTCCAGTACTTCAATAAAATCCACATTGCGGCGGCCGAGCCGCACGGTGCGCCGGATCGCCTCGCTGCCATCCGGAGACACGACAAAAATCCAGTTACCACCGGTCTCCTGGTAGAAGGTGCCATTCGGTATCAGGATGGCGTCGCTGTTGTCACCCAGGGTCAACTTGAGCTGTAGTGTCTGGCCGCGGCGCACGCCGAGGGGCTCTTCGGCGAATATCATGTCGACTTCGAACTGACCGTTGGTAACTTGCGGGTATATCTTCGCGATTTCCACATGGAAGTCGCGGCCGTTATGGCTGGCCACGCCAAGCTGTTTGAGATCAATACGACCCAGGTAGTACTCATCAATTTGTACATTTAATTTGTAGTGGTCCGGATCATCGATTTGTCCAATACGACCACCGCGCTCGATCGACTGTCCGATCTCAATATTGAATCCGGACAGCTTGCCATCCACCGGGGCGCGCATATTCAGGTCTCCAAGATTCTTGCGCGCAAACGTGAGGCCGGTTAGTAGCTGGTCATTGGCATCGCGTAACTGTTTTAGTTGTTGCTCCTGCAGGCGTGCATCGCTGGCCTGGCTTTCGAGCGTTATTTCAAGCCGGTTCCTGTAATAGGTGAGTTCGTCTTGCAGCTCATCCACGGTTGATTGTGCGACGAGGTCTCTTGATGCCAGGTCCTGCTGACGAGCAATACTGCGGTTGAGGCGAATAACCTGGTAGTCGATCTCGACCAGGTTGCGTTTGTGTGACAAGCGGTTTTGTTCGAGCTGTAACTCGATCGTGCGCATGTTGTTGAGCTGCTCGGTAACGGCGGCTTCGCGGCCCAATACTTCGAGCTGCAGACCCGTGTTAGACAATACTGCGATCGATTGCCCGGCAGTGACCATCGTCCCGTCCTCGACCAGCACCGCGTCAACACGGCCACCTTCGATAGCATCGAGGTAAACCGTGCTGCGTGGCACAAGGCGGCCGCGTAAAGGGATGAAATCCTCAAACGTTCCGGTGGTCACGGTCGAGGCCGTGACGCGCTGGGCGTTTATGCTGAGACTCCGGCCGCCGAGCAGGGCGCCGACCAGCCACCACAGGAATATCAGTGCGGCGACTCCCGCCAGAACATAGCCAACTATGCGGCCCGGTGGTGTGCGCTTCGCGACAACGCGGTCCATCGCCTCGCCGGATATGCTGATGCCGCTGTCGTTGTTTGGTTCGGCGATGCTGCTGATCTTGTTCAAGGGTCGAGTCTTCTGTGATGGTTGATGTGCTGTTACCTGTTATGTATAGCAAGTCGCGTGCCAACTCGATAAGTGGCTGTTTTCACTGTATTAAAAAACCGTCGTCGGCGTGCTGTGACAGGCGTGACTGTACGAATCCGGACATTTACTGTACGATTATGAACATTCCGAAGGAGACGCATGGACACCAAACACGGCCACATCCTGCTCGTCGACGATGACGAGGACATCCTTACCGCCGGACGTTTGCTGCTGCGCCGCCGGTTTGCCGGCGTAGTTTGCTGCCGGCGACCGGAGGAAATCCCGGATCTCATGGCACAACACGATTTTGACGTCGTGCTGCTGGATATGAATTTCGGGCCAGGGGAATCCTCGGGCGAGCAGGGCCTCGAGTGGCTGAAACGAATCCTCAAAATCGACCCGCTGATGGTTGTCGTGATGATCACGGCCCACGGCAATGTCGATATTGTGGTCGAGGCCATGAAACACGGCGCGACGGATTTCGTTGCCAAGCCCTGGGAAAACGCAAAGGTTGTGGCGACGATGTCGGCGGCCGTGCAGCTGCATCAATCAAGGCTCGAATCTGAATCTCTGCGTGGCGCCAATCGGGTACTCGCTGAATCTGCTGTCGCCGGTGGCAATATGATCATCCATGAGTCGATAGAGATGCGCGACGTGTTGTCACTGGTCGCAAAGGCTGCACCGACGAATGTCAACGTCATGATACTCGGGGAGAACGGAACCGGCAAAGAGCTGATCGCCCGCGAGTTGCACCGGCAGTCAGCACGCGCCGAGCGCGTGTTTCTGTCAGTCGATATGGGCTCGATCAGTGAGTCATTGTTTGAATCCGAGCTGTTCGGCCATAAGAAGGGCGCGTTTACTGGCGCCAACGAAGACCGGTTGGGACGTTTCCAGGCGGCAAACGGTGGCACGTTGTTCCTGGACGAGGTTGGCAACCTGCCATTGCACCTGCAGGCGAAACTTTTGGGCGTCCTGGAGCTTCGCCGCGTAACGCCAGTAGGGTCCGACAAGGCACAGGATGTCGATGTCAGGGTAATTTCGGCGACTAATGTATCGCGAGAGGCGCTTAATGATGCGGACAGGTTTCGTCCGGATTTGCTGTTTCGCCTGAATACCGTTGAAATTACCTTGCCACCACTGCGTGAACGCATCGACGATATCCTGCCGATAGCACATCACTTTGCCGAGATTTATTCGCGCAAGTATGATCAGCGCGTGCGTGCTTTTTCGCCGGCGGCCCGGGCCGCGTTGATTGAATATGACTGGCCCGGTAATGTGCGTGCGTTGCGTCACGCCATCGAACGTGCCGTGATCCTGACGTCGAATGAATACCTGGAACCGGCTGACTTACAGCTTGTTGGTTCTGCCAGGGCGCAGGCCGATTCGCCACCAACTGTTGTGAAGAAAGTCACTGTAGAAGAGACCGAGGCCTCTGTTGCCCCACAAAGTCTCGATCAAATCGAAAAAGAGGCTATTGCTTCGGTGCTGCGCAAGCACGGTTTCAATATCTCCTATACGGCAAAAGAACTCGGACTGACACGGGCCTCGCTATACCGGCGTATGGAAAAACATGGGATTTAAACGTTTCTCCGTGGTCCTGATTGTGCGCTTGATCATCACAGGCGTTGCGGCATCAGCCACGGTGTGGCTTTTTCTGCAGCCCGGACTGCACGGCCTGACATTACTAAGTGCGGCATTATTGGTTGTTCTGGTCGGTGAACTGTGGTGGTACGTCAGTCGAACCAATCGCGAGATCACGCGGTTTCTTGAAGCAGCACGCCACGCCGATTATTCACAGCGATTTAGCTTTGACAACGTTGGCGCTGGTTTCGATGAGCTGGGGAATACGTTTTCAGAAATTCTTGAAAAAATGTCCGCGGCTCGTTCGGACCGGGAGATAGAACTGCGCAGGCTGCGCGCGCTCATCGACCATACGCCGATACCGTTATTGACGATTCATGGTGACGATACGATTACCTTGCAAAATAACGCCGCCCGACGAATGTTCGGCGCTGCTCACGTTACAAAACTTAAAGACCTCCGGCAATTTGGTGTCAGCTTTTTCACGGCGGTGGATGAATCGGTTCCGGGCGATCGAGAACTCGTGTCGTTTTCGGTGGACGGTGTCGAATACAAGCTCATACTGGCAACGACTGAGAACATCGTCGCCGGCGATGCCATACGGCTGGTGTCATTGCAGGATATACAAAGCGAACTCGATGTGACGCAGGCAGACGCCTGGCAGGACCTCGTACGCGTGCTGACGCATGAAATAATGAATTCGATTACGCCGGTAAGATCGTTAGCGACGACTGCAGCAGAAGTGGTGGAAGACATCGCTGCGAAGACGGAACCGGATTCGCCGATAAGTGAGGATATCGAAGATCTGCGCGACGCACTGAGCACGCTGCGAAAGCGCTCGAACAACCTGATGGAGTTCGTCAATAGTTATCGTCAACTGACACGCCTGGCACCGCCGGAGAAAAAGCGCATGCCGATTAAGGCGCTGTTCGAGTCGGTAGCAATGATTACCGCTGCCGAATGGCCTGATAGCAAGCAAATACTCACTTTCTCTGTTGAGCCTGCGGGTCTGGACGTCTACGCCGACCAGGTGTTGCTGGAACCGGTTTTACTGAATCTGCTGCGCAATGCCTGGCAGGCCACGCTCAATACTGAAGATCCGAAAATCGAGATGCGGGCGTGCTTCAACAGCCGGGGCAATGTGGTGATCGACGTGTCAGACAATGGTCCCGGCGTTCCCGACGATTTGACACGAAAAATATTCGTGCCGTTTTTTACGACCAGGGAGCAGGGCTCAGGCGTTGGTCTCGCATTGGCGCGCCAGGTAATGACCGCACATGGCGGGTATATCCGGCTTGTGCAAGAGGGCGCAGGCGCGAGGTTTACACTCACGTTTTAAGTCGTGAATGGGCATCTTTCCCGATATGAGTAAGTAAACTAAGTGAACACCGGTACCCGATCGCGGGTGTTCAGCAGTCAGGCAGTATTGCCGCCGTCGATCGGGATAGCTGCGCCGGTTATCTGGGCTGCGTTATCGGATGCCAGGAACACCACCAGGGCTGCCACTTCATCTGCAGTGGTGACCCTGCCCGTCGGACTTTCTGCGTCGGCTGCAAGAACTGCTGCTTGCGGATTCAAACCACGAGCATCGCCTTTCTGATATAGCATGGGTGTCTCGACGTCGCCGGGGCATATCGCGTTGATGCGTATTTTTTCGTGGGCGTGATCCAGCGCCATGGCCTTGGTCATGAGCACGAGGCCACCCTTGCTGGTGCAATAGGCGACGGCATCTTTACCGCCGGAAATCCCCCAGTCGGATGCGATATTCAGGATGACGCCTTCTGTTTTGCGTAAATGGGGGATTGCTGCCCGGCTTAAATAGAATGGCGCATGCAGATTGATGGCTATTGTTCGTGACCAGAGATCGTCGGATGTATTTTCGGCGTTTGCTGCCAGATAAATGCCGGCATTGTTTACCAGCAAATCCAGCCGACCAAATGCTGCGGCGCAGGCCGCTACCAATTCGGTGCAGGCATCTGCGCCGCTGAGGTCACCGACCCAGGTCCTGATGTTGTCGCTTTTGTTGCACAGGCTGGCGGTGCGTTCGGTATCCCGTCCCGCGGCCATAATCGCATAGCCACAATCGGCAAGCTGCAGCGTAACGGCCGCTCCGATACCGGAGCTGGCGCCAGTTACGAGTGCTACTTTTTTTGTCATGTGTTGGTCCCCTGAATTAACGACATATCCCAATTCACGTTGTTACATGAATGATCCGTAATTAGCTGCGCAATTTCACAATCAAAATGGCGCCGAACATCATAATGAAAAGCGGGTAGAACGGCACGAGCGGGAAGTACGGCATGAACGCATCTATAGATTCGATGATTTTGAAACCAAACAAAAATTCGTAAACTTGCGGGCTCCACGCTGAAGCAAAAATGCTGCCGGTCAAGCCGGTTACTAACGCCGCAATACCGGGCAGCCAAAATAGTAACTGACGTATGCCGCCGACATCTGCGTGTTGCCAGCGCTTTTTGCTCCACGCACCCAGGCGCAAACCCCAGGCCAGGAAGCCGCCCCAGTAATATATGTAGTCAATGAGAACTGGCGGGCCTTGATAGTAGAAGAGATTGAACCAATATACGCTCCAGGCATATATCCACAGCCAATAAATTGCGCTGGTATGCAGGAACTTCCACTGCTTGGGGCTCAACCGACTGCGGCCAAATTTAAACGAGGTCAGCACCATAGCAATCAGGAATGTATAACCCAGGACTCCCTCAACGACATCGCTGAGGACGTAAACATCACTAACGTAATACTCCGTATGTATCCCCACCAGCCACAAGATAAATAAAAGTTGCCAGGCCATCACTGCTGCAAAACAAAGTCCAATGAATTTTCGATTGCGCAACAGCCAGCGACTGAGATGTCCGGGAAAGAGCACCTGCAAAGAGGATGCAGCAAAGGCGAGGTATAACCACGGCACCGCACAGCGTACGGAAAGCTGAATCATTGACGAGACGCCCTTCGCGCTGGTCAGGTCAACGCGCATCATGGTTAACGCCATCAGCAGGGATACAGGTGCCGTTATCAGCCAGAACAGATTCCAGCCATTGATAATTTTGCTTTTTAGTATTTCGTTTAGATTGGCACGCATAGATATACTTTGGTTTTCTATTGTCTGGATAGGGTCACTGTCCCCGGATTCGAGAGGTCGCCGACAGCCCGATATGCTTCCTCGATGCTGACTCGGTCATCGCCCGCCAGGTTGCACCGTCCCGCGCCATGTGTGGGACCGTAAATGAGCCGGGATGTGAACCGCGCATTCCTGACAGCTCTGACGGATAGTAGCCAGCCAGGTCCCGTGCACCGATATTCTGGGCAACGGAGGAGGAGGCCAACAGCGATGCGCAAGTCGCGACGCTGACGCCGTTCAGAAAATCGCGCCAGGAGATAGCCACGTTCATAGCCAGTTGGCGATCCTTTTTGTTCATTAGTTGTCCCCTTGCTTTTTATTCAAGCCTGCGCCTGCGTGCGAATGAGAAACGGCTCCTTCTGCACCGTTGCAACTATTCAACTGGTGTGAAGCCAGCTGGAATTTCAAATTTGTCGTCGGACACTTTCTTCGTTTTGATCTTTGTCGTTTCGGATTCAAAGCGAAACAACCGCACGGAACCGGCAGCCGGTTGTTCCGCTGGCTCCGGTTCCTGCTTTTTCTTCTTGCCGAACGCGCTGAACAATCCCTTGGCGATAGCGCCACCGATAGCGCCGCCAGCCGCACTGCCAACACCTTCTGCCGCTGCGCCGCCAGCCGCGTTAGCCATGGAGTCGCCAAATACGTTTTCGTAGGAGAGCGGCTGGCCGTTGGCCATGGTGCATTCTTCGCCGCCAATTTCCAGTTGCATGGCGGTCTTTACCGGGTAACCCTGTGATTCACCAGACTGCTTTTCAATCTCGTCCCAGCCCTGCCCATACTGGCTGAACAATTGCATCATCGAGGGCATTTGTTCCTGGCCGAAGACTTCCTTCAAGCCGAGCTTTTCAGCATAACTTTGCCAAAAAGCCAGCGCTTCATCGCCACCCGGCGCCTTTGGCGCCATCCATTGTTCCAGGGTCCAGGTCAGTTCGCAGGATTTTCCGGTTTCCGGATCCAGGCAGATCTGCGTTGCCGTCGTAATCGTTTGCTGAGCCTTAAGACCGGCAATTTTCTGCTTCTCGCCCTGGCGTGTATCTACGATGGCCTCGGACCACTCGCAATTTTCCTCAGCTACGGGCAAGTCGGTGCCGCCGGATTCGCCTGCTTCCTGTGACGCGCGCATTTCCTCCATTTGCTGCATAGCCTGCTCGGTTTGCGCGCGCATTTCTGCAAACGTAGTCTCCGAGTAGCGCTTTTTCTTGTAATCAACATTTATGACCCGTTCTTCGTCAAGCCTGACGATGGTCGTTGTGTTGCCAGCTCCGCCGGCGAATTTCTGCATCATTGCGGATTTGAATTCGACATTGCTATCCGTGCGCGATTTGTCCGCAACTATTGAGGTAACCGTCGTGCCATGCATGGCGGCCATGCTCATTGCGCCACTAGCATCGACGTTGAATTTTTGCTCGATCGTGACGTCTGCGTTTGACAATACGGCGAAGCCAAGCGTGTCAAGAAGAGACCAGCTGAAAAGAAAGGATTTGTTTTGCATTGCTTGCCTCCCCCGGTTGGCATTGGCTCGGTAGAGCCTGCTGCCTCGTTTTACCACAACGGAAACGGGAAATGTGAGGGTAACCAGTATGTGATGGGTGTTAAACCTGACACCGGGCAGGCAGCGAATTCGGCCGCCCAAACTCGCCGCGGGTGCTATTTAGTACAAATCTTCGTATGAGTGTCCTGCCCCAAGTGCTATGATTTTAGTGTCGGAACGGACCGGGAGCCTCAATTGAAGGCTGAGCTGCTGCAAGGATTCTACCTGGGCGAACTCCTCATCGAGCCGTTGCAGGGGCGGGTAACAGGGCGCGGCTTCGCCGAGCACCTGACACCAAAGGCAGCGGAAGTCCTTTTGCAGTTGGCTAATTCCCCGGGGTCGCTGGTCACTCGTGAGTATCTGTTAGAGAAGGTCTGGGGCGAGGGGCACGGCACGGCCGAGGCCCTGAGTCACACTGTCAGTGAAATCCGTCATGCGCTGCATGATTCGCCCGATAATCCCGTGCACATCCAGACGCTGCCGCGGCGCGGTTATCGCCTGATCCTTGAGCCGCAGCTGCTGGAAAATCATACCTCCAGTACTGTAATGGGTATTGGCAACGGCGCAAAGACAGGCGGGGTTGGCCTGTTTGAAGATTTGCAACGACGCGGCGTTCTGGAGGCCGCAGTAGCTTATCTCATCATCGGCTGGTTACTCATTCAGATTGCCGACGTGGTTTTCGATCAGTTATTCCTGCCGCAGTGGGCCGGTACCTTCGTTACCGTGTTGGTCATCGCCGGCTTTCCGATTGTGCTGGCGTTATCGTGGTTTTTGGAATTTCGCGATGGCAGGGCGGTCATCGATACGGGGCCGGGCATGGGCAATCGACGCAGGCGATTCAGCCGCACCTACTTGTCTATCATCGGTGCGCTCATGATTGCATCGATAGTCGTTCTCGGTTACGACCAGGTCGTTGGATTACCGGTAGACGTATCGACGACAAGTGTTTTAGCGTCTGCAGATGAAGAACGACTGCCGGTCGCGTCGAATTCGATAGCCGTTCTAAAGTTTCTGAATATTGATGGCAGCGACCAGACAGAGATTTTCGCAAGCGGCTTTGCTGAAGAAATGATCAATCGCCTCGCGCGATTGCCGGCGATGTCGGTTGCGTCTCGTGGCGACGCCTGGTCGCTGGGACCTACGGCATCCTCTGCCGAGGTGCGCCGGCGATTGCGTGTCGCCTATTACGTAGAAGGGAGTGTCCGCCTGATTGGCGAAGCGCTGAGCGTGAATGTGAAGCTGGTCGATTCAATGACGGGTTTCCAGCTGGTGTCAAAAAGCTTTGACGAAAAGATCGAAGATTTTAACCAGGTGCAGCGGGACATTACCAATATTACGGTCGCCAACCTGCGTATTGCATTGCCGGCAGAAACTCAGTCCATGCTGGATTCGATGTATGAAGAGGCGGATCTCGACGCCTACATTCTCTATCGCAGGGGCAAGGAAATGTATGAACGGCCGCAGACTATTGCGACCATTTCCGAGTCGATCGATTTATATCGGCAAGCGCTTTCATTTGACCCTGATTATGCGGCGGCGCATGCCGGGCTATGCAATGCATATGTCCAACTGTACGGACTCAGTAACTCGCCGCATGATATTCAACGGGCAGAATCTGCGTGCTCGTCGGCGCTGATTTCGAATCCTTTACTGCACATGGTATTTGCCGCATTGGGCGATCTCTACAGCCGGACAGGTCGAATCAATGCGGCAGAAAATGCTTATGACAAGGCCTTAGCAATCAACTCCCAGGACGTTCACGCGATGGGTGGATTGGCGGACGTGTACAGGCGCACTCAGCGTTTTTCGCAAGCCGAAGAATTGTTAAAAACTGCGATTGATACGCAGCCGGGCAATTGGCAGGGGATTAATCGTCTTGGAAGCTTTTTGTTTGCGATGGGCCGCTATGATGAGGCCGCAGATGTGTATCGGAAAGTCGTATTTCTGGACTCGGAGAATTTCCGGGCGAGGAGCAATCTTGGTAGTGCATTGACGATGGCCGGCGAATTCGAGACGGGGCGACAGGTACTCGAGGAAGCGTTGGAAATACAACCGGATCAGCGAGCTTACTCAAACCTCGGCGTTATCTACTATTATTTAGGAGAGTTCGATAAATCCGTTGCCACCCACCGGCAGGCGGTGAACATGACTCCGGGCCAGTCAATACTGTGGCTGAATCTCGCGGATTCATTGCACTTCGTCGGCCAGTCAGAGGAATCTGCGGCGGCATTTCGGACCGCGCAGGAACTGAGCCAGAATACGCTCAGTGTGGATGCCTCGGATAGCGAGGCAATAGTGACGCTCGCCTGGACTCAGCACATGCTTGGCGAGAGTCATTTAGCGCTATCGACCGTGAGTAAGGGCCTGGAGGTCGATCCGGAAGATCCCTACGGGTATTACTACGATGCGTTAATCCGTTATCAGACGGGAAATGAGGAGGCGGCATTGAATTCATTGCAAACTGCACTGGACAAAGGGTACCCGGCAGGAATGCTGGTTGCCGAGCCGTATCTTGGAGATTTTCGTGCGGATGATCGCTTTCACGCAATGATTGCGGAGAGTTTTGAATAATTCAGGTACAGATTTCGCAGAAAGGAGAACCGAAATGAAAAAAATATCGATTGCACTGGTTCCAATGTTCCTTGTTGTCGGTGCGTGTGCGCCACATGTTTCCGGGTTTGGCTTTGAAGCGGGCGATTTGCTCGCTAAAAAACCATGTAAGCCGCCGCCGTCTATGCCGGATTGTCAGGATCATCAGTTTAAAAATGATGTCCATTTGACTATCACGTTAAATTCGGCACAGGTGGTCGTTCAGCCCAAAACGATATGCGTTAAGAGACCTGGCACGGTCACAGTCAACATCAATTCGGCTGGAGCACCGGGCAAAAATACAGTCCGCACGGTACCCAAAGATTTAGCTGATTTGTGGATGTTCGGCGACAACGGGAGCGATCAATACAAATTTACTTTGATCGTGGATGAGACTGTCGACCTCGGTGACTACTATTACGGCGTTGCCACGAAAAATGCTGGTTGCATCGATCCGAGAATGACTGTCGGCAACTGAATCTCCGGGGTGACCG
>Ga0114949_10000331_pt1 | contig 24268 bp, 20 predicted proteins | sample N074metaG_FD_83505 | JGI IMG/M metagenome (GOLD analysis project Ga0114949, IMG submission 83505) | Deep subsurface microbial communities from Kermadec Trench to uncover new lineages of life (NeLLi) - N074 metaG | ecosystem: Environmental > Aquatic > Marine > Ocean trench > Sediment | place...
ATGTACAACGTCGTATTTCCTTCGTATGCTCTAATCTGGGCTGCTTGCATTGTCCTGTCCTCTTATATCTGTTTGCCAAAACCAATTGTAGAGGATGGGCAAGCAGCCCTCATAGGATCTACAGGTGCTAATAAGAATTGTGGAGCCCGCCGTACGATAGATACACGTTCTGGATCCTCATGATTATCCGTCTATCGGCACGGGCGATAAGTGTTAGGGATGGCAATTCGCGCAGCAGCATTTGCGGGTATTTATTCAGCATCAGGACGATGAAGATCAATGCGTGGACAGGCTGCTAAGTCTCTTGCAGTTCACCTGGCAGAAATGCACGCACAATCAGGTCAGTGAGGCCGTCGAGGCTGGCTTGCGATTGCAGATCGATGTTGCTGGTAATCTTGAGTTCCTGGGACAACGCGATCAGCCCGCCCGAACATACGCGCAGCATATTATAGATTAGTGCCGGGTCGCCGGCCGGTGTAACGCCTTTCTCCTGCAGTTCCACAATATATTTGGACGCGCCCTCACAAATTGGTCGCAGAAAGTTCTCACTGAGCCATTCGAGCCGACTGCTCGCGCAACTGGACTCCTGCAGAATAATCTTGTGTAACGCGGGATGGCTGGCCGCGTAGTAGACATAGATACGGATCATTGTCGCCATACGTGTCTTTGGACAATCATTGGCGTGTTTCTCCTGTGCGTCTGTCAGAGCGGCCGCGAAGTCACGAAAAATATATTTCACAGAGGCGCGCCAAAGGGTGTCCTTGTTCTTGAAATGGTAGGTAATCAGCGGGTGATGTACGCCGGCTCGCTGCGCAATATCGCGCGTGGAAGTACCCTTAAAGCCGTTCTCCGAAAAGGCCTCTAATGCCGCATCCAGCAGTTTCTGCTTGGTTCGCAGGCTTCGTTGTTGTTGTTTTCTGGGCGTTTTCTTTGCGGAGACGCTCACGGTTCAATCCTCTTATGCATTATTTTGAGCATAAGAGTACCGGGAGAAGGCCAATTGGTCCACTTCGGAGTGTTTTTTCTGCGGGTATTACTGCAGTGTGAAGGACAGGCGGACAGCTGTGCGTTTTTCTACCGCTACACCATTCTCGATGACCGGTTCGAATCGCCACTTCTCGATGGCATCCATTGCTGCCCGGTCAAAGGTCTCACGAGGCTTGGATTCAAGTACGGACATATCGCGTATCCTGCCGTCCGTGGTGACTGTAAACGTGATATCGACTGAGCCGCTAATGTTTCTGCGGTGTGCGACGCGAGGATATTTAGGTGCGACGTAGTTCGTTCGGGTTAAACGGCTCACCGGGACCATTTCCGGTTCGGTGCCGGCGAAAGTGGTACTACTGGAAACGCGATTCGCCTGTGTCCTGGCAGGTGAAATTGTTTGCGGGATCGTCTGTGTACTGCCGCCGCCCTGCACAACATTGTTGGCGACGCTGGCTGCGGCTGCAGCGAATGTCGTCGTAACAGCGCTACCTGAAGATCGTGTCGGTACCGGCGCAGGAGCAGGAGTTACGCTGCGCGTTGGTGCAGGAGTGACGCTTGCACTACGGGTCGGTGGCGGCGAGCTCGCTGCGGGCTTTCGGTTACTCGCCGGGCTGCTGCCCGTTGATTTGTTGGTCGTGGTCGGTGAAACAGTGGAGCCGGCTACGCCGAGTGCAGAAACAGTTGCCGCATTTGCAGCGCCTTTCTCTGCGGCAATTCGCGCGGCTTCATCGGCCTCGACCTGACGTCTCGCTGCAAGAGTCCTGTCGGCCTCGGCTTGTCTGTCAGCCTCAGCCTGCCTCTTGATAGTCTCTTGCCGGTCAACTTCCGCCTGTCGTTGTAGTGCCGCTTGCCGCTCGATTGCCGCCAGTCTGTCGATTTCTGCCTGGCGTTTGATCTCGGCCTGTCTGGCAACTTCTGCGACGCGTGCGGCTTCAGCCTGGCGTTCCAGTTCTGCCAACCTTTCGATCTCGGCAAGGCGCGCAGCTTCAGCCTGGCGAGTCAGTTCCGCCTGCCGCTCTGCTTCTCTTTGCAATTCAGCTTGTCTTTCCAGTTCGGCCAGTCGTGCGGCTTCTACTACGGCTGCCTGCGCATCAGTCAGCGCCTTTTTGGCGGCAGTCAACTCCCTGCTGGTTGGATCGAGTACCCGGGCATCCCGCAACAGATCGTCGGCCTCGTTCAGGAGCCCGTTGTCAATGGCGGTTCGGGCATTGAGCACGAGTGAACCGGCCACTGTGATCAGGCCTTGTTGCGCAGCCTGGTTTTGTGGGTCGGTGTCGAGCGCCATCGCAAAATAATAGCGTGCATTGTTATTCGGCGGTGACATGAGATCACCTGCTTCGAGACGCGCGTTGGCAAGTGCGATTTGTTCGCCAGCTCGCTGCTGATTGCGCGCAGATTTGATTTCCGCAGCCAGCAAATCCACTTCTGCGGAGTTTCTGCCCGCAAGTGATCTCGCTTCCGTACGCAAATTGTCGGCATCATCCAGGCGGCCTTCGCGAATCGCAGCGCGTGCCTGATCGGTTATTTCGCGCAGCTGAACTTGTGTCAGTTGTGCACCGAGAAAGTCCAGCCGCGGGTTTTCGGGGTCGGCAAGTGCGACCATATTCAGAGCGGCGGTCGCTTCATCAATATTCTTTGCCAGCAATGCGCTTTCTGCGAGACCGAGTACCCGACCCACAACCTGGTTAAATTCTGCGGTAACTATTACATCGTCTGGCGCTGCGGCAAGCACAGCCATGTAAAGTTCGATCGCGCTGTCATTTGCCGGTGTAATGAGGTCTCCGTTGTCCCGGGCGATACGTGCTTCATCGAGAAGGTCCTGATAAGCCGGCCGTACGTTGGTCGGTTTTTGCTGCACCGGTGCTGGTGTCCTTGCTGCTGGTTCCATAATCGGATCAATCGTTGCCGATTCAACAGCCGCAGTCTCTACCGGTGCAGCAACATCGGGAGTCGACTCCGAGCTGGTTACCAGCCAGGTCACGACAATAAGGGCAATAATCGAACCACCAGCAATGGCCAGTGTCTTCGTGTCGCGCAACGTAGCAAGAATTCTTGCAACAAAATCCGCGGTTGCTTTGCCGGAAGATTTGGCAATATTCTGGGCGCTTGCAGTGGCTGATTCCTTCGCAGCGGCAATCGATTTTCCGACCGACGTTGCAATATCGGTCATCGTATCCGTTAAGCTGGTGCCATCTGAAAACGGCGCATCGAGGCCATCTGTGTTCAGCGGCTCATTTATCGTTGCCTCAGGAAAAGTTGGCTCGATTCTCTGCGAACGTCGTTTGACTTTTTCGTCCGGTGCTTTTACTACAGGCTTTGGCGTTACTGGCGGCGCTGCCTCCAGCTTCGGCTTTGCCCGCGGTTTCGGTTGTGATTTTGGCGTTCGCCTGGGCGGCGCAGCCGGAATCTCCGCCGCAGGCTTCGGCTTGCTTTTGAATGCAGTGTCGTCTGCCTCAAGATGGTGTTTGACAGATGCCTCAATCGCCAGGCGAGCGCGGCCCGGTGAAACCGGCTTGAGCAGGAATCGATATACGTGACCACGGTTGATCAGGTCCATCAACATGTCGCCGTCATCTCTGCGTCCTGCAACAATTGCGACCAGGCGAGGTGTCGTTTTGCGCAGTCGTTGTGTCAACGACTCCACGTCGGAGCCAACCATTGCGGCATCCGTGACGAAAACACCGACCTTGTTGTTCCTGACCACCTCTTCGGCCTGAGTTGGTGTCACCGAATGGTGCACGTTGTGCAAACCTCGTGCAGAATCTTTTACTGTCGCCAGGAACTCTTCGTCCTTGGTTAGGACAAGGACATCTACGTTGCGAGTGCCAACGCCAGGTGCAATCTGAATTTTGTTGGGCTTGAGTATTGGCATCTGCCCGGTGCCGTCGCTGATGATCGCGGTGCCATTCTCCGATGTCTCCATGACGATATGTTCCGCTTCCGGCATGTCTACGTTCGCTTCCTGATCGTTCGCAGATTCGAACAACGCCACCATGTGATCGCGCTTGGTCGCAGTTTCGATAAGCGCGAGCAATTCCTCAGGTGTGATCGCGCCGCGAACAATCTGGAAAACTTCCTGGTCACCAACGAGTGCTTCCAGTCCGTCCTGATCATCGGTGCCGGCGAGAAGAATACCGATCGTATCGGGTGATCTTTTCTTGGCTTCGCGAAGAGCTTCCAGGCCACTCATGCCGGGCAAGTCCTGCGCCGACACGAGAATATGAATCGGTGTGTCGACCAAGGTGTTCAATGCTTCGCTGCCACTGGTCGCAAGATGCACGCAATAGCGATCATTAAAACCGGTGCTTAAGACATCCAGCGTACTTTGTTCGCTGTGTAACAGTAGTACCTGAGTTTTGTAATGCTCCAGTGCCACTCCGTCCTCCTTGGCGGGTTATGTCGTATTGCGTTTGCAGACCTGCGGATAGGCGAGTATAGCCTTGGCTTTGCCGCCAATTGTCGCTGGAGCGCGACAGGATTATGAATCTGTGACAGGGCGCACAGTCGGAGTGCAGGTAGCGTCACGTTTGGTCCGCCGGCGACGTCGACTGCGTTGAACTGGAATGGCAGGACACTCTGTTGCGCGAAGCAGGAGTCGGCCGCTACAGTTGCAAGACTTACCAAGCGTAAAAATTTATGCTTGTTTCGCCCGGCCGCGACAGCGAATTTCTTCGCCTATTTCGGCGATGGCATCAGTCAGTGGCAGGACTTTCTGTTGTTTCGATCCGAGCCTGCGGATTGCGACCGTTTGTTCCTCAATTTCCCGTTGGCCGACCGCCAGCAGTAACGGAATTTTCGCCACACTATGCTCGCGAACCTTGTAGGAAATTTTTTCATTACGCAGGTCAGCATCAGCGGTAATTCCAGCATCGAGCAGTTTTGCGACGACCTCGAGTGCGTAGTCGTCAGCATCTGAAGTGATGGTTAAAACCCTTGCCTGAGTGGGTGCCAGCCACAAGGGCAGGTTGCCGGCATGATGTTCCAGCAGGATGCCGATGAATCGCTCCAAAGAACCGAATATTGCTCGATGCAATAGCACCGGCGTGTGTTTCTGTCCGTCTTCGCCGATATAGGTTGCACCGAGACGTGCCGGCAGGTTCAGATCGACCTGGTGCGTACCGCACTGCCAGTCCCGACCGATGGCATCACGCAGCACGAATTCAAGTTTCGGACCGTAGAATGCGCCCTCACCGGGGTTATGCGTATAGTCGAGCCCGGATGAGTCAAGTGCGGTTTTTAACGCCGCTTCTGCCTGGTCCCAAACGGCATCGTCACCGACACGAACCTCCGGTCTGTCGGCAAACTTGATCTGCACCTCTTCGAAGCCGAAGTCACGATAAATGCCGAGGATCAAATCACAAACGGCAATCGTCTCTGCGGTTATCTGTTCCGGCGTGCAGAAAATATGTGCATCGTCCTGGGTGAAAGCGCGCACCCGTAACATGCCGTGCAATGCGCCGGAGGGTTCGTAGCGGTGGACCTTGCCGAACTCGGCCAGGCGATAGGGCAAATCACGATAACTGGTAATGCCTTGTTTAAATATTTGCACATGGCCGGGGCAGTTCATCGGTTTGATCGCGTAGGTGCGACCATCTTCCGTCTGCGTAGTGAACATGTGATCACCAAATGTTTCCCAGTGACCGGATGCTTCCCACAACGACCGGTCCATAAGTTCAGGCGTGTTGACTTCCTGGTAACCGGCTTCGTTCTGTCGCTTGCGCATGTAGTTGACCAGGTTCTGGAAAAGGCTCCAGCCCTTCGGGTGCCAGAAAATCGCGCCCGGCGCCTCCTCCTGGAAATGGAACAAATCCATGATTCTTCCCAGTCGGCGATGGTCACGTTTCTCGGCTTCTTCGAGTTGCACCAGGTACTGGCGCAGTTGCTTCGGATTGGCCCACGCCGTGCCATAAATGCGCTGCAACATTTCGTTCCTGGAATCGCCGCGCCAGTACGCGCCCGAAACCCGGGTGAGATGGAATGCCTTGCCGAGTTTGCCGGTGGAGGGCAGGTGCGGTCCGCGGCACAAGTCGACAAAGTCGCCTTGTCGATAAAGTGTCAGGGTCTCGCCGGCAGGAATGTCAGCAATAATCTGCGCTTTGTACTCTTCACCCATATCGCGAAAAAATTTGACTGCGTCATCCCGGTCCCAGACTTCTCTGTGGATGCTTTCGTCACGATCAACAATTTCCTGCATGCGCGTTTCGATGACCTTGAGGTCATCCTCGGTAAACGGTTCTTCCCGCGCGAAGTCATAATAGAAGCCGTTCTCGATGGCCGGTCCGATCGTCACCTGGGTATCCGGCCACAGCTCCTTCACCGCTTCTGCAAGTACGTGAGCGGCATCGTGACGCAGGAGCTCGAGACCGTCCGCAGAATCTCTGGTAACGATCGCGACAGACGAATCCTCTTCAATACTGCGGCTCAGGTCCCAGAGTTCACCCCCGACCCTGATCGCCACAGCATCACGTGCCAGACCTTTGCCTATGTCGGCGGCGATTTCCAGGCCGGTGACGGCGTTGTCAAATTGACGTTCGGAGCCGTCAGGTAGTTGAATTATTGGCATTTTTTCCTGCGCTGTATGGATTGCAAAGCGGTGTGTCTATCGGCGCGCTATTGTACAGAATACTGGGCCTCAACCAAACGTGAACGGTTTTTTCAGCCGCCGAATGCAGGGCACAAACCATTGCTGTCCCATAACGACGAGTTTCCGGGCGGCGGTTGAAGCGTTGGCGTAATGATCCGGTATTTTTGCGGATTTCGGACATCGCCCGCTGGGCGGGCTCTACAATTCTTATTAGCACCTGTAGGAGCCCGCCCAGCGGGCGATTGCGCTACGCCCAGCGGGCGATAAATCTCAGCAACACGACAAGTTTTGCCAGTAGCACGATCACCGATTTTGAGTTTTTGGGACGGCAGTGGGTACAATCGCGCACGGGATTAGTTTGAGAGACATCGGGATGAGCGAGGAACCGGCCACTTATCGTTTTCCACGTGAGGAACACGACCACGGTCATTGCGTGGAGCAGGCAATTGCGACCGCAGAGCAAATCTGTCGTGAGAAAGGCCTGCGATTTACTGCGCAGCGGCGGCGTGTGCTCGAGCTGGTCTGGAACAGCCACAAACCGGTAGGTGCCTATGACATCCTCGACAGTCTCAATCAGGATGGCAACAAGGCGGCACCGCCAACAGTTTATCGCGCGCTGGAATTCCTCATTGAAGCGGAACTCGTGCACCGGCTGGATTCGCTCAATGCGTTCGTCGGTTGTTCCGATCCAGGCGTGTCCCACAGCGGGCAGTTTCTGATTTGCCGATCCTGCCGCTCAGTCGTGGAACTGGACGATGCGCAAATCAATGTCACCGTGGACAAGATGGCAGCTGAACTCGGATTCACGGCGATCAGCCAAACCCTCGAGATTCAGGGCCTGTGCCAAACCTGCCGGGAATCCGGAAAAAGCTAGCCATTTTCAATCAGCCGCTGCAAATCTGTGTAATCGGCGCCTGAGCGCGTACAATTGCGCAGCTTTAATCGGCCAACAGCAGTCAGAAACCAGGGTCATGAGCGAAAACGAATTAACAGACTTTATTCGCAGCATCATCGCAGACGATGTCGCCAGCGGTAAGCATAACGGCAAAGTGGTGACGCGATTCCCGCCGGAGCCGAACGGCTTTTTGCATATAGGCCATGCGAAGTCGATTTGCCTGAATTTCAGCGTGGCGGCAGAACACAATGGCAAGACCTATTTGCGCTTCGATGACACCAATCCTGGCAAAGAGAGCGAAGAGTACGTTGCCGCCATCAAAGAGGATGTTCGCTGGCTTGGCTTCGACTGGGGAGATCGACTGACGCATGCATCAGACTATTTCGATCGCTTGTATGAGTCGGCCATAAAGCTCGTCGAGATGGGCAAGGCCTATGTCGATAGCCTGAGCGCCGAGGAGATTCGCGAGTACAGAGGGACCTTGTCCGAGCCCGGCAAGGATAGCCCGCATCGTAATCGCAGTGTTGAGGAAAACCTCGACTTGTTGCGCCGCATGCGTGATGGAGAATTTCCCGATGGTGCACATATCTTGCGCGCCAGGATCGACATGCAATCACCGAACATCAATATGCGTGACCCGGCGCTATATCGCATCCGGAATATTCCGCATCAGAATGCCGGGGATAAATGGCACATCTATCCGCTGTATGATTTTGCGCACGGACTTTCTGACGCGTTTGAAGGCATAACTCACTCACTTTGCACGCTGGAATTCGAAGATCATCGTCCTTTGTATGACTGGTTCCTCGATCAGCTCGAGCCAACTCACCGACCTCAGCAAATCGAATTTTCGCGACTTAATCTTGCTTACACACTGACCAGCAAGCGCAAGCTCAATGCGCTGGTGGAAGAGGGCCATGTCAGCGGCTGGGATGACCCACGCCTGGCAACCCTGGCCGGGATGCGTCGGCGCGGCTATCCACCAGCAGCGTTACGCGATTTCATCAAACGAATCGGCGTGACTAAGAAAGAAAACATGATTGAAATGGCCATGCTCGAAAACAGCGTGCGCGAAAACCTGGATAACGCCTGCGAAAGACGCATGGCTGTAATGCGCCCGCTGAAAGTTGTGCTGACGAACTACCCGGATGACCAGACTGAAGATCTAACCGGATTGAATCACCCAAACCGACCGGAACTGGGCACTCGCGAGCTGCCATTCTCTCGCGAACTCTATATTGAGCACGACGACTTCATGGAAGAGGCGCCAGGAAAGTTCTTCCGCCTGAAGCCTGACGGCGAAGTCCGCCTGCGCTTTGCCTACATCATTCGCTGCAATGAAGTTATAAAGGATGATTCAGGAACTGTAATCGAGCTGCGCTGCACTTATGATGAGGAAACGCGCAGCGGCAGCGGCTCAAGCGACCGCAAGGTCAAAGGAACCATCCACTGGGTATCGGTAAGTCATGCCGTGCCGGCAGAAGTCCGCCTTTACGATCGCCTGTTCACCATCCCCGATCCGGGCAAAGCAGAGAACGTCCTAGATCACCTCAATCCCGACTCCCTGAAAATTGTCGACGCAAGACTGGAGTCAAACCTGGCTGGTGCTGAAACAGGAACACCAGTCCAGTTCGAAAGACTGGGATATTTTTGTCCCGATGCTGCCGATCACAAGCAGGAAAAACCAGTTTTCAATCGCATTGTGACTCTGAGAGACAGCTGGGCAAAAATAGAAAGACAAGCGTTGCAAAACAACTAGCAACTAACAGCAAGAGTAGTTTGGCTAAGTTGATGTCAGTCAATCATTGCTGGCAATATTTGTAATGACAACCGGCGCACCACGATCCGAGCCAAGCCCGTCCGCAGCACTGCCTTCCGCGCGGGCTATTTCGACGACGCCAAATGAATTGATGAGCGCCAGGTAGTCGCCAGGTTTTGCTCTGCCGTAGGTCGGCTTCATCTCGAACTTGTGGCCGGCCAGGTGCACAACCGGATGTTCGAAATCTTTGATGAGTGATTGATCGATGTTGCTGATCAGGTTGCCGAACGCATCAACGGTAACGACGATTCCGCGCACGCTGCCATTTGCCACTTCCGGATCTTCGAGCCAGCCGGGTGTCCAGTCGCTGATCTCGATACCAACATCATTAAGAGTCGTCCGACCGGCAGCTAACTCGGCGGCCACCGGCGCAAATATGTCTCTCCCGTGAAACGTGAGACTCGGTGTGTTGATACCGAGCTTTGGCAAGGCTTCATCATCCAGTTTGAAAACCTGATCGGCATCCTCCAGCAGTGGCGCCAGCAAGCCATTGTCCGGCGCCATGAACAGGTGACCGTTTTTGCTGGCCAGGATTATTTCTCGTTCCGTCCCGACGCCCGGATCGACGATCGCCACGTGGACTGTGCCAGGAGGAAAGTACTGGTAGGACCGGCTGATCCAGAAGCCTGCTTCCGGTGGCCAGTGTGCGGGAATATCATGGGCCAGGTCGACGACAGTCGCAGCGCGAAAACGACTCAGGATGACGCCCTTCATGACGGCCGCAAACGGGCCCTTGTGTCCGAAGTCGGTGGTGATCGTGATTACGCCGGATGGCTGCCAGTCAGTCATCGGCAAATATTAACCCATTCACCGGTCCCGGCGTCAGGCAGATTCAGTTTGTGGAAACATCGCAGGCGCCTCGTCCGGGCAATTCTATTTTGACAAATTGACAAATCGGTCCAGGTGGAAATCGGCATTGCCAAACAACAGGTCAATCGCGGTCAATCGCTTGAAATAATGCGCAATATCGAGCTCCCAGGTTACGCCCATGCCGCCATGAATCTGTACTGCTTCCTGCGCCACCTTGATGCCTGCCGTACCGACCTGGTACTTCAACGCACTGATCGCCTTGCGGGCACCGGCGTCATCGGCGGTATTGAGCATTACGCACCACATTAACAGTGACTGCGTCTGTTCCGCTGCCATCAGCATGTCGACCATGCGGTGTTGTAGCGCCTGAAAACTGCTGATGGGCACGCCGAACTGCACCCGTTCCTTGCTGTATGCGACGGTCTTATCATGCATTGCGCGTATGATGCCGACGGCTTCGGCGGATACAGCCAGCGTTGCTTCGTCAATCGCAGCCTGCAATGTCGCGAAACCCGCATCGACACTACCGAGAATGTTGCCTGGCGCTATCCGGACCGCATCGAGATCGATCTCGGCTGCGGTTGACGCATCTACCGTCGCAAATGACCTGATAGCCATGCCCTCAGCGTCCGCCGCAACAGCAAACAGCGTAATGCCTTGTTCATCTGTGGCATCACCTGCGGTACGTGCCGGAATAATCAGCAAATCGGCATTGCCACCATTGAGAACCAGCGACTTCTTGCCCGTCAGCACGAAATCGTTACCGTCTTTGACAGCGGTGGTCGCAATGTTGGCAATATCAAATCGGGCTTGTGGCTCGGCAAAGGCGAGCGCTGTCTGCAGACTACCGTCGATCAGTGGTGCCAGCCATTTTGCCTTCTGCTCTGCGGTAGCTGCGCGACGCAGAACGCCGCCTGCAAGAACGATGTTGGCAAGAAATGGTTCTATCATCAGTCCGCGGCCGAACTGCTGCATCATCAGCATCATCTCAACGGGACCACCGTCCAGGCCGCCATCTTCCTCCGCAAACGGAACAGCGGTCCAGCCCAGCTCGGCAAATGTCTGCCACAACTCTTTGCTGTAACCCTCTGGGCTTGCAGCATTTTTTTGCCGCAGTTCAAAATCATAATCATTATCGATGAAACGCGAAACACTGTCGGCGAGCATTGACTGCTCTTCACTGATTGAAAAATCCATATTGTTCTGCTGCTCCGCTTCCTAAAGGCCAAGTACGTGTTTTGAGATAATGTTTTTTTGTATCTCGTTCGAGCCGCCGTAAATTGATGCCTTGCGATTGTTGAAATACTGCAAGGAGGATTTCGTTTCTGTGCCGCTGCCAACCCGGTCTTCTTCGGGAAAATCGAGAACATATTGGGCAGGGATATACGGCAATGCGTAGTAGCCAGCAGCTTCTACAAATAGCGCATCGAGCGTTTGTTGTACTTCGGTGCCTCTGATCTTGAGAATTGAGGACTCCGGACCTGGCGCCTTGCCCACGGCAACCGAGGCGAGCGTGCGCAATTCTGTGTATTCCAGTGCCTTGAGTTCGATTTCGAGGGCTGCAACCTTGCGGGTAAAATTTTGCTCATCGAGCAAGGGTGTACCGCCGTGAACAGAGCTGCCGGCTTTGGCTTTTAGTTTGCCAAGGCGATATTTCGATTGCGCCACGCCGGCGATATTAGTGCGTTCGTGTTGCAGCAGGATTTTGCCGTAAGTCCATCCTTTGCCTTCCTCGCCAATCAGGTTTTCAACCGGCATCCGCACGTTTTCGAAATGAATTTCATTAACTTCATGGTCGCCCTCGATGGTGATGATGGGCTTGACGGATACACCGGGTGTTTTCATGTCGATCAGGACGAAACTGATGCCCTCCTGTCTCCTGGCGACATCCGAGCTGGTGCGCACCAGGCAGAAAATCCAGTCAGCATGCTGCCCGAGCGTGGTCCAGGTCTTGGTACCGTTGATGACGTAGTGATCGCCGTCGCGATCGGCTTTGGTGCTTAATGAGGCCAGATCGGAGCCGGATCCCGGTTCCGAATAGCCCTGGCACCACCAGACGTTACTTTCCAGGATGTCCGGCAGAAAACGCTGCTTTTGTTCTTCGTTGCCGAACGAGTAGATGATGGGGCCGACCATCTTGACGCCGAACGCGACGATGGCGGGTGCATTGTTCGCTGCCATTTCATTCGCGAAAATATACTGCTTAACGACGCCCCAACCGGTGCCGCCGTACTCGACCGGCCAGTTCACTGCAAACCAGCCCTGCTCATAGAGAATTTTCTGCCAGCGAACGGTGTCCGCCGGGCTAAGCGGGATGCCCTGATCCCTTTTCGTGCGAATGTCCTCAGGATACTTCTCGGCGAAAAATTTCTTAACTTCGTCGCGAAAGGCCAGTTCTTCTTCAGTAAAATTCACGTTCATTATTCGATCCGTTTTTGCAGGATGCGCGAATGTCGGCGGCAATCTGACGTTTGCCGGGACTGCACATCAGGTGGCTATAGTCGGTCGGGATTTCACGTTATCATTGTGGTCGCACCAGGCCTGAACGAGCCTCAGTCCTCGCGCCGCAGCAGTATAACCATCCATGCTGCGCTGCACAACAAGGTGCGAGCGAGCAACCTAGTAGGTTGAAAAACAAGAAGATAATCTCAGGCTTAAGGGACGATTGTAAATGTTTTACACGGCGCTGGCATTTGTTCTGGTCGCATTCCTGTATGCGTCGGTCGGTTTTGGCGGTGGCTCAAGTTACACCGCGATCCTGATCGAGTCCGGCCTGTCGTGGCAGCTCGTACCGCCGATCTCGCTGCTGTGCAATATAACGGTAGTGACCGGGGGCGTCTGGCATTTTGCGCGCGCGGGCCATCTAAACATCAGATTTGCGGCGCCGCTGATTACTGCGTCCGTGCCCGCGGCATATCTTGCCGGCACTGTTCGCCTGACCGAACCTGCTTACCTGTCGGTCCTCGCCATTGCGCTCTTTGTTTCGGCAATCCTTATGTTGCTCGACCGCCAATGGCACAAGGACGAGCAAACCGGACCAGAGCCGGGCACCATGACACTGCTGACTCTTGGGCTGGTGCTTGGCGGCCTGGCTGGAATTACGGGTATTGGTGGCGGCATCTATCTTGCGCCGGTGCTGCATTTTTTCCGCCTGGCTGAAGCGAAAACGGTGGCCGCCACTGCCTCGCTGTTTATTCTGGTCAATTCACTGGCGGGACTGGCGGGGCAACTGACCAAACTCGGCGTGGAGGCGAATATTCTGCTCGACGCCAGTTACCTGGTATTGCCTGTTGCGGTTTTGCTCGGCGGACAGCTCGGCAGCAGGATTGGGGCTAACTTGTTGCCCGCAGCGCCGATTCGCAGGCTCACAGGGCTGGTCGTATTGATCGTCTCGATACGACTCTTATGGTAAACGCAGGCCACAACAACGCTTACAGAGTGGCCCGGAATCGGGCATCATTCACCAATGGATGACGTAACACAATCAGGTGACAAGGCGGCTAATGGCGGGGATTTCGTTAAGGATACCTTTGATCGGCCATTACAGGATCTCAGGATATCGCTGCTCGACCGGTGCAACCTGCGTTGTCCGTATTGCATGCCAGAGACTGAATATCATGCGGATTATCAGTTCCTCACCCGGCAGCAACGCCTGAGTCATGATGAAATTCTGCGCATCGCCAGCATTGCGGTCGGTCTCGGTGTCAGCAAGCTCAGGCTGACCGGGGGCGAACCGCTACTCGACAAAAAAGTATCTGCATTGGTGGCGCGCCTGAGCCAGCTGCAGGGTGTCGATGACCTGGCATTGACGACCAACGCAATTTTGCTTGCGCCACTTGCCGGGAAACTTGCCGAGGCAGGTCTGCACCGGGTGACGATCAGCCTGGACAGCCTCGATGAAGACGTTTTTAAACTGCTCAGTGGTAATCGCGGCGATCTGTCGAAAGTGCTGCAGGGAATCGAGGCCGCAGAGGCGGCCGGGCTGACGCCGATCAAGATCAATGTGGTCGTGCAGCGCGATGTCAACGATCACACGGTACTTGATTTGCTGGAGCACTTTCGTGGCAGCGGGCACATCGTCCGCTTTATTGAATACATGGATGTTGGCAATCGCAACGGCTGGACGCTGGAGCAAGTGGTGCCATCGAAACAATTACTGCAGTCGATTCACGGACGCTGGCCGGTGCGTGCAATTGGCCGAAACTATCCCGGGGAAGTTGCGCGACGCTATCAGTACCTGGACGGTGAAGGTGAAATCGGCTTCATATCATCGGTAACGGAACCCTTCTGTGGCGCCTGCAGTCGTGCGCGTTTGTCGGCTGACGGCAATTTATACACCTGCCTTTTTGCGACCAGCGGAACAAATTTACGCGTGCCGCTCCGGGAAGGCGCGAGCGATGCGGATATCGCAGAGATTCTGCAAAGTGTCTGGCTCAGACGGAAGGATCGTTACAGCGAAACGCGCCAGGTAAACCCTTTGGAGCAACCGTTAGTGAGCAAGGTCGAGATGTACAGGATGGGTGGCTGACCGGCAAATGACGAAACTTAGCCACATCGATAACGCCAACCAGCCAACGATGGTTGATGTCAGTCACAAGGTGGCGACTGACCGGGAAGCGCACGCGCGTACGATTGTAGATTTTCCCGCGGAAGTTGCGCAGCGTTTTTCGGGTGGCGATATACAAAGCGCCAAAGGCCCCGTATTTGCGACTGCAATTGTGGCCGGTGTAATGGCAGCGAAACGCACACATGAGTTGATTCCATTTTGCCATCCACTGGGCCTCGATAGCTGCAAGATAACGATTGGCCTTGACGACCAGCAGCGCGCTGTAATCGATTGCCGTTGCAAGGTGCATCATCGAACCGGTATCGAAATGGAAGCATTGACCGGTGCCAGCGTCGCAGCGCTGACGGTCTACGACATGTGCAAGGCGCTATCGCATGATATTGTGATTCGAGAGACGCGGCTGATTTCGAAGACCGGTGGCAAAAAGGATTATTTCCGTGACAGCGCGTGAGCCGGTCTGGGGCCTGGTACTTGCCGGTGGCAAGAGCCGGCGGATGGGCAGCGACAAAGCGTTGCTGCGGCAAAACGGCCAAACGCAGTTAAGCCTTGCGGTGGCGCTGCTCGAGACACAACTTGAGCGTGTGTTTGTATCCACGACAGAAGCTCAGGCTGATGATGCAGAGCGTAGCCAGTTTGACCGGATCGTCGATCGATACGATAACATGGGGCCCGTTGCCGGCATCCTCTCGGCCATGGATAAAAATGCGGAGGTTAGTTGGTTGGTACTCGCCTGCGATTTACCAAACATTGACGCGGCAACCATTGCTTATTTGCTGGACAACTGCTCGCCGGATCATCCGGCAACGGCGTATCGAAGTACTTATGATGATTTGCCAGAACCACTGTGTGCGATCTGGCGACCGGAGGCGCGCAAAATTATCGACAGTTTCGTGGAGCAGGATATGATTTGTCCGCGCAAGATTCTGATCAGGTCCGATACGCAATTGCTGAGCCAACCGAATCCGGCGGCGCTGCACAATATCAACACGCCGGAAGACCTGGCGGGTACCGGAATTACGCTTAGCGCATGAAAAAGAATATTACCGTCCGCTATTTCGCCGGATTTCGCGAGCACGCAGGTCTCGGCGAAGAACACCTCAGCATGGACGCCGCCACCGCCAGCGATGTGTACCAACAACTAAAGCATCGACACGGTTCGTCTGAACCACAGGGTCATTGCAAAGTCGCGATTAATGACGAAATGGCAGACTGGAGTTCACCGATAAGCGATGGTGATACGGTGTTGTTGTTTCCGCCCGTGGCCGGAGGTTGAGATGATGCGAGTAACTGACAGCACGATCGAGCCGGACAAACTGCGCGATGAATTGCTGGACGCAGCTGCCGGCGCCTACGTTGGTTTTGAAGGCTGGATCAGGAACCAGAACGAAGGCCAGGAAGTTCTGCGGCTGGAGTATGAAGTTTACGAGCCACTAGCGATCAAGGAAGGTGAGAAAGTAATCGCAGAGGCCGGGACAAAGTTTCCAATCCTGCATGCGCAGTGTGTGCATCGCTCCGGGTTACTGGAAATCGGTGAGTGTGCTGTCTGGGTGGGCGTAACGTCAGCGCATCGGGACGAGGCTTTTTCGGCCTGCCGTTACATCATTGACCAGGTTAAAGTTCGGCTGCCAATCTGGAAGAAGGAACACTATGTTGAGGGTCATTCCGGGTGGGTAAATTGCGAACGCTGTGCGGAGCATGAAGATGCGCGCACGAGCAGCCAGATCGGTGTTTAAATACTGCGCTCAAGATCGCTCTTCTGATCGATATCCAGAGCTGCCGGTTCAAACCTGATTGATTTAACCCGCTCCCTGTTTGCTTCGATAATTTTACGCGCTCCGTTATCTCCGCTTAGACGCTGCAGATCCGCGAAATCTCTGCGTGGAAAAATAACAGGTGGACCGATAATTCCGGAATACGCACTGGCGACAATTGATTCCCGGGATGTCTGCCAGGTATCGAGCAGTGATTGCAGATGAGCACTGGCGATCAATGGCTGATCCGCCAGCAAGAGCAGTATCGCATCCGCAACTTCCGCAACGCTGCGAATGCCACATTCGATTGAACTCGCAAGACCGTCTGCAAAGCGTGGGTTGACGACGAAGAATCCGGCCAGCGGTGCACAAATCTGGTTTACCCGCTGCCAGTCATTGCCGGTGACCAGGATGCTGTGAGGTCCGCAAACCGCTTCCGCCAGTCGCACAGAGCGTGTCACCAACGGTATGCCCTGATAATTCTCCAGCAGCTTGGTCTTGCCGAATCGGCTGGACTGGCCAGCCGCAAGAACGATTGCGAATACGGAACTTCCCCTCATCGCCTGAATCTTATAGACAAAATCGAGCGATCAATAGCCGCGGTTAACGCAAAGCGTAAAGATTGCTTGAAGAAGCTCATCTACACCGCAACAAAATTGTATTTCTGATAGCCACGTATTCACTGGCTTTCAGGGACAGATCTGTCGAAAAGCGCAACATTGAGGACAAGAAAACTTGCTCTGTCGTCCGCTTCTGTGTATTTCTTGCAGTGCACCAATCGGCGCGGGCACGCCTGTGTTTGAGCCAAATTCTGCAGCTGGGCAATAAAGGATTTCGATTTGCACCGCATAAAAACAATCGAAGACGCAAAAGCGCTGGAAGGTACAGAAGTCGGTCTGTCGGACTGGGTCACCATTGATCAACAGATGATCGACCGTTTCGCCAAGGCAACTGGCGACTTCCAATGGATTCACGTGGACACCGAGCGCGCGGCACGTGAGCTTCCGGACGGCAAGACCATTGCTCATGGTTATTTCACCCTCGCGCTGATCCCTGCCTTGACTGGCGGTTTCGTGGAGGTTGAGAATCTTGCCAAAGCAGTGAATTTTGGTTGCAACAAGGTGCGCTTTTATTCACCCGTACCCGTTGGTAGCAGGGTGCGTGGCAGGGCGACAGTGATTCAGGCCCGCATACGTGGCGGTGCCTTGCACCTGTTGTCACAAATCAAAGTCGAAATTGAAGGCGTGAAAAAACCTGCCTGCGTCGCTGAAACGCTGGGCATCTATATTTTCAATGAAAATGAATTAGAACAGCCTGCCGCGCAGCTGGCCTAGTCGTCCAACAAGGTAGGTTTGATGCACTACTAGCACCATCGGTCAGGCCGATGTCCCCGACTAATTGCGGGTAATTGCACGAAATTCGGCTTCTTTTCCTGTGAATGCTTGCAGTCAGACCCCGTTGTTCTGTTAAATAGCCAATCCATGCCCTGCTGAATAATCAATAAGAGGTAGTGCAATGCACGGACTGATGATGGACACCCAATTGCTGATTTCCTCGATCCTGCGTCACGCAGATCGAAATTTCGGCGATCGGGAGATTGTCTCGGTGACTGCAGATAATCCGCTGCATCGTTATACCTATGCGGACTGTTTCCGTCGGACGCGACAGCTCGCCAATGCACTCGACAAACTTGGATTGTCACAAGGCGACCGTGTTGCGACCCTTGCCTGGAATGACTACCGTCATCTTGAAGCCTATTACGGAATCGGTGGCGCGGGATATGTTTGCCATACGATCAATCCGCGACTGTTCCCGGAACAGATAGTCTTTATCATCAATCACGCTGAAGACAAGTGGATTCTGACCGACCCGATGTTCTTGCCTCTGCTGGAGAAAATCTCGCCACAGACGCCCAATGTCGAGGGCTATATCGTCTTGACAAGCGACGCGCATATGCCGGAGACCAGCCTGAAAAATGCGATTTCTTATGAAGCCTTTATTGGTGGAGAAAGCCGCGACTACGAGTGGCCGGAATTTGACGAAAATACTGCGGTGGGCTTGTGCTATACGTCGGGGACGACCGGAGATCCGAAAGGCGTTTTGTACAGCCACCGATCGACTGTCTTGCACGCTTATGCGGGAGTCACACCCGATGTCCTGAACCTCTCCAACCGTGACTGCATATTGCCGGTTGTGCCCCTGTTTCATGTCAATGCCTGGGGCGTTCCGTATTCGTGCCTGATGGTTGGCACCAAGCTGGTATTCCCGGGGCCGAAAATGGGTGACGGTGAGGCGCTTTATCACCTTCTTGAAGAAGAGGAGGTGTCACTGGCGCTCGGCGTGCCGACGGTCTGGCTCGCACTGCTGCAATATGCGGAGAAAGCCGGCAAACGGCTGGACAAGCTTGAACGCACCGTCATTGGTGGTGCCGCCGTGCCGGAATCAATGATTCGCGAGTTTCGTGACAAACACGATGTGGTGGTTGTCCAGGGTTGGGGCATGACGGAAATGAGCCCGCTGGGCACAACCAATACGCCAAAAGTCGGTCTGGAGTCGCTTACGCCGGATGCGTTGCTGGCTTTGCAAACCAAGGCGGGTCGCGGAATATACGGTTGCGAAATGCGTATTGTGGATGACGCCGGATCGGAGCTCCCGTGGGATGGCGTCGCGTACGGTTCCCTGCAGGTCAGGGGCGCGTGGATCTGCAGTGACTATTACAAACTTGAGGGCAGCGGCGGTTCGCATACCGAAGATGGCTGGTTCGATACCGGAGATGTCGCGACGATTGACGAAAACGGCTACATGGCGATTACTGATCGCACCAAGGACGTGATTAAATCCGGAGGCGAGTGGATCAGTTCGATCGAAGTTGAGAATGTCGCCGTTGGTCACCCGGCAGTCGCGGAATCGGCCGTAATTGGCGTGTCGCACCCCAAGTGGAGTGAGCGGCCATTACTTATTGTGATCAAGGCCGAAGGGCAGGATATTACCCGGGAAGAGATGCTCGCCTGGTTCGATGGCAAAATTGCGAAGTGGTGGGTGCCTGATGACGTCGTGTTTGTTGACGAAATTCCGCATACTGCGACTGGCAAGGTGAAAAAGATTGAATTGCGCAAGCAATTTGCAGATTACAAGTTACCCACTGGTTAATACAACCGGTCAAATATTAAAGGTGTCTTATGGCTGACGCATTGCGTCTGTTCGGATTGAGGGCAGTGGTAACCGGTGCGGATAGCGGCATCGGCGAAGCGATTGCACGCACATTGGCAAAACATGGCGCTGAGGTCCTGGCTGTCGATACCAAACTAAGCGGAATTGAAACGCATTTCAAATCGGTTCGTGGTATCAGGGGTGCGCCGCTGGACGTGCTTGGTGCCGACGGACCCGCACAATTGACCGAGTTGGCAGCGACCGAGCTCGGCGTTGTCGATATCATCGTCTGCAACATCAGCCCGCATGCGGACAAACCGATTAATGACGGTGACAATGCTGTGCTTGATCAGCTGCTGCAAAAAAAATACGACCGTGTGTCGCAGATCAGCCAGCAAATGTTACCGATGATGAAGAACAGCCCGGCCGGGCGTATCATCATCCTCGGATTCGACCGCAGTGTTTTCGGGCGCGATGGCTCGGCGAGCTATGCGAAATCCCAGGAGAAAATTGCCGGCTTGACCAGTCGTCTCGCTGCAGAGGCCGGACAATTCGGCATCAACGTAAATTACATTCAGCCGGGCGCGGTGATGACGCCGGATAGCCGCAAAGTTTTCAAGACCAATAAAGACCTGCGGGATTATTGCATCAATCGATCTGCTGCGAAACGAGTCGGTGAGCCCGTTGATATTGCTAAAGTTGCCTTGTTTTTGGCGACCGATGATTCGGTGTTTGTCAGTGGTACCGGAATCGTTGTCGATGGCGGTCAGGCGAACCCTGGGTAACCTCCATTGGCGCGCGATCAAGCACCGCACAGTTCCTCGAAATGAACCCTGTACTTAACGATCTCATCGAACTGCTTCAGCTCGAACGCATCGACGATAATATTTTTCGCGGGCAAAGCCGCGATATTGGTAGCGCCCAGGTATTCGGCGGGCAGGTTGTCGGTCAGGCGCTGTCTGCCGCACACCACACGGTTGAGGGACGACGCGCACATTCATTGCACGCCTATTTCCTGCGTCGCGGTGATATGAATGCGCCGATTATTTATGAAGTGGACCGCGCAAGAGATGGACGCAGTTTTTCGGTGCGTCGCGTCGTGGCCATTCAGCATGGTCGTCCAATATTCAACATGGCGGCGTCGTTTCAAAAGCCGGAGACCGGTCTTGAGCATCAGGCGGAAATGCCGGATGTAGCCGGACCTGATGGTCTGCAAGACCTGACAGATGTTGCGCCGGAAATCCTGCAAAAAATTCCGGAAAAAATGCGCCGCTATCTGACTAACAAACGACCGTTTGAATTCAGACCGGTATCGCCAATGAATTTTGCTGCACCGGAAAAACGGCCGGCGGTGAAACATATCTGGATCAGGGCGGTTGACAAGTTGCCGGACAGTTACAGTCTGCACCAGAATCTGCTCGCTTATGTGTCTGACTACGAATTGCTCGGCACCAGTACTTTGCCGCATGGTCTGCCTTTCGGGCGTGGCACGGTACAGATGGCAAGCCTTGATCATGCCCTTTGGTTTCACCGTGACGTCAGGGTTGACGAGTGGTTGCTGTACTCGTTGGACGGACCGAGTGCTTCTGGCGCAAGAGGATTTGCTCGCGGACAGTTCTTTACCCAGGATGGCGTAATGGTAGCGTCAACGGCCCAGGAAGGCCTGGTACGTGTCCTGGACGAGACGCGAAAAAAACCCTGGCCATCGCCAGCGGGAAAACAGAATTAGCCTTACCTGGCTTTCGCCTGGTTCGCTACCGCCGCAGTTGCAGCAGCAATCGCTTCCGGATCCCCCAGAAAATTGCGGGACAATGGTTTGAGATCAGCGTCAAGTTCGTAGGCCAGCGGAATGCCGGTCGGTATGTTGAACCCGGTGATTTCCTCTTCCGAAATGTCATCCAGCATCTTAACCAGCGCGCGCAAGCTATTTCCATGAGCGGCAACCAGTACGTTCTTTCCATCGCGCAATTGCGGCGCGATGACTTCTTCCCAACAAGGCATTACGCGCTCTAACGTCGTTGCGAGAGACTCGGTTGCCGGCAATGAAGAGATACCGGCATATCGAATGTCGTGCGACGGGTGTCGCTCGTCATCAATCTCGAGTGCCGGTGGTGGAGTAGCGTAACTGCGTCGCCAGATGTGCACCTGCTCATCGCCGTATTTCGCAGACGTCTCTGCCTTGTCGAGACCCTGCAAGGTGCCATAGTGGCGTTCATTCAGCCGCCAGTCACGAACAACCGGAATCCACACCCGCTCCATTTCATCGAGCATGATCCAGAGCGTGTGAATGGCACGCTTCAGGACTGAGGTAAACGCGATATCGAATTTGAAATCGAGTTCGTGCAGCAGTTGGCCGGCTGCTGCAGCCTCTGATCGACCTTTGTCAGTAAGCTCGACATCCGTCCAGCCGGTGAAGAGGTTGCGCAGATTCCAGTCACTCTGCCCGTGACGACAGAAAACAAGTTTGCCGCTCATGCATGCTCCAAAATTAACTATCGGTTAGTTTGCGCAATTCCTGAGCTGCGACCGACAAAGTAGCGAAGTCCATTTCATGTCGCAGGCGCATTTCTGCCAGAATGGCATCGTATTTTCGGATCGCCGTACCGTTTTTCTCACACCATGTCGCGAAAACCTCGATGGGTGCACGTCGAGCGCGACTGCTTAGCAAGCCGGTCGCAAGTTCCCGCCGGATACGATAAAAATCGTCACGCAAATTGCTACGCGCCAGCGCTTGCCAGCGGCCATCTACTACAAGGCCCTCGACGCAACGATTCATCCAGACGATGCCAAGCCGGTCACTCATTGCCGCATACATGCGGGCGGTGTCCGTGACGCTTTTCTTATGCAGGTTGGCCAGGTCACTAATATCCAGCGCGCCGCGGGTGAGTAACAATGCGGCCATTTGCTTCGCGAGTTTTTCTGGTACGCCATCTTGCATATATTCCCGGGCGGAGCTTTTTTGCCGTTCTTTGGCAGTGCCCGTTACAATGCTGGTAGCGCGGGAATAAATTTTCGCCATGCCTTCTTTCAGCTGGGTCACAGCATCTACGATATCCAGCTCGTCGCCATAGCGTTCGATCAACCAGTAACACGCGTGTCGCAGTATGCGACTGACTTCGAACATCATCGATTGTTGCAGGGTCGCCGGAATCTCGTTGTCCAGTGCTTCTATGCTATGCCAGATATCGCTGCACTGGCACACTTCCCGGGCAACGACATACGCACGTGCGATGGTGACGACGTCTGCACTGGTATCGACCTGCACTCTCTTGACAAACGCCGGGCCCATCCGGTTGACGATGTTGTTTGCGATCAGGGTTGCCAGTATTTGACGGCTGAGGCGGTGTCCCGGAATCAGCTTCAGGAAGCGACGTCTGAGCAACGGCGGAAAATATCGTTGCGGGTCGGTAGTCAGAAAATCGTCGAGTTCCTGGGATGAACCGACCAGGCCATCGTAAAGGTCAATCTTGGCGTAGCTCAGGACGACGGCCAGTTCCGGTCGGGTGAGGCCTTGTTTGCGCTGTCGTCGCTCATCGATTTCCACTTCATCCGGCAAAAACTCCAGGCCCCGATCCAGCAATCCGGTTTTCTCGAGATTGGTAATCAGTCGGGCAGTCTCGTCGAGGCGTTCGCTGGCGCGCGCTTCCATCATGCTGATAGATTGTGTTTGCAGGTAGTTGCTGCGCAAGACAAATGCGGCAACATCGTCTGTCATATCAACGAGTATTTTGTTGCGGTTCTTCCGCGTAAGTCGACCTTCCTGCTCCGCGGTGCTGAGAAGAATCTTGATATTGACTTCACGGTCCGAACAGTCGACGCCAGCTGAATTGTCGATGAAATCAGTATTTACACGGCCACCGTTCATGCTGTACTCAACGCGCGCGCGCTGGGTCAGGCCCAGGTTGCCGCCTTCCCCGATTACTTTACAGCGTAACTCGTTGGCATTGACGCGTACGTTGTCATTGTTCTTGTCGCCGACCTCTGCATGACTTTCCGTGCTTGCCTTGATGTAGGTGCCGATGCCGCCGTTCCACAGGAGATCGACCGGCATCCGCAGGATGGCGCGAATCAGTTGCAGTGGTTGCATTGATTTTTCGGCCGTGCCGAGCATTTCGCGCACTTCCGCAGTCAACTTGATCTGCTTCGCGTCGCGGGAGTAAACGCCGCCACCTTTTGAGATCAGGTTGTCTTTGTAATCCGCCCAGCTCGACCGGTCCATACGGAACAGGCGTTGGCGCTCGCGAAAACTCCCGGCCAGGTGTGGATCCGGATCCAGGAATATGTGCATGTGGTTGAAAGCCGCTACCAGCCTGATCTTGCGCGATAGCAGCATGCCGTTGCCGAAGACATCACCACTCATGTCGCCGATCGCCACAACCGTAAACGGGTCGGTCTGCACGTTGACCCCTTGCTCACGGAAATGCCGTTTAACGGCCTCCCAAGCACCGCGTGCGGTAATGCCCATTTTCTTGTGGTCGTAGCCGACCGAGCCACCCGATGCAAACGCATCGTCGAGCCAGAAACCATAATCAGCCGACAACCTGTTGGCGATATCCGAGAAAGTCGCTGTTCCCTTGTCAGCCGCAACGACCAGGTAAGGATCATCGCCGTCTCGCCGGACAACATTTTCCGGTGTCACGACTTTGTCACCAACCACATTATCAGTGATATCCAGCAATCCGGAGATGAACAGCTTATAGCAGGC
>Ga0114949_10000334_pt1 | contig 24136 bp, 16 predicted proteins | sample N074metaG_FD_83505 | JGI IMG/M metagenome (GOLD analysis project Ga0114949, IMG submission 83505) | Deep subsurface microbial communities from Kermadec Trench to uncover new lineages of life (NeLLi) - N074 metaG | ecosystem: Environmental > Aquatic > Marine > Ocean trench > Sediment | place...
ACTCAATATAATTTTAGAGGCAGAAATGAACGACTTGCTCTTCTCTTGCAGGGAGGATATACCAAACAGGCCGGACTGCAGTATGCAATCCCGTATATAGATAGAAATCAACGAACAGGTATTGCATTTAGAATGGATTATAGTGAAAATACCAACACAGCATTTAATACAATTGACCATGATAGAAAGTTTGTAGATTCCAACGAAATAATCCGGCGACAGGCGAATGCAGGTGTATCTATCACAAGAAGACATTCATTTTACAATTCACATCATTTTGGACTTGACTACAGCAATACATGGGTAGGTGATACGGTATTGACTTTGAATCCAAATTATTTTAGAGATGGAGTAAATCAGCAGAGATTTTTTGTTCTCGGTTATAGTTTTATTTCAGATCACAGAGATATCATTGCGTATCCCCTCTCTGGCTACAGATTTAAAATATCAGCTTTTAAAAAAGGATTAGGAATATTTGATGACATGAACATGTTTCAAATATCTTCCAGTTATTCAAAGTATTGGGAGTTGGATAAACGATACTTTATTTCAAATTACATTAGTGCTTATGCCAGCTTTCCCGAAAATCAGGATTATGCCAACGCAACAGGGCTGGGGTATGGAAATGAAATTATAAGGGGGTATGAATTATGGGTAATCGAAGGAAGAAACTATTTCTTAAACAAAACAACATTCAAAAAAGAATTGCTTGCCATTCAAAAAAATATTAGTGCGATGCCTATTGAACAATTCCAGACATTTCCACTCGCTATATATTTAAAAACATTTTTTGATTTTGGATATGTAACAAACCTCGTTGGGAGAGATCAAAATGAAAGACTGACGAATAAATGGATTTGGGGTTCAGGGATTGGGCTTGATTTTTTTACTGTGTATGACCTGGTTGTTCGAACTGAATATTCCTTTTATTCCGATGGTTCTGATTTTCAGGATGGATTTTTTGTGCATTTCAAGAAAGAATTCTAGTTTGTCATGATGCATTTGTATTTATTGCAAATGAATGGCTCCTTTTAACACAAAATTATTAAAATACCTTAAAACATTTCAAGGCAGTAGCATGGAATAAGAAAACGTATCAGGTACGTTTATTTCATGAAGTTTATCCTGATTTATTTTTTAGTCTTTCTGCCCTTTTTCAGTCGGTCCCAGGATTTTTATCTTGGTGCCCGCTCTGCCGGTCTTGCTCACGCGTCTACCACGATTGGTGATTCGCATAGCATTTTTAACAATCCAGGAAGCCTTGGTATTGTAGAAAAAGAAACCGTCAGCAGTGGATATTCTACTCTCTTCGAAGTTGAAGGCTGGAATTCTGTTTTTGCCTCAATAAATAAAAAGATAGCAAACGGTTTTGCTGGAATTGGAATTTTCAAATTCGGAGACCAACTGATGAATACTTCATTTGTTTCACTTGGTTTTGGTCATAAACTAGGTATTGGATCTCTTGGTGCATCCATAGTATACCAACAAATGATTATTGAAGGATACGGAAAAAGTAGCTTTATCCGTATCGATTTTGGTGGTGTGGTTAAATTTTCAAACCAGATAAAAATCTCCGGAGGAATTAAGAACCTCTCTCAATCCAAAATTTCAAAAAAGACAGAGGAATATTTCCCTACCCTGGTATTTATTGGTTTATGTTATTCCCCGGTTGAATCAATGATGCTAATCGGACAATTGGATAACACCCTGGATTTTAAGGAAAATATAAAAGTGAGCTTAGAGTACAAACTGGCTCCGTTAATTCTACGTATCGGTGTCCAATCTCAACCTGTACTGGTGACTACCGGTTTAGGTATTGAAATTAAAAGATTTGATGTGGATTTTGCTTATCAAAGCAATAATACACTTGGTTCAAGTCAGACGGTCAATATTTCATACCACTATTTGCAATGAAATGGATTCAAATCTTTGTTGTTCTGATACCATTTGCTTGTATTGCGCAAGAACAAATTTTATCAGAAGAATGGGTAAATCAAAATTATGATCTGGTTGGCAGGTCTGTTGATGGCCAAGAATTAGGTTTAATTATAGAGAATAATATTGTACCAATTGATATTAATCAGGCAACCAGAAAAGACCTTCAAAACTTACATATTTTAAATGAAAATGAGATCAATGAAATAATCAATTACAGGAAAAATTATGGTCCGTTTATTTCTGTCTATGAATTGCAGGCTGTTCAAAGTATTTCTTCGTCAAAACTAAAATTAATCCAGCCATTCATTTATGTGTCATCCTCGAGGGTACATGAAAAAAAGCTATCCGGATATACACTCATCAGGGTTGATCGAATTATGGAAAATAAGATTGGGTATTCTAACGGAACCTATTTGGGTTCTCCATTTCACATTATTTCCAGAACCCGCCTGAAAATAAATAATTTTAAATTTGGACTAACCCTGGAAAAAGATCCCGGAGAAAAGATTGACTGGCAGCCAAATTATTACGGTGCTGACCATGTTTCAGGATTTATTTCATTCGAGGGGAGTGGATTTATTAAAAAAATAATACTTGGAAATTTCACTTCACTATGGGGCCAGGGGCTGGTGATTGGAGGAGGCTTTGGATTAGGGAAAGGTCGCGAATCTATCCTCTCAATAAATCGAAGTGTAAATACCCTTTCTCCATACAGTTCAATTTCAGAATGGGGATATTTCACAGGAGCAGGATTTACTATGGTTCCGGGTAAAATCCAGATAACAGGTTTTTTATCCAAAAAGCGAAGAGATGGTTATACGATAAATGATATAATTCAGACACTTCCAGTAGACGGTTTGCATAGAAGTCCGAGAGAATTCGAGAATAGAAAATCCATATTTTTATCTTCTGCAGGGTTGAACATTTCTTATATCAACAAACAATTTAAAAGTGGGTTATCCTTAATTGGATACCGTTTCGATAATGAAATCAAACCAACCATTTACAAAAACAAAAATCAGCAAAATATCATTGGAAGTTTTTCTTACAGATGGCACTTCAGAAATATATTTCTTTTTGGGGAATCTGCCATTACCAGCCAAAAGAAATTAGCTCATATTCATGGAGGAATGATTTCAATGTCCCATTCCGTAGACGCGGCATTTTCGATCAGAAGTTATTCAAAATACTATTACAGTCCCTTTTCTAACCAGGCCTTTCGGGAGTCTTCAGAAACAACGAATGAAAAAGGGACATATCTTGGAATCAAAGTATATCCATCTTCAAACATAACTTTAACAGGCTTTGCAGATATCTTTTCAAGACCAAAGCCCACCTTCAGTGCCAGAGGTCCGTCAACGGGAACTGATTTTATGCTAAACCTGATTGTAGACAAAAAATCGTATCGACTTCAAACCTATCTTCGAGTTAAATCAACTGAAAGGAATTACAAAGACCCGTTACTTAAAACATATTCACTTCAAGTTGTATCAAAAACATATGGAAACATAGATGCTAAAATTCCTCTTGGAACATCCTTTTTATTTCGCCTTGGATACTGGTTTTCCAAGTCTAGATCCCGGGATCACACTCGTTGGGGGTCGTTGATTTATCATGACATTAAGTGGACATTATCAAAAACAAGTATCGCTGTAAGATTTGCACTTATTGATGTCCCATTTTTTGAAAATCGATTTTACGTATACGAACCCGATGTATTGTATGCATTCTCCATTCCCGCATATTATGGACAGGCGATTAAATATTTTATTCTTATTCGTCATAAGATGAGCAGGTCAATTTCACTTTGGGCAAAATTTTCAAGGATTTCATTTAGGGATAGGAATCAGATTGGATCCGGTTCTGAAACAATATTTGGTAATAAAAAGACAGAAGCAAGGATTCAACTGGCTTGGAAATTCTAGCCAAGCGCCATATACTAGGAATATATTTCTAACTTTGTGGCAAAATAAACTGATATGCAAACGCTCGAAGCAAAAAAAGATTTAGAAGCATATTTCGACTCTTTTAGAAAGAATATTGTTGGTTACGACCTCGAGTTTGAAACTCCTTATGGTCATAAAAAACTTGTTTATGCTGATTGGACTGCGAGTGGTCGTTTATATAGACCTATTGAAAAAGTTATATCTGAAGACCTGGGCAGATTTATTGGAAACACGCATACTGAAACCAATGTCACAGGAACTTCAATGACAAAAGCATATCATAAAGCCCATTCCATAATAAAAAATCATGTTAATGCTTCTTCAGAGGATGTAATTATCACAACGGATTCCGGAATGACCGGCGTAGTAAACAAATTTCAGCGTATTCTCGGATTAAAAATACCTGAAAAATTAGCCAAGAACTTTCACATTGCCCCTCACGAGCGCCCTGTTGTGTTTGTTACCCACATGGAACACCATTCCAATCATACATCATGGTTAGAAACAATTGCTGATGTTGAACGTATTCTACCGGACGAAAATGGATTAATTGATATTAACCACTTAGAGGAGCTCCTTATTAAGTATTCTGACAGAGATGTGAAGATTGCCTCGGTAACTGCATGCTCCAATGTCACGGGTATTCATACCGATTATCATCAAATTGCAAAAACGATGCATTCGTATGATGGGTTATGCTTTGTGGATTTTGCCTGCTCAGCACCTTATGCTCATATTGATATGCACCCTCCAAAAGAAGAGGAGGGATTGGATGCAATTTATTTCTCACCTCATAAATTTTTAGGAGGCCCTGGTTCCACAGGTGTGTTGATATTTCACAAATCATTATATAAAAATAAAGTGCCGGACCAGGTTGGTGGTGGCACAGTATTATGGACAAATCCATGGGGTGAACATTCTTATTTTGATGACATTGAAGTACGTGAGGATGGGGGTACGCCGGCATTCCTGCAAACGATAAAAGCAGCACTTTCTGTTAAATTGAAGGAGAAAATGGGCATTGAAAATATCATGAATCGTGAACATGAAATTGTTGATCGCGTTTTCAAAGGATTTGCAAACATCCCTGAGATTAATCTGCTTGCTGGGGAAAATAAAAATCGGTTGGGCGTGTTTTCTTTCTATATAAATTCGCTGCATTTTAACCTCGCCGTGAAGCTTTTGAATGACAGGTTTGGTATACAAACCCGTGGAGGTTGCTCCTGTGCCGGTACCTATGGCCATTACCTTTTGTCTATTCCCAGGCACGTTTCCAATTCCATTACGAACAAAATTGATGAGGGACAATTAGAAGATAAACCGGGATGGATTCGAATGTCTATTCACCCTACAACAACTAATGAAGAAATTGATTTCCTTATTGATTCCATTCAAGAGATGGTAATTAATCATTCTAAATGGTCTAAAGAATATACATATGATGCCAAAACCAATGAATTCATTCATAACCAGGCAGCAAATGAAGAAGAATCCAGGGTAAATGAGTGGTTTAATTCATCTATTTAATCAAGCCGATTTAAGCTCTATAATAGTTACCTCCGGAAGAATTCCTATTCGACCCGGGTATCCGATAAAACCAAATCCCCGATTCACATAAATGTGCTGGTTATTTTTGCTGTATAGGTCAGCCCATTGTTTGTAAATAAACTGGGCGGGGCTCCATCTGAAATTCCCTATTTCAACTCCCATTTGCATGCCATGTGTGTGCCCGGCAAATGTAACATCAATATCCTCATACCCAGGTAAAATTTGAGCATCCCAATGACTAGGATCATGCGACATAAGTAATTTAACAGGAGCGTTTATTCCTTTTGCTGCCTGAGCCAGGTCTCCATGTTTAGAAAATCGACCTGTACCCCAGTTTTCCACACCAATGATTGCTATTTCATCCCCGTCTACTGTAATTTTTCTGTTTTCATTTAGAAGCAAGTCCCAGCCAAGTTCCTGGTGAGCTGTCTTAAGTAAATCAAAATTTGCTTTTTTATCTTGTATTGTGTTCCATCTTTTATAATCACCATAGTCATGGTTGCCAAGAACAGAATACGATCCAAGCGGAGCCTCAATGCGATTGAATACATCAAAGTATTCTTTGAATTCCGTGGCTTCATTATTTACCAGATCCCCGGTAAATAGAAACAAGTCGGGTTGCTCATTGATTAAAAGATCAACACCTCCCTGAACTGCTGTTTTATTGTAAAAGCTTCCAGAATGAATATCCGAAAGTTGACCAATTCTAATGCCATCGAAAGATTTAGGTAGATTAGGAATTACAATAGTTTTTCGCCTGACCCGATAATCATAAGCCCCTGAAATAATACCAAAACTCAATGTTGCCATAGGTATGGCAGCAGAAAGTAACGCTGCTTTTGATAAAAATTCTGAGCGGGTTATTCCATTTTCTCCTGCTGGTTGAGTTGAATTAAATAAAGAAACCATCCATTTACCAAAGCGAATACCGTCGTCAAGAAATAAAAATAAGACAGCAAAAAGCTTCGGAAAATAGGCTATGAATATTCCGGCTATAAGAAAACTTCTGGAGTACCTTCCAAAAAAATACTCATCCCCGAAATTGTAATAATAAAGTCCAATCAGTGAGAGAGCAGTAAATCCCCAGAAAACTGAATTAATAACCTTCCACCATGTTTGTGAAGCCCCTTCAAATACAATTTTAACAGCCTGATAAACATAAAGATCAAGCATTATCAAAATGAATGCGACAACAGAAACAGAAATGAGTTTTGCTAACATATTATGATACTCCCAACCTCCTGTTGATTTTAGCAAAAAACAAATACATAACAGGCACAATTATCAACGTTAGAAACGTTGCGAATGTGAGTCCGAAAATGATTGTCCATGACATAGGCCCCCAGAAAATCACATTATCTCCACCCAAATAGAAGTCTGCATCATATTCTGTAAACAATTTTACAAAATCAATATTTATCCCAACCGCCAAGGGGATTAATCCCAGGATTGTAGTGATGGCTGTAAGCAAAACCGGACGTAATCTTGTTTTACCGGCTTCAGTAATTGCATAAATAATGTCTTTTATAGGGAGTTTTTCCCCACCCTTGCTAACCCTGATTCTTTTTCTACTTAACTCGATGAAGTCAATCAATACAATGGCATTATTTACAACAATTCCGGCAAGCGATATAATTCCAATCATTGTCATTATGATCACGAAATCCATGTTAAAAATGACCAATCCAAGAAATACGCCAATCGTGGAAAGCACTACCGATGTCATAATAATAATCGGTGCAGTTACTTTATTAAATTGTGATACAATGATCAGAAATATCAAAAATACTGCAAGCATCAACGCTCCACTTAAAAAAGCCAACTCTTCCGCCTGTTTTTCCTGCTCTCCGCCAAATCTGAATTCATACCCTGGTGGCATTTTAAAATCAACAAGTAATTCTTTAATCTTATCATTTACCTCTGTTGGATTAAATCCACTAATAATATTCGAGCTCAGGGTAACTACTCTTTGTAAATCTTTTCTTCTGATGGATCCGAAGGTAGAACTCAGTTCTGCTTTTGCAACTGATGATATTGGCACCTGATGCATCTTTCCTGTTGTCTGATTCCTGAATGTGATGCTCTTATTCATAAGCGCATCCACATCATATCGGTATTTATCTGACAACCTTAATTGAATTGCATAATCATCCTCCCCTTGTTTGAATTTTGAAATTTCTTTACCAAAAAGTGCCGTACGAACCTCAGTTGCAATAGAATATGTTGATAACCCAAATCTTCGAGCTTTCTCCCGATCAATGTCTACAATCAATTCAGGCTTACCGGTTTCCAGGTCGGACTTTAACCTCTCAATCCCTTCAATTCCAGATTGATTTATGGTATTCTTCAATTCTTCCGTAAGATTCACGAGTGTATTAAAATCTCCACCGGATAATTCAATACTTATTGGTTTTCCGGTAGGTGGTCCGGCTGCGTCCTTATCAACAGTGATAGTTACCCCCGGGTATCCTTTCATTGCTTCACGTATCTCATCCATTACCTTGATAGTTGAAATCCCTCCCCTATCTTTAAACTCAACAAAATTAGTAGTGATTCTTGCTTTATTTGGAGTATCACTTTGGCCAAAAGCACTTGGATCGTTCGGATCAGAAGTACCTTGCCCCACATTCGCCACTACCGATTCAACAATGGATTCATAAGGTTTGATAATTTCCATTACCTTATCTTCTATTTTCTCAGTAAACGCATTTGTTATTTCTATATCCGTGCCAACAGGAAATTCGATAAATACATTTACATACTTAGGCTGATTAATGGGGAAAAAAATAATTTTTGGCTGAAAAATATACAATAGCCCTATTGAAAAACCCAGTAAAGCAACAGTGCCCCAGAAAAACAGGTAAGGTCTCCATTTTGATAACGCATATCCCAGCGTCTTTGCATAAATACCTTCCAACCATGGAAGAAAAGCACTCTGAAATCTTCTTGATAGAGGCATTAATAAATAAACATTTAACAATACCAAGAGGCCAAATACTATAAATATATTACCTAAAGCCACTATTTGTGCAGCCAACAATGCCGCACCGACAACCATCAGAATTATAGTTAATCTTATTGTTTTTTTGTGATTGATCCCTTCTTTTTTATCGACCCGCATAAAAGTTGAAATAAGTACAGGGTTAATCACCAGAGCTATAAACAAGGAAGAACCGAGTGTCACCATTAGTGTAATAGGCAGGAACTTCATGAATTCTCCCATCAAACCGGGCCAGAACGCCAATGGAAGGAATGCAGCCAATGTTGTGAATGTGGAAGCTATAATGGGGAGTGCCACTTCTCCGACACCCAATTTTGTAGCTTCAAAATGACTCATTCCTTTCTCCATCAAACGATAGACATTTTCTACAACCACAATTCCATTGTCTACCAGCATACCAAGCGCCATAATCAGGCTGAATAAGACCATCATATTGACAGATATATCAAATGCACCCAGAATCATGAAAGCCATGAACATGGAAAGTGGAATAGCGATACCAACAAACAATGCATTTCTCGTTCCAAGAAAAAAGAGTAAAACCAATACAACTAGAATCACTCCCGAGATAATATTATTTTCCAGTGAACTCACTAAATCCCGGGTTTGTTTTGACTGATCGTTAGTAATGGTAATATTCAGATTATCTGGGAATACTTCCTTCTTTCCCTTTTCGATGATATCATTGATCTTATCCGTTGCAATTAACAGGTTCTCACCGGATCTTTTAATTACGTCCACCATTACCACAGGATCCCCCATCAAACGGGCATAGTTTTCCTTCTCGCGATAATCAAATTCAACTTCGGCTATGTCTCCGAGGTACACTATTTTTCCCTCTTCTTGTTTTATGACTACATTGAGTAAACTTTCAGGTTCACTAAATTCTCCAATTATCCTGATTGATCTCCTGATTCCATTATCAAGGATATTGCCACCGGATAACGTTACGTTTTCAGCAGAAATCGCATTTTCTATATCACCAAAATTGACATTTCTAGCTTCCATTTGATAGGGATCTACATTGATCCTTAGCTCCTTTTTGTCAACTCCGCGAATTTCAACCTTTGATATCTCGGAAAGTTTTTCGATTTCATCTTCCAGGTACTCCGCATAGTTATTCAATTCTTCTAATTCAAACTCACCTGATAAGTTTATATTCATCACGGGGAATTCAGAAAAATTCATCTCGAATACATTCGGATCTGCCTGCAAATCTGATGGTAGTTCAGGTTTTGACCTGTCAACAGCATCCTTCACTTTTGTAAGTGCATCCTCAATTTGAGTATCCGGAGTAAATTCTACAATGATTGTAGAATAATCCTGGACGGAGGTTGATTTAATTTCAACAACATCAGATATGGTATTCAGTTCCTTTTCAATTGGTCGGGTAATCAAGTTCTCCATATCCACCGGAGAGTTACCCGGGTGCCCGGTTCCAATGTAAACTATAGGCTGCTTAATCTCCGGGTAGCTTTCTTTGGGCATTGAAACGTAAGTGGACACACCAAGAATGACAATCAGAATAGTAAGCACTATTACTGTTGTCCTGTTTTTTAATGAGAGCGTTGTTAGTCCAAATTGTTTATCGACTTTTTCCATTGTTCCTACTCGTTTAAAGTCAATGAATTATTAGCTGCAATTTCTATCACAGTACCTTCTGTCAAATCCCGGAATCCATCATTCACAACCACGACTCCAATATTTAATCCTTCGCTTATTTCTGTAATACTTTTAAAAGACACTCCTATTTTCACATGCAATTTTTCAGCAATTTTTTTACCTTCCTCATCTTTCACCGTGTAAATAAATGGACCTACATTATCTCTTTGGATAATTTTTGTAGGAAGTACAATTGCCTGTGAATTTTTATAATCCGTCATGGTTAATATCACAACCATGTTGGGTTTCACAGGAAAGGTTGAATTAACCAGTGCCACTTCGACCTTAAAAGTTCTGTTGTCATAATTAATCACATCACTAACGGCAACAATTTTACTCGTTACAGTTGCCTCTGAGGAGGGAAAATACACATCAACCTCATCCCCTTTATTTAATTTCCCGATAAATCTTTCTGATACATCAGCTTCAATATAAAGACTTGTCAAACTTACAACCCTGATCATTGGTAATCCGGTCATAACAAATTCGCCTTCCTTGATAGCAACATTATCGATCGTTCCGGTAAACGGGGCTTTTATACTTGCTTTTGCTAATTGTGTTTCTGCAGAAGCCATTCTTCTCTCAACGAATTCTTTTCGATTTTTAGCTTCAAGGTATTGAATCTCAGAACCTACTCCATTATCCCAAAGTCTGGATTGCCTTTCAAACATCATTTCAGCAAACTCAAGTTGTGTTTCTAACTCATCAATATTTCTTCTGATAGATTCCGAATCAACAATCACCATCACCTGTCCACGTTTCACATGCTGTCCTTCCCGAACTTTTATTTGTTTTACAACGCCAGGGATTTCTGAACTTACAATAATATTTTTCCTGGAAGCTATCCCTCCTCTAACCTCAAAACGATGCTGAAAATCACTTGTGCCAGCAATAAGAGTTGATACAAGTGTTGTATTTTCTTTTATTACTTCAAAAGTTGAATCTTCTTTTTTAATATCAATTTCAAGGGATTTTATTCGATCATCTAACGTTTCACGTTGTTCTCTAAGGCCATAGAGTTCCTCTTTCTTCCTTTCCAATCCTTCTTTCGATGTACATGAAGCAAGAATTCCGATGAAAACAATTGCGATTAAGTTGGTATGATTGGTCATTTTATTAGTTAATTCGTTTTTATTGGTATAATACGCCACGGGCTTTGTCGAGATCTACTTTTGATATTAATACTTCGTACATGGCATTGAAATAATAATTTTGTGCTTCTTTATAGGTACCATCAGCTTCAATTAGCTCGATGTTTGAACCAATACCTTCCTGGTATTTTAATTTCGTAACGTCGTATACTTCCTTGGATAAATCCATATTCAGTTCTTGCTGTCTTAAATTTCGAATTGAATTGTCAAGTTTGATTTCAGCAGTTTGTATTTGTAAGTCAATGCTGTTTTTCATCTGATTGAAGGAATTTTGTATCTGACTAAGAGTGATTTTAGTTTGTTGTATTTTCGCGCTTTTATACAACCCATCAAAAATGGGAATGGTCATATTTAATCCAAAGAATCCAAGTCCATGCCAATTATCTGTGCCGAATAACTTACCATACGAACCTGTTCCCGCATTTGCTCCACCCGTCAGGTAAAAATCTATTCGGGGTAAGTATTGAACATTTGTATTTTTAAGATCGTATTGTGCAAGCGATTCTCTTGTTTGCAAAATTGAATACTCCACGCGATCATTATATTGAAAATTAGAATATTCCATATTGTTGATCTGATCGCCCATATCACTTAATTCTCCCACCAGGTTCAATTGATAATCAATAGGCATCCCCATCTGGTACTTTAGCATCTTATAATTTATTTCAATAATGTTCCGTGCTTCTCTCTTTGAGTTCTGAATATTATTAAATTGAACTTGTATCCTGTTCACATCTATTTTCTCAGCAAATCCAGTTTCGTACATTATTTTAGTTTCTCTTAACAGGCTATCCAATCGATTGTAATTTTTAGCAACCAGGTCATAAGCTGCCTCATTTATCAACACTGAATAAAATCCTTTGGTTACCGCTTCTGCGATATCAATTTTAGTTAAGACATGTTCTTTTGTGGAGAGGTCAGTAAATGTCTTTGCCGCTTGCACACCTACAAAGTAAGATCCATAGAATACCATTTGCTTGAGCGTGACAGAAGCATTTCCATTATATTGGGCGGAAAATTGTACGGGTACAAATTCGTCCGCAGGGGCATTTTCATCGAAGAACACAGCAGGAATAAAACTTGTTGGAACCCGAAAATTATTCCTCAAATCAATAAATGCTTCTACCTGGGGTAGTCCCTGTGCAAGTGTTTCCTTAACAAACTTTTCTTGCTTCCCAATCTCCAAACTTGCATTCAACACATCCTGGTTATTTGCCATGGCATATTGCATACATTCATCAATTGTAAATGTATACTCCTCGTTTTGTGCATGAGATACAGATAATACAAATATGAGTGCCAGCACTGCAATAGAGCGATTGATGGTACTATACATAAGCTTCTTTATTTTCTTTTTCTAAATAATCTGAATATAACTGTCGTCCTTTTTCAGTAACAATTCCAAACACAAAATGATTAAACATCTGCAATTGTACATCTCCAAAATCAAATTGATTCCTGGGGAAAACCTCATTATCAAATAATAATTGAATTTCCATCAAACGTAATCTGGCCATTATTTCCAGATTTATTTCTTTCCTGAAATAACCATCTTCTATTCCCCTTTTAAGGTTATTTACAATTGATTTGGAAATGTATCTATCCTTGAATTTGGTCCAATTTAAATATGACTCAGGGTAAAACCGTTTCAAGTCAAAAAGAACAGTAGGATTAATTTCGTTTGTATTTTTTCTTATACACCTTGATACAAGAAATAATTCTTCAATGGAATTTATGGAACATTTTGAAATCTCGTCCATTTCTTTTTTTTCTTCCTCCAAATGAACTTTTGTGACTATATCCACTAATTCATCCTTGTCAGAAAAATACTGGTATAACGTCTTTTTAGACATGGATAGCGCTTTTGCAACATCATCCATCGTCACCCGTTTTACACCATATTTGAAGAATAATTTTCTTGACTCCTCTGCAATTCGATCTTTAACCTCCACAATATCAATTTGTTAAATTTTCGCAAAACTATGGAAACTTTTTTATTATTCTAAGTTTCCATAGTTTTATTACGTACTACTCCTCCGTAATGTTTTGATTTTGGTCAGAAATTTTATTTTTATTTGGTCTCCAGCAGTTACGGTATTTCTCCCGATCCTCTTCCGTCATATTTTCCCATTTCTGGCGGAATTTTCGTTTCCATATATGCTTGTCAGACCGGTAATGGCTACCATGACCTTTTCTTCCAAATCCACTAAAGAGTATCTTGGAAAGTATTAACAATCCTAATGCCTTCCAGTAAGTTATAACAGGCAGACCAAATAAATCAGGCATGAGCCAATTCCATAAATACTGAACGACAAACCCGAAAAGTGCTGCAAAAAGCAACATAAAAAGCCCGTAAAATAAATACTTAAATCCTTTTTCAAACCCCCTCGCAATACCACTCTCAATACTAAACTTGTTCATATCTCAAATATTAAGTTCTTTGTAAAAATCATTTAATTGTTCCCGCAAAAATGAAACAGCATATCTCTTCCTGGATAAAACTGTATTAGTACTTGTGTTTTGAAATTCAGCAATTTGTTTAATAGAAAAATTTTCTAATTCATGCATAACAAATACTTCTCTTTGCAACGCCGGCAACTCTTCCAAAGAATGCTCCAGTTCTTCCCAGACAGCTTCACGGGTAAAAAGTGAATCCGGCATATTCGATATGTCAGCAACCAGCGCCGGTAGTTGGAACTCATCATCCTCATTTACATATTCATTGATGGACTGTTCTTTTTTCTTTTTGTAGTAGTCCTTAATTTGATTTCTGGCTACAGTATACATCCAGGCATCAACAGATTCTACGGTATCAATCACATTGGTTAATTTGTAAAAAATATCCTGAGTGATATCTTCCGCCACTTCGAAATCCTGGATCCGCTTCTGAATGAAACCGACAAGTTTATCCCTGTTCCTTTTAAAAATTAAAATGAGCTTGCTTGCTTTCTTATCAGTCATTGTATTGTCTACAGCAATTGCGTCCATATATTGAAGACGAACAACATACTAGAATATTCTAAATCAAATTAAAATTATCTTCAAAAGCGCTGAGATGCATTTAAAGATTGCAAAAAGCCTGTGGTAAAAGAAGTGAATTTAATATTTTTGCGCCTTCAATTATGTATTATTAAATTCGATATGATCCATTTCTTTCGTGCCAGGACAAACTTTATTTACGCTTTTGAAATATCTGATTATATCTCTAATGAAACAATCAAAAAATTAACCTGGTTATTGGACGGCGTCAGTCTTGAAGATAAAATAATATCCGGTTGGTATCGCGGCCCCCGTCGGGGAATGATTACCCCATGGAGCACAAACGCAGTTGAGATTACTCAGAATATGGGTATTTCCGGCATTCTCCGTATTGAAAAATTTTATAAGGGGGAGGAAGACAATTCTTTCGATCCCATGCTGGAGCAGTTGTATGACGGATTGGATCAGGAAATGTATACCACAGATCGGAAACCAGAACCTGTGCTGGAAATAAATGACATTGCTGCATATAATTCAAAGGAAGGATTGGCCCTGAGTGATGAAGAGGTAAAATATCTGGAAAATGTAAGCGATGAAATTGGGAGAAAATTAACGGATGGTGAAGTATTTGGATTTTCACAGGTAAACTCCGAGCACTGCAGACACAAAATATTTAATGGTACTTTTATTATTGATGGCGAAGAAAAAGATGCCAGTTTATTCAGTCTAATTCGGAAAACTTCTAAAGAAAATTACAACGGAATTGTCTCTGCTTATAATGACAATGTGGCATTTGTAAAAGGACCTGTGGTAGACCAATTTGCCCCGGGGCGACAGGATACCTCCGATTATTTTCAAACAAAACCGATTCAAACTGTTCTTTCTCTAAAAGCAGAAACCCACAATTTCCCGACAACTGTAGAACCTTTTAATGGAGCTGCCACAGGCTCAGGAGGTGAGATCAGAGACAGGATGGCAGGCGGCACTGCAAGTATTCCTTTGGCTGGTACAGCGGTTTACATGACCTCCTATGCTCGTTCCGAAGAAGGGAGGCCTTGGGAAAAAGAAATCACACCCAGACCATGGTTATACCAGACTCCCCTGGAAATTTTAATCAAAGCTTCCAATGGTGTGAGCGATTTTGGAAATAAATTTGGACAACCTCTGATTGCAGGCAGTGTGCTAACCTTTGAGCATAAAACTGACGAACGTTCTTATGGCTTTGATAAAGTAATTATGCTAGCCGGGGGTATTGGATTTGGGAAACTAGAGGACAGTTTGAAAAAAAATCCTGAAGCAGGGGATCTAATAGTTCTTCTTGGAGGAGACAATTATCGGATTGGGATGGGTGGTGGATCTGTTTCTTCAGTTGCCACTGGCGAATTTCAGAATTCCATTGAATTGAATGCGATCCAAAGATCAAATCCGGAAATGCAAAAAAGGGTTTATAATACAATTCGTGCCATGTCCGAGTTAGATGAAAACCCGGTAGTTTCTTTGCACGACCATGGAGCCGGAGGGCATTTGAACTGCCTTTCCGAACTTGTTGAAAATTCCGGAGGGTTAATAGAGGTTGAAAAACTTCCGGTAGGTGATCCAACTTTGTCGGCCAAAGAAATAATCGGAAATGAAAGCCAGGAGCGAATGGGATTGGTAATGAAACCGAAAGATATTGAGCTTCTAAATAATATAGCGAAACGTGAACGAGCACCAATGTATGTTGTAGGTGAGGCCACGGATGACATGGTGTTTAAATTTCAATCCAAATCTGAACAAAACCCGATTGATCTTAAATTGTCTCATTTTTTTGGTTCGTCGCCAAAGACGATTTTGGTTGATCAAACGATTAACACTTCGTTTTCCAAAATCCAATATGATCAGTCTGACTTAATGGAATACATAGAAAATGTTTTGCAATTAGAATCTGTTGCCTGTAAAGATTGGCTTACAAATAAAGTTGATAGATCAGTTACCGGAAAAGTTGCAACCCAACAAAGCACCGGGCCGATCCAGCTGCCTCTAAATAATGTAGGTGTGATGGCCATCTCATACAATCAATTAAATGGAGTCGCTACTTCAATTGGACATGCCCCGGTTGCTGCATTGTTAGATGCAGAAGCAGGATCAAGACTTTCAATTACAGAAGCATTAACTAATATTATCTGGGCGCCGCTTAAAGATGGAATTAAAAGTATATCACTCAGTGCAAACTGGATGTGGCCCACAAGAAATAAAGGGGAAAACGCACGTTTATACAAGGCTGTTCAGGCAGTAAGCGAGTTCGCAATTTCATTAGGGATCAACATTCCAACAGGGAAAGATTCATTATCAATGACTCAAAAATACCCAAATGGTGATGTTGTGGTTTCACCGGGTACTGTAATTATTTCAGCATTAGGGGAAGTTTCAGATATCACAAAAACAGTTTCTCCCAGTCTTACTTCTGACCCTGATGGGTTGATTTGGTATCTCTCTTTTTCAGACACATTTGAATTGGGAGGAAGTAGTTTTGCTCAATTATTAGCCACATTAGGAACTAAAACACCGGACATTCATGACACAGAATACCTGGTATCTACATTTAATGCTGTTCAGGATCAAATAAAATCCGGTAAAATATTAGCCGGTCACGATGTATCGGCTGGCGGATTGATTACCACACTGCTTGAAATGACATTCTCAGTAAATAATTTGGGAATGGATCTTGACCTGTCCGGAATTCCCGAAGAAGATCTGATAAAAATCCTCTTTAGTGAAAATCCAGGTTTGGTTTTGCAAATGAAAGATGAGTCGGCCCGCGCCCTGGTATCAGAAGGCGTGCGATTAATAAAAATCGGAACAGTTCTTCACGAACCAACAATGTCAATCTCTCATCTATCAACAAAATTTGATTTGGATATTCCTTCACTCAGGAACCTGTGGTTTCGCAGCTCATATTTAATGGACAAACAGCAAACTAAAGGTATTCATGCCGATAAACGACTACAAAATTTTGCCTCGCAACCACTTGAATATTCTTTCCCTGAGAAATTTAACGGATCATATTCTTCAATGGGATTAGATCCATTCAGAAAGAAACAAACTGGAATAAAAGCAGCAATTATTCGAGAAAAAGGGGTGAATGGAGACCGAGAAATGGCCTTTGCAATGCATTTGGCAGGATTTGATGTAAAGGATGTACATATGACGGATTTGATTTCAGGAAGGGAAACGCTAAGAGATATCAATTTTATAGTATTTGTAGGAGGGTTTTCAAATTCAGATGTGTTGGGTTCGGCAAAGGGTTGGGCAGGAGCATTTCTTTATAACAAGAAAGCTAAATCAGTACTTGATGATTTTTATGCAAAACAAGATACAATAAGTCTTGGAGTTTGTAATGGCTGTCAGCTTATGATGGAGTTGGGATTATTGTATCCACAAATGAACAATCATCCTAAAATGCTTCACAATGATTCAGGAAAATTTGAATCCAATTTTCTTAATGTGACAATTGAAAAAAATGAATCGGTAATGATGTCCTCACTGTCAGGAGCAAGACTGGGAATTTGGGTAGCACATGGAGAGGGGAAATTCGATCTAAAAGAAAATAAATCAGACTATAATATTATCGGAACCTACAGCTATTCAGAATATCCCGGCAACCCCAACGGATCAGATTTTGATGCAGCAATTATCACCTCAGGAGACGGAAGGCATACTGCCATGATGCCTCACCTTGAACGTTCCATTTTCACATGGCATTGGCCTTACCAGGATGCAGACATCAAAAATGAAGTAACACCCTGGATGGAAGCTTTTATAAATGCCCGGAAATGGGTTGAAAAAAACAAAGAACAGTAAATTATCAAGACGGTCTATAGCTAACTATTCGTGATAAAAAATAAATTTATATTTATTCTAAATATCTAGGAAATACGTATATTCAACTTTCCCTGGAGAAGTCTGTTGACTTCACATGATATCATTCTAATCGCTGGCCTATGAAGAATGTCTACCTGATTGTTTTTTTTGCTTTAATTATATGCGGATGCTACAGTTACCGGGAGTATCCTGTTGAATACGACTATAGTTACCATGGCAAATTCAAAAAGTATAAATCCTTTACTTTTATGGATAATCAGAGCATTGACGAATCTATGTCCAATGCAGTGATTGAGGCAGCGATTACTAAACGACTGCAATTGCAGGGATACCGAAAAAAGGAAGATAAACCAAATCTTCTGGTAGCTTATCGGATTTATTATGATAGTTTGATCTTAAGAGGTTATGATCAACCTGATATCGAAAAGTGGGTTAAAAGCCAGAGGATTGACACAGAGTATAATCCAAAGTCATATGATCTTCGTAAAGGAACCCTGCTTATTCAACTTTTTGATCGAAAACAGGAAAAATCTGTCTGGCAAGGATACGCAACTGGTGTTTACGGAAATATTTATTTTGATAATGAACGACAGCTAAAAGTTGCCGTTAGATCTATCCTTGACCGCTACCAGTTTCTTGCTGAGGATTTTCTCCAGGACAAAGAATTCGTTATCACTGAACAAGTGAACGAATAATTCTGACACATCAAAATTTATTAAAAGAATCAGTTCTCTTTTTTGGAAAATAATTTCTAATTTTGCTGTCCCAAAAAATGGGGTGGCTAATTGTCCCGTGGTGTAACTGGCAACACGTCTGGTTTTGGTCCAGAAGAGTCCAGGTTCGAGCCCTGGCGGGACAACAGGATATCCCGGTTGAGTATAATCGGGATTTTTTATAATAAAATTGACCAATGTCTGTAAAATTATTTTCGGGAGAACAATCAATTTACCTTGCAGAAAAGATATCTCAATCTTATGGTAAGGAGTTGGGCAAAATGACCCGGCAGAGGTTTAGCGATGGTGAAATTTGCCCTGTGTTTAATGAATCAGTACGGGGTTCTGATCTCTTTATTATTCAGTCGACTTTCCCGCCAGCAGATAATATACTTGAATTATTACTGATGGTAGATGCGGCAAAGCGAGCAAGTGTGAACTCTGCTACAATTGTAGTTCCATACTTTGGTTATGCAAGACAGGACAGAAAAGATAAACCCCGGGTTTCGATTGCATCAAAATTAATCGCCAACATTATATCGGCATCAGGAGCAGATAGGATAGTAACAATGGATCTTCATGCAGATCAAATCCAGGGATTTTTTGATATTCCTGTTGATCATATGGATGGTACCGCTGTTTTTGTTCCATATATAAAATCCTTGGAATTAGACAATGTCATATTTGCATCACCGGATGTTGGAGGTGTGAAACGGGCAAGGTCATACGCGAAACATTTTAGCGCCGACATGGTGGTATGTGATAAGCACCGTGAAAGAGCCAACCAGGTTGCATCAATGCAATTGATAGGAAACGTCGAAGGTATGGATTGTGTACTTGTCGATGACCTGATTGATACAGGTGGCACCATATGTAAAGCGGCGGAATTAATAATGGAAAAAGGAGCCAACTCCGTTAGAGCAATATGCACACATCCCGTTCTGTCAGGTAATGCATATGAAAATATTAATAACTCCGTTTTAAAAGAATTAGTGGTAACAGACACACTTCCTTTAAAGGGAAGTTCTTCGAAGATCAAGGTGCTGTCTGTTGCTCCGTTATTTGCAAAAGCTATTAGAAAAATACACGATAACGAGTCAATCAGTTCGTTATTTATTTAACAATTATTTTAACAAAAACTATTAATTATGAACACGCTTGAGATTATAGGGTATAAAAGAGCAAATCTCGGTAAATCAGATTCAAAATCTCTGAGGGCCGTTGGAAATGTTCCGTGTGTGATTTATGGAGGAGATTCACAAATCCACTTTTATGTACCTGCGATTCAATTCAAAAAATTAGTGTACTCCCCGGATGTTTATTTCGTAAATCTAAATATTGAGGGTGAAGAATTCAGGTGTATCCTTCAGGATATACAATTTCATCCAGTGAGTGAAATTATCTTGCATGTAGATTTTCTTCAATTGTTTACGGGAAAGCTGGTTTCTATGGATATCCCGGTAAATCTCGTAGGACAATCACCCGGAGTAGTTGGTGGGGGTGTATTGGTAAGAAAAAGACGGACACTTCGCATCGAGGCTTTACCAATAGATATGCCATCAGAAATTGAAGTAGATATTTCCGGACTGGATTTTCATAAGGCAGTTAAAGTGGAAGAAGTTGAGGAAAAAGATTTTTCAATCATAGATCCCGGACAAGCATCTATTGCGGTTGTCGAAATTCCAAGAGCACTTAAAATTGAAGATGAAGTTGACGAGGAGCTTGAGGGAGAAGAAGGAGAAGGAACTGAAGGAGAAGAAGGAGAAGGAAAAGAAGGAGCTGCACCAGATTCCAAAGAAGGTGGCAGCGGAGAACCTGCAAAAGAATAAGCTTTCACTAGAACAAAATGAATAAATCCTGCCTGTATAGACAGGATTTATTCATTAATATTCCTGACAAAATCCATGAAGTACTTAATTGCTGGTCTTGGAAATATAGGAGCTGAATACGAATTAACACGTCATAATATTGGATTCCTCGTATTGGATCAGCTGGCAGAAACCCTGGGGGTGAAATTCGAACTCAACAGGTACGCAGATTATTGCGTAGCTAAGTTTAAAGGGAGGCAATTGCACTTAATTAAACCAACCACTTATATGAACCTGAGTGGGCGAGCGGTGAATTTCTGGCAAAAAGAGCTCAAATTGGAGAAAAAAAATATCCTGGTTATCACTGATGATCTTGCATTGCCCTTTGGCAAACTAAGAATGAGAGCAAAAGGATCTGATGCAGGACACAACGGTCTGAAAAATATTGATTTACTGACCGGCGGAAGCGATTACACCAGGCTTCGATTTGGTATAGGTAATGATTTTCATAAAGGACGCCAGGTTGATTATGTATTGAGCAATTTTTCACAAGAAGACTTTGATGAATTACCAGCCTTAATATCAAATGCAGTTGAAATGATCTTGTCTTTTGTTTCTATTGGTATCACTCGCACAATGAATCAATTCAATTAGCCTAGAGCCTAGCTGAGTAAAGAAATCAAAACCCCTGCAGCTACTGCAGACCCGATTACTCCGGCAATATTGCTCGCCATGGCATAATGGAGAATATGGTTTTGAGGATCATATTTCAGACTAATTTGATTTACCACACGGGAGGCCATAGGTACAGCGCTTAAACCGGTTGCTCCTATCAATGGATTAATTTTCTTTTTTGAAAATCTGTTGTACACTTTTACAGCAAATATCCCACCGGAGATGGAAATTGCAAAAGCAACAAGTCCTCCCAGTAAGATCATCAAAGTTTGAAAGTTCAAAAAAGAGGAAGCAGTCATCGTCGCTCCAATACACAATCCGAGGAACACAGTTGCCACATTCATAATTGTTTCCGAAGCAGCAGTATTCAATCTGCTTACAGATGCCCCAACTTCTTTTACCAGATTGCCAAACATTAGCATTCCAATCAAAGGAATGGCACTAGGTACCATAATTGAAACAATTCCTCCGATTACCAATGGGAAAAGGATCTTAACCAATTTGATGTTTTTAATTGGGTTCTTTGAAGGGTGTAATTTTTCCTGTTCCTTCATATTAATCCTTATTTCCTTTTCTGACATTGTGAATCGGACCACCAGTGGGATTATCACCGGGACAAGGGCCATGTATGAATAGGCAGCAACAGCAATAGGTCCAAGCAAATGTGGAGCTAATATAATTGTTGTGTAAATGGCTGTTGGCCCATCAGCACCACCTATAATTCCAAGACTTGCCGCCTCCTTAGGGGTAAATCCAACCAGGATTGCTGAAATCAATACCGTAAATATTCCGATTTGTGCAGCGGCTCCAAAAAAAGCAAGTCTTAGATTTCGTAACATTGGTCCAAAATCTGTTAGTGCCCCTACACCCATAAAAATCAGTGGTGGTAATAAGCCTGTCTTGATGAGAGAATAGTAGAGGTAGCTCATGATCCCATGTTCTTTCGCTATTTCCAATAACGTCATGTGCTCAATTTCAGCAGTAGCTTCAACCACACCCATATTCCCCCCCAGGGAATTGGCCATTAGCACTCCAAATCCAATAGGAACAAGTAGCAAAGGTTCATAATCCTTTTTAATCCCAAGATAAAGCAGGACCATGCCTATAAGCAACATAAGAATTGCTCCCGGTTCGGAAGCAAAACTGCTGATAGCAGTCATTTTGTAAAGCTTTTCCAGTAATTCCAAGGATTATGAAAGTTTAATCAAAAGATCATCCTCATCAACGTGACCGCCGTCTTTGCCCGCGATCTCTGAAACTACGCCTCCTTTATCTGCATGTATTGCGTTGTACACTTTCATCGCTTCAATATATCCTATCAGATCACCTTCCTGAATCTTATCTCCTACTTTTACAGCCGTTTCAGAGGAGTTTTTGGTTAGCATAAAGTTTCCTTCAATCGGTGCCAATATCTCTGCTGTTCCGTTGGAAGATACTCCCTCCGCAGGAGCGGCTTCAGAGACGGCTGCCTGGTTGGCTACCATAGTACTTTGATCGTAGGATATTTTCACTGCAAATTTTTCTCCATTTACATCGATGTTCATTTCTGAAGGAGCCAATGTGCTTGCTACAGGTGTTGCTACAAGTTCTTCTTTCGGTTCTTTTGGTTTTTTTCTTTCGGCTAAATCAGCATCAAAGGATTTTTTGGCAGCCCCTGATTTGTACGCTTTATATTGCTCGGGATGCATTGCAAACTCGAATAATTCTTCGTCATCAGCTCCTGTTTCCCATCCATTCTCCTTCATCTCTGCACGTGCTTTGTCCAGTTCATCCGGATAAAGATCCTGCGGATCGCCTTCAAAAAACTCTCTGCCTTGTGATTCTGCCAGGGAAATGATTTCCTCTCCTATTTTTCCTGGTAACCTACCTGATTTACCCAGTAGCATATCCCACGTATTGTCATCAATCATCGACCAGCGATCCTTGCCTTTTAGCATCTGGGTTACATTCATCAATGCTACATTCTTTACATACTGGCTAAAAGGGGTTACTAAAGGTGGATATCCTAAAATTGGCCATATATATTCAACCTCATCAAATAGTTTAATTAATAACTCATCCTGGCTAATTGATGGCTTCCCATTTTTATCCATCCACTTGTTAAGGCTTTTCAGATTATTCTCGAGATCAGCCATTAAACTTCCCATCATTCCTCCCGGCAAACCCGGTCCAATAAGAAGTGAATTCATCAACCTGTTTCTGGGATTAATATACTCGCCGAGGAACTCATCAATAAATTTCTGGGTAAGAGTTCGAACCTCCATGTATGCGTTCATATTGATGTCCGGAACGCTGTATCCTGCATCCCTTAACATCGCATGGATAGTTAACAGATCAGGATGAACCGTACCCCATGATAATGGCTCTACAGCTACATCCACTATGTCTGCACCTGCTCTTACAACTTCGAGAGTTGAAGCTACTGAAAAACCAGGGCCACTATGACCATGGTACTGTATAGGAATGTCCGGATGATTTTTTCGAATGCCGGCAACAATTCTCCCCAAAGAGGCTGGTCTTCCTACTCCTGCCATGTCTTTAATGCAGATTTCCTCAGCTCCTCTGTCAATTAGAGTATTGGCCATCTTTATGTAATAATCAACGTTATGAATTTTGGAATGCGTTATGCTCAACGCTGTTTGGGCAATCATGCCCCCCTCTTTCGCATAATCAATAGACAACTCCAGGTTTCGGGTATCGTTAAGTCCATCAAATGAACGTGCAATGTCTGTTCCCTGAATTTTTTTAAGCTTGAACATCAATTTCCTCAGATCCTTCCCAACGGGTCGCATCCGGATGCCGTTAAGGCCTCGCTCAAGCATTTGGGTTTGAATTCCAGCATCATTAAATGGCT
>Ga0114949_10000335_pt1 | contig 24091 bp, 22 predicted proteins | sample N074metaG_FD_83505 | JGI IMG/M metagenome (GOLD analysis project Ga0114949, IMG submission 83505) | Deep subsurface microbial communities from Kermadec Trench to uncover new lineages of life (NeLLi) - N074 metaG | ecosystem: Environmental > Aquatic > Marine > Ocean trench > Sediment | place...
AAACCGCGAATCGAAATTCGCAGGTCCTGGGCGAAGTTGTATCGGTTCTGAAAAAATACGCCCGGTACGATAGCGAGCGACTCATCCAATGCGAGCTGCTGTTGGGCACGCTGCACGTAGTCACCGTCAACGACGCTAATTGCGCCGGCGATACTCTTAACAGATTTACTCATGCGTGTTGCGGTGACAATGATCGTGTCAAATGGCTGCTCGTCCAGTTCATCTTCATCCGCTGGCTGATCTGCCGCCTCCGCAGACGTGCACAGAGCAAGCATGGCAAAAAAATACCTGCGCCTGATCATTGTCTGGCGGAATCGTCCAGTGGTTCACCGCTTTTTGAACTTATTGATGCGTGAACCTGCGCCGCAATTGATAGCGCGATCGACTCGGGCGTGTTTGCGCCGATATCGAAGCCAACCGGGCCGTGTATACGCCGGGGCAAGCTTGCCCCGGCGTCGCCGAGCTCGTCCAGCAGTCGCGTCTTGCGCGCTTTGGGGCCAAGAAGCCCGATAAACGGAATTTCGCTTGCCGCAAGCTGGCTTAGATACTGTCGATCGGCTGAAAGATTGTGACTCATCACTACAGCGGCGGCGAACGTATTCATATCTACATCGCTGTGTAATGTTGCGGGAGACGGCAACAACTTGTTCGAGACAGAATCCACCGTGATTCGCTCCAGGTACGCAGGCCTGTGATCAACGACCGTAACGCTCCAGCCCAGTTGGGAAATAAACTGTACAACCGGCAATGCATCAGGACCCGCACCGAGTACAAGAATTCGGGGCGGGGGATCGACACGGCTGTAAAGCACGCTTAGCGATGTACCCTCAGATTCGTGGTTGGCAGTTTCAGCAGGCGTTGAGTTTGCAGAAAGGAATTTTGCTGCGTGGGCTGAAACTTGTTGAGCAAACGAATCACCAATGCCGTAATTACTCTGAAAGTCGGCGCCAACCAGGGTGCTGGCACCGAGCAGTGTGCCGCCGTCCGTTGACGCAACGACCGCTGCCGATACGATCGCTTCATCGCGCTCAATATGCCTGACCATTGTGGCCAGTGGTTCAAAGCCGTCGCTACTATGCAAACGCTGCAACAGAATAGTGATAGCGCCGTCACAGCCGACGCCCAATCCCCAAAACTCGTCGTCGGTGCCGCGCATGTCGTAGAAAACGATTTTGCTTTTACCTGTTTCAATAACGCGGCGTGCGTGCTCGATAAGGTCACTCTCCAGGCAGCCGCCGCTCAGCAAGCCTTCATAGTCTCCATTTGCGTCTATCAGCATCCTCGCGCCGGGTTTGCTGTAAGTGGAGCCCTCGGTGGCTGTAACGGTGGCGAGCACCAACGCATTGCGGCCGTTACACCAGCTTCTATAGGCCTCGCAGAGCTTTCGGACGTTCATCGTACTGATTCGCCTTGATTGGATTGCAGGCAATAACTGCAGTCAGAGCAGCGCATACTAGGGAGGGAAGGCGTTTCCGGCAAGCTTGGCTGTTGCCACCGCGGCAAGTTTTATGTTATTTCTTTGCCATTACAAAAAGATGAGCGATTTGATAACTCATATGAGAGATGGAGAGTCTGCTTGAACATCCAGGGTGAATACAAAATTGGCGTCTCTCGCCAGCAGGTTTTTGACGCTATTACAGACCCGGAAATACTGCAAAAGTGCATTCCGGGATGCGAAGAAATGGAGCAGATATCGGATACGCAGTACAAGGCGGTCATCACAGCGACGATCGGCCCGGTGAAGGCTCGATTCAAGACGTCGATGGAGCTGAAAAACCTGAATCCGCCGCATAGCTTCACGCTGGCAGGCGAAGGAAAGGGCGGGGTTGCGGGATTCGGTCGCGGCAGTGCGGATATAACGCTCGATGAGTCCGAAGGTGCGACCCATTTGCACTACGAAGCTGACCTGAAAGTAGGCGGAAAACTGGCACAGGTGGGAAGCAGGCTTGTTGTCGGTGTGACCCGAAAGATCGCAGACGAGTTTTTTGGTACGTTTTCCTCTATTCTTGATGCAGGGGCCGAAAAAGTGGAAACGGAGCAAGACAGGCGTCTGGCAGAGTTAAGGGCCTCAAGAAAAAGAATAATGATGATCGCGGGACCCATCTTGATGCTGCTGTTGATTTACTGGCTCGTTACTAACTAGAAAAAGACAGTTTTAACCTCAAACTCGAAACGAAAAGCCAAAAAAGGTAAAGAGACCATGACCACCGTATCGCTAACAATAAACGGCAATGAGGCTACAGCAGACGTTGAGTCGCGTACTTTGCTGGTCGAGTTGATCAGGGAAAATCTTGGTTTGACCGGCACCCATGTCGGCTGCGACACCAGCCAGTGTGGTGCTTGCGTAGTCCACGTCAATGGTAAGTCGGTCAAGAGCTGCACCATGCTCGCGGTGCAGGCGGAGGGAGCCGACATCAAGACCATCGAAGGCGTCGCCAGCAACGGTGACCTGCATCCAATGCAGGCCGCATTCCGCGAACATCATGGATTGCAGTGCGGGTTTTGCACGCCGGGCATGATCATGAGTGCACTTGACCTGGTCAGGGTGAATCCGGACCCAAGCGAAAGCGAAGTGCGTGAATGGCTCGAAGGCAACCTTTGCCGGTGTACAGGCTACAACAACATCGTCAAATCGATTCGTGCCGGGGCGGCCAGCATGCGGGGAGAAGACTAATGGCTGATCAGGGAATTGGCGCAGCAGTTCGCCGCACGGAAGACTACCGTTTTCTGACCGGTATCGGCTCTTACACCGACGACATGAATCGTCCGAATCAAACTTATGCCTGCATACTGCGTTCGCCATTCGCGCATGCAAACATCAAGTCGATCGACTTGAAAGCAGCAAAAGCGGCACCCGGAGTAGTCGCGATATTTACGGGCAAAGACGTTGCGGCTGATGAGCTTGGCGGTCTTCCCTGCGGCTGGGGCATTAACAACGTAGATGGCACGCCGATGGCGGAGCCGATGCATCCCATCATTGCCGCAAACGTGGTGCAGCATGTGGGTGACCAGGTAGCGGTGATTATCGCTGAGACGTATGCGCAAGCGAAAGATGCGGCGGAACTGGTCGAGGTTGACTATGAGGAACTGGATGCCGTCGTGACGGGTCCCCAGGCGATCGCCGAGGGCGCGCCGCAGGTCTGGCCGGAAGCGCCGGGAAACGTTTGTTATGACTGGGAGATCGGGGATCGGGCTGCCGTTGATGCGGCGTTCGAGAAGGCGGCGCATGTGACCAGCCTCGATCTGGTCAACAACCGGCTGATACCGAATGCGCTGGAACCGCGCGCGGCTATCGGCGAGTACAACGTTGCAGAAGGTTCCTACACTTTGTTCACGACCAGTCAGAATCCGCACGTGATTCGCATGCTGATGGGTGCCTTCGTATTGCATCTGCCCGAGCACAAATTACGCGTTGTCGCACCCGATGTCGGCGGCGGATTTGGCTCCAAGATTTATCACTATGCTGAAGAAGCCATCGTTACCTGGGCATCGCAGAAGGTGCGCAGGCCCATCAAGTGGACTGCAGAACGAAGCGAGTCATTCGTCACTGACGCTCACGGCCGTGACCATGTTACGCATGCGGAACTGGCGCTGGACGAGAATGGCAGGTTTCTCGCCCTGCGCGTCAAGACCATCGCCAATATGGGTGCATATTTATCGACCTTTGCTCCGTGTATTCCAACGATCCTGCATGCCACGCTGCTGGCGGGCGTTTACACGACGCCAGCGATTCTTTGTGAAATCAAGGCCGTGTTTACGAATACAGTTCCTGTCGACGCCTATCGTGGCGCTGGTCGGCCCGAGGCAAGTTACCTGCTGGAACGACTGGTAACAGCGGCCGGCAAAGAGCTTGGTATCGATCAGGTTGAGATTCGCCGACGTAACTACATTCAACCTGACGCATTTCCCTATGACACGCCGGTCGCGCTGCAATATGACATCGGCGATTATGAGGCCACGCTTGATCAGGCACTGGTATTGTCGGACTACGAAGGTTTCGAGAAAAGGCGCGAAGAAAGCGCAGCAAACGGAATGCTTCGCGGCATCGGCCTGATTACCTACATCGAGGCCTGCGGCATCGCGCCGTCAAACATTGCCGGTGCTTTGGGTGCTCGCGCCGGTTTGTTCGAGTCGGCGCAGGTTCGGGTTCATCCAACCGGTTCCGTCACCGTATTTACGGGCAGTCACAGCCATGGTCAGGGTCACGAAACAACGTTCGCACAGATCGTAAGCGACACCCTGGGCATTCCGATGGAGAACATTGCAATATCGCACGGCGATACGGATAAAGTGTCATTCGGTATGGGCACTTACGGGTCCCGGTCGCTGTCGGTCGGCGGTAGCGCAATCATGAGTGCGTTGCAAAAAGTCATCGAGAAAGGCAAAAAGATTGCGGCGCATCAGCTGGAGGCGTCCGCCGATGATATCGAGTTCAAGGATGGGCAGTTTACGGTCAAAGGCACGGATCGATCCAAAGCGTTCGGCGAGATTGCCTTGGCAGCCTATGTGCCACATGACTACCCGCTCGACGAGTTGGAACCAGGCCTGGATGAAACCGCGTTTTATGACCCGAAGAATTTTACGTTCCCGTCCGGCACCTATGTCTGCGAGGTGGAGATCGATCCGGAAACCGGCACCACGCAAATTGCCTCGTTCTGCTGCGTTGACGACTTCGGCAACATAATCAATCCGATGATCGTTGAAGGTCAGGTTCACGGTGGTCTGGCGCAGGGCATAGGGCAGGCGCTGCTGGAGAGCTGCATCTACGACACGGACACAGGGCAGCTGCTCACCGGATCCTATGTAGACTACACAATGCCTAGGGCAACCGATTTTCCAAACTTTGAGGTGGGCACAACCTGTACGCCGTGTACCCACAATGTGTTGGGCGTAAAGGGATGTGGCGAGGCCGGTGCAATAGGCTCGCCGCCCGCAGTGATCAACGCCATCATTGATGCGCTGGCGCCGCTGGGCGTTACCGACATACAAATGCCTGCCACGCCACAGACCGTGTGGAACACCATCCAGAAAGCCAGGTCTGCTGCTGCAGCCTGAACGTATAGGGAGTCTCGATCGTGTACAAATTCAATTACCATCGTCCGGAATCCGTTGCTGACGCCATTGCCCTTCTCAAATCATCGAGCGAGGCAACAGCGCTGTCCGGTGGCATGACCATCCTGCCAACAATGAAGATGCGACTGGCGCAGCCCTCTGACGTCGTCGACCTGGCCGCCATTAAAGAATTGCATGGCATTAGCCAGGACAAAGACGGGCTGACGATTGGTGCGATGACAACGCATGGAGAGATTGCGGCGTCCGCTGATGTTGCAGCCGTTATCCCGGCGTTGGCTGCGTTAGCGGGCAACATTGGTGACGCCCAGGTCCGAAATCGCGGCACCATTGGCGGCTCCGTCGCCAATGCTGATCCGGCGGCCGACTATCCCGCGGCATTGGTCGCGCTGGATGCGACGATCACCACGGATCGAAGACAAATCCCTGCAGCGGACTTCTTCACCGCCTTGTTCGAAACGGCACTTGAAGATGACGAGCTCGTTACGTCCATTCACTTCCTTAAGCCCAAGCGCGCCGCTTACGCAAAATTTCCGAATCCGGCATCGCGATACGCGATCGCAGGAGTCATGGTTGCGGAAACCTCGAACGGTATTCGTGTTGCAGTTACCGGTGCCGGCGGCTCGGTATTTCGCGTCGCCGAAATGGAAGACGCATTGCAAAAAGATTTTTCGCCAGACGCCATCGAAGGCATTTCTATTTCGGCGGACGGACTGAATGAAGATTTACATGCGAGCGCAGAATATCGTGCCCACCTGGTTACGGTAATGGCAAAGCGAGCCATCCTCGCCGCAAACGCCTGAATTGGAAATTCCGGCTTCAATCGAAGAAACTGAAGCGCTTCTGAGGGAGGGCGACTACGTAGCCGGCCGCAGCCTGACTACCGCGATCTTCCTCTCGCTAAAGCTGCAACGGCCGCTGTTTCTCGAAGGCGAGGCCGGTGTTGGCAAAACAGAAATTGCCAAAGTTCTTTCCAGCGCTTTATCGCGACCACTTATACGGCTGCAATGTTATGAAGGACTGGACACGGCGGCGGCAGTTTACGAATGGAATTACCCGCGTCAGATGATCGAAATTCGGCTTGCTGAGGCTGCCGGAATTAAACACTCGGATGAACTCGGCAAAAGTATCTACGCAGAGGAATTCTTGATTGAGCGGCCGCTGCTTAGCGCGCTCAGGCAGGAATCCGGTGTCGCGCCGGTCTTGCTTATTGACGAACTCGATCGTGCAGACGAACCATTCGAGGCATTTCTGCTTGAGATACTGTCGGATTACCAAATCACGATACCGGAGTTGGGCACGATTAAAGCGCCGTCCCCACCTCTCGTCATCATCACCTCGAATCGAACGCGCGAAATACATGACGCGCTGAAACGTCGCTGTTTTTACCATTGGGTTGACTATCCAACTGCCGAGAAAGAGCGCGAGATTCTGAACTTGAAAGCGCCACAGGCGAGCGAGAATTTACGCCGCGAAGTTGTCGCTTTTGTACAAGCATTGCGCAAAGAAGATCTTTTCAAGGCACCGGGCATTGCCGAAACAATCGACTGGGCCCAGGCATTGGTGCAACTTGATGCCGTTGCGCTTACGCCGGAGTTGTTCAACGACACGGTCGGTGCATTACTCAAGTATCAGGATGATATTGCTCGAATGCAGGGCAGTGAGGCGAACCAGCTATTGACCCGGGTGCAGACAGAATTACAGCGCGAGTTGCGTGCCTGAAGCAAAGCTGACAATGGATCGCGGGCAAGGTCGGCTTGCCGAGAACATTGTTTATTTTGCCAGATTGCTGCGGGAGTCCGGGCTTTCGATTGGCCCGGGCGATATCTTGCATGCCGTAGAAGCAGTAACGGCTATCGATGTGGGCAATAGAGATGATTTTTATTGGGCCCTGCACGCGGTGCTGATACGGCGGCACGAAGATCACCGCTTGTTTCACCAGGCGTTTCAGATTTTCTGGCGCAACCCGCGTTTTTTAGAGCAGATGCGTGCGGCACTATTGCCACAGGTCCGTGCGCCGGTCGAATCGGACTGGCCCGAGTTGATCCGCAGGCTGGTAGAGGCCGTCTCGCAGCCGGGTGAGAGCGATAAAGACCCGGAAGATCGTGTTGAGTTTGATGCCGCGCTGACGACGTCCGCGCAAGAGCTCCTCGCCAGCAAAGACTTCGAGCAGATGTCCGGTGAAGAGCTAATGATGGCAAGACGCATGTTGCGAGAGCTCGAGCTTCCCCAGCAACAGATGGAGACAAGACGGTTCAAGGCGCATTACTCGGGCGCGCGAATCGACTTGCGTCGCACCATCCGCGACAGCATGCGCACGGGCGGCAATGTGATACAGCTGCGGCGGCGAAAACGCATCCAGCGCAAGGTTCCGCTTGTCATTCTTTGTGATATTTCCGGCTCCATGAGTCGTTACTCGCGGATGGTTTTGCACTTCGCGCATAGCCTGACGAACCACTGGGACCGCGTACACACTTTTACATTCGGTACACGATTAACCAACATCACGCGGCATCTGCAGCAGAAGGACGTGGACAAGGCGGTTGATCAGGCGGCGGGCGCCGTAAAGGACTGGGAAGGAGGTACTCGCATAGGCGCCAGCTTGCGCGAGTTTAATTATCGCTGGTCAAGGCGGGTGCTGACGCAAAGCCCGATTGTTCTGTTAGTGACAGATGGTCTGGATCGTGAAAACGCAGATGACATTGGTGTTCAGATTGAACGCATACAGCGGTCATGCCGGCGACTGATCTGGTTGAATCCACTGTTGCGATTCGAGCATTTTGAACCGCTGGCTGCAGGCATCCAAGCGCTATTGCCTTACGTCGATGATTTTCGGCCGGCACACAACATTGAGAGTCTGGTTGACCTCGGCAAGGTGCTGTCGGCTGTTTCAAATGTTAAGCGTCTGCAGCCGCTCGCTGTTTTGTCCAGTTCTCGGGTGCATCATTCGGCAGGAACACATTGATGATCATATCGGCCAACGCATCAATATTGGACTGACCGGTCATATCGATATCGCTCGTGCCTTTTATTTCGTTGCTGAGTGCGAGCAGTCCACCAGCAGACACACGAATCATGTTGAACAATAATGCGGGATCGCCAGGCGGGGCCACGCCCAGATCCTGCAGATGTTTGATATCGGGAATGGCGGCATCAAATAACGGCCGGATAAATGACTTAACAATCCAGTCCAGTCGTTCGCTCGGGTGACTTGCTTCCTGAAGAATAACCTTATGCAGTTCAGGTTGTGCGGCAGCGCTGTTTACGTATGCCCTGATTGCTGCGGCAAATCGCGTTCTGGGGCAGTCATTTTTTGTCTCTTCGTAGGCCTCGTAAATTGCGCGATTGAATTGCTTGAACGTGCGAGAAGCGGCGGCACGCCACAGCTCTTCCTTGTTCTTGAAATGGTAGGTGATCAACGGATGGTGCACACCGGCACGCTCGGCAATATCGCGCGTTGATGTGCCTTTGAAACCGTTCTCTGAGAATGCCTCCAGCGCCGCATCCAGCAACTTTTGCTGTGTTTTAAGGCTTCTTAGTTGTTGTTTTCGCACCGGTTTGTCCGGTTGCGTGCCTGCTTCGGCTGCCACTATTCGTTCCTCTTTGCAATCGAGACTCGATCCAAGAGTAGCGGGATTACAGCATTTGATCCAATTTGGACGAAAAATAGCCCGCCTGCACAATTTGTAGTGCGGGCGGGCTATTTTCGAATCGATTATTTCAGGTTGAAAGCCAGTCGAATGGCCGTACGTTTTTCTACTGGCTGGCCGTTCTCGATGGTCGGTTCGAACCGCCACTGTGCGACGGCGTCCATTGCAGCCTGGTTGAAGACGGTGCCGGGCGTTGAGTAGGTAACGAGCACGTCCGACACGATGCCACTGCGCTGAACCACGAAACTGATATCGACGCTACCGGTTATATTTCGCCGACGGGCAGAGCGCGGGTATTTAGGCGCAACATAGTTAATTCGAGTCAGCGAACTCACCCTGACCAATTCCGGCCCGCTCGACTGTACAACCTCCGGGCTTGATGATGCGGCAGCGGTGTTGTCTTGTGCCGGTGCTGCATTATTCGTATCAACAGCCGACGGCGATGAATTCAATGCAACCGCAGCGCTCGCGCCTGCAGCCAAATCATTGCCGCCTGATTCTGTTTCAGTCTTGCTGGATGCGGGGGCGCTGCCAGCGCTGGTGCTATCTACGATGCTCGAGCCAGTGTCGGCATTCGCATTCGAAGCCGCGACTACCGCGGCCGCTGCTGCCGCCGTAGCTCGTCGTTCTTCATCTGCAATGCGCTGATTCTCCGCTATGCGTTGCTGTTCTGCGATACGTTCCTGCTCCGCTATGCGTTGCTGCTCTGCGATACGTTCTTGCTCCGCCACGCGTTCCTGCTCTGCGATTCTGTTCGCTTCTGCCAGTGCGTCAGACTCGGCCGTCACCTTGGCGGCTTTTGCATCCGCCAATGCTGCGGTTGAGGCGGCGAGCTCGGTGCTGGTGGGATCCAGAGCACGAGCATTTCTTAGCAAGTCTTCGGCATTCGTAAACTGACTGATGCCAATGGCAATGCCTGCCTGTGCAACCAGTTTGCTGGCGACGACCACCAGGCCCTGGCCTGCCGCGACGTTGTCCGGGTCGCTGCTGAGCGCGAGCTGATAATAATATCGGGCGTTTTCGTTTGCGGGTGTGATCAGCTGATTTTGTGCCAGCTTCTCGTTCGCTTTCTCTAAGATCTGACCCACCTGTTGATCGGCAAGTGCTGCTTGAAGCTCGCTGGCAACAGCGTTGACCTCCGGCGAATCCGGTCCAGCCAGTATTTTTGCGTTAGCAATAAGCGTCGACGCGTCCTCGTATCGGTTCTCTGCAATCGCGATGCGGGCATTATCCAGTGTGCCGCGCAACTGTAGTTGAGTCAGTTGGGCGCTAAGAAAAGGCAGTCTTGGATTGTCCGGGCTTGCGAAATACAGCAACTGCAATGCTGTTGATGCCTCGTCCAGATCCTGTGTTAAAATCGCGGTCTCAGCGACTGCGAATACCTGCTCAACAACCGCATCGAGTTCTACCGTGGCAAGCGAATTATCCGGTACCGCCTGCAATGCGGCAACAAATAGCTCGATAGCATTGTCACCAGGCGGTGAAATCAGTTGTCCGGCATCACGTGCCTCTCGCGCAGACGCAAGAAGATCATTCGCCGCGACCGTCTCAACAACAGCCACGGCGGGTCGGGTAGGCAATATGTCGGACTCGACGACAGTGCTTGGTGCAGGGATATCACCTGTCGGCGTGTCGTCAGAACCAAAAGAGAACCAGCCAATAACCACGGCAATAACGACGGCTGCGGCGATTCCCAGTATTTTGCGATTCTGCATCAAAAGGCCGGACGTATCGCTCAGGACTTCCATGGCGGGCACGGTCGCGGGTTTGGATTTCGCCTCGGCCTGAACGGGTTCAGGATCTGCCACTGCCGGTTCCATCTTGACTTTCACGGGATCCGACTTGGATCGTGATGTCATTGTTTCGGCGACATCCGACAGTTTCTTGCCAAACGATACTGCAATGCCGGTCATCGTTTCCGTGAAGCTGTTGCCGTCGTCGAACGCATCGTCAAGGCCCTCATCGAGCAACGAGTCCTCGCGAGATACGTTAATCGGCGCCGGCGTTACGGTCTCGGGTGTAGCCTTCCTTTGCGGTGCGGCTTGTGCGGCCGGCTTCGGTGCAGCGGCTTGTGCTTTTTGCGGGGCCTTCTTGAATGCTTTGTCGTCGGCTTCGAGATGATGTTTGATTGACGCCTCTATGGCCAGTCTCGCCCGTCCGGGTGATACTGGCTTAAGCAGGAATCGATACACATGCCCACGATTGATGAGGTCCATCAGCAACTCGCCATCATCGCGGCGACCCGCGACCACGGCAACGAGGCGCGGCACGCTTTGACGCAGTCGTAGCGTCAACACTTCAATATTGGATCCGACCATTGCGGCATCGGTTACGAGTACGCCTACCTTATGGCCTTTGACAATGTCTTCGGCCTGCGTTGGCGTCACCGCGTGATGCACATTGTGCAGCCCGCGAGACGAGTCCTTAATAGTTGCAAGAAATTCGTCGTCTTTGGTCAGTACCAGTATGTCGACATTTCTGCTGCCGCTGTCCGGTACGACCGATATTTTGCTGGGTTGTAGCGCTGGCATTTGTCCCGTGGCGCTGCTGATTATCGTGGAGCCGTTTTCGGAGGTCTCCATAACAATGTGTTCGGTGGTTGGGTGATCCACGTCTGCAAGGCTGTCGTTTGCAGATTCGGACATCGCCAGTATTCGTGCTTTCTGCGTAGCTGCGTCAATGACTTCGCGTAGCCCCTCGGGCGTTACGTCGCCGTACACAATCTGGAATACTTCTTTGTCGCTTACCAGCGCTTCGTTCGCCTTATCGCCATCGGCAAGCAAAATACCGATAGTGGAGGGTGAACGCTTCTTGGCCTCTCGAAGTGCATCCAGTCCGCTCATCCCAGGAAGGTCCTGCGCAGAGACGATAACGTGCACCGGAGTCTCAGTGAATACGTTGAGCGCTTCTATGCCAGTCGTCGCCATATGCACCGAGTATTGGTCATCGAATCCTGTGCTCAATTTCTCGAGAGTGCTCTGCTCACTATGTAACAGCAGAATCTGTGTTTTGTATTGCTCCAGCGCCACTTCCTAACTCCTTGGGAGGCTTTATGTTGAATAACAGTCCATAAGTTTGCGATTGGCGAGTATAAGCCGGGCGCTTGACCTAAGTGTCGCAATAGCCCGACAGCGTGCTGAATCTGTGACAGGGCGCACAGTTGGAGTGTCGGTGGTGTCACGTTTGGGGTGCCACCGACTTCTTTAGAAACTCGAATTCATCGCCGGATTCTGACGATGCGCAATCCTCGTCCAGCGACCAGCAGCTTTTGTTATTGCAGGTGGAAAAAAATCGCGGCGTGAAAGCGCTGCGGAACGGCTCTCTGAGTCAGGACAACGGCGCTCGAGAATCGATTTCTGCAGTCAAACTTTCGATGGCTTCGGACAACTCCATGACCGTTTGCTTTTTTGATCCTATGCGGCGAATAGCAACCGTTTGCTCCTCGACTTCGCGTTGGCCGAGGGCCATCAGGACAGGTACTTTTGCCACGCTGTGTTCGCGAACCTTGTAGGAAATTTTTTCATTGCGCAGGTCGGCTTCCGCTGTAATTCCAGCAGTGCGTAATCTAGCGACCACTTCGGCCGCGTATTCGTCAGCTTCGGAGGTAATAGTCAGGACTTTTACCTTGAGCGGTGCCAGCCACAATGGCAGATTACCGGCGTGGTGCTCGATCAAAATTGCAATGAAGCGTTCAAACGAACCGAATATCACGCGGTGCAACATCACCGGAACGTGTTTCTGTCCGTCTTCTCCGATAAATGTCGCGCCGAGGCGGCCTGGCAAGTTCAGGTCGACCTGGTGGGTGCCGCATTGCCAGTCGCGGCCAATGGCATCGCGTAAAACGAATTCGAGTTTGGGCCCGTAAAATGCCCCTTCGCCCGGATTGTGGACATAGTCCAGACCGGAATCGTGCAGCGCTTTTTTCAACGCCGCTTCTGCCTGATCCCATACCTCATCGGAGCCAATGCGCACTTCGGGACGATCTGCGAATTTTATCAGAACCTCGTCGAAACCGAAATCCTTGTAAATTCCCAGGACAAGATCGCAAACAGCAATGGTCTCTTCCGTGATTTGTTCGGGTGTGCAAAATATGTGTGCGTCGTCTTGCGTAAACGCCCGGACTCGCAACATGCCGTGCAACGCACCGGACGGTTCGTAGCGATGCACTTTGCCAAATTCGCAGAGCCTGTATGGCAGGTCGCGGTAACTGGTAATGCCTTGTTTGAAAATCTGCACATGGCCCGGGCAATTCATTGGTTTGATCGCGTAACAGCGACCGTCTTCGGTGTTGGATGTGTACATGTGTTCGCCGAAGGACTCCCAGTGGCCCGAGGCTTCCCACAATGAACGATCCATGAGTTCCGGAGTATTCACTTCCTGGTAACCAGCAGCATCTTGCTGCTCGCGCATGTAGTTGACCAGATTCTGAAAGAGTTGCCAGCCCCGCGGATGCCAGAACACGGCGCCCGGCGCTTCTTCCTGAAAATGAAACAAGTCCATTATTTTGCCCAGGCGTCTGTGGTCGCGCTTTTCTGCTTCTTCCAGTTGCAGCAAATGCTTTCGAAGTTGCTTGTCGTTCGCCCAGGCAGTGCCATAGATTCGTTGCAACATTGCGTTCTTGGCGTCGCCGCGCCAGTAGGCGCCGGACACACGTGTGAGCCGAAAGGCCTTCCCGAGTTTTCCGGTAGAGGGCAAATGCGGTCCGCGGCATAGATCGATAAAATCGCCCTGGCGATACAGCGTCAAGGTATCGGATTGTGGAATATCCTCGATAATCTGCGCTTTGTATTCTTCGCCCACGTCACGGAAAAATTTGATTGCTTTGTCGCGTTCCCATACTTCGCGTTCAATCGTCTCGTCCCGGTCAACGATCTCTTGCATGCGCTTCTCGATGTCCAGGAGATCGTCAGGCGTAAACGGCTCCTCACGGGCAAAATCGTAGTAGAAGCCATTTTCGATGGCGGGACCGATGGTTACCTGAGTGTCCGGCCAAAGCTCCTTAACAGCCTCGGCGAGCACGTGGGCGGCATCATGTCGCAGCAACTCAACGCCGTCCTCGGAGTCACGCTTGATGATTTCGACGCTGGCGTCGTTGTCGATGCTTCGGGTCAGGTCCCACAGGTCACCATCGACACGAACGGCAACCGCTTCGCGGGCCAGTCCCTTCGAAATATCGCTGGCAATGTCAAAGCCTGAGACAGCGCCTTCAAACTGGCGCTCGGATCCATCTGGTAATTGAATTTTGGGCATGTAGGGTTTATCGCAAAGTTTAGAGAACCCCGGCGGGGATTGGCGCGCTATTGTACCCGAATCAACGCTTGCCGCTATTGAAAGCTTGTTATTCCCTTGGTGTACAATTCGCGCATACAGACTTGGCCTATTGAGAACCATGGCGACAGCAAATCCATTTCCGGAAGCCGAACACGATCACGGTGACTGCATCGAGCAAGCAATGGCGATGGCCGAAAAAATCTGCCGCGAGCGTGGATTGCGCCTGACCCGAATCCGGCGCAGGGTCCTGGAGCTGGTCTGGAACTCACACAAACCGGTCGGGGCCTACGACATACTTGACGCGCTTGGCCGCGAGGGCAAGCGGTCCGCACCGCCGACCGTGTATCGTGCGCTGGACTTCCTGATAGAAGCAGACCTGGTACACCGGCTGGATTCGCTGAATGCCTACGTTGGCTGCGCCCATCCCCACAGTGCACACGCCGGCCAGTTCCTGATTTGCCGGGACTGCCGCTCGGTCGCCGAGCTGGATGACAAAGAAATCAGCGCCGTGGTCGATCGCAAGGCTGGCGAGCTCGGGTTTTCAGCGGTTCGCCAGATGCTCGAGATTCAGGGGCTTTGCCCCGAGTGCCAGCAAAAAAATCAATCCCCATAATCGCTCCTTTATAGCCGCCAGCATCTTCGCTCGGCGGCGCAGACCACGTACAATTGCCCACCATTTACTCAAGCGTGCCCTTCCATGAATGACGTTCAGCCCACCGATTTTATTCGCCAGATCATTGCCGGCGACATAGCAGCCGGCAAGAATGACGGTGCCGTCGTCACGCGATTTCCGCCAGAGCCAAACGGTTATCTGCATATCGGACACGCGAAATCCATTTGCCTGAATTTCGGTGTGGCCGAGGAAAATAACGGCAAAACATATCTTCGGTTCGACGACACAAATCCGGCGAAGGAAGACGAAGCTTATGTGCAAGCAATTCAGGAGGATGTACGTTGGCTTGGCTTCGACTGGCAAGATCGATTGACTCACGCGTCAGATTATTTCGATCAGTTGTACGCAGCGGCCGAGGCCCTGATCGCTGCTGGCAACGCCTATGTCGACTCATTGAGTGCAGACGAGATTCGCGAATATCGCGGTTCGCTCACCGGGCCGGGCAAAAACAGCCCGCACCGCGACCGCAGTGCTGAAGAAAACCTGGACTTGTTCCGTCGTATGCGCGCGCGAGAGTTTGCTGACGGTGCACACGTGCTCAGGGCAAAGCTTGATATGGCGTCGCCAAACATGAACCTGCGCGACCCCACGCTTTATCGAATCCGACATATCAGTCACCAGCGGACCGGCGACAAATGGTGTATTTATCCAATGTACGATTTCGCGCACAGCTTGTCGGACGCGTTTGAGGGCATCACGCATTCAATTTGTACGCTCGAGTTTGAAGATCACCGCCCGCTTTATGATTGGTTGCTGGAGCAGGTCGAGACGAAACATCGGCCGCATCAGTATGAATTCTCGCGCCTGAATCTTGCCTATGCGCTTACCAGCAAACGCAAACTCAACAAACTGGTGCAAGATGGTACCGTTAGCGGCTGGGACGATCCGCGACTGGCAACGCTTGCGGGCATGCGACGGCGCGGATATCCGCCAGCGGCACTCAGGGACTTCTGCAAACGAATCGGTGTCACCAAAAAAGACAACATGATCGAAATGGCGTTGCTGGAAAACAGCATTCGTGAAATTCTAGGGGAAGATTGCGAACGCCGCATGGCTGTGATGCGGCCTTTGAAAATCGTGTTGAGCAATTACCCGCAAGACAAGACCGAGATGATGGTCGCCAAGAATCACCCGAACCGTCCGGAGCTCGGCGATAGGCAAGTGGCTTTTTCAAGAGAAATCTATATCGAGCAGGATGACTTTATGGAAGAAGCGCCGCGAAAGTTCTTCCGCCTGAAGCCCGGCGGAGAAGTTCGATTGAGATTCGGCTATATCATCCGCTGTGACGACGTAATCAAAGACGACGATGGCAAGGTCGTTGAACTGCATTGCAGTTATGACGCGGATACACGCAGTGGAACGGGTAGCAGCGATCGCAAGGTAAAAGGAACCATTCACTGGGTTTCGGCCGAGCACGCAATCGCTGCGGAAGTGAGGCTCTACGATCGATTGTTTACCGACGCAAACCCGGGAGCGGCGGAGAATATTGATGATGTTCTGAATCCGAATTCACTGGAGGTCGTGGAGGCCAGGCTCGAGTCGTCGTTGCAAGGTGCGGAATCAGGCGATACCTGGCAGTTCGAACGTCTGGGCTATTTTTGTCCGGATGCGGTGGATCACACGCCGGAAAAACCCGTCATCAATCGTATTGTCACGTTGCGCGACAGCTGGGCCAAACTTGAGAAAGCGGCCCTGCAAGGCCAGCCCCGCTAGTGGATGCCGGCTGATAGCTTCAGCCAACGTGTCTTAAGGAATTACGCCGAGAGTTCGACGTATTTATCCAGATGATAGTCGGCGTTGCCAAACAGTAGGTCAATTGTTGTGAGTCGCTTGAAGAAATGCGCGACGTCGAGTTCCCAGGTAACGCCCATGCCGCCGTGCATCTGGACGGCCTCTTTGGCAACATTTACGCCGGCAGTACCGATCTGGTACTTGAGCGCATGTATCGACTTCTTCGCATCTGCACCGCCGGAGTTATTAACCATAGCGCTCCACAAAAGCAATGACTTGCTTTGCTCGCACTCCATAAGCGTTTCGACCAGGCGGTGTTGCAGTGCCTGGAAGCTGCCGATCGGCACGCCAAACTGAACCCTGTTCTTTACGTACTCAACAGTCTTGTCCTGCAATGTGCGGATGATGCCGACGGCTTCCGCACACACCGCAAGCGTTGCTTCGTCGATAACATCTTGCAAGGTTGCATAGCCATTGCCGACTTCGCCGAGAACTGCCGTCCCGTCAACCGCAACATTGTTGAATGAAACTTCAGCTGCTTGCTGACCGTCTACCGTCTTGTAGGCTTTAACTTCGATGCCTGCGCTCTTCGCAGCGACGGCGAACAGCGTAATGCCGTCTTCGTCGCTTTGCTCACCAGCGGTTCGTGCCGGAACAATGAACAGTTCTGCGCTGCCGCCATTCAGGACCAGCGTTTTGCTACCGTTGATTACCCAGTTACCACCATCAGCGGTCGCCGTTGTCACAATGTTGTTGATGTCGAAGCGTGCTTGCGGTTCTGCGAACGCCAATGCTGCCTGGGTCTCACCGGATATGATTCCCGCCAGCCATTGCGTTTTTTGCTCATCAGTCGCCAGCCGGCGCAGCACGCCGCCTGCCAGTACGATATTGGCGAGAAAAGGCTCTACCAGCAAGCCACGACCGAATTGTTCCATCATCAGCATCATTTCGATGGGGCCGCCGCCTAAGCCGCCGTCATCTTCGTCAAATGGCACTGCGGTCCAGCCCAGGTCGGCGAACGTAGACCAGAGTTCCGCGCTGTATCCAAGATCGCTTGCCGCTGCTTTCTGCCGCGATTCGAAGTCGTAATCATTATCGATAAATTTGGCAACACTGTCTGCCAGCATCGACTGTTCTTCGCTAACCGTAAAATCCATGTGTGTTTTCCTGTCGGGCGTACGGACCGGCTTACAAGCCGAGTACGTGCTTGGAGATAATATTTTTCTGAATTTCGTTTGAGCCGCCGTAAATCGACGCTTTCCGATTATTGAAATAGACCAGCGACGAGCGGGTTTCTGCGCCGTAGCCGATATGTTCATTGATCGGGAACTCCAGGTCGTATTGCTGGGGAACATAGGGCAGCGCGTAATAGCCGGCCGCCGCAACATACAACTCGTCGATACGCTGCTGGACTTCAGATCCACGGATTTTCAAAATTGAGGATTCGGGACCGGGCGCCTTGCCGACCTTGATGGCTGCGAGTGTTCGCAGTTCAGTGTATTCAAGCGCTTTCAATTCGATCTCCGCCGCGGCAAGATTGCGCGCGAAATTTTGATCGTCAAGCAGTGGTGAGGCACCGTGTATTTCTTGTGACGTCTTTTCCCGCAATTTGCTGAGTCGGTACTTCGATCGCGATACGCCAGCGATGTTTGCGCGTTCGTGTTGCAGCAAAACTTTTCCGTAGGTCCAGCCTTTGCCTTCTTCGCCGACCAGGTTTGCGACCGGGACTCTTACATCTTCGAAATGCACTTCGTTAACTTCATGGTCACCCTCAATGGTGATGATCGGTTTAACCGACACACCCGGCGTACTCATGTCAATGAGCAAAAAGCTGATGCCTTCCTGTCGGCGTGCGACGTCACTGCTGGTTCGTACCAGGCAGAAAATCCAGTCCGCCATTTGCGCGAGCGTGGTCCAGGTCTTGGTGCCATTGACGATGTAATGATCGCCATCCCGATCTGCCCTGGTCTTGAGGGATGCGAGGTCAGAGCCAGACCCCGGTTCTGAATAGCCCTGACACCACCAGGCGTTACTTTGAATGATGTCAGGGAGAAATCTTTCGCATTGTTCGGGAGTGCCGAAAGTGTAGATGACTGGCGCCACCATCTTTACACCGAAGGGCACCATGTCCGGCGCATTGGCGCGTGCTATTTCATTTGAGAAAATGTATTTCTGAACCGGTGTCCAGCCTGTACCGCCATGTTCGACCGGCCAGTTAACGGCGGCATAACCTTGCTCGTACATTATTTTTTGCCAGCGAATGAAGTCTTCGCGTAAAAGCGAGATGCCACTGTCGCTTTTCTTTTTCAGGTCTTGCGGATACTTGTCTTTAAAGAAAGTTCGAACTTCCTGCTGGAAATCCAGTTCCTCTTTTGAGAAATCTACATTCATTGAAATACCTTTGTTTTCGAGCGGCTCGTAACAGCTATTGGCCCCAGGCGGATCACCACGCCCGCTAACAGCTTGCCTTTCAGGTTAAAATGCAATGCGCTGACGAGCCATGGACGAAACAGCCACTTGCTCGAGGCCGACGCAGTATAGCGATCTATGCTGCGCTGCACAAGAATAATGCTTTTCGCCGCTAAACTGGCCTTAATTCAATGGCTTACTGACAAGAGGCAGCTACTATTATGTTCCTGACCGGAGTGATTTTTGCCGTCGTCGCTATTGTGTATTCAGCGGTGGGCTTCGGCGGCGGCTCGACCTACACGGCGATTCTGATCGAGACCGGGTTGAACTGGCAGCTTATTCCACCGCTGTCTCTTACCTGCAACCTGATCGTTGTCAGCGGCGGGGTTTACCACTTTCACAAGAGCGGTCACCTGGACATGCGCTTTGCGATGCCATTCATTTTCGCGTCGGTTCCGGCCGCGTTTTTTGGAGGCTATCTGCGTATTGATGAAACGTCGTTCATGTTCATACTGGGCATCGCATTATTGATCGCCGGCGTGCTGTTGCTTGCCGACAAGCAATTGGGAGGTGCTGGAGACAAAGTTAATAAAACCGCGCTGAGCACAAGGTTTCTCATCGGCCTTGCATTGGGTGGGCTGGCAGGTATTACCGGTATCGGTGGCGGCATTTACCTTGCGCCAATTCTGCACCTCGGCCGGCTTGCAGAAACACGCTCTGTTGCTGCCCTGTGTTCCCTGTTTATTTTGGTCAACTCCGCCGCCGGGCTTGCCGGACAGCTATTGAAGCTGGGGCAGTCTGCAGAGGAGCTGCTTGATATATCCTTATTGATACTGCCGGCGGCGGTGCTTGTAGGCGGGCAGATTGGCAGCCGTGCCGGGAGTCGCTGGTTGCCAGCGAAGCCGATCCGCCGTTTGACCGGGGCGGTCATATTGTTGGTCGCCATTAGATTGCTGGTTAAACTGTTTCAGGGTCTGAATACTTAACAACGAGACCAAAACCAAGCACTATAGCGAGTATGGATACTGAAGTTTCACCAAGAGAATTTGACCTGAAGCCGCTTGGCCGAATCCGGGATGCTCTCGATCGGCCATTGCACGACCTGCGAATTTCGTTGCTGGATCGCTGCAATTTTCGTTGCCCGTACTGCATGCCGGAAACCGAGTTCCATGCCGACTTTCAGTTCCTCAAGAAACAGCAGCTGCTAAGTCATGAAGAGATCCTCAAAATCGCAAACGTTGCGGTTAGCCTGGGCGTGAGCAAGTTGAGGCTTACCGGCGGCGAGCCATTGCTTGACAAGAGAGTGCACGAACTGGTCACGGGCTTAAGCAAAATTCCCGGAGTCGAAGATCTTGCGATGACCACAAACGCCATGTTGCTCGGCCCGGCGGCGCAAAGACTGGCTGATGCCGGACTGGATCGCGTGACCATCAGTCTGGACAGCCTGGATCCAGAGATCTTTCGAGCCATGAGCGGCAATCGTGGCGATCTCGACAAAGTATTGCTCGGAATTGAGGCGGCGGAAAAAGCGGGATTACATCCGATCAAGATCAATGTGGTGGTACAGCGTGGCGTCAACGACCATACGGTGCTGGATCTGCTGGAGCATTTTCGTGGTAGCGGTCACATCGTGCGCCTGATCGAGTACATGGATGTAGGCAATCGAAACGGCTGGAAGCTCGACCAGGTAGTGCCGTCGAGGGAATTACTCGCGATGGTCACAGATCGTTGGCCTGTTCAAGCGACCGAACGGAACTACCCAGGTGAAGTTGCAAGGCGCTATGAATATGGCGACGGCCAGGGGGAGATCGGCTTCATTTCATCCGTGACCGAGCCATTTTGCGGTACCTGCAGTCGCGCACGGCTGGCGGCCGATGGCGTTCTTTACACTTGCTTGTTTGCAACCACGGGCATCAGTTTGCGCGACCCGCTTAGAAATGGCGCGACCGATGCAGAACTAACAGACATAATGAGCAGAATCTGGCTGCAAAGGGCGGATCGTTACAGTGAACTTCGGCGACCGAAGGTCGCCGAATCCCATGCCCAAAGCAAAGTTGAAATGTATCGCATTGGAGGATGATGCGTGACCAAACTAAGTCACATCGACAAACACAATCAACCCACTATGGTGGACGTCAGCGACAAGACGGCAACTCATCGTGAGGCGCACGCCAGAACGACGGTTCGGTTTCCGGCAGCGGTGGCAGAGCGCTTTGCCGATGGGGATATTCAGTCGGCGAAGGGACCGGTTTTTGCGACGGCCATCATCGCCGGCGTTATGGGAGCAAAACGAACGCACGAACTAATTCCGTTTTGCCATCCACTGGGCCTGGACAATTGCAAAATCACGATCACCATGAAAAACCGCGACGCAACCATTGACTGCGTCTGCAAGGTTTTCCATCGAACCGGCGTAGAGATGGAAGCGCTTACCGGTGCAAGCGTTGCCGCATTGACTGTTTATGACATGTGCAAGGCGCTGTCCCACGATATTTCAATAATTAAAACAGAGCTCATTGCGAAGACGGGTGGCAAACAGGATTTTAAGCGTGACTGACAGAGTTATTATTCACGGCCTGGTATTGGCCGGCGGCAAAAGCCGGCGAATGGGCTCCGACAAAGCCTTGTTGATGCAAGACGGGCAGTCTCAGTTGAGCATTGCTGTCGATTTGCTTGCGCGCGTTTTGCCAAAAGTGTATGTGTCCGCGCGTAAAGATCAGGCAGACGAAACCGAACGAAGCAAATTTGACCAGATCATCGACCGTTACGATGATATGGGACCGGTCGCCGGCATTCTCTCGGCATTGCAGAGTTTCCCTGACGTGGCGTGGCTGGTGCTGGCCTGTGATCTGCCGAACGTGGACGACGACACCATTGCGAAACTGATCGCCGCCCACACAGGCGAACACCCGTTCACCGCCTATAAGAGTTCACACGATGGTTTGCCGGAACCGCTGTGCGCCATATTTTCAGCACAAAGCCGACCGATCATCGAGGCTTTTGTCGCGGATGGCATTGTGTGCCCGCGAAAGATGCTGATTCGGTCCGACACGCTGCTGCTGGAGCAGTCAAATCCTGCGTCGCTGGACAACATGAACACGCCGGAAGATCTTGAGGGCACCGGAGTGAGGTTTGCATCTTGAGCAAGACTCTGACCATTCGTTACTTCGCGATCTTTCGTGAGAACGCCGGCATCGGAGAGGAATCGGTATCGCTTGATGCCGAGACGGCCGCTGATGTGTTCGCTTTGCTGAAAGAAAGGCATGGGTCCGAGGAACCACTGGGTCACTGCAAGGTAGCGATTAACGACGTGATGGCCGATTGGCAAGATGGGGTTGCGGACGGAGACACAGTGCTGTTGTTTCCGCCAGTCGCGGGCGGCTAGGGTTGCGTGTTCATGTCAGATAAGCAGATGTTGATCACCACGCAGGCGATCCGCCCGGACCAGCTGCGAGACGAGCTGGTCGATGCGGCCGCCGGCGCCTATACCTCGTTCGAAGGCTGGATCCGAAACGTCAATGAAGGCAAGGAAGTATTACGGCTGGAGTACGAGTCTTACGAGCCACTTGCGATCGCCGAGGGACAGCGAGTTATCGACGAGGCCATTGCAAAATTCTCACTGCTGAACGCCCGCTGCGTGCATCGGGTCGGATTGCTGGAAATCGGCGAGTGCGCCGTATGGGTTGGCGTTTCGTCGGGACACCGGGACGAGGCTTTCAAGGCCTGCCGTTTCATTATTGACGAGGTCAAAGTGCGCTTGCCAATCTGGAAAAAAGAACACTATGCCGACGGCCACTCCGGCTGGGTCAACTGCGAGCGTTGCGCAACTCACGGACTAAAGTCACGGTGAACTGGCCTGGTTGGACCGCTCGCGCTTAAGTCGCTGCAGGTCCTCGGGCGTATCAATATCTACAGCGGCATCGGCGAACGCTACCTTGATTACGGCATTGCTATTGTTTTTCAAAACAGACTTAGCGCCCGCATCGCCGCTCAAGGCAGATAGTGCGGCAAAGTATGTTGCCGGAAAAATGACCGGTGGGCCGACCGAGGCATCGAATTCCGTGGCAACGATTGAAGAGGGCGAGGCTCGCCATGATTTCTCCAGCGAGAGAAGGTGATCGAGGGTTATCAGCGGCTGATCTGCGAGCAGAATCAGTACTGCGTCGGCCGCCGGCCGTACCGCACGGACACCGCACGCTATGGAGCTTGCCATGCCACTTGCGGCATTTTCATTGCGGACGATGAACCGAACATGCTCCCGGCAATCCGCAACGACCCGCTGCCATTCGGCACCAACGATTAGCAGGGTTTTCCGGCCGCTTACCTGGGTGCCCAGGCCCAACGATCGCCGTACCAGGGACTCGTCCAGGTATTCGGCCAGCTGCTTGATCCCGCCGAATCGGCTGGAATTTCCGGCGGCCAACACCAGGCAGTACAGACTCAATTCCGTGTTTCGTAATTTGACTGTCTGCTCCATTTTCTCATCTGGCAACGCAACATTTTCGACTTTGTGACGAAAGTGCCGATTCGGCGCAGCAAAACCCCAAACTCAGTATCCTGAAAATTCAGGGCCTTGCGTGATCATGGGACAATTGTGCAGCAATTTAATAAAGAAAACTTGCCAAAAATCCGGGGCTTGTGGTTTTCTTGCAGTGCAATATTGCGCAGGCCATCCGCACTACAAGGATTTTCATTGCATATCATCAACTCAATTGAGGACGCCAAGGCACTCGAAGGGCAGGAAGTCGGTGTTTCGGACTGGATCACCATCGACCAGGAGCGGATCAACCGCTTCGCCGAGGCGACCAGCGACTTCCAGTGGATTCACGTAGACGAGGCCAGGGCGGCCAGGGAGCTGCCCGGTGGCAAAACCATCGCTCACGGCTATATGACCCTCGCGCTCATTCCGGCGCTGACAGGTGATTTTGTTCATGTGGAGAATCTCGCCAGGGCGATCAATTTCGGTTGCAACAAAATTCGTTTCTATACGATGGTCCCGGTTGGCAGCCGCGTCAGAGCACGCGCGACGATAAAGCAGGCGCGGATGCGTGCGGGCGCAATGCATCTGTTGTCAGAAATCCGCATCGAAGTTGAGGGAGAACGCAAACCGGCTTGCGTCGCCGAAACGCTTGGCATGTATTTCTTCGAGGAACAGATCGCCGAAGCGTCCTGACCCGTTTTTCCAGCGGGTATGCAGCCGTTACTAAAGAATAACTGTCTCAGTGTCCTGTCATCTGGTGTGTAACCAAGACGGAAGGAAAGAGTAGGGATCGTCGCTAACTTCCTT
>Ga0114949_10000339_pt1 | contig 23804 bp, 21 predicted proteins | sample N074metaG_FD_83505 | JGI IMG/M metagenome (GOLD analysis project Ga0114949, IMG submission 83505) | Deep subsurface microbial communities from Kermadec Trench to uncover new lineages of life (NeLLi) - N074 metaG | ecosystem: Environmental > Aquatic > Marine > Ocean trench > Sediment | place...
AAAGTGAGGCCTTTATGGATCGTATAGGCGTATGGGTCGGTGCGAGGATCTAGATCCTCCCGTTTAGTCTTATTTCTGAGGTTATATTCGTTAGCCATGACTCCCTCGTATGAACTTTATATGAACTAATGGGAGCACACGGGGAAAAGCCCCACTGGAACCCAGTGGAGCAATAGTAGTTAAATCATGTACTTACGTCAACTGGTGAAGTCCAGTCAGGTCTAAAATGGTGCCGAAGGCGGGACTTGAACCCGCACGAGCATAGCTCACCACCCCCTCAAGATGGCGTGTCTACCAATTCCACCACTTCGGCTAATGCTACTCTTTATAGTTCGGGGAGATCCTGCTCTGTTGAAGTGGCCGCAGCTTCGGGCACCTCAGTTTCAATCACCGGAAGTTCTGACTCCTCCGCCTGAAATACGCTTTCCACAATCGCGGGAATATCAAGATCCAGGTCGTTTACCGCAGCCGATTTGCCATTGGCGATGATGGCCAGGCCAAAGCTGCTGGCAAAAAACACCACCACCAGCCATGCGGTGGCGCGGGTCAATACGTTGCCGCTGCCATCACTACCTAACAAGGTCTGGGAGGCACCCGCACCAAAGGAAGCGCCCATATCCGCGCCCTTGCCCTGCTGCAGCATAATAAGACCGATAATGACCATGGCCACCAACAGGTGAACTACTAAAATAATCTGTTCCATATTTCTTTCGTCCCTATTGGGACACCTATGTCATTGGGTTCAAAAAACCCGATCAATTCACCGCGCCCGGCTAAGCCGAATCCGCCGCGTTAATGATCGCTAAAAACTCCTCGGCATCCAGTGCCGCTCCACCCACCAGCGCACCGTCGATATCCGGCTGGGAAAACAACTCCGCCGCATTCGCGCCCTTTACACTGCCGCCGTAGAGCAGACGCGTGGTACCGGCGTCAACCTCGGTAAGCTTTTCCAAACATCCGCGCAGAAAAGCGTGCATCTCCTGCGCCTGCTCGGGGGATGCAGTCAAACCCGTGCCAATCGCCCAAACAGGCTCATAGGCAACAACCAATTCGCCGAGATTTGCCTGCCCCTGCAACGCACCTTCCAACTGCTCGGCGACCACCGTCTGGGCGTCGCCGCTCTCACGTTGCTCTCGTGTTTCTCCCACACAGAGAATGGGTCGTAAGCCGGCCTCAATTGCCGCCGACAGCTTGGCGCCAATCAGCGCGCTGAGCTCCCCGTGATACTGACGCCGCTCCGAATGACCGAGAATCACCCACTGGCAACCCTGGTCACGCAACATGCTCGCCGCCACTTCACCGGTATAGGCGCCCGATTGCACGTGACTGCAATCTTGCCCCCCTACCGCGATAGCAGAATTGGCACATATCGCGGCAGCTTGCGCCAACTGCACATAGGTGGGACAAACGGCAATATCGACCTGCTGGTTGCTCATTCCGCCAATCACGCCGGCAAGCAATTTCTCAACAAAGGCCACAGAGCCATTCATCTTCCAGTTACCGACAACCAGCGGTTTGCGCACGAGAACCTCCCAGCGAAAAACGGCCGCAATCTTACCCAAGATAAGGTTGAGTTACAAGGTGGATACCGATTTGGATCAGCCCAGTATTTTTTGCACCTGAGCGGCCAAATTCTCGCACAGCGACGCCACTTCGCCGATGTCCTCTCCTTCGATCATCACTCGCACCAGCGGCTCTGTCCCGGAGGGGCGCAATAATACCCGGCCGCGCTCGCCCAAATGCTGCTCCACCGCCGCCACCGCATCGTCCAGCTCGGGGTGATCCGACAGCACCACTTTGCCGGAGACTTTCACGTTGATCATGGTCTGGGGGCATTTTTTCATGCCGGCGCGCGCAGTGGCTAATTTTACACCCGCACCCTTCAGTGCCGCCAATACTTGCAAGGAGGCGACAATGCCATCGCCCGTGGTGGTCACATCTGCACAAATTATGTGTCCCGAGGCCTCGCCCCCCAGACTCCAGCCGTATGTTTCCATTAGCTCTTTGACGTAGCGATCACCCACCCGGGCCCTCACAAACTGCAAGCCCAGGTCTTTCAACGCCCTCTCCAGACCCAGATTGGACATCTGCGTACCCACAATTCCCGAGTCGCTTTTACCGGTGGCCAGCCTATGGCTGGCGATAACATAGAGGAGTTCATCACCATCAACCACTTCACCATTTTGATCCACGAACAGTACCCGGTCTCCGTCACCGTCATAGGCAATGCCCACATCCGCCTGCTGCTCAACCACCAGGCGCGCCAATGCGGTCATATCGGTAGACCCCACGCCCTCATTGATATTAAAGCCATCGGGTGCCACGCCCATCGCGATGACCTGTGCACCCAATTCACCCAGCACGGCGGGAGCGATATGATAGGTGGCCCCATGGGCGCAATCGACCGCGATTTTCATGCCCCGCAGGCTGAAATTTTCCCCAACCGTTGATTTACAGTACTCGATATAGCGACCCGCGGCGTCATCCACCCGGACCACCTTGCCAATATCGGCGGAATCGACGGTCATCAGGGGCTTTTCAAGCTCCGCCTCGATGGCAAGCTCGATATCATCGGCGAGTTTGGTGCCAGCCGCCGAGAAGAATTTGATGCCATTGTCCTGATACGGGTTATGGGAGGCGCTGATTACAATACCCGCTTCGGCATTATGACTGCGGGTCATAAGCGCCACTGCGGGAGTGGGCATAGGCCCCAGCAATTTGACATTCACCCCCGCCGCGACCAAGCCCGCTTCCAGAGCGGACTCAAACATATAACCTGAGACGCGAGTATCCTTGCCTATCATTACGGTACAGTGGCCGGCCTCACGGGCAAACACGCGCCCGCAGGCCCAGCCCAGCTTGAGCATAAAATCGGGCGTGATGGGATCATCACCCACCCGCCCCCGAATGCCATCCGTGCCAAAATAACGCTTAGTCATTCAGTCCTCACTCCCGCTAACGCCACGCTCATTGCCACCGCGTCGACGGTCGCGGCAACATCGTGCGTTCTTATTATGCTAGCCCCTCGCTCCGACGCCATTACCGCCAACGCCAGGGAGGCCGGTAGTCTTTCATCAACAGCGCGCCCAATCAATTGACCTATCATCGATTTGCGAGAAAAGCCTACCAGTATGGGTAGGCCCAGCTCAGCCAACTGCGGCAATCCGCGTAACAACTGTAAGTTATGCTGCACCGTTTTACCAAAACCAAAGCCCGGGTCTACCACGATACGGTGGCGCTCAAGCCCGGCGGCAACGCAATCGGAAATTCTCTGTTGGAGAAAATGGCACACCGTTGCGAGCACGTCCTGATAGCGGGGGGATTGCTGCATATCCGCAGGGCTGCCCTGCATATGCATCAGACAAACAGGAAGCCCGGTAGCCACCGCCGCCTGAAGGGCGCCCTCACGACCCAGCGCCCTGACATCATTGATCATTCCGGCTCCGACCCCGGCAGCGGCGCTCATGAGTGTCGCGGAACTGGTGTCAACCGAGACAATCACATTCAATTCCGCGCAAATTCGTTCCACCAGCGGCAACACCCGGTCACACTCTTCCGCCTCCGATACCGTCGCCGCGCCGGGGCGGGTTGACTCCCCACCAATGTCGATGATGCGCGCCCCGTCAGCCACCAGCACGCGGGCCCGCTCCAGTGCCCGGTCTACATCCAACCGGGCGTCGCGGTAATACGCGCCACCATCGGAAAAGGAGTCAGGAGTGGTATTGATCACACCCATAATTGCCGGTGTGGATAGATCCAGCTCGCGCCCGGCGCAGTTGAGTACCGGACACGGTGAATCAGGGGCGCCAGACAAGGCTACGACCTGGGTTAGGGCTAATGCTCGCCCGCCGGTCCGCCAATGGGACCGGTGGTGTTCGCTTTATCCGCCGGGGATTTATCGCTATCGGCGCCGCCACCCGTGGTGCCCCTGTCGCCCCAATCGCTGGGTTCAGAGGGTTTGTGGCCGGCCATGATTTCGTCGATTTGCCCGGCATCAATGGTCTCGTACAGCATCAGTGCGTCCGCCATGAGATGCAGCTTGTCCACATTTTCTTCCAGCAACTGTTGGGCTGTGGCATAGGCTGAATCGATGATACTGCGCACTTCTTCGTCAATCAGTTTAGCGGTCTCTGCCGACACCGTCTTATGACTTTGTCCCGCAGAGAGGCCCAGAAACACTTCCTCATCGGGCTGCTCATACATCATCGGGCCCAGCTTTTCAGATAGGCCCCATTTGGTCACCATATTGCGGGCGATTTCGGTCGCGCGCTGAATATCGTTGGATGCCCCGGTGGTCACCCCGTCTTTGCCCAGCGTCATTTCCTCGGCGATACGACCACCGAACAAACTGCAAATCTGGCTGACAATAAAACGGCGGCTGTGGCTGTAGCGGTCTTCCACCGGCAGGAACATGGTGACGCCCAGTGTGCGCCCCCTGGGGATAATACTGACCTTGTAAACAGGGTCGTGTTCGGGCACCAGCCGACCCACGATGGCGTGACCGGCTTCGTGATAGGCCGTGTTGCGCTTCTCATCTTCAGACATCACCATGGATTTGCGCTCTGCACCCATCATGATCTTATCCTTGGCCTGCTCGAATTGCGCCATACCCACCGTGCGAATATTGACCCGCGCCGCGCACAGTGCCGCCTCGTTGACCAGGTTGGCCAGGTCCGCACCGGAGAAGCCCGGCGTACCCCTGGCAATACGAGAGGCTTCGACATCGTCGTCCAGCGGCACTTTGCGCATATGGACTTTCAGAATTTGCTCGCGACCGCGAATGTCCGGCAAGCTGACCACCACCTGGCGGTCAAAGCGTCCCGGGCGCAGCAGGGCGGGATCGAGCACATCGGGCCGGTTGGTCGCCGCGATAACAATCACGCCATCGTTGGCTTCAAAACCGTCCATTTCGACCAGTAATTGGTTGAGCGTTTGTTCGCGCTCGTCGTGACCGCCCCCCAAACCGGCGCCGCGATGGCGCCCTACCGCATCGATCTCGTCGATGAAAATAATGCAGGGGGCTTGTTTCTTGGCCTGCTCAAACATATCGCGAACCCGGGACGCACCCACGCCCACGAACATCTCGACAAAGTCCGAGCCAGAGATAGAAAAGAAGGGCACCTTGGCTTCACCGGAAATCGCCCTGGCGAGCAGGGTTTTACCTGTACCGGGTTGGCCCACCAACAACACACCGCGCGGGATACGCCCACCCAGTTTCTGGAAACGGCTGGGGTCACGCAAAAACTCCACCAACTCCTGGACATCTTCCTTCGCTTCATCAACCCCCGCCACATCGGCAAAGGTCGTCGTAATCTGGTCGTCGCCGAGCAATCTGGCCTTGCTCTTGCCAAAGCTCATGGGGCCGCCACGGCCACCGCCACCACCCTGCATTTGCCGCATGAAAAACATGAAGACGGCAATAATGATCAGAATGGGAAAGCTGGCAACCAGTAGCTGAGTCCAGACGCTCTGCTGCTCCGGCTTGCGCCCTTCCACCTCAACCTTGTGTTCGAGCAGGTCATCGATGAGTTTGGGATCTTCGAGCATGGGGCGAATGGTCTCGAAGTTGGAGCCATCGTAGCGCTCGCCCAAAATGGTCAGGCCATCGACCACCACGCTTTTTACCTCGTCCCGTTGAATCTGCTCGATAAAATCGGAATAGCCCACTTGCTCGGTGGTGTCTTGCATACTGAAATTGTTAAAAACTGACAACAAGACGGCGGCTATTACTAACCACAATAATAAATTTTTGGCCATATCACTCAACGTTATTACCTCGCGGACGGACAGATGGACGCTAAAAAGAGGCAACCACCCACGCATAACTTACCTGGGCAGATAAATACAGTCTGTCCAATGTACTACAATTGGGGCGATCTCTCCATGTTTCAACCCCCTGTCAGCCCTGGGGTTGGTAGTCTTTCACCACCAGATAAACCTCTCTGGAACGCGGCCGGGACGCCCTCGGTTTGCGGGTCAGTACCCGGGAAAACGACGACCGTGTATCCTTGACCAGCTGATCAAATCCTTCGCCCTGGAATACCTTGGCCACAAATGACCCTCCGGGAGCCAGCACCCTGCGTGCCATGTCGAGAGCCAACTCAACCAAATACATGGACTGCGGTTGGTCTACCGCGGTTACCCCGCTCATGTTCGGCGCCATATCAGAAATCACCAGATCAACCGGGTGCTCGCCAATGGCCTGCAGTATCTGCTCAAAGACAAGGTCTTCGGTAAAATCACCGCGGATAAACTCCACCCCTGCCAAACCATCCATGGTCAGGATATCCGAGGCGATCACCCGGCCCTTGTGCCCCACCCGCTCGGCGGCGACCTGCGACCAACCCCCCGGGGCACTGCCCAGATCCACTACCGTCATACCGGGCTGAAACAGCCGGTCTTTGGCATCGAGTTCGAGTATCTTATAGCAGGCGCGAGAGCGATACCCCTCCCGCTGGGCTTGTTGCACATAAATATCTTCCCGGTGCTCTTTCAACCACGCGCTGCTCGAAGACTTCTTCCTGGCCATAAAACCGACGCTGCCTCACTGGTGGGACACTGTATGCATTACAGTACACCTGTTTCACGTTGGGGGCCCTTTGTGTAGAATACGCGCCCCACGCAGCCGCCCATTGTAACCCAGAACCTGTATACCGGAATCAGCATGAGCAACAAAGCAACGCAAGGCCTCAAACAATTGCGCGCCATCGGCCATAAATTGCGACCGGTGGTAACCATCGCCGGCAACGGCCTCAGCGAGGGGGTTGTCAACGAAATCGACCGCGCCCTGCAAGATCACGAACTGATTAAAATCAAACTTGTGGTCGGCGAGAAGGCCGCCCGCATGGCGGTCGCCAAAGAACTGTGCGCCCAAACCAAATCCGAGCTGGTCCACAGCATAGGCGACGTGATATTGGTACTGCGGCGCAGTAAAAAACCCGACCCCAAGTTATCCAACCTGATTCGCCGGGTCTAGGGTCGCAGCCGTGGGAGATATCCTCGAATTCCCCTCGCAGCAGGCTCAGGGTCTGGCCTACCTCAATACCCAACTGCGAAAACTGCTGCATGGCAAAGGCGCCGACCAGCAATTGATCGATTTCGCCGCTGAACAACTCACCCAGACCTATGCGCAGCTCAGCGAATCCGAGCACTACAGCTTCAGTATTCAACTACCCGCCGGCCTTGACGATCACGAGTCCGATCAGCTCAGCCAGCAGATCAACGCGGGGCTGGAAGGTATTAGAGCGGAAAATCACGCGTTAATGATCAAACTTGTCGCGCAATTGGTGCTGGCGAAGGTCCAGTTGTTTCAACACGAAAGAGATTAGTGCGCGGGTTTCCTCACGAAGCTGGTAAAGCCCAATTCCCATCGAGACAGGCGCCGGTAGGTTTTCTTAATCCGAAGCCAAGTGAGTCCAGTGCCTATCGAGACAGGTGCCAGCGGGGTTTCTGAGTCCGAAGCCAAGTATGCCCAGCACTCGGCGCAAGTAGATGGGTATCCTCGATACAAGCGTTGAGTTGTCTTGTTGCTCTTCAGGACCGTCCGCCGCAGGGACGCGGCGGCCGAGACTCCATGGATGGATTCACGTCGTGGCCTGAAGAGCAACAAGACAATTTAACGCGACGAGTCACCCCAGCTACCTTACGACGATGGTGGACGCTAAATATGGTGAACCTGATCTATCTCGTATTCTTTATCACCCGCCGGCGCCCGCACAGTAACCACATCACCCTCTTCCTTGCCGATGAGCGCCCGGGCGACCGGTGAGCCCACAGAAATAAGGTTCGCTTTGATGTCGGCCTCGTCTTCGCCGACGATGCGGTAGGTCACTTGCTCGTCTGTTTCAATATTTATCAGGTCTACCGTGGCACCAAAGATCACCCTACCGGTTTTGGCGATTGCTGTAATATCAATAACCTGAGCGCCCGCCAGCTTGGATTCGATTTCCATGATGCGCCCCTCGGCAAAGCTCTGCTGCTCCCTGGCTGCATGGTACTCCGCATTTTCCTTCAAATCGCCGTGCTCGCGTGCCACACCAATGGCCTTGCTGATGCGCGGCCGATCGACCGTTTTCAGTCGAGTCAACTCCTCGCGCAGTGCCGCTTCGCCAACGACCGTCATAGGTACCTTGTTCATACCTTAATTCTCCTGTGTAAATCCTGTAAGCAATTCACCGTGGCATTGCCTTCGAGCTTCATCGCCATACAAATGGCCTGGGCGCCGGTTAAGGTGGTGGTATAAAATACCCTGTGCGCCTCGGCACTGGCCCGGATGGAGGCGGAATCTTCGATAGCCCGCCGTCCTTCGGTAGTGTTGATAATAATATCCGCCTCGTCGTTTTTGATCATATCAACGATATGTGGACGCCCTTCCAATACTTTATTAACCCGGCGAACACTCAGGCCAGCGGCTTCTATCGCATCCGCTGTACCGCCCGTCGCCGCGAGTTCAAAACCCATCTCCGCCAACTCTCTGGCCACTTCAACCGCACCGGGTTTATCGACATCGCGCACGCTGATCAGCGCGGTGCCGCCGGTGGGCGCCACATCCCCCGCCGCCAATTGCGCCTTCGCAAATGCCGCCGCAAAGGTATCGCCGGTACCCATTACCTCGCCTGTGGACTTCATCTCTGGCCCCAGTATGGGGTCCACCCCGGGGAACTTATTAAAGGGTAAGACCGCCTCCTTTACGCTGAAGTAAGGCGGTACCACTTCCCGGGTAAATCCCTGCTCGACCAGGGTTTGCCCCACCATGCACCGGGCGGCAATTTTCGCCAGCGAGCGGCCGATACATTTGGACACGAAGGGCACCGTACGCGACGCCCGAGGATTGACTTCGATGATGTAGATTTCATTGTCCTGCCAGGCCAGCTGCACATTCATCAGCCCTTTTACCCCCAGTTCCAGCGCCATGAGTTTTATTTGCTCACGCATGGCATCTTGCACTGCGGGGTCCAGGTTATAGGGGGGCAGTGAGCAGGCCGAATCGCCGGAATGAATCCCCGCCTGCTCGATATGTTGCATGATCGCCCCGATTACGACTTTCTCACCATCGCAGACCGCATCGACATCTACCTCTATTGCGGCGCTCAAAAAGCTGTCCAGTAGCACCGGCGCGTCGTTGGAGGCTTGCACTGCATCGCTCATATAACGCTGCAGATCCTCCTCACGATAAACAATTTCCATCGCCCGACCGCCCAGCACGTAGGACGGGCGAACCACCAGCGGATAGCCAATTTGCCCCGCCGCCGCCATCGCCTCTTCGGTACTGCGCACGGTGATGTTGTCCGGCTGCTTCAACCCCAGCTTGTGGATCATTTGCTTGAAGCGCTCCCGGTCCTCTGCCCGGTCGATGGCATCGGGGGTGGTGCCCACAATGGGCACACCCTGGGCTTCCAACTCCCGGGCCAACTTGAGCGGGGTTTGCCCGCCAAACTGAACAATCACACCCACAGGCTGCTCAAGCTCGACTATTTCCAACACATCTTCCAAAGTGACCGGTTCAAAATAGAGTCGATCCGAGGTGTCGTAATCGGTAGAGACGGTCTCGGGGTTACAATTGATCATGATGGTCTCGTAACCATCTTCGCGCAGGGCCAGTGAGGCGTGCACGCAGCAGTAGTCAAACTCAATGCCCTGGCCAATACGATTGGGGCCGCCGCCCAGTACCAATATTTTTTTCCTATCGGTGGGCGCAGCTTCGCATTCCTCTTCGTAGGTGGAGTACATATAGGCCGTGGCGGAAGCAAACTCGGCTGCGCAAGTATCAACCCGCTTATAGACCGGGCGAATATCCAGGGCGTGGCGGTGTGCCCGTACCGATTTTTCCGAGCGAGCCAGCAGCACACCCAGGCGCGCATCGGAAAAGCCCTTGCGTTTCAGGCGAAACATCTGGTCGTACTCTATCGCCTCGAGCTCGACCTTTTTCAGGCCATCTTCAGTATCGATAATGTCTTTGATCTGCACCAGGAACCAGGGGTCGACGCCCGACAATTCGGACACTTCGTCGACCGTCATACCCGCCCGGAAAGCATCGCCGATGTACCAGATGCGATCGGGTCCGGGATTGGTCAATTCGGCGATCAGTTCAGCGCGCAATTCGGGATCGTCGACATCCATCATGTGCTCGAATCCGTTGGAACCCACCTCCAGGCCACGCAGGGCTTTTTGCAGGGATTCCTGGAAGGTACGGCCAATGGCCATGACCTCCCCCACGGACTTCATCTGGGTCGTCAAGCGGGAATCGGCGCCGGGAAACTTCTCGAAGGCGAAGCGCGGAATTTTGGTGACCACGTAGTCTATGGCGGGCTCAAAAGACGCCGGGGTGACACCGCCGGTAATATCATTTTTCAGTTCGTCGAGAGTGTAACCAACCGCCAGCTTCGCCGCTATTTTTGCAATGGGAAAGCCCGTTGCCTTGGACGCGAGGGCGGAAGAGCGGGATACCCTGGGGTTCATTTCAATAATAATCAGGCGGCCGGTTTTGGGATCCTGCCCGAATTGCACATTGGAGCCGCCGGTTTCCACCCCGATCTCCCGCAACACCGCGAAGGAGGCGTTGCGCATGATCTGGTATTCCTTGTCGGTCAGGGTCTGGGCGGGAGCGACGGTAATGGAGTCCCCGGTGTGCACTCCCATGGCGTCAAAGTTCTCGATCGCACAGACAATGATGCAGTTGTCGTTGCAATCGCGCACCACCTCCATCTCGAATTCTTTCCAGCCGATCAGCGACTCGTCAATCAGTAATTCGCTGGTGGGGGACAGATCCAGCCCCCTGACGCAGATCTCCTCAAACTCTTCCCGGTTGTAGGCTATGCCGCCACCGGAGCCTCCCATGGTGAAGGAGGGGCGGATAATGCAGGGGAAACCGAGGTGATCCACCGCCTGATACGCCTCTTCCAGGCTGTGAGCAATCGCCGATTTGGGGGTTTCCAAACCTATCCGTCGCATCGCCTTGTCAAATAACTGGCGATCTTCAGCCATATCAATGGCTTCTTTAGTGGCCCCGATCATCTCCACATTGTGAGCGTCCAGCACGCCCTCCCGGGCGAGATCCAGGGCGCAGTTGAGCGCGGTCTGGCCACCCATGGTCGGTAGTAGCGCATCGGGTTTTTCCCGCTCGATAATTTTGGCCACGGTCTGCCATTCGATGGGCTCGATATAGGTCGCATCGGCCATGTCGGGGTCGGTCATGATGGTCGCGGGATTCGAATTCACCAAGATGACCCGGAAGCCCTCTTCTCGCAAGGCTTTACACGCCTGAGCGCCGGAGTAATCAAATTCGCAGGCCTGGCCTATCACGATAGGACCTGCGCCCAGGATCAGGATACTTTCAATGTCAGTTCTTTTTGGCATACGAAATCAGCTTTTCCCTGCGTGTGCTTCAATCAATTCAATAAAGTGGTCGAACAGTGCCGACGCCTCGTGCGGGCCGGGACTCGCCTCGGGGTGACCCTGAAAACTGAAGGCGGGCTTATCGGTGCGGTGAAGCCCCTGCAGGGAGCCATCGAATAGGGATTTGTGGGTTACCCGCAGGGTGTCGGGTAAACTGGCTTCATCGACTGCAAAACCATGGTTTTGGCTGGATATTAATACCGTGCCGTCATCCAGGTTCTGCACCGGGTGATTGGCGCCGTGATGGCCAAATTTCATTTTCACAGTGGCGGCCCCGCTGGCCAGTCCCAGTAACTGATGACCCAGGCAAATACCGAACACAGGAATTTCTGTTTCCAAAATGGCCGCAATGGCTGCAATGGCGTAGGTGCAGGGTTCGGGATCACCGGGGCCGTTGGACAGGAACACACCATCTGGGTTCATCGCCAACACCTCGGCGGCGGGCGTTTGCGCCGGTACCACTGTCAAACGGCAACCCCTATCGACCAACTGGCGCAATATATTGCGCTTTACCCCAAAATCGTAGGCCACCACATGCCAGGGCAATTCGGCGACGGGCCGTTCACGGCAACCGATACCGTGTACCCAGCTGCCCTCGACCCACGGGTAGGCCTGGTCGACGGTGACCTCTTTGGCCAGATCCAGGCCCTTCAGGCCGGAAAATGCGCGCGCCTGGGCCAATGCCGCGACCTCGTCAATTTCCGGACCCGCCATCAGGCAACCGTGCTGGGCACCCTTTTCCCGCAAAATGCGCGTCAGTCTGCGGGTGTCTATATCGGCGATGGCCACCACGCCTCGGCTGCGCAGGTAATCTTGCAAGCTTTGTTCATTGCGGTAGCTGCTGGCTAGCAGGGGCAAATCGCGAATAACCAGGCCGGCGGCCCAAATGCTGGCGGACTCTTCATCTTCCGCGTTGGTGCCGGTATTGCCGATGTGGGGGTAGGTCAGGGTGACGATTTGCCTGGCGTAGGAAGGATCGGTGAGAATTTCCTGATACCCGGTCATCGCCGTATTAAATACCACTTCGCCAACAGAAGTGCCCTCAGCGCCTATCGCTAGCCCTTTAAAAATACTGCCATCTTCAAGGGCTAATATGGCTGGACTGAACACGTAAAACCTCCAATATTCGAGTAGATAACCTTTGCTGCGCGCGCCCAAAAAAAGCGAGATGGGCAATCCGCATCTCGCTTTTAATCATAATTTCAGCTCTGGCTATTTCAGGGCAACACAGAGGCCCACGGCAAACGCCGGGCTTGTGAATTCTGGACGCAGATTTTAGGCGAAAGCCGCCAATCTGTCCAGACCAGAGCGGGAGATTTTACCGCTCGTAATGGGCATAAATTGGCACAGGCCAGCCACAGCGGGTCATAACGTTGCCTTCACAATCTAAAGCACTTGCTTTAAAAATCAATCTCCCTATTATATAGCTCTTCAATCTTCTGGGGGTAAACTCATGGCGTACAGCAGCGGCAAAATCGCGGTCATTACCGGCGCGGGCTCGGGCATAGGTCAGGCCCTGGCACAACAGCTAAACCGCGAGGGCTGTCGTCTTCTGTTGTGCGATATAAGCGAACAGGGCCTGGCGGCAACGGTGCAATCCCTGACGCGCCCTGAGGTCTCGGTCCAGACCCACGCCATGGACATTGCGGACAAAGCGGCGGTGCAAGCCTGGGCAAAAGAGATTACCGCCCAGCATGGGCATATCGATATTCTGGTGAATAACGCTGGTGTTGCCACCGGCGCGCGCGTCGAAGATACCCAATACGACGACATTGAATGGCTGATGGGCATCAATTTTTGGGGCGTCGTCTACGGCACCATGGAGTTCCTGCCCTTGCTGCGCCGGGCAGAACAAGGGCACCTGGTCAATATTTCCTCCATATTTGGCATGGTGGGCATCCCCACCCAATCGGCCTACAACGCGTCAAAATTTGCGGTGCGCGGATACACCGAGGCCCTGCGCCATGAAATGGCGGGCAGCAACGTCCATGTGTGCTGCGTTCACCCCGGAGGTATCAAAACCAATATCGTGCGCCATGCACGAATCACCGATACCACCAGCACTGAAGCGGAGCGCGTGGCGAACTTCGACAAATTGGCCCGCACCTCACCCGCCTCGGCGGCAGCACAGATAATACGGGCGATCGAGAAGCGCAAGAAACGCCTGCTAATCGGCCTCGATGCCAAGTATATATCGCTGATTTCCAGGCTGTTCCCGGTACGGTACGCCAGTTTTCTCCCCGGTTTAGGCAAAGTGGGCAACGAGACCCTCTGATGAGTAGGGCCGTCGCACACAGGCACAGCGCAGACGAGGCCGACAACTCCACCCGGCAGCGCCTGCTAGTCACTGCACTGCACCTCTATGCACAGGAAGGCCTGCACGCAGTGTCCCTGCGCCGCATCAGTGCAGCTGCGGGGTCCAAAAACTCTGCCGCCATGCATTATCACTTCGCCAACAAGCTGGGCGTGATAGAGGCGCTGGTCACCATGATCGCCCGGCAAATCAACTACAACGCCAAGAACATAAAGCAATTCCCGACCGCCCACCCCTCGTTGAGGAGTGGTTTTCGCGACACCCTTGAGCCCCTGGTGCAATTGCCCGCGAGCCAACCGTGGGGCGCCGACGCCATTCGATTTATGTCGCGCGTATTGACTGAAAACGACCCTGAAATCGCGGCTATTACCAATCGGGTGTACGAACCCTTCTGGCGCCGAGTCGACATAGAATTGGCCAACATGGTGCCCGAATTACCCGCCGAAATACGTAAACTACGCCTCATGTTTATGAGCGTCAACGTATTTCACGGCCTGGCTGAAGTCTCCTCGCTCGCCCACACACCGCTGGGCGATATGAGCTACTTCAGCCACGATACACTGCTGGATCACTTGGTGGACTACTTGATTGGGGGTCTGATGGCGCCCGCCCACCCAACTGCATAAGCTGAACCCTACGACATTTTGCCAAAGGATACCCAATGACTACCACTGCCCAAAACTTGCTTTTCGATTTAACCCTGACCGACGATCAGCGCATGACTCGCGACACCATCGCGCGATTCGCGGCCGCCGAAATCAGGCCCCAGGCCCGGGTGGGAGACACAGCCGCCACGGATTTTTATCAAAAAACCGTGGACTTGGGTCTCACCCTCATGCCCATCCCCGAGGCGCTGGGCGGCGCTGGCGTAGAGCGTTCCGCCGTGTCCAACGTGCTCAATGCGGTAGATTTAGCCCACGGCGACCTCGCCATGGCGCTCGGTGCAATCAGCCCCCTGGCATTCGTCAATACCGTCCTGGATCAGGGCACGCAGAGTCAGCAAGAAAAATACCTGCCCCGCTTTTGCGCCGAGGAGTTTGTCCCGGCCACTACGGCCCTGATGGAGCCGCGGGCCACCTTTGAACCGACCCAACTGACGACCACGGCAACCCGCAACGACAACGGCTTTGTGTTAAATGGTGTGAAAACCATGGTGCCATTGGGTCTGGACGCCGAATTAGTGCTGGTTATTGCCGTGCTGGACGGCGAGGGGCCCGCCGCTTTCATTATCGAGGACACTCCCAACGGCATGCAGCGCACCCTGGAATCCCATATGGGCCTGGAAACCGTGCAGCTTGCTACCCTCGCATTTGACAAGGTGCAACTGGGCGAGGACACCCTTCTGGGTGACAGCGGCTTTGACCTGCAACGCTTTATCGATTTATCGCGCATAGGAATTTGTGCACTGGCGGTGGGGTGCTGTCAGGCGGTGCTGGATTACGTAAAAGAATATTGCAACGAGCGGATCGCCTTCGGTGAACCCATCACCAATCGGCAATCGGTGGCTTTCATGATCGCCGACATTGCCATTGAACTGGAATCGATGCGCCTGATGACCTGGCGCGGCGCCTCCCTCGCTGAACAGGGCCAGGACTTTCACCAACAAGCCTATCTCGCCAAGGTGTTTTGCGCGGAGCACGCCATGAAAATTGGCACCGACGGCGTGCAACTGCTCGGTGGTCATGGTTTCTGCTGTGAACACCCGGTAGAACTGTGGTATCGAAACCTCAGGGCTATCAGCTTCCTGGAAGGCGTTGCCAGCGCGTAAAAGGCAGTCATCACCGATCAATGACGACCAACACCCGAACACAGTCCAACAGTATTTAAGGAAATACCATGATAAATCTCGAACTAGCCGCCCAACATCAGGAAACCTACGACAACCTCATGCAAGTGGCGGAACACATGATGCGCCCCTACTCCCGCAAGTACGATAAAGAGGAGCACAGCTACCCCAGGGAAATGGAGGAGGTTGCCAAACTCCTCGCCGGAAACCGGGACTCGAGGGCCGGCCAGGAGAAATCGGACAAGGCTCAAGACGGGGCACCGCAGATCAAAAATGGCGCCAACCTAATGGCCGTGACGGCTTATGAAGCGTTGTGTTGGGGTGATGCCGGCCTGATGTTGGCTATGCCGGGGCGCGGCCTGGGGAACGCCGCAATCAGCGCGGTGGGTACGCCCGAGCAGGTGGCAAAGTATGGCAGTTCCTATGCGGCCATGTGTATCACCGAACCCGGCACGGGCTCGGATTCAGCCAATATCAGTACCACGGCGGTAGCCGATGGTGACGAATGGATTCTAAACGGCGAGAAAATATTCGTCACCGATGGCGAGCGCTGCGACACCCTGGTGGTGTGGGCCACACTGGACAAATCCCTGGGTAAAGCGGCCATCAAATCCTTTATCGTGGAAAAGGGCACACCGGGCTGCGAAGTGACCCGCCTGGAACACAAAATGGGCATTCGTGCATCCGATACCGCCGCCATCAGTTTCACTGACTGCCGCATTCCGAAGGCCAACATTCTGGGTACTGCCGCCGTCGCCACCAATGCGCAGGAGCGCAAAAAAGCGTTTGGCGGTGTCATGCAAACCTTCGACAACACCCGCCCACCGGTCGCCGCCATGGCCATAGGCGTGGGGCGTGCAGCGTTGGATTTGACGCGGCAAATTCTGCAAAAAGAAGGGGTGGAACTGGACTTCGACAAAAAGCCGGGAAATGTTTCCGCCATCGAGGCGGAACTGTACAAAATGGAGGCCGAGTGGCACGCCGCCAGATTACTGGTGCGCAAAGCCGCGTGGATGGCGGACAACAAGCAGCCCAACTCCCTGGAGGCCTCCATGTGCAAGGCCAAGGCGGGTCGCACGGGCAACTACATCGCCCTGCGCTGTGTGGAGTTGTGTCAAAGCCTCGGTTACAGTGAACATGAATTGCTGGAAATATTCGCCAGAGATTCAAAGATTCTCGATATATTTGAAGGCACTCAACAAATACAACAGTTAATCGTCGCCAGACGGGTGCTGGAAAAATCCTCCAGTGAACTAAAGTAATGTAAGCAACAAGCGCAGTGGCGCACAGTAGGCCCCTCTCTTGCCCAGGCAGTTAACCCCTCATCAGCTGACCATTCTCATCTTGAGCCTGATGGCGACCAGTATGGGTCAATCGCTGGTCTTTGCTATTTTGCCGCCGCTGGGCCGGGAAGTGCATTTGGGGGAACTGCAAATCACTTCCATCATTGCAGTTTCTGCACTGATATTCAGTATTGCATCTCCCAGGTGGGGACGACTCAGCGATCGTGTGGGACGCAAACCCATTATTATTACCGGCCTGGTTGGCTACACCATCGGTTCGGTCATTTTCACCAGCGTCTTTTATGCGGGGTTAACTGGAGTGCTCAGCGGGCTCACCCTGTACGGCGTGCTGATGCTGGCACGGTGTTGCCAATCGGTCATCATGGCTGCGACTAGTCCCTCTACGGCCGCTTATGCGGCGGACCATACCTCCCGGGATCAACGCACCGGGGCGATGGCCAAACTGGGCACCGCCAATAGTATGGGCACCATACTCGGCCCCGCCGTCAGTGGTCTGCTGGCAACGGTGGGGCTGCTTGCGCCATTATATTTTGCCGGGCTGCTAACGGCTACCGCCGCGCTGCTCACCTGGCGGCAACTGCCGCGCATACCCCGACCTCAGCTAACGGCGAGGCAAACCCGGGCCAAATTGCGCTATCGCGACCCCAGAATTGTGCGCTATCTGGCGGCGGCGATTGGTCTGTTTGTAGGGTTTTCCGGCATCCAGCAAACCCTGGGCTTTGCGCTGCAGGACAAGCTTTCCCTGAGTGGGATTGAGACTGCCCAGATGACCGGCGCGGCACTCATGGTGTCGGCAATATTTACCTTCATCATCCAGGTCACCGTCATGCAGCGCCTCAAGCTGGAAACCAGGCAATTTGTGCGGCTGGGTTTGCTATCGGCATTGGTCGGCGCCGGCTTTATCGCCAGCTTCGAGACCTTCCCCATCCTGGCGGTGGGCATGGGATTTTTGGGCACGGGACTGGGATTGTGCATGCCGGCGATTTCCGCCGGGGCATCGCTGGCCGTAAGCGCGGAAGAACAGGGTGCTGTCGCCGGTATGGTGAGTTCCTGCCCCGCGATCGGCTTCGTGGTCGGACCCATTTGTGCTGGCTTTCTCTACCAGATTCACGGCCCTCTGGCGGCGGTTTTCAGTGGCGTTGTTTTCTTTACAGTGCTGGTTTCACTGATGGTCACCGACAGCCGGCCTGCCCGGCGCTAGTCGTAGGAGGCCCGGTAGATGGACAGGACATCCTCGTAGGTCACGTCGCGGGGGTTATTAATTAGCAGGCGCTGCTGCAGCATGGCGTCGCGCGCCAGCATTTCCAGGTCGCTTTGCGCTACCTTGGCCTCCTGCAGGGTCGCGGGCAGGTTCACATCTTCGATCAGTTGGCGCAACGCGGCCACCAGGGCGGCGGTCTTTGCCTCGGCACTGCCGGTGCCGCCAACCGTCGCGCCCCCCCCGTCAACCATCACATCGGCCAAATCGGCGTACAGATCACTGGCCTGGGGTGCATTGAATTCCAATACCGAAGGCAACACCAGGGAATTACTGAGCCCGTGGGGGATATGATAGTGTCCGCCCAGCGGATAGGCCAGCGCGTGCACCGCGGCTACCGGGGCATTGGCGAATGCCTGACCCGCCAACAGTGCACCCAATAACATATTGCCCCGCGCCTCCCGGTTACCGCCGTCGTGAACGGCCGTGCGTATATTGGCCGACAGCAGCTGCAGGGCCTGCATCGCCAGACTATCGGACAGGGGGTTTTTCTTGTGCTGGGAGGTATAGGCCTCTATCGCGTGCACCATCGCATCCACCCCGGTCATCGCGGTGATTGACGGCGGCAGACCCAGGGTAAGATCGGCATCCAGCACCGCGATATCAGGTAGTAATGTCGCCGAGGACACACCGGCTTTGGTGGTCTCCCCGGTGGTGATCACCGCCACGGGTGTGACTTCGGAACCGGTGCCTGCAGTGGTAGGCACCAGAATCAATGGCAGCCGGCCACCGCTCACCAAATCGACCCCGTAGAGTTCTGGCAATTGCTGATCGCCCGCCAGCAATACCGCAGTGAGCTTGGCGACATCCATGGAGCTGCCACCGCCTACCGCTATCACGCCATCGACTTGCTCTGTCGCACCCAGTTGGGCCGCGCCTAGTACGATGTCCTCCGGCGGATCCTCACGGACCTGGTCAAACATGATGACCGGTAAACCGGCCTCCGTCAGCGCCGAGAGGATCGGTTCGATCAAACCGATTGACACCAAGCCGGGGTCGGTAACCAACAGGGGGCGCTTCACACCCAGCACCGCACAGTGATCGGCGAGATTTAGCGCGCTACCGCCGCCATTGATGATTCTGGCGACCGTGTTGAATACAAATGACTGCATAGTGTTCTAGCCGGAGAAATTCATGATGACCTTGCCTCTGGCACGCCGTTCGATCAAGCAATTGAACGCATCTTCGTATTGTTCGATGGCAAAGCTGTCGGTGACCACCGGGCTAATTTTACCGCTGGCAAACAACTTCCACAATTGCTCGATATTCTTCAGATTTTCATCCGGCTCCTCCGCTGAAAAACGCCCCCAGAATACGCCCACGATGGAACAGCCCTTGAGCAGCGCCAGGTTAAGCGGAATTTTCGGGATGGGGCCGCTGGCAAAACCAATGACAAGATATCGGCCATTCCAGGCCATTGAGCGAATTGCCGGTTCGGCGTAGTCACCCCCCACCGGGTCATAGACAACGTCCACGCCCTTGCCGCCGGTCAATTCCTTCACCGTGTCTTTCAGCGAGACTTCGTTATAGTTGATGACTTCGTCCGCACCCAGAGATTTACACAGCTCAAGTTTTTCCTGGGTACTGGCGGCGGCTATCACCCGCGCACCCATCATTTTACCCAGCTCAATGGCCGTTGTGCCCACGCCGCCGGCAGCGCCCAGCACCAGCAGGGTTTCACCGGCCTGGAGGTTGGCGCGTTGTTGCAAGGCGTAATAGGAGGTGAAATAGGTAATACTGATGCCCGCGGCCTGCTCAAAGCTCAAGCCCTGGGGCATGGGGAATACGGCGTGCTCGTTGGCGGCAATCTGCTGGCAAAAAGCACCCGATGCCCCCATCGAAATCACCTTGTCGCCGACCTTGAAGCGCGTCACATCTGCGCCCACTTCTGCCACAACGCCGGAACACTCCCCGCCGGGCACGAACGGCAGTTCGGGCTGAAACTGGTACTTGCCCTGAATAATCAACACATCGGGGAAATTAAGTCCCGCCGCCTTTACCTCGATCAAGACATCGTTAGCACCCAATTCCGGCTCGGGCCAATCACTGACCAATTCCAATTTGTCGGCCAGCCCATGTTCTTTGCATATCAATGCTTTCATTGTCACTCCCTAAAATGGAGACGGCGCCCGCGGGCGCCGTCTGGTTATAGCCTATCTATCACGCTACTTCAAACAAACCCGCTGCGCCCATACCACCGCCCACGCACATGGTGATGACCACGTACTTGACGCCGCGGCGCTTGCCTTCAATCAGGGCGTGGCCGATCATACGCGATCCACTCATGCCGTAGGGGTGACCAACGGAGATGGCGCCGCCATTGACATTGAGCTTGTCGTTATCGATACCCAGCTTGTCGCGGCAGTACAACACCTGTACGGCGAAGGCTTCGTTGAGCTCCCACAAACCAATATCGTCCACACTCAGGCCGTGCTGCTTGAGCAGTTTGGGCACGGCAAACACAGGGCCAATGCCCATTTCATCGGGGTCGCAACCCGCCACCGCGATGCCGCGGTAAATGCCCAGCGGCTCGATGCCTTCCCGCTCTGCCACCTTGGCGTCCATGACCACCTGGGCAGAGGAGCCGTCTGACAATTGCGATGCGTTGCCCGCTGTGATGGTGCCGCCGTCAATAACCGTTTTCAACCCGGCCAATGCTTCCACCGTAGAGGCGCGCAAGCCCTCGTCTTTGGAAACGGTGCTTTCCACCTCGGAGGCCTCGCCGGTTGCCTTGTCCCAGACGGTGCGCTTACAGGTTACGGCAACCAGTTCATCGTCAAATTTACCCGCCTCATACGCCGCCGCGGTACGCGCCTGTGACTGGGCGCCGTACTCATCCATCGCTTCGCGCGAGATGTTGTAGCGGTCGGCCACGATCTCAGCCGTTTTCAGCATGGGAATAAAAATATTGGGAGAGATAGCCAACAGTTCCTCATCGACCATACGATGCAAATTCATATGCTCGTTCTGGACCAGGGAAATCGAGTCCAAACCGCCACCGACCACGCAGTCCATGCCGTCGTACATAACCTGCTTGGCCGCAGTGGCCACCGCCATCAGGCCCGAAGAGCACTGTCGGTCGATGGTCATGCCGGAAACGGTGACCGGGAACCCGGCCCGCAGTGCGATTTGACGCGCGATGTTACTGCCCTGCGCGCCCTGCTGCAGCGCACTGCCCATGATCACGTCTTCAATACGTGCAGGATCAATGCCGGCGCGTTTCACCGCTTCGGCCACGGAAGCAGCGCCCAGGGTGGCACTGTTTAAATTATTAAAACCACCGCGATAGGCTTTGCCAATCGGGGTGCGGGCTGTCGCTACAATTACCGCTTCTTTCATCTCAATTTACCTCAATTAATCCAGTTTTATGCCAAGGCCTTCGGCCGCTTTGCCCACCATCTTAACAGTCTGCTCGAAACCGGCGTTGAGCACCTTCTCGCCTTCTGGTGAGTTGATTGCATCCCAGTTTGCGGCAATGCCTTCCGGTGTCTGATCTTCAGGTTTGAGCCACATGCCGTCGGTTTCGACAATTTTCGCCACCGCGAATGAACCCGCGCCAGCAGCCAAAATGGTGCGCGTGGGGGCATCCTCACCGACCAAAAACAGCACTGCGGGGGTGACGGTTTCCGGGGTTAGCAGCTCAAACGCCTTCTCCGGAATCAGCCCTTCGGTCATCCGGGTGCCGGCGGTGGGGGCCAGGGCATTAATTTTAATATTGTACTTGGCGCCCTCCTGGGCCAGGGTGTTCATCATGCCAATGACGGCCATTTTGGCGGCGCCATAGTTGGTCTGGCCAAAATTGCCGTATAAGCCGCTGCCGGACGTGGTGACCACAATACGGCCATAGGCCTGCTCACGCATGATCTCCCAGCATGCCTTGGTGCAATTTACCGTGCCCATGAGGTGCACATCCAATACCAGTTTGAAGTCTTCCAGGGAGCCCTTGGCAAAACTCTTGTCGCGCAAAATGCCGGCATTGTTCACCAGAATATCGATACGGCCCCATTTGTCCATGGCCTGCTTGACCATGGCCTCCACTTCGTCGTACTTGGCCACGTTGGCGCCATTGGCGATGGCTTCACCACCCATGGCCTCGATCTCGGCCACTACGGACTGGGCCGCCTCGCTGGAGCCACCGGTGCCGTCTTTTGATCCACCCAGGTCGTTAATCACCACCTTGGCGCCGCGTTTGGCCAGTTCAATGGCGTGGCTACGCCCCAATCCCTGGCCTGCGCCAGTCACTATGGCAACCTTGCCGTCATAACGAATAGTCATTGTGCGTTCTTCCTCAATCTAGTTGTAAAGCGGTTGGTGTGAAAACTGTCGCACTATCCCACGATAACCATGGAGAGCCACTCGGCGACCAGGGCCGGGGTTTCCTCCCCTTCAATTTCAACCGAAATTCCCTGCTTGATCAGAAACCGGTTATCGTCTTTTTGGTCGACGTTCAGAATTTCCACATGGGTTCGAATGCGCTTCCCGACTCGCACGGGAGCGAGAAACCGTACTTTGTCAAAGCCGTAATTCAGGCCCATCACGATATTTTCTGGCACGATGGCGTTTTCTTCACACATTTTCACCAACATGGACAAAGTGAGAAAGCCATGGGCAATGGTGCCGCCAAACGGCGTTTGTGCCGCTTTCTCGACATCGATGTGGATAAACTGGTGATCTTCGGTACAGTCGGCGAACGTGTTGACGCGCTCCTGGGGCATTTCTACCCAGGGACCCGGCTCAAATTTGGTACCAATTTGATTGACCATTTCTTCTTTGGGTATGACAACGATAGCCATGGCTTAGCTCCTTCGATCATTGGGATTGTTGAACCGGCTCAATGCGCAGGAGCCGGCGAAAAAGGGGTTTGAACATACAGTATGTTCTTAGTGCTTTCAAGTATTATCTGCCGCCTGGGATCGGCGGCAAAGCTAAAAACTGTAGTCCAGGCGCAAGCCGTAAATGCGCGGCTGGGTCAGCGAACTGGAGGCATTTTGAGTCACTGTGCTGGGTCGGGCACGCAGCACAATGTCCCGGTCATCGGCGATATTTTTGACGTAGCTTGAGAGTACCCACTCGCCCTGCAAGGACGCGACCGACAACCGGGCGTCCCAGCGCTCCCAGCTGCCAATGTAGTCATACTCATCGACATTAAATGGCGACATATACTGCTCACTGGTATACATATAGCTGCCCATGGCCGTCCAGTCCAGCTCAAACAACTTCCAGTGATAGGCCAGGTTCACCGACAGCTTGTGTTCCGGGGTCAGCGGGAACTCGTTGCCTTTCAGGTTCAGGTCCTCCTGGCACAGGGGGGCCTGGCCGTGGCCATTGGCCAGCGGCCCCAGCGTACAGGCGTTGGCGTCCTTGGAGAAAAAATCCTGATACTCGGTCTGGTTATAGGAATAGGTGCCGCTCACGGCGATGTGCTCACCCACGATAGCCATTACCTCCAGCTCTACGCCCCAGGCGGTCGCTTCATCGGCGTTTTCAAAGGTATTGAGGCCAATCCCCTCGACCACATCCTGCTTTAACACCTGCAGGTCCTGGTAATCATAATAGTAAGCAGCCGCACTGAGGTTCAACCGCCGCTCCAGTAAGCTCCCTTTATAGCCCAGCTCTAACGACAATAACTCCTCCGGATCGACCACATCCACATCATGGGAACTGGTCGGCTTGAGGAAATTGAAACCGCCGGAGCGGTAGCCCGTCGCCACAAAGCCATACAGGAAATGGTTATCATCCAGCGTATGG
>Ga0114949_10000342_pt1 | contig 23730 bp, 15 predicted proteins | sample N074metaG_FD_83505 | JGI IMG/M metagenome (GOLD analysis project Ga0114949, IMG submission 83505) | Deep subsurface microbial communities from Kermadec Trench to uncover new lineages of life (NeLLi) - N074 metaG | ecosystem: Environmental > Aquatic > Marine > Ocean trench > Sediment | place...
AAAATTTCAGTAGCCGGGTTGAGAAGTACACGCAGCGTCTATGCAACACGCCGTTTGCCGAGTTCCAGTTCTCCGAAGCAGAGTTCGCTCTCATTTGTCTTTTATTGTTACGCGGCGCGCAGACTCCCGGGGAGCTTAGAACTCGCAGCCGCCGCTTGCATTCGTTCGCAGACAACGACGAAGTTGCAGCGGCGTTGCAGGGTCTGATTGAGCGGGATGGTGGGCCACTCGTTGCCCGATTGCCACGCACGGCGGGCCGACAAGATTCTGCCTACGCGCATCTGTTTTTCGGCGAGATCGAATCTGCGCCGGTGCCGATTCCGCCCAGCACTGCGCAGAAAGCTGAGCCCGCGCCGGAGCGTACGGCCGAACTGGAAACCCGGGTTGCGGCGCTTGAACTGGAGGTGCGCGAATTGCGCCAGGCCCTCCAACAACTGGCTGGCTCGCGTGACTAGTGCTTTGTGTAGCTAATACCTTTGTGGACGATCAAAAAGGCTAAAGGTATGCACAGGTACTACCTCGAAGACGAGCAAAAAGCTAAAGGTTAACGAACGGCACCAGCCTTATTTGTAGTCGCCGTTTTGCCATTTTTCGACGATCGCAAACTTCTGGATCTTGCCGGAACCTGTCAGCGGAAAATCGTCCACGTGGTACCACAGTTTTGGCGTTTTGGTTGCTGCGAGATGCTCGCGCATATAGGCGTGAAGCTCGTCATCTTCGATCGGTGACTGTGGTTCGGCATCGCGGATGAAAGCGGCGACGATCTCGCCCCATTTCTCATCGGGTAAGCCAACCACGGCCACCTCCGCGATGGCTGGATGGGCGAACAGCACATCTTCGATCTCACGCGGATAAATGTTTTCGCCGCCGCGGATGATCATGTCCTTGAGGCGGCCGGTAATCGTCGTGTAGCCTCGCTCATCCATCGTGACGAGATCACCCGTGTGCAGCCAGTCGTCCGTGTCGATGGTTTCCGCCGTCTTGTCCGGCATCTCGAAATACTCCAGCATCACGAGATAGCCGCGCACACACAGCTCCCCCGGCGTACCGGTTGGCACGATGTCGCCTGTGTCGGGGTCTATGACCTTTATCTCGGTTTGTGGCAGCACCGGACCCAGCGTGCCGGACTTGTCCTCGGGCGTGTCATCGGGTCGCATGAGCGTGATGGCGGGCGAAGCCTCGGTCTGGCCGTAGATAATTGAAAATTTTACGCCGAGGGTCGATTCAATCCGGCGGACGAGCTCTGCGGGAACCGAAGAACCGCCGGAACAGACGTTGCGAATCGATTCCAGATTGCGCTGGCTGAAGTCGGGTTGTTCCATCAGGGCGATCAGCATGGTCGGCACCCCGAGCATGTGCGTGCCTTTCTCACTCTCCAGCAACTCCAACATCAAAGCGGGATCAAACTGCACCATGCAGACGTGGGTCGCACCCAGCTGCACCGGTCCGAGCACGCCCACCACGCAACCCCCGGTGTGAAACAGCGGCATTGGATTGACGTAGACGTCGCCGTCACCCACTTCGAATCGCTCACTGAAGAAGCGTGCATTGTTGGTGATGCCGCGGTGGTGCAGGTAGGCACCCTTTGGAAAGCCTGTGGTGCCGGATGTGTATTGAATCTGCACCGGATCATCCGGTGTGACAACCGGCAACTCCGCGCTCGGATCGGCGGAGGCGAGAAAAGCGTCCCAGTCATCAAACGAGATGGTCTCACGCAGTTCGTCCAGATCGCCGCGCACCTCCTCGAGTGACTGGCCCATCGGGTTGCCGCGGAATGCCGGGAGATAAAAAATTCCGACTGCGCGGGATTGCTTCAATACATAGTGCAGTTCGCTGGGTTTGTAGGCGGGATTAACCGTTACGAGCACCAGCCCGGAAAGTGCTGCGCCGAATTCCAGAATTACCCACTCAGGTATGTTGGGCGCCCAGACCGCAATACGCTCGCCTTTCTCGAAACGACTGCTGAGCGCTCGTGCGGCGGTTTCCGCATCCGCCAGAAGCTCGGCGTAGGTCCAGCGACGCCGTGCGTCGGCTTCGGGAATGCCTTCGACCAATGCTGTTCGCTCGGGGTGGCGCGCGGCCGCGGTGCGCAGAATTCCGCCGACCGTAGTTTCCAGAACGGGCTCAGACTCATCGGCGGGCACATAGCTCCAGTCCGGAACGCTCAACTCGCCAGCTGCCTCGGCCATTTCAGTTCTCCCCCCGGTGAATGCCGCCGTTAACCATAGCAAAGCGCAGACTAAAGATCGTGCCTGGCAGCCCCGTCGCGCGTAGCAGTACGCGTCCTACAGGACCGGCCGGTCATATCTGTGGATGCTGGTAGGACCTATCGCCAACCAGGTACTGCGGCCCGGCGCTGGTGGCGAATCTGATGTTGAACGTCTGATACAGAATGTCGCCGCCGATGGAAGAGACGCTGAAGTGCAGATGGGGTCCGCTGCTGAAACCCGTATTGCCTGAGGTGCCAATCCGTTGACCGGCGGCCACCGTCTGGCCTTCGGTGACGAAAATGCCTTCGTGGTCGAGGTGCAGGTATTTGCCGATCGTCGCGTCACTGTGTTGCAACCAGATGTGGTTGGCGGTTGCGGAGCCGCTAGCGCTCGTCGCGTCGGATTGATCGTAGGTGCTGACAACGACGCCGCCTCGCGCGGCGTGTACCGGATCACCCACCGGCATGTCCCAGTCAATCGCATACAGGTTGCCGTATCGGTGCGTCGTTATGTTTGTGTGACTCTGACTGATCCAGTAGGCCGAGCCGGGTCGATAGGGCAACGTATACAGATAGTCATCGTCGTGCGTGTGCGATTCGTGACCATAGTGAATGCGGTATTCGTAACCCCACTTTCCATCGGGCTGGGGAAACGAGACGAGCTCGCTGGTCAGCGGTTGGCTCAGCAGTCGCTTCGCCGGATTCAGGTGACGGAGATTCGCCGTCGTAAAAAAAAGATTGAAGCTCAGGGGTTTGTCGGTTTTGTTTTCGAGAACGAGCCGCACCACTTCGCCCTTGTAAACTTTCACGCAGAGCAGGTCCGCGTTGCAGTTCACGTTCACCGGCTCCTGTGCGTGCGTCTGCGCCAGGCCGTTGAGCAGTATCAGGATAAAGATCAACGAGGAGTATGCGGGTAAGTTCATGTGACCTTGGGCAACGCCCGCAGTAACAGTTTCTGGCTGCCGATCATAGCGTAACCTGCGTTCGCCAATCGATTGCGGTTCGGAAAATTTCAATAAGTTTGTCTTCACCATTGACCATTGCGTGCGTCCAGTCCAAGGTGCGCATGCCCTCCTCGAGAGACTGTTTTGAGCAAATCGACAGCAAGGCCCGATGACGTGATTGTCGTCGGTAACTCTTCGGATGACCCTTTCGCCATCGATGTCGCCTTCACAGTAGGCCAGACAGAGGACATCGCCGATCTCATCAGCATGAAGACGTTTGCGAACTCGGAGTTCTGTCCACGCTTCATCTCCGATGAACAGGATTTCAGCAGTATCGGCAACGCCCTGGCCGGTAAGAAAGTGGTTATCGTCAGCACCTCGAGTCGCCTGGTGAGTCGGCAGAATCTTGCCATGCGTAATTTGTTGATCGCTCGCGCCGCGAAGGAAAATGGTGCGGCGGAGGTTCTACTGGTTGAACCCGATCTCTACTACAGCGCCCAGGATCGCGGCGCAACCCGTGATTTGGGTGAAACAAAATTCGCCCGCGACGAGAGTGATCTCAAGAAATTCGACGGCCAGCCCTACACCGCAAAACTCTATGCACAGATGCTGAAGCTTGCGGGAGTCGACTACGTCATCACCGTCCACAACCATTCCTACGCCGTGCAACAGGAGTTCAGCCGCGTATTCGATAACCGATTCTTCAACTTGATCCCTTACGAGATCTACGTCGACTATCTCCACAACTCCAACATCGTCTCGTACGGTGATGCTGGCGAGGGTCTGGCGCTGTGCGCGCCGGACAAGGGGGCACGGGATTTCGTGAAAGAGATGTTCATGCGCCTCCGCCTGCCGAAAGCCAAGTTCATTCTCCTGGACAAGGAACGATCGGGTGAAAGGGAGGTGGAGATAAAACTGCACGACGAAAGCGAGTCGACGTTCGATGAAATTCATGGCCACGACATCGTGTTGTTCGATGACATGGTCCGGACCGGCTCGACGGTGGTGAAGTCGTGTCAGTTCCTGAAACAGATCCGGCCCAATAAAACCGTTTTTGCCGTTACGCACTTTTACGCAAGCGACGAAGGTCGCGAAAAAATGGCAAACACCGCAATCGATGAAATCCTGACACTCAACACGCTACCGACAGTGCTCAACCGTGATGTACAGGGGCGTCTTCGACGTAAGATGGTGGTTCTGAAAATCGAGAAATGGCTCGCCCGGAACCTGTGCGGGATCCTCGGCATTCCGGTCCAGGCCGACGAGAGCCTGTATCAGATCGACATGTCGTCGAAGAATCCCCGCTTCACTCGTAAGATCTCATCGAACGATCAGTTGCCGGAACTGCGTGCCGAGCAGGCCCGTTGACCTGAAAAACTGCTGCCAGCCGTCTGTGGGAAAAAGCCGCCTTCCGCCAACCCTGGCCTCGGAGTTAGTCCGGTGCTGCCGCAAGATCATCGCGCAGAGTGCGTGACGCCAGATAAAAGTGGCAGGCGGACCAGAACATGATTGCCGGTAAAACGTAAAGCATCGCGTAGCGCAGGGAATCCGCACCCAGGCTGGGTTGCAGGTAGTCGCTGAACAAGCCGATCGACCAGGGACCGGCGCCCAGGCCGATGACGTTCAGAATCAGAAACAGAATAGCCGATGCGGTGGCTCGCATGCGCAGACCAACCAGACCGTGCGTCGTGGCGATGGCGTTACCCAGCCAAACGTTGAATAGCAGCCCGGGCACGACGGACAGAGCCAGCGCGGTGTATGGGTCGTCAGCCAGATAGACCGCTACCATAAACGGCACGCATATCATGCCGGTGATTGCGGGCAGCCAGACATACCAGCGTTTGTCCCGCGGTGCCAGCCGGTCTGCGAGCAGGCCACCACAGAGCACGCCAACCGCGCCGCAGAAACCCAGGATGATGGCAAGCCAGGTACCGAGTTCGCCCGTGGTCATCTCGTGACTGCGGATCATGAATGATGCAGTCCAGTTGCTCGTGCTGTAGCCGGCAAACGCGTTCAGCGCGCCCGCAAATGCCAGATGTCGAAAAGACCGCCGGCTCCACAGCAACGACACGACCTGGCTGAAAGGGATTGTGTCATCCGACACCTGTCTTTTCTCTGCGAGACCGCGAATAGGCTCCGCCAGCGTAAATCGCACCAGGATTGCCAGGAGAATTCCCGGTACACCCACCACCAGGAAGGCGATGCGCCAGCCAAAATATTCGTTCAGCCAGCCGCCGAGCAGAAAGCCGAAAAGAATTCCGATGTTGACGCCGGTGGAATAAAAGGCGATAGCGCTGGCGCGCTTTTCAGCCGGGAAGATGTCGGAAATGATCGAATGGGACGGCGGGCTGCCGCCGGCCTCCCCCACGCCGACGCCGATGCGGGCGAGCAACAGCTGAGAGTAGTTCTGCACCGCACCGCTGAGCGCGGTCATGAAGCTCCACAGCCCCACAGCCAACGCGATGATGTTGCGACGATTTGAACGATCCGCCCAGCGAGCGATAGGCAGGCCGGCAACGACGTAAAACATCGCGAAGGCAAAGCCGGTCAGCAAACCGAGCTGGCTGTCGGACAGAGTGAGTTCGAGTTTTATCGATTCCTGCAGAATCGCCAGGAGCTGGCGGTCGATGAAATTGAAGCTGTAGACAACCGTCAACAGCACGAGTGCATAGTTCCTGGCGCGAGTGCTGGCGTATCTGTTTATTGGCGCAGCGACCGACCCAGGCGCGCGCGGCGCACGCACCTCACTGATATCTGACATGTATTCCCCTCTTTCGAGCTAGCTTACTTGTCGGTCCGGCGATTGGCTACTGACTCGTTTGCAGTGGTGGCGGGGGCAAAGGGGGCGTCGGTTGTCTGTGGAGCTCTATACTGGCTGTGTATTCAGCCACGGCGCAGCGTTATGAGCAGGTTATCTTCGAAAGCGCGCGATGAACTCAACGAGTTACAGCAAGCGCAATACGACAACATCGCGCAAGGTCGCGAACCTCGGGCGGACGGGCAGCTTGGCGGACCGTTCGATCCCTGGATTCGCAGCCCCGAACTCGCCCGCAGGGCATACAGTTTCGGCGGGTTTATCTGGGAGCGCACGACTCTGCAGCGGGGCATCGTGGAGCTGGCCATCATCGTCACTGCGCGCTATTGGCGCAGCAATGTCGAATGGGTGGCACACGCGGCGGCCGCGAAGAAATACGGCATTCCCGAAGACGTGATTGATGCGGTGTTTGCCGACGAGCGGCCCACGGGTGCTGCGGAGGAGATTCTGGCGGCTTACGATTTCTGCCGGGTCCTGCACGAGACCAAGGATGTGCCGCTGGCGGTCTATGAAAGAGCCACGGCGCTCTTCGGCGAGCAGGGCGTGGTGGAAATGATCGCAACTATCGGCTACTACACCATGGTTTCCATGACGTTGAATACGTTCGAGGTCGCAACGGCCACCGGCGAAGTGCCGTTCCCGCGTCCGGCGTAATGCCCTGTCCGGCAGAACACAGTGACGCGGCGCTGTTTCCGGGTTGGAACCCAGCCGCTCAGTTGCAGGTCCAAAGGTAGGAGGCATCGTCTGAATCGATGCGACGGCCTGCGCAGGTGCGGTTTCTATACAAAATCCCCGCCCTGACGTAGGCTCAATGCCGAGGGACGCTTGGCGTTCAGGGACCCGACAGATGCGTATACCTTCCACCGTTCTGCTCGTGTTGCTCGCCCACACAGCGGCGGCGATGGAGGTGGCAGTGGTTGCAGAGCCTGCAGATCTTACTCGGGTTACGTTGACCCGGGTGAAATACGACAGCATCGGCGGCTGGGGGGAGGCGTACTACCAGTTCGAAGGTCGTGTCTGGGCGCGCTGGGAAACCGATTACCCGCAAGCCGAGAACAACTTTGCGAAACGCCTTGGCGAGCTCACGCGAATGCATGCTGCGCGGGGGCCTGCACTGCGCCGGCTGACGGCCCCGGACCTCGGCGACTTTCCGCTGATTTTCATGTCCGATGTCGGCTACATGCGATTCACCGACGAGGAAGTCACTGCGCTGCGCGCCTATCTGTTGAACGGCGGTTTCCTCTGGGTTGACGATTTCTGGGGCGATGCGGAATGGGCGAGCCTCGAGCGTTTCATGCGCGAAGTGTTGCCAGGCAACCATTGGCGCGAAGTACCCATCGACCATCCCATCTTCCACACGGTTTTCGAACTCGAAGAGATGCCGCAGATTCCGGCGCGCAGCTTCGCCAGCCGCGGTTCCACCACGGCGGAACCGGCCTGGGTGCATCGCTATCCGGCGGGTTCTCTCGAACATGCGAGCATGCGTGGCTACTTCGATGAGGCGGACCACCTCATGGTGATTGGCACCCACAACACCGACGTGGCGGACGGCTGGGAGCGTGAAGCGTACGGCCAATGGTATTTCGAGCGATTCACCACCCAATCCTACCGGCTCGGCGTGAACGTGCTCACTTACGTACTCACTCACTGAGCGGGCTGCAGTCGATGTGGTTTGAATCGCTGTCTGGCTACCCCGCGGCGGCTTTCAGGAACGCAGCACTGGTCTTTGGTAATGTGATTGAGCCTCTCTGGTGGATTGTCGGCGCCGCTTTTGTGTGCGCCGCGATCGTTGCAAGTGTGGTCGCCGGTGAGCGCAGCGGACGGCTTGCCGGTTGGCAGCGCGTAATCATTGCAGGTCTGCAGTGTGCGGTTGCACTCGGCGTCATCGGCCTCCTTGCCGGGCCAGTGCTGCAAACCACGACGTTGCGACCCGGTGCCAACAGCGTCGCCGTACTGGTCGATACGTCGAGCAGCATGGGTTTTCAAAATGATCCTGACGCCGGCGAACAAACCCGTCTGGACGCTGCGTTTGAACTCGTAACGCGGCAGCTCATCCCCGAGCTTTCGGATCTTGCAGATATCGTCGTCTTCACATTCGACACCTCCGCGGTGCGCCGTGAATCGGTGACCGACGCGGTGGCATCGGGCGCGCTGGCCGCGAGCGCCGGGACCCATCTGCTTGCATCGACCGACGCGGTGCTGTCGAGCTTTCACGGCATGCCGCTGGCTGCGGTTATCGTCCTGAGCGATGGCGCCGACAACGAGGCCGGATCGGCTCTGGACACAGCGGACCTGGCCACGCACGGTGTGCCGGTGCACACGATCGGTTTTGGACCGGGTACATTACCGGGGGAAGTCCAGCTTGCCGACGTAAGGCTTGCCGCGGATGCGCCACCGGGCAGTCGGGTGAGCGCGAGTGTGGTCATCGAGCACGCAAGCGCGGGTACCGCGATCGTCCGCGTTCGCGATGGTGGCACGCTGCTGGCGCTGCAAAAAGTACAGTTGCCGGCTGATTCGCCTACGGTCCGCATCCAGATTGAGTTCGACAGCGGCAGCGCCGGGATCCGTGAACTCAGCTTCGAACTCGAACCCCCGCCCGGGGACCAGCTTGCGTTGAACAACCGGATTCAGCGTCTGTTGACCGTCAACGAGCGCCGCCGCCGCATTCTGTATCTGGAAGGCGAACCGCGTTGGGAGTACAAGTTCCTGCGCCGTGCGGTGGCGGGTGACGACGTGCTGGAACTTGTCAGCTGGCTGCGCACCACGGATCGAAAAACTTATCGACAAGGCGTGCGCAGCGAAGACGAACTTGCCGATGGCTTCCCGTCGGATCTGGCAACCCTCTACGGTTACGACGTGATCGTGCTCGGGAGCCTTGCGGCCACGTCATTGACGTCGCAGCAACATGCGTGGCTCGAAAGGTTTGTGGCTGAACGTGGCGGCAGTCTGCTGGCACTTGCCGGGCGTGAGGCGCTGGCCGATGGGGGTTGGGACGTGCAGCCGCTTGCGGCGGCTTTGCCGGTTTCCCTGAATCGGCAGGCTGGGCCAACCTACGGCCCGCTGCAGGGCCGTGTCCGGCCGACGCGCGAGGGCCTCACCTCGCCGCTCACCCGCCTTGCCGCTGGCGAGGGCGTTGCCGCCTGGGAGACGTTACCCGCGCTGGGTGATTATCAGAGATTGGGCGAACTCAAACCCGCAGCCACTACATTGCTCGAACTGGTGCAGGGCGAGACCGTGAGGCCGCTGCTGGTGACACAGCCGTACGGACTCGGGACTACGGCGGTACTTGCCACTGCCACCACCTGGCGCTGGCAGATGCGCACGCCGCCGGATGACCCGCGACACGCGATCTTCTGGCGCCAGTTATTGCGACAGCTCGCGGAAATGGCGCAACGCCCGCGCAACGTAGACCTCGCCATCGACGGTGATAGTTTGGTGGTGCGTGCCTGGGTGCGTGACGAAACCTTTGAGCCCGCGAGGAACGTCAGCGCCAGTGCAGTCATCACCCACGCCGATCGTTCGCAAACTCGTTTGAACCTTGCGCCCGGGGGCGTGCCTGGGGTGCTGGCGGCGCGCTATATTGTCAGCACGCCGGGAGTCTATCGGGTGGATGTGGAACTGACAGACGTGAGCGGGACACAGACCATCACGCGGTTTGTCCGCAGTGGTGTTGAGAACCGGGAATATTTCCGGCCAGTGCAGAATGAGTCACTGCTGCGCCGACTGGCGGACGCCACCGGCGGCCGCTACTGGGCGGCCGACGATGTAACTGAGCTCGCCACCGCTTTGACGTTCGCCGGAACCGGTATCCGCGCGGTGGAACTTCTGCCGCTGTGGCAGGCACCGATCTTCTTCATGCTGCTGGTGCTCATGAAACTTGCTGAGTGGGGCTTGCGCCGCTACTGGGGGAGCATCTGATGGCCGCCAGGCTGTGTAGAAAAGTGTTCATTATCTTGTTAGTGAGTGGTTGCCTGCTTGGTTCGGTGCAGGCGCACAGTGCCGACACAAGAGCACTTATCGTAGCCGGGCTCGGTGGCGAGGATGACTACGAGCTGCAGTTCCAGCGACACGCCACTGCGGCCGCCGACCGGCTGCGCGAAGTCACCGATGATGTGACGCTGCTGTTGGGGGAAGCGGCCGATCGCGAGGCTGTGCAAGCTGCTCTTGGTGAAATGGTTCAGCGCGTGCGTGCCGAAGACACTCTGGTGTTTATGTTCGTCGGCCACGGCAGCTACGACGGCGAACATTTTCGTTTCAACGTGCCGGGTGCGGATTTCACGGCGCAGGAACTCGCGCTCTGGCTTGAATCTGCGCGCGCCAGTCACCAGTTGATCGTAGTCACCGGCAGCTCCAGTGGTGCGGTGCTCGAGCCCCTGGAGCGCGAAGGCCGCACGCTGATCACCGCGACCCGCAGCGGCGAGGAACGCAATGCCACGGTGTTCGGCCGTTTCTTCAGCGCTGCACTCGAGGACGACGCTGCAGATATCGACAAAGATGGAACGATCACCGCGCGCGAGGCGTTTCACTATGCAGCCGACAGGGTCGATCGGTTTTACGCTGGCCAAAATGAGATGGCCACCGAACATCCGCAGTCCGCTGGTCCGGAGCCGGTGATGGTGCTCGCCCGTCTGACCACCGCGTTGCGCTTTGATCCTGCGCTTGCGCACCTCTATGACCGCCGCGAGGCCCTCGAACTCGACATCGCGGCGCTCACGACGGACAAGGTGAACTATTCCCCCGATGACTACTTTGCCGAGCTGCAGCGCCTGCTGCTGGATCTCGCTGCAGTCGAAAACCAACTGACAAGTCCGCTGCCGGCAGATTCCGCTGGCCAGGAGACAACCCCGTGACGTATCCGGCGGTTCTCCACCAGCGCTGCTGGCTGCCCCGGACATCGGCAATGCTCCTGGCGTTGCTCTGCGTGTCTGCCACGCCAGCACCGGCGCACGCAACACCTGACAACCGCGCACACGAATCTTTGCTCGCTCGCTGCCATGCCATGGACGATGTCGGTGACATGAATGCCCGAGCCTGTTATCTCGATCTGCTCGGTAGCGAAGGCGACGATGCGCTGCGCGGCGAAGCCCTGTGGCGTCTAGGCAACATGGCAGGCGCCAACCGCGCGTTGCGCCGCGCTGCACAAAGCCAGCCTGACAATGCTGCGGTGCGCGCCCGTCGGGGACTGCTCTTTCTCGCCGCACATCAGGCCGCAGACGCCCAGGCGCTGTTCGCCGAAGCGCTGACAATCGAACCGCAAAACACGGCCGCGCTGTTGGGAATGGCCGAGCTTCAGGCCAGTCGGTTCGAAGGCCCCGTGCAGGGCATCATCGGCGAAGTGTTGAGTCGCGAGCCGGCGAATGCGCGCGCCAACGTGCTGCTCGCCCGGTTGTATCTGGAGGTGGGAGACAGCGCCGGCGCCCGCCGCGTGCTGCTGGATCTGCTGGAGATGCAACACGCGACGCGCGCACGGCTGGATGCCTACGCCCTGCTGGCGGCGGTGGATCATGTCGAGGGCGAACTGCCGAGCCCCTGGACCCGCAAAGCTCTGGCATTGAATCCCCGTTTTGCCGGCATCTATACCGTACCCGCCTATTTCTATGTGATCACCCGCCGTTATGTCGAAGCCGTTGCGCTGCTCGAGCAAGCAACGCAGACGGAGCCCGATCATTGGGGCGCGCACTCGGATCTCGGCATCAATCTCCTGCGGCTGAACCGCTTTGCCGAGGCGCGCGAACATCTCGAGCGCGCCTACGCGGGGGATCCCTTCAATGCGCAAGTGGTGAACACGCTGCGGCTGCTCGACAGCTTGACGAATTTCGACACACTTACCTCTGACAATCTGATATTGCGGGTGCACAAGAGCGAATCAAGCATACTTGCGCCTTACGTTCGTGAACTTGTCAACAGTACCGAAAATGAGATGGCGGCCCGCTACGGCTACCGCCTGGAACGGCCGGTAGTGATCGAGTTGTATCAGCATCATGATGACTTTGCCGTGCGCACCGCGGGTCTACCGGGCCTCGGCATCCTGGGAGCGACGTTTGGCGATGTGGTTGTGATGGATGGACCTTCCGCGAAAAGTGCGGAGGAGTTCGACTGGACGAGCGCCGTATGGCACGAGCTTGCGCACGTGATCACGCTCAATGCGACGAACAATCTCGTCTCCCGCTGGTTTTCCGAGGGCGTGAGTGTGTTCGAGGAGTGGCGCTATGGTCCCAGCGCCAGCGAGTCGGTCGCGCCGCATTTTCTCGAAGCGCTCGAAGCAGGCCGCCTGCTGCCCGTGGCGGAGCTCGACGAGGGATTCATCCGGCCCAGTTATCCCGACCAGATCGGTGTTTCCTATCTGCAGGCTGGGCTGCTGTGCACGTTCATTGCGGACAATTTTGCGGATGGTCTGCAGGGCATGCTTGATGCGTACCGTGCGGGTGCCACCACTGTAGAGGCAATCGAACTTGCGCTGTCCATCGCGCCGGCGGAACTCGACGATCAGTTTGCCGACTATATGGACCAACGCTTCGGCAACGTCGTGGCACACCTTGCGCAGTTCAGCGAAAGCGCAGGTGAGGCAGCAAAGGCACTCGCCGAAGAGCGCTGGCTGGACGCGCAGGCCGCAGCACAACAGGCCATCGATATCTATCCGGCCTACATAGGTCTGGCGAGCCCGTACCTGCTCCTGGCGCAGGCAGCGGAACGTGCGCAGCAGCCCGGCCGGTCGCTGGAGGTGCTCGGCCATTACTGGCAACGCGGCGGACGCAATCCCGGGGCGTTGAACAAACTCGCGCTGGCGTACCAGAACGCCGGCCGGCCGGATGCAGCAATCGCGGTGCAAAGTGTGCTGGTCCGCGCGGTACCTTTAGTGGCCGAACATCACGCCACGCTCGCAGACTGGTTGGCGGCAGACCAACAGCACAGCAGAGCGCTGATCGAGTATCGGGCAGTGCTTGCGCTGCTGCCGCATGACAAAGCAAGCGCTCACTTTCACGTTGCCAGTTCGCTGCATGCGCTCAATCGAACCGAAGAAGCCCGCCGCGAACTGCTTTACGCTCTGGAGATCGCGCCGCGCTTTGCTTCTGCCCTATCACTGTTAGTCGAGATCAATCAATGAACGACCCGAAAGACACCGAGTTAACCGAAGCCCTGGTGGAAAAATTCAAGACAACGATGAGGGCGATCCGCGGCGAGCTGAGCAAAGTCATCGTCGGCCAGGACGAAGTGCTGAACCAGCTTCTGATCACTGTGCTGGTCGGCGGCCACTGCCTGATCACCGGACTGCCTGGCACCGCCAAGACGCTGATGGTGCAGTCGCTGGCGGATGCGCTCGGTCTCGGTTTCAAGCGAATACAGTTCACCCCGGACCTGATGCCCACCGACGTCACCGGGACGGACATTATCGACACAGACCCTGCCACGGGCGAGCGCAGCTGGCGTTTCGTGCCCGGTCCGGTGTTCACCAACGTGCTGCTGGCTGACGAGATCAACCGCACACCGCCCAAAACTCAGTCTGCCCTGCTGGAAGCCATGCAGGAAGCAAGCGTGACCATCCGCGGCACCACGCACAAACTCAGCGCGCCTTTTATCGTGCTGGCCACGCAGAATCCGATTGAGTTGGAGGGAACCTATCCGTTACCGGAGGCACAGCTCGACCGCTTCATCTTCAACGTCACACTCGATTATCTGAACGCGGAGGAAGAGGTCGCGGTCGTGGAGCGCAATACACTCGGTCTCGGGTTGCCTCAGATCAACGCGTGCACCGATGCGAGCAGCCTGCTGGACATTCAGCGCCTGGTGCGACAAGTACCGATAGCCGACGACATTAACCGCTATGCGGTAGACCTTGTGCGCTCAACACGGCCGGATGAACCCGATGCGACCGAGAACATACGCACGTATGTCAGTTACGGTGCTTCCGTGCGAGCGGCCATCTTCCTGTCGCTGACGGCACGTGCTCGAGCGCTGCTGGACGGACGCTACCACGTAACACCGGAAGACATCCGCACATTGGCTCTGCCCATTCTGCGCCATCGGCTGCAGCTCAATTATCTGGCGGAGTCCGATCAGGTGGACGTTGACATGCTTGTCAAGGAACTGCTCGGCCGCGTGGGCAGCGCTGGATGACTGCGCCAACTGTGCGGCAACGGCTTATTGAGCCGAAGGTGCTCGCTCAGCTGTCGAACCTCGAGCTCGTGGCGCGCACAGCTGTGGAGGGTGCGCTGTTGGGTTTGCACCGCTCGCCGACCTTTGGCTTCAGCCAGGAGTTCGCAGAGTACCGCGCGTACGTGCCCGGCGACGACTTGCGTTATGTGGACTGGAACGTCTATGCGCGCACCGACAGGACTTACATCAAGCGATTCTTTGGTGATACCAATTGCCAGTTGATGGTGCTGGTCGACACCAGCGCCTCTATGGATCTGCACGACGGTTCGACCGTGGACGCCGTGAGCAAGCTGGACTACGCGCGGTTTTTTGCGGCAGCACTCGTGTATCTGGCCGCTCGTCAACACGATGCCGTCGGGTTGCTCGCCTTCAACGACGCCATCCACGTTCACCGTCCACCGGTCGCGCGCCACAGTACCGTGCGCGCCCTGTATCACGTGCTGGATGAACTGAAGAGTTCCGGCGCTACCAACTGGCAACTCCCGCTGGAACGCGTGCAGCGACAACTCAAAAAGCGCGGCCTGATTGTGGTGATCTCGGATTTCTACGCGGAACCGGAAGAGCTGGCATCCGTCTTGCGGGGCTTCGCGGCACGGGGTCACGATCTGCTGCTGGTGCACGTGCTGGAATCCGCTGAGCGCGACTTGCGGCTGCAGGGTGCTGCGACATTGCGCGATGCCGAGACGGGCGAAGTCATGGAGGTCACGGCGCAGGAACTCACCGCACAATACCCGCAGCGCTTGCGCACCCATGTGGCAACGCTCGAAAAACTCACGCTCGCCATGGGTGGCCACTATCTGCAGGTCGATACGGACCAGCCACTCGATCGCACCATCTCAGGCTACCTGCGGTTCCGCGCGAGGCATCTGTAGATGTCGCTGGTGAGCGCCTTTTTCCTTGCCGGACTGGTCTTTCTGGCGGTGCCCTGGTGGCTGCACCGAATGAATGCTCATGCGGCCGAGCAACGCACGTTCAGCTCTTTGTTTCTAATGCGGCCGAGCGAAGCGCCCGTGCACATGCGGCGGGAACTGCAACACCGCTGGCTGCTTGGCTTGCGGCTTACGCTGCTCATCGCCGCCTGCTTCGCTTTCGCCGAGCCGTTGCTGGAACTCGAAGGCGGCGCCGCGGTGGGCGGGCAAAGCGCGGAAAACAGATTGATTGTGCTCGACGCTTCTTTGTCCATGGATCGCGCGAAAGATGGCGCGAGCGCGTTCAGCGCTGCACAAGCCATCGCCCGCGAGCTGGTGGTGAGTCTGCCTGCCGACGGTCGAGCGGCTGTGATAACGGCGGCCAACCACATCGAACTCGTTGCCCCGTTAACAGGCGACCGGGCTCAACTCAACGCAGCGATTGCCGCGAGCGATGCGGGTGCCGCGCGACTTGTCACCGATGGCCTGCTCGGACGCGTTGGCAATCTTGCTGATACGCTGCACGTGCCGGGAGAACGGCTCACCGTGCATCTGATCTCTGACTTTCAGGCCACGGCCATGCCGGCACAGTTCAACGCGCTGGTTGAAGGCTCGGTCTGGCCGCTCACATTGCATCGCGTGGGTAGCGACGAGCCCAACTGGGCAATTGTGAATGTCAGTGAAGGCAGTGACCGGCAAACCGGGTCTGGTTACATCGAGGTGACTGTGCGCGGGTTCGCCACACCGGCGCAGACGATCGTCGTAACACTCGAGCAGAACGACACGCTCATCGATCCGCACAGTGTCGCCGTCCCTGCCGATGGCAGTGCGATTGCGCGGTTCGACGTGCCGCCTGCCGGACGGGGTAACACCACGTGGGTTGCCGGGATTTCTGTGGCAGATGCACTCGCACAGGACAATGTACGGCGTCTGGTGCGCTTGGATAACGCGCAGATTTCATTGCCGGTGCTCAGTTCTGCGCAACGTCCCTACGCGTACCTGCGTGCCGCGGTACAAGCGGGCGCACCGCGATTCCGGCTCGTGGAATATACGGCGTTGGACGACCTCACCGCCCCCGTCGTGATCCTGTTGGACCCTGGCCTGCTCTCCAACGACGATTCCCGCGTGTTGACGCGCTACCTTGAATCTGGCGGTGCGGTGCTACTCGTGGCAGGTCCTGCCACGCGTTCTGCCGGCCGCCTGCCACTGCTTGACGCCACGCTGGCAGCGGATCGGTTCGATCAGAGCAGCCGGGGGGTCACCGTGCAGGATCGCAGTCATCCGGTACTCGCCGGCTACGCCACATGGCGCGATCTCACGGTATTCCAGGCGCTCAGAACGAGCGCGGGGACCGCTGGATCCGGTGGCCAGGCCGCTGCCGGAGACGTAATCCTCGCGCTCGACGATGGCACGCCACTGCTGGTGGAGGTGCGAGTCGGCGCGGGCAGGCTCATGCTGCTGACCACCGCGTTGGATCCACAATGGAGTTCGCTGGTGGTGCGCCCGGCGTTCGTCGGGTTTATCGCGAACCTCCTGGGTTACCTGGCCGAAGACCTGCTGCCGGTGCAGGCACTGGTGGGCGAGGCCCTTGCGCTGTCTGCGCAATCCGTGCAGCTGTTCGGCGCTGACGGCGCGCGGGTGCTTGGTCTGGCTGACACTGTCGGTCGGCCGACGGTAAGCCTCTCGCAGCCTGGGGTGTATCGGCTGCAGACTCCCAGCAGCAATCGGCCGCTGGCGGTGAATGTGGATGTGCGTGAATCCGATCTGCGGCGGGCGGATGACGATCTGCTCGAGCGTTGGCAGGCGGCTACTGCAAACACGTCGGTTGGCGCAACCGCGATCGCCGCAGCACCCGCTGTCGGCGCCGCTGCAACGCATACTCTGCCGTTGGCGCCGTGGTTGCTGGCACTGCTTGCGCTGCTCTCGCTCCTGGAACCGCTCCTCGCCAATACCGGGCTCGCGAACACGGGCCCCGCTAACACGGACCTGTTGCGGCGACGACTGGCGGGCGTGGGCCCATGAGCGCGCTATACGACTATCTGCACGGTTGTCGAAAGCGCCTGCGGCGGCGCTTTGTGGCGCGGGGCAGCGCCGTGCTGGCACTGAGTGCCTTGGTGGCAACCGCAATCTTTGCTCTGCTCGTCGTGTCCTGGGTACCGGGTGGCGAACTCGTGATTGTGGCCCGCAGCGTCCTGTATCTGGAGCTGGCAGCGGGAATCGCGCTGATTGTCTGGTGGCCGATGACCATCGGTGGCGTGCCCCGCCAGGTGGAAGCACGCGTGGCGGATTTCGATGGCAGGCTGCAGACCTGGTGGGATGCATCGCAGCGCGGCGATGATTCCGCCATGCTCGAACTCCTCACCCGCGAGACGCAAACCATTGCGGCTGCCCATGACAAGTCGCAGGTGATCGAGAGCCGGGAATTCACCGCGCCGGCCGGCATTGCAGGTCTCGTGACGATCGTCCTCATCGTGGTGCTCGCCAGTGGCAACAATCCCTGGCAGCTTGCCGCCAAGCGTTTGTGGACGGGCGATCTGTTGGTGGCGGCTGCACCGCGCATCACCGTCACCCCGGGCGACGTGGTGGTGCCGCGCGGTGCGGACGTAGTGGTGGAAGCACAAGCCAGCGGTTTTCTGGCCCGGCGCATGGAAATGCATGCGGCCTTCGAGCGCACGGACGGTTGGGAGATCGCGCCGATGTCGCGTCTCGCAGAGAGCAAGTACGGTTTCGTGTTCGTCGGTGTCAGCGAAGAGGTGGAATATTACGTGGCCGCCGCAAACCTCAATTCGCAGCGCTACGTGATTCATGTTGCCGATCTACCCCGTGTCACGGGTGTGAGTTTGTCCTATGAATTTCCCGCGTGGACGGGCTTGCCCGCAGCCGACCGCGAGGATGGTGATATTTCGGCGTTACCGGGCACACGGGTCGCGATCACCGCTGAGACCGATCTGCCGGTGACGGATCCACTCATCGTGGTCAATGGGGAGGTGTACGAGGCTCGTGCCACGGGGCTTGCGACCCACGGTGATTTCGAGGTGACGGAGGAAGGCAGCTGGCATGTCGCGGTGCGCCACGAGGGTACCCTTGCCCGCATCAGCCACACCTATCTGATCAGCCTCGTCGAGGACAACCCGCCGGAGGTCTCATTCAGCTGGCCTGGCTACGACCGTCAGGCAACTTCCATCGAAGAAGTCGCGCTGCGATTTCGCGCTCGGGATGACTATGGTGTTGAATCGCTCTCGCTCAACTATTCGCTTAACGGTGGCTCCTGGGTGCACGTTGCTCTGACCACTGATGCAGACGAGCCCGGACACCTGCTGTATCTGGAAGACCTCAGGGTCGCATCGGTTCCCGGTGGTGAACAACGCCCGCTCAGGCCCGGCGATATGATTTCTTTTTACGCAGAAGTGCACGACCACACCGCTATGGCGCGCACTGCGCTGTACTTTGTAGATGTCAGGCCGTTCGATAAAACCTATCGGGAATCGCAGGAAGTGGCTGGTGCTGCGGGCGGTCGTAACGGCGGACTCGACATCGCCGAACGGCAGAAAGAAATCGTCAGTGCAACCTGGAATCTTCTCAACAAGCGGACCGACGGCGCGACCAGGGATGAAGCAGATGACGATCAGGCGGACGTGTTAGCCATGCTGCAGCGAACATTGAAGGATCAGATTCTCACGCTCACCGCGCGAACCGCGGCTCGACGCCTAGACGTTGACGAAGAGATCGATCAATTCACCACGGAACTCACACTTGCCTCTGAGTTCATGGACCCTGCCGCGGAAATGCTCGAAGCATACGAGCTGCTGGAGGCCATTACTCCCGAACAGCAGGCGCTGCAGCATCTTCTGGCGGCTCAAGCGAGCATGACCGATGTGAACGTTTCGATGACCCGGGCTGACATGCGCGGCACTGCGGGACGATCCCTGTCTGAACTCTTTGATCTGGAGATGGACCCGGAGCGCAACCGGTACGAAATGCCGCAGCAAGCGAGCGCGGCTGAAGGCGGCCAGCAGGACGACGGCGATTGGCGCGCTATAGAGGAGCTTGCCGAACGGCAGCAGCAACTTGCCGAGCGCCAACGCAGCGGCGAGGAGAGTCTGGCGTCGCGCTGGCAGCAGCAACGTCTGCAGATGGACCTCGAAGCACTGCGCGAACGACTCGAAAACCAGCGGCGTCAGCAGACTGGCCAGGGGCGCGATTCCGCAGCAATCCGGAACGCAATCGCGGAGTTGAGCGAGGCGCGCGATGCGATAGATAGATCGCTCGAGCGTGCAAGCGGCGAATCGGGTAGCACGCAGCAGGCCAGTCAGGCATTGCGCCGGGCAGCGCAGCAACTGCGCGAGGAGGAGCGTGGCAATCTGGATCAGAAGCTGGCGCGTTCGGGCCGGCAGATCGAAAATCTCCTCGCGGATCAACGCAACAGCATTGACCGACTGCAGGAGTTGCAGAAAGAAGTTCTGGATGCATCACGCGCTGGCGAAATTGATCCGTTCGACAATTATGCGATGGAGTCCTACGCAGTACGTAAGCGCCGCATGCAGCAGGATCTGGACGACATCACACGGGACCTCGATGAGGTGGGTGATGCACTTGCAGGTCGGGATCCGGATACCCAGCGCGTTCTGCAACGCGCTTTGATTGAACTTTCCGAGCAGCGCGTCGATGAACGGCTGGCAGCCACGGCGGATGCGTTCGAATACGGCCGGCCGCTGTTCGCCATTGGCAACGAAGCCACGGTTGAGCGCGCGCTGCAACGGCTCGGTGATCGGGTGCGCCAGGCGCGGCGCCTGCTCGAAAGCGGGGCTGCCGCAGTGCGCGATGACACAACCCTCGCTCGCGTACGGGCCCTGCGCCGGGCGCTTGCCAACTCGACCCCGGCTGACTCTGCCGCCGGTGGCTACGATGACGCCAACGTCACCGGCATCGTCCGCGCCACCGATGCGCTGGAGTTTCGACTCGGTCAGGAACTGGGCGCGGGATTCAATCTGGATACGGCGTTCAACCGGGCCGCCTATGTCCCCCGAGGCACCGATGCCGGCAATACCGATGCCTTAGTGCAGATGACGAAAGACCGGCTGGATCTCATGGAAAGCGTGTTGCTGAACCTCGCAGCACCGCCCATTCGGGCACAGAACCCGCGGGATACCGCGCGCGATTCGGCGCAAGCTGCCCGCTACTTCCGGGATCTGAGCGCGCCGCCCGACGGTTAGCTGCGTCTTCGGCCATCCCTGGCCTCGGGGCTGCCGTCCATGCCCATCACGCCAGTTCCTGTCCATTCTGGGCAGGAACTGGCTAGTCGGCAACGATTGCCTGGTTCACCGCGATTTTCAGGTCTGAGCGCAGTGACCAGGGCGAGCCCATCAGCTGGATCATGGCGACCATGACAAAGTCTTCCACGGGGTCTACCCAGAAGATTGTCCCGGCGGCGCCACCCCAGCTGTATTCGCCTGCCGAACCCATCACGCCGGATGCAGCAACGTCTGTGACGAGACCAAAACCCAGGCCGAAGCCGAAGCCGTTCAACGAACGGCTGCCGAGGGTCGGTGCTTCACCACTGCCTCCTGCGCTGATTGATGAGGGCAGATGGTTCAGTGTCATGAATTCGATGGTTTTCGGGCCGAGGATACGATTGCCATCCAGGCTGCCGCCGTTGCGCAGCATCTCCGCAAAGCGCAGATAGTCCATCGCCGTTGACACAAGACCGCCGCCGCCGGAGAACATGGTGACATTCTGAAAGCTGGTCACGGACTGCTCACCGAGCGTCACGAGTTTGGCGTTTTTAGCGTCCCAGCGATGGTTGGGCAGAAACCGGTCGAACTTGTCGTCGGGAACCGAGAAGAAGGTATCCATCATGCCGAGCGGTTCGAAGATGTGATCGTGCAGATACTCATCGAACGGCTGATTGCTCAGACGCTCAACGATAAGCCCGGTCACGTCCACCGCCACGCTGTAGTGCCATTTCGTGCCGGGGTGATACTTGAGGGGCAGTTCACCCAGCAGGGCGACGAAGTCATCGAGGTCTTCTGCGTCGAGCGCTGCCGACTCCCGGTAAAGCTTATCGACCGGGTCGTCCGGATTGAAGCCGTAGGAGAACCCGGCGGTATGGGTGAGCAACTGCTGCATGGTGGGGTTCGTTGCCGCCTCGAGCTCGCCGCTGGCGTTGAGCACCGTAAGTTCTTCGAGTTCCGGCACGAATTTGGAGACAGGGTCGGAGAGTTGAAATTTGCCCTGCTCATAAAGCTGCATGATGGCCACCGCCGTGATCGGCTTTGACATCGAGTAGATGCGAAACAATGCATCCTTCTGCAGCGGCCGCGCATCGTCAGCGCCGCGGGCACCGACCGCTTCGAAGTGAACGAGTTTGCCATGGCGCGCAACCATGGTGATCGCGCCCGCCAGCTGCCCCTGGTCAACGTAGCCTTGCGTGATCTCGGTAATCCGGTCGAGCCGCTCGGCAGACATGCCGGCGCGCTCGGGTGCCGCCAGCGGGATGTCCCGGGCTGCTGCCGGTGCGGCGATCGTACAGACAGCCAATAGAAGAACGTAAAAACGTAATCGTTGCATAGTCGCTGATTCCTTTGTGCGGGGGGAATGGTTGGATTTGTTTGTGTCGGGTTTTTCTTTTTGTTTTACGGCCGCACAGCATAAAACCGTGTGCACGGCGGGATCAACCGGTCGCGGCACTGTGCCATTGCGGTATGGCATGACGGTATAATTCCTCGAACCGGCCGTTCTGCCAGTATCTGCGGTCTTGGGCGACTTCTACGCGTTGGTTGTTGCAGGCGCCCTTGATTACAGCCGAACGCCGCGCGGGGAAGAATTTCGCGGAAGCGCCAATCACCATCCGATCAGCCGAGGTCACCATGGAGCCTAACGTATACCTGCACCACTATCCGGCGTCGCCGTTTTCCGAGAAGATCCGGCTGATGTTGGGCTATCTGGGCATTGCCTGGCGTTCGGTGGAGATCTCCTCAATCATGCCGCGGCCGCTCCTGATGCCGCTGACGGGCGGCTACCGCAAGACGCCAACGCTGCAGATTGGCGCCAATATCCATTGCGACACGGCCGCCATTGCCACAGCGCTTGTGCGCCACACGGGGGACAAAACCCTTTACGCAGCCGGATTTGCCGCCCAGCGCGTTGCCGAATGGGCGGACACGACGCTCTTCAGAGTCACGGTGGCGCTCAACTTCCGACCCGAGGCCATTGGCGCTTTGATGAGCCAGCTGACCGCGGAGGAAGCGGCCGCCTTCCAGGCGGACCGCGCCAAACTCGTTGGCGACGCGCCGCTGTTGAGCTTGGCACCGACCGACGCGATGACCGCGCTCGATTCCTACCTCAGGCAACTCGACCGGTCGCTGACCGCACCGTATATCTTTGGTGAGGCGCCGAGCATCGCCGATTTTTCGGTCTATCACTGCCTGTGGTTCATCGATAATCCGGTGAATGCGGAATTCATCGATCCGTATTCCGCTGTGCGGGACTGGCTGTCGCGAATGGCGGGATTCGGCCATGGCAACCTCAGCGAAGCGAGCCCGGCAGACGCGCTCGCCCACGCTAAGGCGAGCGAGCCGGTATTAGCCGCGGAACTGGCCGATGGTGTGGATAGTGCACCGCTGCGGCTGCCCGATGTGGCGCTGGGTGATTCGGTCACCGTGACCCCGACGGATTATGGCCAGATCCCCGTGACCGGCCGCCTGTTTGCAGCCACCGCCGCCGAGCTTGTGCTTGAGCGCGACGATCCCGCCGCCGGCCGGTTGCTGACGCACTTCCCCACCATTGGTTTCGCCGTAGCACCCGCCTGAACCGGCGCTGCGGGGGCCGCCTGCGCAAGAACGAAAAGGCTGTGTCCGACAAGTCCATTGTGGATCTGCAGCTCGGACTGTGGTCTCAGGACGACCGCTGGGATGCGCCGATCTGGGCGCGCAATTTGTTCAACACCCATGTCGACGCATTGATCTTCAACTCGGTGTTCCAGGGAGGCAGCTTCGGTACCTCCTCGGACCGCCGCGAATCTCAGACGCGTACGGAATCGGCACCGCGCGCGGGTTGTGTTGCGGTATATTGGTCCGGCTGGGAGCCTTGCGGGAAGCCGAATGAGCTATGCGGGTGCGAGACAGATTTTCGATGCCGACAGCCACCTGATGGAGCTGCCGGATTTCCTCAGTGCCCACGCGGATGCCGCTATTCGCAAACAGCTGCCCTCTCTCACGGAGCAGCTCACCGGACAGTTTGATCCCCACACGCGGGCCGCGGCAGGCCACCCGGAGGCGGTCGTCCGTCAGCTGCTGGAGCTGGGTGACAATCTCACCCGAGGGCCCAAATGGCACGCCGCACTCGGCGCATTCAACGGCAATGAACGCTCCATGGCGCTGGATCTGTTGGGTTTTGAACGACAGGTGATCTTCTCATCGTTCTGTGCCCGGCTGATATTTACCGCCTCCGGCCCGGAGTTGCGTTACGGTGCGGCCAGTGCGCACAATCGTGCGATGGCGGCTTTCTGCGGCCACGATGCGAGATTGATCGGTGTGGCGATGGTGCCGCTGGACGACCCCGCACGCGCACTGGCGGAAATTGCCGAGGTCCATCGTCTCGGCCTGGGTGCGGTGTGGATTGCCGCCGATGCCCCGGGTGGTCGATCTCCCGGACATCCGTTGCACGATCCCATCTGGGCATCGCTCGCCGAACGCGAGCTGC
>Ga0114949_10000346_pt1 | contig 23672 bp, 22 predicted proteins | sample N074metaG_FD_83505 | JGI IMG/M metagenome (GOLD analysis project Ga0114949, IMG submission 83505) | Deep subsurface microbial communities from Kermadec Trench to uncover new lineages of life (NeLLi) - N074 metaG | ecosystem: Environmental > Aquatic > Marine > Ocean trench > Sediment | place...
CAAATGTAGCGATCTCGTCGTACACCCTGGACGAATATGCGTCAAACCTGTCTGAGTACCCTTCGGGGTCGGACAGTTGAAACCGCATAGAGTCGCGCTCTGCTTTGGAATGAGACTGGAAGTAGTCTGTACCCTCGAGTTCCCAATCTTCGAGCACGCGTCCCTCGAGGTAGGCACCAGCAACGATCGCGAACACCTGAGCATCCTCAGCAAGCCACGGCATCCGCTCCATTGCCCGTTCCAGCCATGGCATCAGCCGGTCGAGATCATCCGGGAACAACTCGCTGTCCGACTCCCACGGCGGGTATCCGTTGGGTGACCACGCTTCGGCAAGATCGACGTGCTCGTAGATGCCGATGACGGCCGCTTTCTGTTCCTGCCGGATGTACGAGGACGCATAGGGGTCGCGAACGACCGGCACTTCCTCATCGCGATCGAGGAACTCCTGCACCGGACCGGTCACGATGTACTGGTGCTCGATGTTGCAGATCTGCAGATCGGCGCCGACCCACTGCGCCACCTGTCGGGCAAAGCAGCCGGCGGCATTGACGACCATTTCGCAGACAACGTTGCCCTTGTCCGTTACGACTTCCCACTCGCCGGAGGGCAGGAGGCGAATATCCGTGACCAGCGTACGGCGCTGGATGGTTGCACCCATGTTGCTTGCGCCTCTGGCCATCGCGTTGCAAAGCCCTGCAGGATCGGCATGCCCGTCATCGAGCGTCCAGGCGGCGGCCAACACACCTTGCGTATCGAGGAACGGATGAATTTTCTTTATCTCATCGACGCCGACGATCTGCATCGCAAAGCCGACTTCTTTCGCGATGCCATGCAGGTACTCGAACCAGTCCAGATCGTCTTTCTTGAACGCGAGCCGCAGTCCACCGCAGGGGTGCCAGCTCACGTATTGTCCCGTCAGTTCCTCGAGTTTTGGATATAGCTCGTTGCTGTATGCATGAATCTTGGCGAGGTTGTAGTTGCCGACCAGGCTGGGGCACTGTCCGGCGGCATGCCAGGTCGAACCCGACGTCAGTTCGCCTTTTTCGATCAACAAAGCGTCGGTGCAGCCTTCCTCGGCGAGGTGATACAACAGGCCGGCGCCCATGATGCCGCCGCCCACGATGACGATTCGTGCGTGATCCTTAATGACAATGCCCTCTTTAAGTCAGGTTCGGCCGATCGCCTCGCGGGAGAGCTTGATCGGAAACTGCTTCCTTACCTGCAGATCCGCCTCGTCACTTATGTGCTTCGGAAAATGGTTTGCCAGGATTTCGTTTCTCTTTTTGATGGCCTGCTCGAGAATGACCGGTTTATCGTTATCTTCCCATTGTATGGGACTGCTGCGGTCGCTGAATTCAGGGTAAAAATACTCCGACTGCATGACGCCGAGCGTGCGCTCTGAACCGAGGTAGTGGCCCTCGCCACCGAAACAGACTTCCTTGATGTTGTCGAAACTCAATGTGTCTTCATTGACTTCGATACCGCGCGTGAATCGCAGCGTGTTGCCGATCACGTCGTTGTCGAGTAAGAGGCTTTCCGGGCAGACACCGAGCAGGCTCGCGTACATGCCGGCGGACTCGTATACGATATTGGCGCCGGACAGCGCCGCCGCCAGCAGTGTCGAGGCACGTTCGGACCCGGCCTGGTAGTCAGGAAACTTGGCATCGGTCATGCCGCAGGCGGTACCGAATGGCAGGTCGAAGTGCGCACTGATTTGTGCGCAGGCAGCCGAGATCAGCCCCTGTTCGGGCGAGCCGCCACTCATGGCGCCAGTCCGCAGATCGGATACGAAAGGCCAGCACCCCAGGATTGCCGGGGCGCCCGGTTTGATCGCATTGAGATACACGAGACCGCCAATGCATTCCGCCCACGCCTGCGACACGCAACCGGCGAGGCACGCCGGCGTGGTCGCGCCCGCCTGGCCGGCGGAAAGCAGCAGCACCGGCATACCGGCTTCGACGGCAATACGCAGGCATTCCAGTGCTACATCCGTGAATTTCATTGGCGGCACGACGAAGCAATTGGACTGGCTGACAAACGGGCGCGCGCGCCACTTGTCTTCCCCACCGGCGATGATGTGCAGCATCTCCAGTGTTTTCCTGAGGTGCTCCGCCTCCACCCAGCTTGCGCCGGTGTGTTTGCTGGTGCCCATCACCGTGCAGTAGGTGGTGTTGAGATCCATCTCGTAGTTGTCGGGAACATCACGCAGCACACAAAGGCGCTGCACGATGTGAATGTGCTCGCAGGTATCTGCGATGCGGGCCAGGTTGTACAGGTCCTGCGCCGTCGACTCACGATAGAGGTTGTTCTCGGAGTCGGCGATCATGACGGCGGCGCCTGCGGTCGAGAAATGCACTTTTTGCCCGCTCAGGGTCACGTCGTGCTTCGGATCCTGGCCGTGCAGGACGAGATCCTTCGCCGCCAGTTCGATCGCTTTTTCCGCGACGGCGCGCGGCATTCTGAGCCTGCCGTCGTTGCCCATAATCGCGCCCACCGCGGTGCAGGTCTCGATGCAATGCGGGGTCGCGTCGCCGAAACCGACCTCTTCAAGAATTCTGAAGATATTTTCGACGACCTGGGTGAGGCCGGCTTCTTCGAGCGGCTTGTACTGACCGCCGGTCTCGCCCGGATGTACCGGCTTGATATCGTCCGCCAGGGGTGCGCTCCTGAGCGCCACCCGTGCTTTTCGTCCGCCCGCTCTTCGCGCCATGCTGTTATCCCTCTGAGTTGCAGCGGTACTGTAACCGGTACCGGAACAAGATTCTCGACGGTCCGCAGGCTGGCTGCAATCAAGAATAATTTGCTACTATGCATTAGAAATTCTAATCCATAACGGTGACTTAAAATGCCGAGGCGTCTGCCACCGCTCAATAGCCTGCGAAGTTTCGAGGCCGCCGGCCGCCACCTGAGCTTTACGAAGGCGGCCCAGGAACTCGCGGTCACACAGGCCGCGGTCAGTCAGCAGGTCAAGGCGCTGGAACAGCAACTTGGCGTTAATCTGTTCAAACGCCTGCCGCGCCAACTGGTACTGACGATGGCAGGCGAGACCCTGCTGCCGGTGGTCAGCAAATCGCTGGACCAGATCTCCAGCGCCGTCACTGCCATTCGCGATAACCCGGGCAAGGAAAAGCTTTCCGTCAGGTTGGCGCCGTCGTTTGCCGCGAAATGGTTGTCGCCGAGACTGCGGGCATTCCAGGACGAGAATCCGGACATCGGCCTGGTACTGAACCATTCGAACAAGGCAGTCGACTTTCGTCACTCAGACATCGAGATTGCAATTACCTACGGTACCGGCGACTGGTCCGACGTCGTTGCAGAACGGGTACTGAGCATCGATTTTTTCCCGGTCTGTTCTCCGGACTACATCAGAAGCGACCGGCCGTTGGACGGCGCAGGCGAATTACGTCACTACACGCTGCTGCACGATGCGACCTATGAGAACTGGGAAAAATGGCTGCAACTCGCAGGGGCCGACGATGTGGACCCGCGGCACGGTACGATTCTCGACGACACCAACGTACTGATCCAGGCGGCAATCGACGGGCAGGGTATCGCGCTCGGCTCGAGCATTTTTGTTGCCGAACATCTTGAAAATAAACGACTGATCAGGCCGTTCGGCCAGGTGCTCGACAGCGAGTACGCGTATTACATCGTGTGTCCGGAGGCATACCTGCAACGACCCGCCGTCAAGGCGTTCAGGGACTGGATTATCGGCGAACGCGAAGCGGTCATGTAAGCATTCTCGCTATTGTCATCAACATGGTCATCGGCTTCGGCATGATCCTGGCAAACAGACGGCATTTGCGAGGGCTGGATGAAATGCATCAGAAAATCCAACTCGAGGCGATGGCAGTGTCGCTGGGTGTCGCATTGGTGGTGGGCCTAAGCTATTCGAATCTGGACATCACGAATGTCATTGCCTTCGACGCGGAAATTTCGCACCTCGTTATTCTGATGGGCCTCACCTACGGCCTGGGGGTGATGTTTGGCCTGAGGAAGTATCGGTGAAAAACCGCCTGAAGGTGCTACGCGCTGAGCGGGACTGGACCCAGGCGCAACTGGCTGATGAACTCGAGGTGTCACGGCAGACCGTGAATGCCATCGAGAAAGGCAAGTTCGACCCGAGTCTGCCGTTGGCTTTCAGAGCGGCCCGCCTTTTTGAAATGAGCATCGAGGAGATATTTCAGGATGAGGCGGCCTCCTGATGCAATCCACATCAAGCGGAATCGTGTCCGGCGCCGTCGAACCGGTATCAGATAAATGGAAAAAATTCGTGCACCGGGCAGTCCGTTTCCCGACAGGCATGGCACTCCTGTCCCGGGACGCCCCGCCAATTCAGTCAACGCTCGCCTACAAAACCGGTCTGGCCGCTTTTGCATTGCCGAGCTTCACGAATGCCAGGGCCCTGATGGACACAGCAACCAGCGTCAGCAATGCCAGCAATAAATAGATGGGATCGTCCAGCACCTTGAACACATCATTGCGAAACGTGAAAGCGAAAAATACTGCGATCGCCCAAAACCCGGTCTTGTGCAGTCTTCGCCAATTCCTCGCACCCAGGGCTGCCGCTGGCCTGTTGAACGATGTAATCAGCATCAAGAGCAGGACTGAATAGAAAATACCGCCGGTCAGGTAGGCGACCAGGTCTATGTTTTCCTCGAGAACGAACGCGAATCGCCAGACGATGAAACCAAGGTGAACCGACATCGCTGACGCGAGTGTGATACCCACGTAACGACGATTGCGAATCAGGGACCGGGTGAACGGCGAACCGATGAGGTCTTGCAACGGGCGTATGACTACAATCAGCAAATATATCAGGAATGACAAGCGGCCCAGGAACCGCAGTACGATCAACAGATGCGTCTCGGGAGTCGGGTCCTGCAAAACAAAGGTCACCGTCGGCAGGCCCAGAACAAGAGCTGTGAGACCGATAACGGCGACGTTTTTGCTGTTGCTGGTCAATGTCATTCTGCGGCCCCAAACGTGAGATGACGGTCTGCTGCTGGCAGATTACTGTTTGCTGCTCAATTTCGCGAGCAGTCGTGCGGCGCTCACCGAAATACGGAGCGGCTCAGTCCGAAGTCACTACGCGAGTATCGGTTACGCCCTCGCTCAGGACCTGCTCCAGATCGGCAGTCATCAGCACCCCGGTTAATTGCGTCATCGTATGTGCCTGCGCAACGAACAGGTCCCTGTCCCAGGACTCGATGCCCGAATGCGTCGTCCAGTAGTTGCCGAGCCATCCGCCGAAGCCGAACATCGGCAGGTCCCAGCCATTGCCGCCGCGATACAACTCACCCTGGCCGAAGCTGGCGACACCCCACCAGCCTTCCTGCCGATCGCCATTGATGCCCGGCCGCTCCGGCACCGACACCGTCGTTCGTCTGGGCTGGTGCGTCTTGACTGCATTGATGGCGGCGTCGATGAGAACGGGGTTGTTGCGGGTCCAGACCACGGCATGTTCGGCCAGCCCCGTCGGCATGATTTCCTCGCCGACTTCCTTGTATTCGAGTTCGCCGAGATGCTCCATGTGCATCAATGCGACGACCGGATCCTTCATCTCGGGATGTCGTTCGAACCAGGTGACGTCAGGGAATGCCGCCTCCATGCCTGTTATGTAGTGACGGCAGTCGAGATACAGCGCCAGCGTCCGCGGCCGGTCTTGTTGCGGGATATTCGAGAAATACCGGACAGCCGCGAGGATTCCGAGTGCGCCGTTGTCCTGCGTGATCGACGGACCATCCGTATGCGTCACCATGAGTATCTGCTCGTCCTGCGCAGTGCCGTAAGCGCGGCCCGGCAGGTAGCCGATCAACTGGTAGGCTTCGGCCGTCTCGCTCCTCGATTCGAGGCGCAGCGTCGCCGATCTGCCCTCCTGTGCGTGCGCAATAACCCTGGCTCCCTGCACCCGGTCCAGGGTCAGGGTCGGTACGTCATAGCGTGCGGGTACCGGAAACGAGTAGAGACCCGAGGTTCGTTCAAATCCCATGTCATAGACGATGAGCAGCCCGGCGGCGTGTCCGGCAATAGCGATTTCCTGTAGCCGCTGTCCGAGTTGATAGTAGATTTCAAAAGTGTAGGAATCGGCGGGGTCGACATACTCAAACAATGCCGGGTAGGTCTCGCTGTCCGTTCGATACTCGTAGTCGACGTAGGTGTAGTTGTTGCGATAGCGGGCTGGAAACGGTTTTTGTGGCGGAGGTCGCGTGGGTATGACAACAATCCTGCCTTCGATGGACGCGGGCGGATCGTCGTGGTCGTAATACACGAGGTCGGCGGTGATTCCCTGCGGGCCTGTGCCCCCGGAATAGGCGCCATAGAAAGCCACATTGATCGGCTCGCCATCGACATGAAGCGACCAGTCCGTTGCGTCATCGGAGGTTTCCCAGCGCTCGAATTCCCAACTGTTGTGCACCATGTCGATGACGCCATAGGCCGCGAATCTTTCCTCGAGATCCTGCATCCAGCCGTGCCATTCGGGACTGCCCGTCAGTCCGGGCGAATTTTCGTGCTTCGCCCTGGCCCAGGTGGTTGCCTCCTCCGGCGTTACGGCGAAGTCGAGGTTGAACGTTGACAGAGGATTGGTGTCAGCCGCTGCCGGCGGCGATTCCTGCCCGCAAGCGCCGACGGAGACGGCGGCGGCGATCAGCAGCAATCGCCTGAAATTCGCAAATACACACGTGTATGACATCGTAACGCCCCTGATTAGTCCGGTGCCGGGTACGACAATATAACTTATTACATCTGGCGCACGCGGCCCTGAATTGCCAATTATTTATATTGTTGTGCCCGGCACTCGATACGTAGATGGTAACGTGTCCGCAACTCGGGAGACTGAATGACCGATGAAGCCAACAGTTTGAGCCGCCGCGAATTCCTGCGGGGCGCAGCCGGCGCCGGCGTGACCGCGGCGATGGCGGGCTCTGCAATCGCACGGGCGGAGCAACCGCTCAAGGGCGGGCACCTCGTGCTGGGTCTCGGTGGCGGCGCGACTACCGACAGCTACGATCCGGCGACCTATACCGGCCCGGTGCCAATCAATTACGGCCGGCTCTGGGGCGAAAACCTGATCGACACCAACGAGACCGGCGATGGCCTGATGCTGGTTCTGGCCGAGTCCTACGAGGCGATCCAGGGGACGCGGGTATGGCGGTTCACGATTCGTCGCGGCATTGAATTTCACAACGGGCAGCCGCTGACGGCAGATGACGTCGTGAAGAGCCTGCAGCGCCATTCCGATGAGAATTCGCAGTCCCCCGCGTTCGGCGTGTTGCGCGCCATCGAGAGCATCAGGCAGGAAAGCTCGCACTCATTGATCATTACGCTGAAAGACGGCAACGCCGATCTGCCCTACCTGCTGACCGAATATCACCTGATCATTCAGCCCGGTGGCGGCTATGACGATCCCGCCGCAGGCATCGGCACGGGGCCCTACCAGGTCGAGGTCGCAGAACACGGTGTGCGCCACCTGTTCAGAAAATTCCCGCGCTACTGGCGCGACGACGTCGGTCATGTCGACAGCGTCGAACTGCTGGTGATCAACGACCGCACGGCGCGCGCATCGGCATTGCAATCCGGGCGCGTGCATATGATCAACCTGATCGATCCGAAAACCGCGAGATTGCTCGGGCGGCATCCGAGAGTGTCTATCCAGGCCAGCCCGGGCAGGGGGCACTACGAGTTTTACATGCGGACCGATACGCCGCCATTCGACAATCTCGACGTTCGCCTTGCGCTGAAATTTGCGATCGATCGCAAGGAAATGGTCAAGCGAATACTGCATGGCTACGGTTCAATTGGGAACGATTTTCCAATCAACAATGCCTATCCGCTGTTTCCGGACGACATTCCGCAACGACATTACGATCCCGACAAAGCTGCCTTCCATATGAGGAAATCCGGCCATACCGGCCCGATACTGTTGCGCACTTCGGACGCGGCATTTGCCGGCGCAGTCGACGCGGCGACGTTGTATCAACAACATGCGGCGCGGGCAGGAATCGAGCTGCAGATAAAACGCGAACCGGCCGACGGCTTCTTCAACAACGTATGGAATGTGGAGCCGTTTGTCGCTTCGTACTGGGGTGGCCGACCGGTGCAGGACCTGATGTACTCGGTTGGTTACAAATCCGATGCGGACTGGAACGAGACGCGCTGGCAGCGGCCGGAATTCGACCGGTTGCTGTTGCAGGCGCGCGGCGAACTGGATGAGACGAAGCGCAAGGGGATCTACCGGCAGATGGCGCTGATGGTCAGGGACGATGGCGGCGTCATTATTCCGATGTTCAGCCATTTCATCGATGCCGTATCGACCAACGTGCGCGGCTACGTGCGCGATGGAGCCATGGAGCTGTCAAATGGCCTGGCCCCGATCCGTTGTTGGCTGTCTTGATGCACCAGGAATGGGAATTGCCGTTAACCCCCTGATCACCATGGTCCTCAGGCGCATTGCGCTGAGCGTATTGCTGCTGGCAGCTATTTCGGTGCTCATCTTCGCCGGCACCGAGCTGCTGCCCGGTGATGTGGCGCAGAGCATCCTCGGCCAGACCGCGACGCCCGAAGCACTCGCCAACCTGCGCGCGGAATTGGGGCTCGACCGGCCGGCGCACCAGCGCTACCTGGGCTGGCTGACGAGTTTCCTGCAGGGCGACATGGGCACCTCGCTGACAGCAGGCCAGGACATCGCGAGCATGATATCGGGCCGTCTCGGCAACACGCTGTTCCTGGCCGGGTGGGCCGCCCTGATTGCCGTGCCGCTGGCGATCTTTCTTGGGCTCGTCGCGGTCCATTATCGCGACGGCTTCGTCGACAAACTGATCTCTTACACGACGCTTGCGGCCATTTCGTTGCCGGAATTTTTCATCGGCTATGTTCTGGTCTACCTGTTCGCGGTGACCTGGAACATCCTGCCATCGCACGCCATCGTTTATTCCGGCATGCCATTCGCGGAGCGGATGGCCGCCATCGCATTGCCCTGCGCCACGCTGACACTTGTGGTACTCGCGCACATGATGCGCATGACCCGCGCCGCGTTGCTGAACGTGATGTCCAGCCCGTACATGGAGACCGCGACCCTCAAAGGATTGCCGCCCTTCAGAATCGTATTCCACCATGCACTGCCCAATGCCATCTCGCCGATCATCACGGTCGTAGTATTGAATCTTGCGTACCTCGTCGTCGGCGTCGTGGTGGTCGAGATTATTTTTGTCTACCCGGGCATGGGCCAGTTGCTCGTAGACCACGTTGTCAAGCGCGACGTTCCGGTTGTGCAGTCCGCGGGCCTCGTGTTCGCCGCGATCTTCATCCTGCTCAATATGATCGCCGACATTCTCTCAATCCTTGCCAACCCGCGATTGCGGCACCCGCAATGACGGCGACTGCAACCACGGTGAAAATATCGGCGTTCACGCGGTTCGTGGCGATGTTGTCGCCCGGCGCGCGAGTTGCCGCGGTCGTGTTGCTGTTGTTGCTGGCGGCGGCGTTGCTTGCCCCGTGGATTGCACCGTATGGCGAAAACGAAATTGTCGGCGAATTCTGGGAGTCATTTTCCGCACGCTCCTGGCTCGGCACCGACCAGCTTGGCCGCGACCTGCTGACGCGACTCATTTACGGCGCGCAAAACACCTTCCTGATAGCGGGCACCGCGACCTTGTTGTCGTTCACGATGGGCGGCTTCCTCGGATTTATCGCGGCTGTGTCCGGCGGAGCTGTCGATTCCCTGCTCAGCCGTCTGAACGACATGATGATGGCCATTCCGACTTTGATTTTTGCGCTGGTCATCCTGTCGGTGATGCCATCCAGCCTGATCGTGCTGATTCTGGTCATGGGGGTACTCGATTCGACCCGTGTATTCAGGTTGTCGCGGGCCGTCGCGGTCGACATCGCGGTGTTCGATTTCGTCGAGGCGGCGCGCCTGCGTGGTGAGCGAACCTTCTGGATTATTTCCCGCGAGATTCTGCCGAACGCCCTGTCACCGTTGTTTGCGGAGTTCGGCCTGCGCTTCGCCTTTGCGGTGCTGTTCCTGAGCACGCTGAGTTTTCTCGGCCTGGGAATACAGCCGCCGGAGGCGGACTGGGGCAACATGGTGCGGGACAACCGCGATGGAATTATCTACGGTATCCCGGCCGCGCTGATTCCGGCGGCGGCGATTGCAATGCTGACGATCAGCATCAACCTGATCGTGGACTCGGTAATCAGTCGCACCTCCAGTCTCAAGGGAGGCCGTGACGCATGACCGCGGAGCAGAACATCCTGCGTGTCAACCAGCTGCAGATCAGTGCGACCGAGCAGGTTTCCGGGCAGCCGTCCCGGAGAATTGTCATCGTCGAGGATATTTCGTTCGATCTGAAAAGGGGCCAGGTGCTGGGGCTGATCGGCGAATCAGGCGCCGGTAAATCGACCATCGGCCTGGCGAGCATGGCCTACGGTCGCGGTGGCTGTGAAATCACCGGCGGCGAAGTCTGGCTGGACGGAATCGACGTGCTCAAGGCGACGCCGGCCGAGGTCAGCAAACTGCGCGGCGTGACGGTCGCCTACGTCGCCCAGTCTGCCGCTGCATCGTTCAATCCTGCGCACCGTCTCGGAGAGCAGGTCATAGAGGCTGCGTTGCAGCATGGGCTGATGGGTCGCGCCGAAGCCGCCGAGTTTGCGATCGACCTGTTCAACAGACTCGGCCTCCCGCACCCTGAGGATTTCGGCAATCGCTATCCACACCAGGTATCCGGCGGGCAATTGCAGCGGGCAATGACCGCGATGGCGATGTGTTGCCGGCCACAGTTGATCGTCTTCGACGAACCGACGACGGCATTGGACGTTACCACCCAGATCAGCGTATTGGCTTCAATCAAACAGGTGATCAGGGAGTCGAATACGGCCGCGTTGTACATTACGCACGATCTCGCGGTCGTGGCGCAGATCGCCGATGAGATCATGGTCTTGAGAAACGGCAGGATGATCGAGCATGGGAGTACGGATCAGATCATCAACCACCCGCGCGACGAGTACACGCGAAGCCTCGTTTCGACGCATGCAAGCGAATGGGCGGAAGCAGGGGATAGCGACCACGAGCCGGTGCTGGTTGCGAGCAACATCACTGCGGCCTATGACAAAACGAACCTGGTGCTGCAGGATGTGAGTGTCGAATTGCATGCCGGTCAAACGCTGTCGATCGTTGGCGAATCCGGATCGGGCAAGTCGACCCTTGCCAGGGTGATCACCGGTCTGCTGCCACCGCTGGAAGGAGACGTGAGTTTGCATGGCAAGCTGCTGCCACCGAAATTGAAGCATCGGAACAAGGAACAGTTGCGAGTAATGCAGATGATCTACCAGATGCCGGACGTGGCCATGAATCCGCGTCACACGGTATCCACTATCATCGGCCGGCCGCTTGAGTTTTATTTTGGCATCAGCGGCGACGAACGGCGATCAAAAGTCATCGACCTGTTGCGGAAGATCGAACTCGGCGAGGAATTTTACGATCGGTATCCCGCGGAATTGTCCGGCGGCCAGAAACAAAGAGTCTGCATCGCGCGCGCGCTGGCGGCGAATCCCGAGCTGATTATCTGCGATGAAGTGACCTCGGCGCTCGACAGCCTGGTCGCCGACGGCATCCTCAACCTGTTGATGGAATTGCAGGAAGAAAGCAACGTTGCCTACCTGTTTATCACCCACGATCTCGCTACCGTACGGGCGATCTCCGACACCATCGCGGTCATGTACCAGGGCAGGCTGGTGCGCTACGGTAAAAAATCAACCGTCCTGGAACCGCCTTACGATGACTACACCGAGCTGCTTTTGTCATCGGTCCCGGCGATGGAGATCGGCTGGCTGGAACGCGTTCTCGAAAGCCGCGGTGAACTCAGCAACTGATACACGCTCTTAGTTTCGGCACGTAATGATCCAGTTCGGGCCGTTCCATCTGCGGTTCCTTGCCGAGGTCATCGTAGACCCGAACCTTGAGCGCCAGCCGATGGCCGGGCTGCTCGCGAAACGATTTCATTTCGGCATCGTTCATCGGGCCGCCCTGCACCTCAAGCGTGGTGATCGACGCCTGGCTGAGTTTGTCCCGGTAGGCGGGAGTGGTGGCACACAGGTAGCGCTTGGCATCGACGTGCAGTCTGACCGCGCCGACGATGTCATCGCCGAACCAGTTCTCGAGCGCCTTCGCACCGACTTCCTCGTGGTAGTTGTCGATGCCGGCTTCGAACGTATTGTTCGGCAGATTGCAGACAAGGTGACCGTAGTCGTGCAGCAGCGTTGCGACGACAACCGCATCGTCCTCACCTTTGCGTTCAGCCAGATGGGCCGCCTGCAGCATGTGCTCCTGCATGCTGATGTGCTCGCCATAGTCGAGGTGGCCGCTAGCCGCGAATGCGGCGAGAATTTCATCGATGATTGTGTCGGCGTTGGTCTCAGTCATGGTTCAATTCCAGGATCTTCAGCGTACTCAAAAGCCCGTCGCGATCGGCATAGCAGCCCTGCAAATGACGTGCGCCAACGCTGACACCAGCGCGACCATGCAACACGCGCTCGTTGTCGAACAGCATGAGGTCTCCCGGCTGCAATAAAAACAGGAACTGCGACTCTTCAGCTTCGAGGATGCCGCGAAAACTCGACAATGCTTCGTAGAACGGGGGAACGATTTCGAACGGCAGCTTCAGCGGCGCGATGGAACGGTTGTTGATGCGGACCTTCCTGACTCTGCCAGCGCCATCCAGGCTGATAATCCTGTCGCGGTTGTCGAGAACGGCATCCTCACTTTCGTAATGAAAGGTCACGTCGTGCCGAGTCAGCAGGTCGAATGCATCCGGCGATTCCTGCCGCAAGCGATTCGCCGCATGGAATCCGTCGGCCAGCGCGGTCAGCCCGCCCTGCTCCGCCTGCACCAGGCAATGAACGAGTTGCAGAGACGGGCAGGGATCGCGGTATGGATTGTCCGTATGCAGACTCAACGGTTGCGGCGTGTAGGCGAGGTTGCTGGCGTTTTCCTCGCTTCGAATCTCGAACAGCCTGCCGTAATTGGTGTCCCGTACGAAGCCGAACAGGGCAACGACATCGAAGATCTTCTCCTCGACAGGCGGCACGCCTTTGAGCAGGCCGACGCCATAAGCCGCTACGTCTTGTAACCACAATTTGCGGCTGGCGGGATTGCGGCAAACCTCCTCATAGTCGTGCCGGATGACCCGATTCTCGATATCGCGATCCCAGAGAACCATTCGATCAGTTTCGCCATTCGCATGGTCGTATTGCCAATTCTCGAGAAAGCTCACGGGATAGACGGAACTGGCGCCGTCGCTCCACTCAATTGTCATCGCCTGCTCTGAATGGGCAACCGAGGTGGGGTGGACGTCAGGACTCAGCAGATTGGTTTCGTGCAGCTTCTGGCCATTCGAGGTCCGGCTGTCCGGACAATTATCCCTGAGCCAGAAATAGTGGAACCGCGAAACCGTGCCTGAGATATCAACCGCAAGGTAAGTGTCATTCTGTTCGATACTGTGAAGCTTCATTTGGTGATCTACCCTGTATTCATGATTTGGTCGAAAAAGCCGTCCGGTAATTCGGCATAGTCGGTGATGACCAGGTCGGCGATTGAGTGGGCTCCGGGAATGTCGTTGCAACGATGAGTGATGGCAACAATCTGCATGCCGGCATTTTTCGCCGATTGCATGCCGGTAATGCTGTCTTCGAATACCAGGCAATTGCCGCTGTCGATCTGCAGGACCTCCGCCGCTTTCAGGTATCCATCTGGTGCCGGTTTGGATTCTGCGTAGTCTTCGCACCCTGCGTAATAATTGATGCTGTTCGCGATATCCATCCTGCGAATCGTCTCCTCAATCGAGGCTCGGCCGCTGGATGAGACGATGGCGGTTGGCATGCACCGGTTGGCGGCGACGACGGATTCTCGCGACCTGGCGATCAATGGCGGCGGATCGTCAACCAGCATCTCGTGATAGATCTCGTGCAAACGTTCCGCCAGGCCCATTCGGCCGTTTAACGCAGGATGCCGGTCGATGAGCACTCGTTCGATCTCCAGCCACGCGACACCGAAAAACATTGTGCAATCGAGGCCGACGTCGTCGACGCCGAACTCGCGACAGAGCGCTTCGATGGCCGGTTCCGTCAGTGTTTCGCTGTCCACAAGCGTCCCGTCCATATCGAAAAGCGCCGCCGATATGTTCCTGATGGCGTTCATGCGCGACAATCACCGTCGACGATTGACTGAGAGAGTGCGATGGGCATCCGGACTACCTGCATTGGTGCTTACCCGAAACCGGACTATATCAATATTGCCGACTGGAGCGAATCGGCATCGGCCGCCGGCGAAAATCCGGAGGCCCGTGGTTTTACCTATGTATCGGGTGAACCCGAAAGCGTGAGCGACTCCCTGCTCGATCGCGCGACACTGGAAGCGGTGAGCGATCAGGTTGCCAGCGGCGTCGACATTCCCACCGACGGCGAGCAGCGGCGGGAAAACTACATTCACTACCACTGCCGCCACATGACCGGGATCGACTTCGGCCTGTTGACGACCAAGTTGCACAGGAACGGCGCGGCCATCGCGGACCTGCCGACGATCACCGGCAGGATCGAATCGACAGGCGCGCATTTTCTCGATCGGGACTACAGGGTCGCACAGTCATGCACCGACAAGCCGGTCAAGATTACCGTGCCCGGACCCGTAACGATTATCGATACGACCGCCAACACTTTTTATGAGAATGACCGGGAACTGGCGTTCGACCTGGCGGCCGCGCTCAATGTCGAGATTCGGGCGCTGGCGGCGGCAGGCTGCCGGCATATCCAGGTGGACGAACCCCTGCTTGTGCGCAATCTCGATTACGCGCTGGATTTCGGGGTGGAGTGTCTAGAAAGATGCTTCGATGGCGTGCCCGCGGACGTGCAGAAAATCATGCACATGTGTTGCGGCTATCCGGGCCACCTGGACGATCACGACTACCTGAAGGCGGACCCGGGGATTTACAGCTTGCTGGCCAAAGCGCTCGACGAGTCATGCATCGACCAGGTTTCGATCGAGGACGCACATCGCCACAACGATCTCGAACTGCTGGAGCGATTTCCCAGCTCGATCATCATCCTCGGCAGCGTGGCGATAGCAACCAGTCGCGTGGAACCCGTGGAGGAAATCGCGGAGCGACTCTCGGCAGCACTCAAGCACATCGACCGCGACCGGCTGGTCGCCGCCCCGGATTGCGGCCTCACGATGCTCGACAGGGACCTTGCAATGCAGAAACTCAAAAACCTCTGCGAAGCGGCGAGTTCGGTTTAGCAATTCGCTCCTACGGCCGAACGGAGTACCTGGTGAAGGCGCCGCCCGCCCAGCTCAGCGAGTTCGGCCCTTCAGCAGCGTAGACATTGCCGTCCGCGTCGACCGCGACGCCTTCGCCCGCGGTACCCTGGTAGACCCGGTCTTCCCGCTCGAAGGGCGGTATGAAAGCGGTAATGCGGTCTTCGTCGATGTGCCCGATGCGCACGCCGTTGCGCCATCCGGCGTGATTGGTCGGGCTGGATTCGGAGTCGATTGCGTAAAGCATATTGTCCTCGGTGATGAAGATTCCGCTAATGCGGCCATACATGTAGCGCGAGTCGAGATAGTTACCCTCCTGGTCGAAGATCTCAATGCGATGGTTGCCGCGGTCCGCCACCCAGAGGCGGCCCGCGGGATCGAACTCCAACGCATGTGGCGTGCGGAACTCGCCGTGACGGACACCAATCTGTCCCCATTCCATGAGGAACCCGCCGTCGGGAGAAAACTTCATGATCCGGCCCGTGGCGCCCGCCGCCCGGCCTTCTTCCATTGCCTCATTGCTCGTCATGGATTGACCGCTGTGGCCGTCAGCGATAAAAATGCTCCCGTCCGGCGCGGTGACGACGTCATTCGGCTGGTTAAAGTGGTTGGGCCCGCTGCCGGGCTGCCCCGGGGTCCCGAGGCTCATGAGCAGTTCACCGTCAGGACTGAACTTGTGGACCTGGTGGCCCTTGGTGCCTTCCGCGTTGCCTACGAAGTCCGTCACCCACACGTTGCCGCTGGCGTCGACATGGATGCCATGGGGCGTTACCAGGATGCCGCCCCCGAAATTTGCAAGAATTTCGCCCGTGTTGCGGTCGAACTTGAATATCGGATCGACGGGGTTGTTGTCGCAATTGACCGGCACGCCCCCGCCGAAACTGCTTGCGCCGCAGCGCTCGTAGGCCCAGATGTGACCGTCAAGCGGATCGATGTCGATGCCGGCCGTCGAGCCCCACTCCCTGCCGGCGGGGAGTTCGCCCCAGTTTACGGTAACGATCGGGGCTGGATTTGGCAGGCCTTCACCGGTAATCGGGTCGCCGATGGCGGTTGCAGTTGTGGCGACCGGGTCCGGAGAAGTACATCCGTTCAGCAGAATCAGGATGGAGGCGAGCAGGAATGACGTCAGAAGTCGTTGTAATAACATGGGATTCCCTTTTGTTCGAAATGTTGTCAAGGCCTATCTGTATCCGCCAGTTTCCAACCAGCGTGCGCAACTCTCTCCAAGTTCCCTGGCCGCGAGTTGCTCATATTGCAAAACGTCTTCCTTGCTCAAGATATCGCGCCAGCGCCCGTTGGTCCCCTTGTGGATAAACGTCTTCGCGCCGCCTTCCCAGAAGGCACCGCCCAGGGGCACACTTTTGGTCGCGTTGGCTTTCATATAGTCGAAGCTGCAATGCAGCAGTATGTCCTCCCAGGAAGACTCATCGATGGGAATATCGAGAAACTCGGCAAGCCGGCGAATTTCCCCCGGCATGTCCTTTTTGAGGTCTGAAAAATGCAACAGGTAAACGTTGGGTAAATCCCGCACAGCCCACCAAGATCGAATGTTCTCCCAGAACGGCCACCAGGGATGGCCATCCCGATCAATCCAGTCGCGCCAGTACTCCGAAACCGATTCGGGCGGTTTGCCCATCGGTGGCCCAACCAGACCGGGCGTATTGTTCAATGCGTCATACCAGGCATCGTTGGCTTTGGCATGGTGGTTGTACTGACTCCACAGGACGTCGCGCCCATCTCTCCCGATATACACATACTTCGCCAGCGGTGAGAAAACCAGCGCATCGACGGGCAAATGCGTTTTCAGGAATCGACGGTGTGTCTGTGCCGCAACCATGGGCAGTTTGATTTCCTTCGGTGGAATGCGCAGATCCATCCACGGTGACATTTCCGCCGTTTCAAGATTTTCCGCACCTTCGAAGAGAAGCTGCGCAATTATCTGTTGTACCCAGGTCGTCCCGGACTTGGCATAAGTGCCGATGACAATATCATCGTCCCTGAACTCGAAATCGTTCCAGATGGTGGAGTCGAAATGATGATTGTGAAGCTCGCGCGTCTTTTGCGGCCAATCTGGTGCGGTCTTGCTGGTTTCAGTCGTCATCAATATGACTCCGCAACAGGCTATCCAGGAGCGACAGGAAATCGGCTGAATGGCTTAACGCTCCCATAGAATTTCTCCACAACTGATATACCGGCAGATTGACCATTTCAGAAAGCGTACCCCGGCGTCCTTCCCATGACTGGGCATCGAGATAGCCACTTTGAAACTGATGGTAGCGGTTCTCCGTGTCTATCATGAATACGTTAAAAAGCAGGATTGCTTTGCGAGTTTCCGCACCACTCCCAAGCGGTTGTGCGGACAGGACCTTTTCCCAGGTATCGGAGTGCTCGACCAGGATTTGCGAAAATGCCATTTCGGATTGCATCACCGACTGTATGGTTGTCGAACGTATTGCTTTGGTTCCCTGTCGAATCTGTAGTGACAGAAATATCAACGTCACTACTACGATGACCACTCCGATTATCTCGGCGATATTTGCGTACTGATCGAGCGCCATGATCATCCTTGCAGTGTGTGAGCGCTAAACTATTACATTCAACGGCTATTTGCCACGTGCCTAGGGTGCCGGTGTTGAGTAATTGAGTATTAACATCGAGCGTATCCCTGGTTGACTCAATTATTCAACAGCGGCACCGTCGAGGCACCGGCACCGTCGAGGCAGGGTGATACCATTATGGGGACCGCCTGAAACCTCGGACCTATAATATGAGCAATACTTCCCTTCATTTCACCACAAGGACGCCGGGACGCTGCGGCCTTTTCGTTGGAGGCCTGCTTACTGTCATGATGATCAATGGATGCAGCGGAGGCGCGCCAAGCGTGGCCAAAACACCGAAGGCGATCTTTATCATCGTCGACGGTATACCCGCCGATGTGCTCGAAAAGACAGACACGCCCCATATGGACGACATTGCCGGAGACGACGGCTACACGCGATCGTATGTTGGCGGCGAAGTCGGCGGACCTACGGAAAGTCCGACGGTGTCCGCGGTCGGCTACAACAGTCTCATAACGGGTACCTGGGCCAACAAGCACAATGTCTACGACAACGACATCAGGGAACCGGATTACCGCTACTGGGACATATTCCGCATCGCCAAGACGCATGATGCTTCGCTGCATACGGCGATTTTCTCGACCTGGCTTGAAAACCGTACGCTGCTGGTCGGCGATGGACTGGACGCGGCGGGCGGCAAGAAACTCGATTATCACTTCGATGGCTTCGAGCACGACACCGAGCGTTTCCCACACGATCTGCTGCGCACCTACATTCGTAATATCGATGAACTGGTCAGCAACGAGACCGCTCGCTACGTTGAGGAATACGGCCCGGACCTTTCATGGGTCTATCTTGAATTCACTGACGACGTTGGGCATGCGTTCGGCGATAGCCCCCAGCAGACCGAGGCGTTGAAAATCATGGACGGCAATGTCGGCATGATCTGGAGCGCGGTCCGGAAAAGACAGGACGCGCACAACGAAGACTGGCTGGTCGTGGTTACCACCGATCACGGTAGGGATCCCGACACCGGGAAAAGTCACGGTGGACAGTCCGAGCGCGAACGCACCACCTGGATTGTGACCAACAGCCGCAAACTCAACGATCGATTTGCCAATTTGCCTGCGGTCGTCGATATATTGCCCTCGATTGCGAGTCATCTCGGGCTGGAGATGCCGCAGGAGATTCGCGAACAACTGGATGGCCAGTCGTTCATAGACTGACTGCCCGGGTTGCAGGGCGAGCGCCGCTGGAGACATAGAATGCCGGAAAAACCCGCGAAACCGCTGAGCCTCGGCCGCCGAAATTTCCTCAAGGGTGCGAGCCTCGTACCCGCTGCCCTGTACCTGGACGGTTGCGCCTCTGGCGGCCGCCAGCAGATGTATCCCGGTGCCGGCGATGGCGCGGCGGGTTCGATGATGGAGCACTCGGTTGCGCCACTCGGCACCGTGAGAGTCGGGATGATCGGCATGGGTCGGCGTGGCTTGCCGATGTTGCGTCTCTTGCTGGCGATCGACGGCGTGGAAGTCAGGGCAGTCAGCGACCCCTATGAACCGGCGACAAGCAATGCCAGGAAGCTGTTTGCCGAACTCGATGTGGCGCTGCCGGTGTTTTACGGCGCCGGCGAGAACGACTATTTGAACATGCTGCAACGGGATGACATCGATGTCGTCTACATCGCCACGCCCTGGGCCTGGCATACGCCAATGGCCGTCGCTTGCATGGATGCCGGAAAACACGCCCTGGTCGAAGTGCCGGCAGCGTTGACGACGGACGAATGCTGGCAACTCGTGGAAACGTCCGAACGCACGCGCATGCTTTGCATGATGATGGAAAACGTCTGTTACGGCCGTGAAGAACTCATGGCGTTGAACATGGTGCGGCAGGGCGTCCTCGGCGAGTTGTTGCACGGCGAGGCCGCCTACATCCACCCGTTGCGCTGGCAGATGCACGACCTGGAAGAGGGCACGGGATCGTGGCGCACCGACTGGCATACGCGGCGCAACGCCAATCTCTATCCCACGCACGGCCTCGGTCCGATCGCGCAATATATGAATATCAACCGTGGCGATCGATTCGATTACCTGTGCTCGATGTCGTCGCCGGCACTGGGCCGCCAACTCTATGCGCGGCGCGAATTTCCACCTGAACACAGTCGCAACCAGGCCAAATACATCTGCGGTGACATGAACACGTCGCTGATCAAGACCGCGAGGGGCCGTACGATCATGGTGCAGCACGATACGACCACGCCGAGGCCGTATACCCGGCACAACCTCATCCAGGGAACGAACGGTGTCTATGGCCAATATCCCGACCGCTTTGCGCTGGAATCTGAGGGCGAATTTCATGAGTGGCAGCACGACATGACTGCAATGCAGGAGCGTTACGATCACCCGCTCTGGAAACGCACCGCCGACGGCGCTGCGGCGCTCGGCGGTCACGGCGGCATGGACTACGTCATGCTGTGGCGTACCATTTATTGCCTGCGCAACGGTCTGCCGCTCGATCAGAACGTGTATGACGCTGCGGCATGGTCTGTGGTCATCCCGCTGAGTGAGGCATCGAACGCCGACCGCGGCAATTCAAAGGACTTTCCCGATTTCACACGCGGTGCCTGGAAAACCGCTGCCGAATTCAATATCAGGCATGTCGCAGTCAAATCCGATATAACCAACAACATCGACCTGGACGCAGCTTGAGTATGAGTGAAGCAAATAAACCAACGCTGGTTATCCTGGCGGCCGGAATGGGAAGCCGCTACGGCGGCCTGAAACAACTGGAACCGCTGAGTGACGGTGGCAATATTCTGATCGAATATTCCGTATTCGACGCGATTCGCGCCGGCTTTGGCAAAGTGGTCTTTATTATTCGGCGGTCGTTCGCCGATGATTTTTCGAAACTCGTGGAAAATCTCGCGAAACACATAACGGTCGAGTACGCGTATCAGGATGAGTACGATCCACCCGGTGTCGATTTGCCCGATCGCGAAAAACCCTGGGGCACCGGCCATGCACTGCTTGCGGCGGAACACCTGATCGCGGAACCGATGGCCGTCATCAACGCCGATGATTACTACGGTACGATGGCTTATGCGACTGCCGCAAATTTCCTGCGGCAGCAAGCTACCAGCTCAGACCACTACGCCCTGCTTGGCTATGTGCTGCGCAGTGTTCTGTCAGATCACGGGACAGTCTCACGCGGAATTTGCCAACTCGCGGACGATGGTAAGCTGACATCGATCGTCGAGCACTACAACGTGTGCGACGACAATGGCAGGATTGCCGCGGAAGATGGAGATGGCATGCAAGTGACCCTAACCGAGGCACAGCTCGCCTCGATGAATTTCTGGTTGTTTACGCCATCGATATTCCAGCATCTGCACAAGGAGATGCGGGAGTTCGCCGAGCAATTCGGCAATGAGGCCAAAGCCGAATTCCTGTTGCCGGATATTGTCGGCAGACTGTTGCGGAACGGTTCCGCTACCGCCGACTGCGTGCCTCACGAAGATACCTGGTTCGGCATGACGCACCCCGAGGACCGCGCGAGTGCCGTCTCCGTGATCGCAAGCCTGCATGACGACGAGACTTACCCGTCACCGCTGTGGGGTTAGGGGCTGATCAAGGTAAAAACGATCACTGATATTCGGGAAATCGCGAGCCACTTCGAACTGGACGGAGAGTTCGTTTCCGCGAGTCGCTACAGCCGGGGCCATATCAATGACACCTTTGTTGTCAACGTGGCGGGAGGAAGTGGCAGTTCGCGATTTATTTGTCAGCGTATCAACCAAAACGTCTTTCGCGATCCCGTATCCCTGATGGAGAATATCCAGCGCATAACCGGGCATCTGCAGGCGAAAGATACCGGAAGCCGCAGTTTTTTGTCGTTGGTGCCAACTGGTGATGGCGGTTGCTATTTCATCGATGAAGAGCAGGAGTATTGGCGCACCTACCGGTTTGTAGAGGGAGCCCGCACTTACGACGAAGCGGCGAGCGTACAGCAGGCACATGAGGCTGCAGCGATCTTCGGCGAATTCCAGAACCTGATTTGTGATCTTCCCGGGCCGCGACTGCACGAGACGATTGCCGATTTTCACAACACGCCAGCAAGATACCGGCGGTTTCACGAGGCCCTGGAACGAGACTCGCATGGCCGGGCAGGGCTTTGTCGCGCTGAAATCGATTGCGCGCTGTCGTTCGAGGACGGTGCCGGCGTGCTGGTCGCCCTGCAGGATGCCGGCGACCTGCCGGAGCGCATCACGCACAATGACAGCAAGCTGAACAATGTATTGTTCGATGAGCGCGGCGACCATGCGATCTGCGTCATCGACCTGGATACGGTGATGCCGGGCCTCTCACTCTACGATTTCGGTGACCTGGTGCGAAGCGCTACGACATCCGCTGCCGAGGATGCGGCGGATATCGCGGATATCGGCATGCGTCTGGACTATTTCGAGGCGCTTGCGCAGGGCTACCTCGGTACGGCCGTGAATTTCCTGACGGAAACGGAAATCCGCCACCTGGCTGTGGCCGGCAAGGTCATCACGGTCGAAACGGGGGTAAGGTTTTTGACCGACTACCTGTCAGGTGACGAGTATTTCCGGGTCCACGGGCCGCGGCAGAACCTGGATCGCTGCCAGGCGCAGTTTGCACTGGCGGCGTCGATTGACAGGCAAATGGCTGACATGCAGCGCGTGGTGGCCGGAATCGCTGCAGGATTGAAGCGCACCAATCAGGCGGGCTGACGTTGCTACTCGAAACTCTCGATATCGCGATAATTATGGGCTTCATGGCGCTTACGCTGATCATAGGGCTGATCGTGCGCCGTCGCGGGTCCGCCGATTCCGCCGGCTATTTTCTCGGCAATCGCCAGATGCCGTGGTGGCTGCTCGGCCTGTCGATGGTTGCCACGACATTTTCCACCGACACGCCGAACCTCGTGACCGACATCGTCAGGACGCAGGGCGTCTCGGGTAACTGGACCTGGTGGAGTTTCCTGCTGTCCGGCATGCTTACGACGTTCGTGTTCGCGCGGTTGTGGCGGCGCCTCGGAGTGACGACAGATATCGAGTTCTACGAATTGCGCTACAGCGGCAAGGCAGCATCCTTCCTGCGCGGTTTCCGCGCCATCTACCTGGGCGTTTTCTACAACACGATGATCATCGGGATGGTCACGCTTGCCGCCATCAAGATCGGCGGCGTCATGCTCGGCCTGTCGCCCCGGGAGGTCGTTCTCTGGGCCGGGGTTGTGACGGTTATTTTCTCCGCTACCAGCGGTTTCCTGGGCGTCGTTTTCACCGACGTCATCCTGTTTGTGATCGCGATACTGGGCGCGTTCATCGCTGCGTGGTTTGCGCTGGATCATCCGGACGTCGGTGGCCTGCAAGGTCTGATGTCGAACGAGGCGGTCCTGGCCAGGAGTTCGATATTTCCCGACTTTACTGACTCGTCTGTCTGGATCCCCCTGTTACTGGTGCCGCTTGCCGTGCAATGGTGGGCCGTGTGGTATCCCGGTGCGGAGCCCGGCGGGGGCGGCTACGTCGCGCAACGCATGCTCGCCGCGAAAAATGAGGAACATGCGGTTGGCGCTGCCGCGTTTTTCAACCTGGCTCACTACGTTATCCGTCCATGGCCGTGGATTATCGTGGCACTGGCATCGCTGATTGTATTTCCCGACATCGAGAGTCTGCGCACGGCATTGCCGCAAGTCGATCCGGGCATCCTGGGGCATGACCTGGCGTATCCGGCAATGCTGAGCCTGCTGCCAAGCGGCGTGCTTGGGTTTGTCGTGGCGTCGCTCGTTTC